>Ga0197143_1001253_pt1 | contig 22079 bp, 20 predicted proteins | sample GBS70_MetaG_FD_148603 | JGI IMG/M metagenome (GOLD analysis project Ga0197143, IMG submission 148603) | Sediment microbial communities from Great Boiling Springs, Gerlach, Nevada, United States - GBS 70_MetaG | ecosystem: Environmental > Aquatic > Thermal springs > Hot (42-90C) > Sediment...
TATTCCCATAACTAGAATTGAACCATGGTGGAATTTAAACTTGAAGAAACTGCTAAAACTATCGGTGTATCTAAAGACTAGAATTGAACCATGGTGGAATTTAAACTGTTTTATAAGTCCCTGGATGTAGGAGATACCGCTTAGACTAGAATTGAACCATGGTGGAATTTAAACATCCACAATAGATTTCTTTGCAGAAGGAAAGATAGAACTAGAATTGAACCATGGTGGAATTTAAACAGGACTGTGTCCAAAATCGTTGTTTCAAACGGAGTTACTAGAATTGAACCATGGTGGAATTTAAACCAGTTTATTTGTCAAGGGTTCTCTGTTTTTGAGAATACTAGAATTGAACCATGGTGGAATTTAAACTCCTTGGGGAAACACGCTCAAACGGTTCGGGGGAGAGACTAGAATTGAACCATGGTGGAATTTAAACACATAAATTAAGAGATTTAAACCTAAGTACTCTTCTACTAGAATTGAACCATGGTGGAATTTAAACGCAGTTCTTGACGGGGGAGATTATTCAATTACATCAACTAGAATTGAACCATGGTGGAATTTAAACCATTACTCTATCCTTTCCTTATATCCTTTGCCGGTGGACTAGAATTGAACCATGGTGGAATTTAAACATGGGGAATTCAGGTTGCAAACTCAGCTGGTTCTGTACTAGAATTGAACCATGGTGGAATTTAAACGATTTTATCTGCGACGACATGTTACTGTAACTTAACTGACTAGAATTGAACCATGGTGGAATTTAAACTACAACGTTCGTGGAACCACTTACAGTAATACATTTTACTAGAATTGAACCATGGTGGAATTTAAACAAGGCTTCAGCTTTTTAAGATTGGTTGAGATTAATCTTACTAGAATTGAACCATGGTGGAATTTAAACATGGATTGGTATGACGTGTCAAAGTTAGATAATCTTACTAGAATTGAACCATGGTGGAATTTAAACCTAGACCCTGGAAGCCTGGGCAGTCTGGAAACCCAAAGGGACGACCCCCCAAACGCTATTGCCTTACTTCCTTATTGAAGGAAGCGATGGCAGAAGTATGCCCACAGGATAAAGATAAGCGCACTTGGGCAGAGGTACTTACAGAGAAGCTCTTGATGATGGCCAGGAAGGGCGACTTAGGAGCCATACGTCTTGTCTTTGAGTATGTAGAGGGAAAACCTACCCCAAGGGTGATAGAAGACCCCGAAAAAGTAACCATTCTTGTCAGATATGCAGACTCCCCGGAAACCGATAAGCAACCAGAAGAATTTACAACAACCCTAGTCAAGGACGGAGACCCCAAAGAGCTTACTCCTGGCTCGTAAAAAGTGTATGATATACTGAATCCCATGAGATATGTAGTATTATCTCACGGGGTGAAGGGATACTTAGGTGCCACAACTCAACCTTAGCTGGCTGAAGGAAATCCCCCTACACGATATCTTGGATGAGGATTCAAGGGTGATATTATCCCATTGCGGTGTTGACATCCTCATTTTGCTCTGGGAAAACTTCCTGGGGTGGAATTTCTACTTCTCGGGAAAAGGGTTAAAAAGAGCACAAAGGCGGTATATAGAGTATTACCACAAGAAATACACCGCAAGAGAATTGGCCCGTAAGCTTGGGTGTACTGAAAGACTCGTTTACAAAGTGCTTAGAGAGTTGAGGGATTATGGCAATTAACCTGACTTTTCTCATCAGAACCCATAGGGATTTGTGTTATCGGATTTCCATTCTTTTTCACACTTTTTACAGTACCAATTAGGGTCATTTCCGAAGAGACAGCACCCCCCAATGACTACCTTTCCCTTCGTTGCCTTTTCCATAATATCAGGTGGAGGCATTCCGTAGGCGATGGGAATCACGGGACGGGAGGATTTGCAGTTAGGGCAGGTTGGCTTTGGTCTTTTGCTCTTTCTCATCCTGGCATTAGGATAACAGATTAACCTCAAAAAAAACACTATGGTATTGAACGAGAGATAGCTTACGCAAAAAACGCATTAAACGCAAAAAGGGTATAAAGAGGGTATGGAGAAAGGGCTCTTTACGCAACCCCATACAGGAGCAAAATAGAATCGCTTCCTACCTCAAACACAAAAACCTCTGAACTTGTTCACAAATGCCCTTTGATGTTGTATGTTGTAATCGATTTAGGTCTTATGCTTTCTTATGAAGTGTATGAACGAAAGGAAACAGTTAGATGGATAAAGAGGTCTTGACTGTCAAGCAGGTTGCCGAGTTCCTGCAGATGGATGAAAGAACTATTTATAAACTGGCAAAGCAGGGTGATATCCCATCCTTCAAGGTATCCAACCAGTGGCGGTTTCTAAAGAAGGATATAGAGAACTGGGTTGAACAGAAAAAGAGCGAGGTTATGGGGAAAGCAGAAAAGCCCCTTAAGGAGAAGGATTGAAAAATGTCAAAAAACCCCTAAAATGAGTATCTGATACCCCAAGTTTCTAAAAAAGAAAGAAGGACAGTTTTTTATACTCCCAGACCTATTGAAGATATGGTCGTTAAAATGCTCAACCCTAAAGCCAGTGAATTCGTTATTGACCCTGCCTCTGGCTCTGCTAGTTTTTACATTCTAATAATGCCAAAAACTTAGGAGGATAAATGTAGATAAAATGGAAAATTCACAAGAGGAAAAGAATGAGTATCAAATTGAAGAAATCAAAGGAGGAGGATATGGAAGCAATTGACAAGTTTAAATATTTACTTAAGAAACTTTTTCAGTTTGAGGCCTCTGATTTAGATTTTGGAATCTATCGTATTCTTAACTACAAACGAGCACAAATTGAAAAATTCATTGAAGAAGACCTTAAAAATAAGGTTGAAACCGCCTTCGCTAAACATAAAGATGAAAGACTAACCGACATAAATCGGAGGTTTGAAGAGGCAAAAGAGAAGGTTGCTCAAACATTAGGAAAAGAAGCTTTTACCATTACCGGAGAACTTAAAGAAGCCTTTAAGGATACCCCTCTCGGCAGAGAGTTTCTTTCAATAAAAGCGCAAAAGGATGAGGCGCAAGCTATTGATGAAATCAAATTACAGGTTTTCAACGACCTCTACAACTTCTTTTCCCGATATTACGAAGAAGGCGACTTTGTCCCTCAATACCGCTACTCCATAAAAAGGCATAAATATGCCATTCCTTACAATGGTGAAGAAGTAAAACTCTACTGGGCAAATTCAGAGCAGTATTACACAAAGACAGGTCTTCTTTTCCGTGATTACACATTTAAAGCAGGTGATTATAAAGTCATCTTCCGCATCGTTTCCGCAAAAGAAGAACTTGGTTCAAACAAAGCCACCAAGGAAAGGTTTTTTGTCCTTGATGATGAAAATCCGTTAACGATTGAGGATAAAGCATTAATCATCCGCTTTTTGTATAGAGAACTTACTGAAAAAGAGGTAAAGCACTATGAGGTAGAAGGCGGAAGCAACGTTGTAAAGCAGGAGAAGATTAACCAGAAAAGTCATGATGAGGTGTTAAAGAAAGCTAAAGACGCTACATTAAAGGCAATTTTGGGCAAGGAATACAAAAATGAAAAACCATTGCTTCTTTATCAATTAAATAGATTTACCGCCAAAAATACAAAGGATTACTTTATCCATAAAAACCTTAAAAAGTTTCTCTCAGAACAGCTGGACTACTTCATCAAATCTGAAGTTTTAGATATTGAAACGCTTGAGAAAGAGAAATTCCTTGACAAACACATAACACGTGCCAAAGTTGTGAGGGAGATCGGGGAAGATATTATTGATTTCCTCTCCCAGATTGAAAATTTTCAGAAGAGATTATCGGAGAAAAAGAAGTTCGTCTTAAAGACAGAATACGTGATAACCACGAACCTAATCCCAGAGGAGTTTTACGAGGAAATTTGGAAGAATGAAAAGCAGAAAAAGGAATGGGAAAATTTAGGATTTGAAATACCAAAAACTAAAGAAGAGCTTAAAAGCAAGAAACTTCCAATTGATACGAAGCACTTTAGCCAAGAATTTAAAGAAAAACTCCTTGAAAAACTTACTGAGAATGCAGATTTAGACGATTTGCTTGATGGCTTGCTAATCAAAAGTGAAAACTGGCAGGCTTTGAACTTGCTTTTAGAAAAGTATAAAGAAAAAGTTCAGACAATTTACATTGATCCGCCATTTAATAAAGAGCAGGATGCCGATTATCTATACAATGTAAAGTATAAAGATTCCACGTGGATAAGTATTTTAGAGAATAGATTACGGCTGGCAAGAGATTTACTCTCTGATAGAGGAAGTATTTTCGTTAGGTGTGATTATAACGGAAACTGGCTCGTTAGACCTTTGATGAATGAGATTTTTGGTGAGGAGAATTTTAGGAATGAGATTGTGGTAAGTAGAGTTAGTAAGCAAGATCCTAAAGCATTGAAATTTAACACTGCTACAGATTCTCTCTATTTTTATTCCAAATCAGAGAATTTTAAGTTTAAATTACTTTTTAAAAATTTAGAGAAAGCTAAAGGTGAGAGATGGCACGCTATGGACTCGCAAGGAGAGGGAAAAGCATTATTTATTTTTGGTTATTTACTTGAACCACCAAAAGGAAGACACTGGACATACGGAGAAGAAACCATAAAGAAAATGGAACAAGAAGGGAGAATAAGATTAAGGTGCAAGAAATGTAGCTATATGCACACTTCAGGGACTTGGAATGGTTGTCCAAACTGTGGGAATTTAACAGAAGTTAAAGTTGAATATTTACTTCCTCCAACTGAAAAGAAACAAATTGATTCAAACTGGACTGATATATCAGGCTATACATCCAATTGGAATTTTTCCACCGAAAACTCCGAAATTCTTTTAAAGCGTGTCATAGAATCTACATCAAATGAAGGCGATTTAGTTATGGATTTCTTTTTAGGTAGCGGCACAACAACAGCAGTAGCACACAAACTCAAAAGAAAATGGATAGGTGTGGAGATGGGAGAGCATTTCTGGACTGTGGTTTTGCCGAGAATGAAAAAGGTTTTGGCTTACGATAAATCGGGAATCTCAAAAGAAAAGGATGTTAAGGAGAAATACAACGAAAAGACAGCAGGAGGCTTCTTCAAATACCAAATCCTTGAACAGTACGAAGATACCTTAGATAACATTGAACTAAAGGAAAATCAAAAGGCAATGGAGCTTTTTAAAGACGAATATCTTCTAAAATACTTCCTTGATTTTGAAACAAGAGAAAGCCCATATCTTTTAAACATTGAACAGCTTAAAAATCCTTTCTCTTACAAGCTAAAAGTCAATCTTGACGAAGTAGGAGAACCACAAGAAGTGGTGGTGGATATTCCTGAGACCTTTAATCATCTTCTGGGATTGGAGGTTAAAAAGATAAAGGCAAGAAAAAACAATGGTAGGAAGTATCTGTTCATCCTTGGAGAAAAACAGGGAAAAGACATTGCCATTGTCTGGAGCGAATATGATGAGAGATGGAGTGATGAAGATTTTAAGAAAGACAAGGAATTTATCATTGAAGAGCTTAGGTCCTGGGCACCGCATGTTGTCTATATAAATGGACAAAGTGTTTTAACTCCAAAACTTAGTGAGCAAACAGTAGAAATTCGCTATATTGAACCAGAGTTTAAAAAACTGATGGAGGGATAAATGTGAAAAGGATTGACGAAATAACAAAAAGATTGAACACTCTAAATAAAGAGATAAGAAAGCAATATAAAGCAGAGGTAATAGGAATATTTGGTTCTTATGTTCGGGGGGAACAAAAAAAGAGGAGCGACCTTGATGTTCTCGTAAAATTCTATGAAGGAGCAACACTCTTTGACCTTGTTGGTCTTACCATTTTTCTTGAAGAAAAACTTGGCATTAAAAAAGTTGATGTAGTCCCATATGATGCCCTAAGAGAAGAGATCAAAGATAGAGTTTTGAAGGAGGCAGTCTACCTATGACTGATAGAAATATAAAACTTTATCTGAAAGATATTTTAGAAGCTATAGAAGCGATTGAAAGATTTGTTGAAAACATGAATTTTGAAGAATTTAGAAATAATGACCTCGTTTCAAGTGCAGTTATTAGAAAATTTGAAATAATTGGAGAAGCTACACGAAATATCCCTCAAGAGATAAGAAAGAAATATCCCGATATACCCTGGAAGACAATGGTTGGTTTTAGAGACAAACTTATCCATTTTTACTTTGGCATCAAATATGAGCTTGTCTGGGAAACAATAAAATCAAAACTTCCTGAATTAAAAGAAAAAATAAAGAAAGTACTTGAAGACCTGGAAAAATGAAATGAATACAGGAGAATGGATAGGTAGAGTGTTTTAACTCCGAAACTTGGAGAGCATACAGTAGAAGTAGAAATTCGCTATATTGAACCAGAGTTTAAAAGATTGATGGAGGGGAAAAAATGGATGAAGTAATAAAGAAAATAGTTGATATCCTCATTAAAGAATATCACCCCGATAAAATTATTCTATTTGGTTCTTATGCTTATGGAAAACCCACTGAAGATAGCGATATTGACCTTTTAATTATTAAAGAATCAGATAAAAAAAGAAGGGTTGATAGGTTTGTTGAGGTTCAAAGCCTGATTTACAGCAAAGAGGCAAGGATACCTGTGTTTCCCCTCGTTTTAACTAAGGAGGAATTAGAAGAGCGCTTGAGTATAGGTGATGATTTTATAGAAGAAATTATAACAAAAGGGAAAGTGTTGTATGAAGGATAAGATTGTGAAAGAGTGGTTTGAAAGAGGTAAACATGACCTTGATGTGGCAAAAATTGCATTCTCCCACGGAGAGTATTATGATGTTGTAATGTTTTTGCTTCAGCAAGCAGTAGAAAAATACCTGAAGGGGTTCCTCATCTCCAGGGGGTGGAAGTTAAAAAAGATTCACGATATTCATATTCTTCTATCTGAAGCAATTAAGTTTAATGAATCCCTATCAATTTTTTTTGATTTTGGTAAGAAGTTAACTGCATTTTATTACGAAGAACGTTATCCACCGGGACCTATTCCATATGTTTCAAAAGAGGAGGCAGAAGAAATGTTAAATACTGCAGAGAAGCTAATTGAGAAAATAAAGATTGAGACAAGTTTATGAAATAAAGAAAAGGCAGAAAAATGAGCATTGAGAAATACCTTATCCTGAACAAATACATACTTTCTCTTTTTGGAGTAAGTGAGTTTAAGGAACTGCAGCAAAAGTTAAAGGATGTTCGTGAAGGCACTGATAGCGATGGGCGGAGTTATTTCGTAAATACTCTTAGGGCTCTTGAAAATCTGAAAATCCAAGAAGACGATCTTCTTGGGTATGATAGAAATATCCAATCCTATGTGAGAAAAATAAGCCACAAGCGTGGAGCAATTTCTTTAAAGTACTTCCAGTATCTGGCAGTCCTTTTCACTGAGTTTTTCCTTGATAACCTCAAAAATAGAAAAATAGAGTTTTTGTATGAACTCAAAGAGTTTCTTAAAGTTTATAAGCAGAAGCAAAGTATTGAAATCAACTCATTTACCGAGGAAGATTTAAGAAAACTTGCTTTCTGGATGGCAACCGGCTCAGGTAAAACGCTTATAATGCATATAAACTATCACCAATTCTTCAAGTATAGCTTATTCTCTCCCGATAACATTATCTTGATTACTCCTAATGAAGGGCTTTCAAAGCAACACTCTGAAGAACTAAATAAAAGTGCGATTCCTTGTCGGCTTTATGCTGGTAGCCTAAACGGTGGTTTGAAAAGTGATAAAGAAGTCTTAGTTATAGAAATAACCAAACTTGTAGAGGAGAAAAAGGGAGGAGGAGTAACCCTACCTGTTGAAGCCTTTGAAGGTAAAAATCTTCTTTTTGTAGATGAAGGGCACAAAGGTAAAAAGGCAGAAGAACAAAAATGGGCAAAACTAAGAAATAAACTTGCTGAGAACGGCTTTGTTTTTGAATACAGTGCTACATTTGGGCAGATTTTAAGTGAGAAAAATAAAGAAACGCTTGAAGAATATGCTAAGTCAATCATTTTTGATTATTCCTATAAATACTTCTATTTAGACGGATATGGTAAGGACTTTTCTGTTTTGAACATAAAGCAGGGGAAAATTTCTGATGAAGAATTTCAAGAATCTATGTTTATAGCCAATCTTTTATCTTTCTACGAGCAGCTTCTGTATTACGAAGAAAACAAAGACAAGGCTAAAGAACATAACCTTGAAAAGCCTCTTTGGATTTTTGTTGGCACTACAGTTACCGGAAAGGAAGAGGAGTCTGATGTTATTCAGATTGTTGAGTTTATAAACAGGGTTATCAAGAATGAAGACTGGGTTAAGAGGTGGACAAAAGATATTCTGGAAGGCAATACAAAACTGAAAGACGAAGATGATAGAGATGTATTTAGCAGCAAATTTGAGTATCTCAGAAGCAGAGAAGTGGATTTTGATGACTTATACCGAAAGGTTTTTGGTGGGAAAGGGAGCCTTCGTATATACGAGTTAAAAAATGCTGAGGGAGAGCTGGGATTAAAGATTTCTGGGAATGAATATTTTGGGGTTATCAACATTGGTGATGTCTCCGGGTTCAAGAAGCAACTGGAGAAAAAGGGAATATCTGTAGAACAGGATGCGGTATCAGGTTCTCTTTTTGATGATATTAAAAAGGAAGGTTCTAAAATAAATATACTTATTGGGTCAAAGAAATTTATAGAGGGGTGGGATACCTGGCGCGTTTCCTCAATGGGACTTCTAAATATTGGCAAAGGACAGGGACCACAGATTATTCAGCTATTTGGAAGAGGAGTGAGACTAAAAGGTAAAGGGATTTCCCTTAAGAGAAGCGAGGAGGATACCTCAGTTCGCTGCTTAGAGACGCTCAATATTTATGGCATTAAGGCTGACTATCTGGGCAAGTTTTTAGAGGCAATAAGAAAGGAGGAGGTAGAATTTGAGACAATTGAAATACCTGTAAAGCCCCAACATGAGGAGAAGTGGGAAACCCTTTCTATCCTTTCCAAATCAAAAGATAAGAAGTTTGAGGAGGAAGAAATTCTAAGGCTTGAGATTGATGATAAAATCTACTTCACGATTGACCTCCTGCCGAAGGTTGCAATGTATCAGGCTAAAGAAAGAAAAGAAGAAAAAGGAGAAATTGTAGGGATTAAAGCTGCAGAAATAAAACCAGAAGTTCAACCTCTACCTTTCCCGAAAGATAAAATGGATTTGCTTGATTGGGAGAAGATATGGCAGGAGGTTTGTGAATTTAAGGCTGCAAAAGGTTACTGGAATCTGATTTTGGATAGAAATAGGCTTAAAAGCTTACTTTTATCAGATAGATATAAAATTATAGCGTTTCCTGAGCTTCTGGAGGTCAAAAGAGGAAACGATTTGGGACGACTGGAGGAGATTGCCCTTCTTGTTATCAAAAAATATCTGGACCTGTTCTATGGCAAATATGCCAAACGCTTTGAGACGGAAAATCTGCGTTACGACAAAGTCGGAAAACAGTTGCCCCTATTTGTTTTCGAAAAAACTGGCAAAAAGTATGGCTATACAGTGCAGATAGATAAGAAGGAAAAGGAACTGATCACTAAGATAAGGAATCTGGCAAAAGATTTAAAGAAACTATTGAGGGACGATAAGGAAACCCTGCCACGAATTTGTTTTGATAGTCATCTCTATGTGCCGATTTTACTTCAGAGTAAGAAAATAGACAGAATTTCCCCGGTGGGCCTGGTGGAAAGTGAATATAAGTTTGTGATTGGTCTTAGGGAATATTTGAAAAACAATAAAGGCAAATTTTCAAGTGTGGAGGTGTATCTTTTAAGGAATTACCCCTTTTCTGGTACAGGTTTTCAACTTCAATGGTCAAAATTCTACCCTGATTTTATCATGTGGATAAAGAAAGGCAAGCGACAAACCATTGTCTTTATAGACCCAAAGGGATTAGAGCATACCAAAGATTTAGATGACGAAAAGATACAGCTTAAATATGAAATCAAGGAGTTGGAACGAAATCTTGGCAATAGCGATATAGTATTGGAGTCTGTCATACTTTCGAAGACTCCTTATGGGAAATTGATAGAGGGGAAAACAACCCCGCCTTCAAAAGAAGAATATATAGAGCACAATGTATTATTTTTAGACGATGGAAACTGGCCTGAAGAATTATTTCACCATTTGATTATTAAAAAATAAAATTGACATACTCCCACAAATAAATTTGTGGAAGTATATCAAAAATAAACGAGAGCGAAATAAATAAAGCCAAAGTTGCATCGTGGGCTTTGGCTTGGGGCTTTTTTCTGTCTGGGTAATAACCTTTGTAACTCATTTAGTCTCACCTCCTTTGTGCTTATTTCTGTCTTTCGTTATACATATAATAATTTTATAGGTCAAGATATGCTTTACATTCCTGACAAAATTTATACAAAGTGTAGAATCTTCTATATGTCACCAAGAAAACCTAAAGGAGATAAACCAATGGGAAAACTGCTCAAATTGAGAGTTTCCAATGAATTTGTGGAAGCTTTAGACGAAGCCAAATGGACCTTAAGAAAGAGTATGGCCGAAGTAATAAGGGAAGCTGTTGTTGAATACCTTGAGAGGCACCTTCCCAAAGAAGCTTTGGAGAAGATAAGGAAGACACTGGAGAGCGAACTCAAACCAAAGAAAGGCAAGTGATGGGAGTAGGGAAGAAGCTTCTAGGAGAAGCATTTAAATGGAGACGTAGGGCCCATGTTATCCGCAGGCGTGGGATCCTACCGTTTCTTGCCTTCCAGGGCGTATTTAGAGCCTTGCCCAAATCTGCAAAGAAACCGGTTGTAGAGGGGCTGAGGATTAGGCGCAAATACCACCTTGCCAAGCGCTTTGGAATCTGGTTTGTGGTAGGGGCTCTGGTGTTTGCGCTCATGGGGAAGTGTGGAGTGTGAGGGAAAGCAAATGAAGGAGGTAAATAGCCATGGGAGTGTTTGTAAAAGGCAACCGCTGGTACATAGACTACTATCTTCCCGATGGTAGGAGGAAGAGGGAGGTGGTGGGGCATGTGGATAAAATTACACGTACTATGGCTGAAAAAGCCCTTAAAGCGAGAGTAGGCGAGATAGTACAAGGAAAGTTTAACCTTGAGTCCACCAAGAAACCTGTTCTTTTTGATACCCTAATGAAAAGATATTTGGAATGGGCTAACTACCATCATAGAAGGCCTGATAGGGATATGTCAGCATCCAAACCTTTGCTTTCATTCTTTGGCGGTAGATACGTAAATGAAATCACCCTTTGGCTTGTGGAGAAGTATAAGGCAAAGAGAAAAGAAGAGGGAAGGAAGCCTGAGACCATAAACAAAGAGCTTGGTGTTTTGCGACGTATGTTTAACCTTGCGGTGGAATGGACATTGATTTCCACAAACCCTATTCGGGGAATGAAGCTTGTTAAGGTTCAGAGATACTTACCCAGGGTGCTTACAGAGGAGGAGTTTGGAAGGCTCTATCGGTCTGCTTCCCCCCACTTTAAGCCAATTCTTTTGTGTGCATACCTAACAGGAATGAGAAAATCCGAGATAGCAAAGCTAAGGTGGGATGATGTTGACCTTGAGCGTGGGTATATCTACGTGAGAGAGACAAAGAACAATGAATCAAGGGCTATTCCTATAGCAAGACCTCTTATGGATACACTTAGGGAGCTTAGAGAGAAAGCAAAGAGTGAGTTTGTATTTACCACCCATGAGGGGGACCCTACACGCATCCTACCGCATGGAAAAGGGCATGGGCTACCGCTCTGAGAAGGGCCGGAATAGGGAAATGTAGATTTCATGATTTAAGGCACAGTTTTGTATCTAATCTTGTTGTAGGGGAGAAACAAGACCTGACAACGGTTATGGAGCTTAGCGGGCATAAGGATATAAGGATGCTGAGACGCTATAGCCATACCAGAGAGGAGGCTAAACGAATAGCGGTAGAAAGGCTTGGAGAGCGTATAAACGATACAGTTATAGACACCTCCTTGGACACCATAGCAGAAGAAGAGGGGAAGAAACTAAGCGTAACTCCCTGAAATCATGGCGGGGCCGACGGGACTTGAACCCGCGACCTCTGGCTTGACAGGCCAGCGTTCTAACCGGGCTGAACTACGGCCCCACCCTAAGTGGTGGGCGGTACCGGGATTGAACCAGTGACCTCTTGCTTGTAAGGCAAGCGCTCTCCCACTGAGCTAACCGCCCATATAAATAGAACTTTAAAGAGCAAACACCAAACGGGTAACTTATATAACTGAATTTATGCATCTTGTCCAGATTCCACAAACAATTTAGCCCATAGCCTATTGTTTTATACGCTATGGGCTAAACCTAACAAACCTCATATCCAGCAACTTAAGAGAGATTTACGTTAGTTCCAACTCCCTCACCAACCGAAAGAGAAGTAGGTGGAGGGGAGGGAACAACCAGATCCCTCTGCTTGAGCACCGGTTCATCCGAAACTATGGCTTCGTTTAACACTTCATCCATATGCTCAACAAGCTTGATCTTTATATCCTTTAGAATCTTATTAGGTATATCCTTTAGATCCTTTTCGTTTTCCTTGGGAATTATCACCTTCTTCACCCTTCCACGATGAGCAGCAAGTATCTTCTCCTTAAGCCCACCTATAGGGAGCACCCTTCCACGCAGTGTTATCTCTCCTGTCATTGCAACTTCTCGGCTTACGGGTTTCTTTATCAGAGCCGACACTATAGCAGTTGCAATCGCTATACCTGCTGAAGGCCCATCCTTAGGTGTAGCCCCTTCGGGAACGTGTATGTGAACATCTATCTTCTGATAGAAATAACGCTCAAGACCCAGTTGCTCAGCCCTTGACCTTACATAGCTCATCGCAGCATGAGCTGACTCCTGCATTACCTCTCCAAGTTTTCCTGTAACCGTAAAATTACCCTTACCTGGAACCACAGCAACCTCAATGGTAAGGAGCTCTCCGCCCACTTCCGTCCAGGCAAGCCCTGTGGCGATTCCTATCTGATCCTTCTCCTCAATCTCACCGTACCTGTACTTTGGTATTCCAAGGTACTTTGGTACCGAACTGGCAGTTATCTTAACCACATGATCAGGTCCGTGCTTTACAACTTCCTTAGCAACTTTTCTGCATATTGTTCCAATTTCACGCTCTAATGTTCTTACCCCTGCTTCACGGGTGTATCGCCTTATGATTGTAAGAATTGCACTATCAGATATTGTGCAGTTCTCAGGTTTTAGACCATGGGCTTCAAGCTGCTTTGGAATCAGAAACCTCTTTGCAATCTGGAGCTTCTCGTCTTCGGTATAACCGGGAATCCTTATAATCTCCATTCTATCCTGAAGCGCCCAGGGAATCGTATGAAGCACATTAGCAGTTGTGATAAAGAGGACGTTTGAGAGATCATAATCAACCTCAATGTAGTGGTCATTAAAAGCCTTGTTTTGCTCAGGATCCAGTGCTTCAAGAAGTGCAGATGCAGGGTCACCCCTAAAATCCGTACCCAGCTTGTCTATCTCATCTAGCAAGAATACAGGGTTTACAGTTCCTGCTTTTCTCATTCCCTGGATAATCTTCCCGGGAAGAGCACCAATATAGGTACGACGATGCCCTCTAATCTCAGCCTCATCCCTTACACCACCAAGAGAAACCCTAACGAATTTCCTTCCCATAGCACGGGCTATAGATTTGGCAAGAGAGGTTTTTCCAACCCCTGGAGGACCAACAAAGCAGAGTATAGGACCCCTTAGTTTATTTGTAAGTGCCCTTACCGCAAGATACTCTAAAATCCTCTCTTTAGGCTTTTCAAGACCATAGTGGTCTTCATCAAGGATTTTCTTGGCCTCATCTATATCAAGCCTGTCCTCTGTTTTCTCATTTGTCCATGGAAGGGAAAGGAGCCAATCTATATAGTTTCTTACCACAGTGGCTTCAGCCGACATAGGAGACATCATCTTAAGCTTCTTAAGCTCCCTTCTTACCTTCTGCTCCACCTCCTCAGGAAGAGATTTCTGTTTGAGTCTTTCCTCAAACTCCTGAATCTCTGATTTTAAATCATCCTTCTCTCCAAGCTCTTTCTGAATAGCCCTCATTTGCTCGGTAAGATAGTACTCCTTCTGGGCCTTCTCCATCTGCTTTTTAACCCGCGTTCGTATCCGCTTCTCTATCTGAAGGATTTCAAGCTCTGTCTGAATCTTTTCGTAAAGCTTCTCCAGTCTTTCAGCAGGATTTAAGGTCTCAAGTATCTCCTGCTTATCCTGAAGTTTTAGTCCAAGATGCGAAGCTATCGTATCAGCAAGACGGCTTGGCTCCTCAATAGATGCAACGGTAACAAGAACCTCAGAAGGAATCTTCTTATTAAGCTTTACGTAGTTCTCAAAAGCTGTAATCAGGGTTCGAATAAGGGCTTCAGTCTCAACTCCAACCTCTGCACTCTCAACAATCGGCTCTGCTTCAACCAAGAAAAAGCTTGGATTTGGTACGTAACGAAGTATTCTAGCCCTCTTCTTTCCTTCTACCAGAACTTTAACGGTACCATCAGGAAGGCGAAGCATCTGAACTATCGTTCCTATAGTACCTACCCGATAGATATCCTCTTCGTTTGGATCATTGGTTTTTGCATCCTTTTGTGCAACAAGAAGGATCTCCTTATTCTTCCTCATTGCCTCCTCAAGGGCCCTGATGGACTTTTCCCTCCCTACAAACAATGGGGCAACCATATGCGGGAAAATAACCACATCCCTTAAGGGGAGCAAAGGAACAACAACTATCTCTTGTTTCTTATCGTCATCAAATTTGAAAAACATTGGCATTTTTCTCCCCTCTTTTATCCAGATCCAAGTCTCCTCTCTTCTTCATAGAAAAAGAGAGGGTTTCCTGTACCTAGTATTACATCTTCTTTTATTATACAACGCCTAAGACCGGTTAAAGATGGAACCTCATAAGCGATATCGAGCATTATTGACTCTATTATAGACCTAAGACCTCGAGCACCGGTTTTTCTCTTCATTGCCTCTCTGGCTATCGCTCTTAGGGCGTCTTCTGTAAACTCAAGCTCAACCCCTTCTAACTCCATAAGCTTTTTAAACTGCTTTATAATAGCATTCTTTGGTTTTGTAAGAATCTCTATAAATGCATCCTCATCAAGCTCATCCAATGTGGCAACCACTGGAAGCCTTCCAACGAACTCAGGAATCAAACCAAACTTTATTAAATCCTCAGGCTGAACCTCTTTAAGGATCCTTCCCAGATCCTTTTCCTCCTTTCTTCCTATATTCGCCTCAAAACCCATTGATCTCTCCCCAATCCTGTGTCTTATTATATCCTCAAGTCCGCAGAAAGCGCCTCCACATATAAAGAGTATGTTCGTTGTATCCACCTGTATAAATTCCTGCTGAGGGTGTTTTCTACCACCCTTTGGAGGAACATTAGCCTTTGTACCCTCTATAATCTTTAAAAGAGCCTGTTGAACACCCTCACCAGAAACATCCCTTGTAATCGAAGGACTATCTCCAGACTTACGGGCAAGTTTATCTATCTCATCTATATATATAATTCCTTTTGACGCTCTTTCAATATCGTAATCTGCAGCCTGAAGAAGGCTAACAATCATGTTTTCAACATCTTCCCCAACATAACCGGCTTCTGTATAACAGGTGGCATCAACTATGGTAAAGGGGACATCTAAGAACCTTGCAAGTGTTTGAGCAAGGAGCGTTTTACCAGACCCAGTAGGACCTATAAGCAAGATATTGCTCTTTTGAATCTCTATATCGTTGTTTTTCCTGCTATAAGAGCTAAGCTCTACTCTCTTGTAGTGATTGTAAACCGCAACAGCCAGTGTCTTTTTAGCCCTTTCCTGACCTATTACGTACTCATCCAAAAAAGCCTTTATCTGAGCAGGTGTCGGAAGAGCAGAGTATCGCTTCCTAAGGTATCCTTCTTTTGCCTCCTCATCAGCAATTATCTCGTTACAGAGTTCTATACACTCATTACAGATGTAGACTGTAGGTCCGGCAATCAGTTTTCTTACCTCTTTTTGACTTTTTCCACAAAAAGAGCAGTAAAGTTTTCCATCTTTTCCATCACGCCTTGTTGTCACTTTGATGTCTCCTCCCTTTTCGTAATTATAGCATCAACGATGCCATATTCTAAGGCATCTTTTGCTGTAAGGAAGAAATCCCTTTCCGTATCCCTTGCAATCTTCTCTATAGGTTGCCCAGTATGGTATGCAAGGATTCTATTTATTTCCTCACGGATCCTCAGTATCTCCTTTGCATGTATCTCAACATCTGTAGCCTGTCCCTCAAAACCACCTAAAACCTGATGCAGCATTACACGAGCATGAGGGAGAGCATACCTCTTACCCTTAGTTCCAGCAGCAAGAAGAACAGCAGCCATACTGGCAGCCTGCCCTATGCACATTGTAACCACATCCGGTTTTACGTACTGCATTGTATCGTAGATAGCAAAACCAGCGGTTACAAGCCCACCAGGTGAGTTTATGTAAACGTATATATCCTTCTCCGGATTCTCAGACTCTAGAAAAAGCAACTGGGCAACAACCGTATCAGCCACCGCATCCGTAATCGGAGAACCGATAAAGATAATTCTATCCTTTAAAAGACGGGAGAAAATATCATAAGCTCTTTCTCCACGGCTTGTCTGCTCTATTACAATAGGCACATAATTTATCATACTGTTAGTTTTAGTATACTGATTAGGTATTTCCTTGTCAATTTAAGTTTGCTCGGGGGAAACCTCTTCTATTTTGGCTTTTTCCAAAAGGAAATCAAGCACTTTTTCCTCCAGTATTCGCTCTTCAAGAGCAGGAATCATGTTGTTTTTCTCGTATAGCTCCCTTACCCTCTCAAAAGGAACCTCATAAGCCCTTGCAATTTCCATAAGTCTGTTGTTTAACTCTTCTTCTTCGACTTTTATCCCTTCTTTCTTTGCGATTGCTCCCAGAATAAGCGAAGCCTTTACGTTACGTAAAGCCCTTTGCCTAAAGCTATTTTCCATGTCCTCATTTAAAGGCGGGACCTCAAGCCCATGTCTTTGAAAGCTAAGAACAAATTCCCTCTTTAAATGAGCTATCTCACTTTCAACCAGGGTTGGAGGAACATCAAAACTTGTTCTTTCCAGAAGGGCTGTTATAAGCTCTTCTTTCAGTTTACTTTTTGCCTCTTCCTCAAGTCTTTTTTCCAAATCTTCCTTAATCTTTTTTCTTAATGCCTCCACATTTTCCTGTCCGAGATCCTTTGCAAACTCATCGTCAAGCTGTGGCAAAATCCTCTGAAATACATCCTTTACCTTTATCCTAAACTTTACCGTTTTCCCTGCAACCTCCTTAATATGAAAATCCTCTGGATAGGTAACCTCAAACTCTTTCTCCTCCCCTTTCCTCATTCCCAGGATATTTTCCTCAAACTCCGGAATTAGCCTTCCTTCCCCCACAAGCAGCTGAACACCTTCTTTGGTAAGCTCAGGAATTGGTTTTCCATCCAGCACACCCTTGTAGTCAACAATAACATAGTCCCCTTTCCTTACCTCTCTTTCCTCCTCAAGTGGTTTAGCCTCAGCAGATTGCTCCCTTAGTTGGTTGATAACCCGTTCTATATCCTCATCCTTAACCTCATACCTTTCCTTTTTTAACTCAATTCCTATGTAATCCTTTACCTCAAATTCTGGTATAATTTCAAATACTGCAGTGTAACGAAACTCTCTATCACGCTCAACCTTCTCTGTGGTGATTTTTGGCCTAGATATAGGGGTAACAGAAGCTTCCTTTAGTGCTCCTTCAAAAGACTCAGAAACAAGCCTTGAGGCTACCTCATTGAGTATATCCTGTTTGTACATCGCCTCTATAATGCTTCTGGGAACCTTACCGGGACGAAATCCCTTTACCCTTGCGCTACTTTGAAACTCCTTAAGCACCTTCTCAAGCTTTTCCTTTACTTCCTCTGCAGGAATTGTTACCTCTACCTTTCTCTCAACACTACTTAATGCTTCAACATTAACCCTCATGGAAACAAAACTCCTCTTGCTTTAAATATGCTTAATTTGGAAGTTCCTGCGAGAGGGGGGAGTTGAACCCCCACGGGCTGTGCCCACTGGATCCTAAGTCCAGCGCGTCTGCCAGTTCCGCCACTCTCGCTTTTCTTATGGGCTGCGAGGGATTCGAACCCCCGACCCGGTGATTAAGAGTCACCTGCTCTACCAGACTGAGCTAGCAGCCCATCTAAACATTAATTTGAATCTAAAAGCAAATACGATAATCTCCTTCCAGCTATAAGCAGTATTATAAATGCGTTATTTCCAAAATCAACGCTTTTTAAGAATAAACTCCTATGGGTTCATAAACCCAGTTCTTGCAATATTTCCAAAACCTTGTTATCCCTTGTCTTAAAACAAAAAGAGACCTAGACTTAAAGGTAATTGACATAAAACAGAGAGATTTTGTATATAAGTAATGTATACGGGTAAGGAATTTATGGACCCCAGAAAAAAAGCAATTGTTATTGGAGCCCTACTTCATGACATAGGCAAGGTTGGGCAGAATATATTAAAGAGAGAAATACTATGAACTTAGTTAGACTAGCAGATGAAGCTTATAAAGAAATTCTAAAGCCTACTTCGAAATATAGAGAAGTAAGCGCTGATACTAGAGTTCCTTATATAAGCCTACTAGATCATTCACTATTAACCTCAGGAATTGCAGTTGCTTGTGTAAAAGAATTAATCTTAAGAGGCAGTTCTCCACTAGAATTAAGTGGCTATAACTTAACGGAGGAAGAAGCAATAGCATCAGTACGAATTGCTTCCTTATTCCATGACTACGGTAAAATCTACCAAACACACCTAGGACACATTGAAAAGGGAGTAAACTTTGTAAGGTCGTGGCTAGAAGAGAAAGGAATAGAGGGAATAAAAAAAGAGGTGATCTTAAGAGAGATAGAACGCCACCATCTCCGTAAGAATCCAGAGAGCTTATTGGAAAAGATTGTTTGCTTAGCTGATTCCATAGCCTCGGCAGGAGACAGACCAGATCTCAGTGATATAAAGACATACAAGGAACTAGTAGATAAAACTCAAGGAACTATAGAGTTAGAAAAAGAGATTTTTGGGGAGAAACACGGGCTTGCCCTAATTCTGGGTGATACGGACAGAATAAAATTCTATGTTTATGAGACTACGAAACTGCCTGCAATTAGAGGGGCAAGCGAAATTTTAAAAGAACTTAACGAGGTAAAGACAAAGGAGATTTTCTCAAACCACTTAGTTCCTGAATGCTTGATTTACAGTGGCGGCGGCTCATTTCTTGGTATAGTTCCGGTGAGTCTAGCAGATACAATAAAGTCTGAAGTTGAAAAAGCCTATCTGGTTGAAACCTCGGTTTGTACAATAAGTATAGTTTTCAAGCCTTTAAGCTATCTTAACTTTGCAAGGGGAATAGAACCCTACGTAGAAGAGGGTTTTAGTCCGATTTTCAGGAATGCTAAGGGGATCGGCAATTGGCTTCTTGAAAGTCATTTTGGTAAGAAGATGGAATTTAAGGATAAAAAGGGATTTGGAGAATTTGTTCAGAGCCTAGCTTATGAACTTAAAAGAGAAAAAGAAACAAAAGAGAGGGTTCCTTTCTTTGAGGTTCTTCCTATTGTCGAAAGATGTCAATATTGTGGAAAAAGGGCGGCAGAAAAACTTGATGAGATAGGGACAGAAAAGTTTACAGTTTGTTACGTCTGTAAGAAGAACGTAGATAAAGGAAGGAGAGATAGAACCATTCTTTTAGATTGTTTTAAAAATTGGATTGAGAAAAATTATGGTGTGAATGAAGAAATCAAAAAGGTTATTCCCTGTCCTGATCTTGACCGTATAGGTAATTACATTGCTTTCATATACGCTGATGGTAATGAGATTGGAGAAACCTTTTCAAGAATTAAAGCTCCTTCTTCTTACAAACATTTCTCAGAGAGCTTGAAGGAAGCAACGGAGAACTCTATCTTTGAGGCTTTATATAAAGGCTTTGAAAGCATTATAAGAGACAATCAACTTCCCAGGAACGATGATGGCAAGCCATACCTTCCTTTTGAGATTCTAAACATCGGAGGCGATGATGTAGCGGTCTTAGTACCCGCCCCTTTTAGCTGGAAGGTTGCTTTAAAATTTCTTGAGGAATTTGAAGTGAGAACAAAAGAACTAGCAAAGGAATTAGGAAACAAAGAAGGTAAATTTACTTCCTCCTGTGGAATCTTAATAGCAAAATCCAGTTATCCTATGCACTATGCTGAACGCTTAGCAGAAGGGCTTTTAAAGAAAGCCAAGAAAAAGGCTAAGGAAAAAGATAAAACTAAAGAAGAAACAAAGAGCGCTGTTTGTCATCTTTATCTCACAACCTCTATAGCTTCGGAGGATGCTGATGGATTAATAAAGGAATTCTACGAAAGAGAACATGGGAATATTACACTTACTTTACGACCTTATACATTAGAAGAGGCTAAAGCTATTCTTGACAGAATTGGTGATTTAAAAATAGCAACTTCACAAATTTACAAACTGGCACAGTCTCTTGAAAAGGGAATTCACTTTTCATACGGATTTTATTTATATCAATTGGTCAGAGGTTCAATCGAGGGAAAAGAAATTGGATTTCAAAAGAAGACCGAAGATCTATTTAAGAAACTAGGATGTGGTGAACCCAACATACTTTGGAAAAAAACTGAGAAAGGTTTCGCCACACCGCTTTACGATATTCTCGAACTTCTGAAAATAGGAGTTAACAAAATTGGTTAATCTACAAATCAAGCTTTTACTAGAACTAAGAACTCCACTCCATACATCAGGTGATAAACCAATTCTCTGGGTTGATAGAGGCACTTATTTAGACGCAAGCAAAAACCCCTCTATACCAGCCACGAGTTTAAAGGGTGTAATAAGATATTCAGCCGAAAAGTTTTTAAGAACCTATGAAGAGGAAAAAGCCTGCTATGCTCCTAAACCGGGAGATATGTGTAATTGTTGTATCGTTTGTATTTATTTCGGTTCGCCTAGAAATAAGGCCAGACTTAAATTTCATGACCTAAAGCCAGTATCCGAATACTTGTTAGATACAAGAGTAGGTACTGGAGTAAACAGAAGAAGGAAGGTCGTTGAAGAGGATCATCTTTTTACTCTAGAAACTGCTTGGGTTAAAGAATTTAGAACCGAAATTGATGGTTTGTTTGATTTAGAAGAGGATGCAAAGGAAGCTGCTTCTCTCGTATACGGTGGATTGAAGCTGGCTTTTGCCATAGGTGGGGTGAAATCGAGAGGGCTTGGATGGATGAAGGTTAAGGATTTTAAAGCAAACATTGATTATAAAGAAATATCAATTGAAGATTTACAACTTATTCTTGAGGACATAGTTACCCGATGAAAGAAGAGATTTTTGTATCTATAACTCCAAAATCCCCAATCTATCTAGGCGAGATAAAACCCAATACTTCTTTTCTATCCTCCAAGAATTATCTGCCTGGAGGCCTTTTACTGGGAGCTTTAGGAGAGTACTTGGTCAGAAGCAAACGAGAGGGGGAAATTAGAGAAATCACTAAAAAGATTCGATTCGGAAATTTCTTTCCTTCAAGGGGAGAAACACTTTGGGCTATTCCATTCCCAGTAACTAGCCTAGAATGTAAAAGAGAACCAAGATTTAAACCAAAAGGCCATGGAATATTCGATTCGCTTCTTGTTTCCTTGGCTTATGCCGAGCTTCAGAAAGCTGGAGCTAAGTTTCCCGTACCACTTGATTTTAAATGCAGATATTCCGATAGCAACTCTAATTGCAATAGAAGAATGGACAGGGCTTTAGGGTTTTTTATTAAAGAAAAATGCTCTGTTGCAAAGATATAGATAAGAGGCCTCCTTAAGGTATAAATTAAGTATGATTGAGTATACCTTAAGGAGGCAAAAGAGATTTAGGAATAAGTGTAATCTTAAACGGAATAAAAGGGAAGGTAGATACAAGAGGTTTTTAAGAGTGGCATATTTTGTTACAAGGCAAACACTTCCAATGTATTCACATAAGAAGAGTCCACATATATACAGTTTTCCTC
>Ga0197143_1001254_pt1 | contig 22077 bp, 25 predicted proteins | sample GBS70_MetaG_FD_148603 | JGI IMG/M metagenome (GOLD analysis project Ga0197143, IMG submission 148603) | Sediment microbial communities from Great Boiling Springs, Gerlach, Nevada, United States - GBS 70_MetaG | ecosystem: Environmental > Aquatic > Thermal springs > Hot (42-90C) > Sediment...
CCGCGTTGCGACGGGCCCCGCCATTCCCTAGAATCTTCGAGGATTGGCCAGGTACTCCGCACCCCGGGGAATGCACGACCTCCTTCCCTCCCAGGCGGCTCTCTGGCGCCGCAGCGAGGAGGCCTTCCGTCGGGTTTTCCTCTCCTTCGGCTACCGGGAGATAAGGACCCCGGTGGTGGAGCACGCCGAGGTGTTCTCCAAAAGCGTGGGAGAGGCCACGGACATCCTGGAGAAGGAAGTTTACTCCTTCCGCGACCGGGGGGGGAGGCTTCTTGTCCTCCGCCCCGAAGGAACGGCCTCGGTGGTGAGGGCCTTCATCGAGCACCTGCAGTCGGAGCCTTACCCCCTCCGGCTCTTTTACCTGAATCTCCCCATGTTCCGCCACGACCGGCCGGAGGCCGGCCGTTACCGCCAGTTCCACCAGAGCGGAGCGGAGATCCTGGGCTCCGATCATCCGGCGGCAGACGCGGAAACGGTGATCCTCTCCCTTTCCCTCCTCCAGGCCCTGGGGATCGGGGAGACGGAGGTTTTGCTTAACACCCTGGGTTGCCCGGAGTGCCGGCCCGGCTTCGTCCAGAGGCTGCGGGAGTTTTATGCGGGCAAAGAGGAGCTCCTCTGCCCGGACTGCCGGAGGAGGCGGGAGCAGAATCCCCTAAGGCTTTTGGACTGCAAGGAGGAGTCCTGTCGGGAGCTTTCCCGGGGGGCGCCCTCCACCTCCGCCTTCCTCTGCTCCGGGTGCCGGGAGCACTACGGAAGGCTCCGGGCTCTCCTCCGCTCGGAGGGGGTGGCCTTCCGGGAGGAGCCGCGCCTGGTGCGGGGGCTCGACTACTACACCCGCACCGTGTTCGAGGTGGTCCACCGGGAACGAGGGGTAACCCTGAGCCTGGCCGGCGGGGGGAGATACGACGGGCTGGCGGAGATCCTGGGCGGGCCTCCCACCCCGGCCTGCGGGTTCGCCCTGGGAACGGAGAGGGTACTCTCCCTTCTCCCTCCGGAAAAGGAGGAGCCCCCCCAGGTCTTTGTGGCTCTCGGGGAGGGAGCGACGGAGGAGAGGGCTTTCGCCTTCGCCCGGAAGATCCGCGCCCGGGGAGTGAGGGCCATGGCCGAGGTGTCCGGCCGGAGCCTGCGGGCCCAGATGCGGTCGGCCCACCGGGCCCAGGTGCCGGCCACCGTTATCCTGAGGGAAGAGGGGGCGGTTTTCCGGGACATGGAGAGCGGCCAGCAGGAGGAGGGAACGGAAGAGGAGATAGCCCGGAGGGTGGTGGAGAGGTTCGGATGCTGAGGACCCATTTCTGCGGGGAGCTGAGACCCGATCACCAGGGCCAGGAGGTTTTCCTTTCCGGCTGGGTGCACCGGATCCGGGACCACGGGGGACTTCTTTTCTTCGACCTCCGGGACCGGACGGGGCTGGTGCAGGTAGTGGCCAGCCCCGCCGACGGGGAGCCGTACGAGCTGGCCCGGGAACTGGGGCGGGAGTACGTGGTGGCCGTGCGGGGCCGGGTCTTTCTGCGCAGCCCGGAGACGGTAAATCCCAAGATTCCCACCGGAGAGGTGGAGGTCCGTCCCCGGGAGATCAGGCTCCTCAACCCCTCCCGCACCCCACCCTTTGAGATCGAGGACCAGACGGAGACGGACGAGCTGACCCGGCTGCGCTACCGCTACCTGGACCTCCGCCGCCCGGTCATGATGGAAAGGCTCATCTTTCGCCACCGGGTGGTCCGGGCCGCCCGGCGCTACCTGGAAGAGCAGGGCTTCGTCGAGGTGGAGACCCCCTGCCTCACCCGTAGCACTCCCGAGGGAGCCCGGGACTTCCTCGTCCCCAGCCGGCTCTTTCCCGGCACCTTCTACGCCCTCCCTCAATCCCCGCAGCTCTTCAAGCAGCTCCTCATGGTGGGGGGGCTCGACCGCTACTACCAGGTGGCCCGCTGCTTCCGGGACGAGGACCTGCGGGCCGACCGGCAGCCGGAATTCACTCAGATTGATCTCGAGATGTCCTTCGCCGACGAAGAGGACGTGATGGCGGTCACCGAGGGGATGCTGGCCGCCGTATTCCGGGAGGCACTGGGAGAGCTATTGCCCCTGCCCTTCCCCCGCCTCTCCTGGGAGGAAGCCCTGGCTCGTTTCGGTACCGACCGGCCGGACCTGCGTATCCCGCTCGAGATGCGGGACCTAACCGCCGCCTTCCGGCAGACGGCTCTCGGGGTCTTCTCCCGGGCCTTGAGCGGGGGAGGATGTGTAAAGGGGATGCGGCTTCCGGGAGGGGGGAGGCTCAGCCGGCGGGAGCTGGACGGGCTGGTGGAGGAGGCCCGGAATCTCGGCGCGGGCGGACTGGCCTGGGCCCAGATTCGGGAGGGAGGGGAGTGGCATTCCCCCATCGCCAAGTTCCTCTCCCCGGAGGAGAGGGAGGAGGCTACGCGGCTTTTGGAAGCCCGGCCCGGAGATCTGGTCTGCTTCGTCGCCGGGCCGGAGCGGGAGGCGACCGGGGTGCTGGGAGCTCTCCGGCCCCGCTTAGCGGAGATGACCGGGCTTCTCCCGGCCGGGCCCCGGTTCGCCTTCCTCTGGGTGACCCGCTTTCCGCTTCTGGAATGGTCGGAGGAAGAGAACCGCTGGGTGTCCGTCCATCACCCTTTCACCTCCCCGGTGGAGGAGGAGATGGAGGAGCTGGAGACCCACCCCGAAGGGGTGCACTCCCGCTCCTACGATCTCGTGCTCAACGGGGTGGAGCTGGGCGGGGGAAGCATCCGCATCCATCGCCGGGACCTGCAGGAGAGGATGTTTCGCCTCCTGGGCCTTTCCCCGGAGGAAGCGGAGAGCCGCTTCGGGTTTCTCCTGGAGGCCCTGGAACACGGGGCGCCGCCCCATGGGGGGATAGCCCTGGGGCTGGATAGACTGGTGGCCATGCTCTCCGGAGCTACCTCCATCCGGGAGGTGATGGCCTTCCCCAAGACCGCCCGGGGAACCTGCCCCCTCACCGGGGCGCCGGCGGAGGTGGAGGAGCGGCAGCTTCGGGAGCTCGGTCTGTACGCAGTGCGGGCGGGGAAGAAGTGATGGGAGCCATAGAGATCCGCACCGAAATCCCCGGGCCCCGTAGCCGGGCCATCATGGCCCGGCTGCACCAGGTAGTGCCCCGGGGGATCGCCATCCAGGCCCCGGTGGTGGCCGCCTTCGCCCGGGGGGCCCGCCTCACCGATGTGGACGGCAACACCTACATAGACCTCTCCGGAGGCATAGGGGTACTCAACGCCGGCCACCTTCCTCCCCCGGTGGTGGAAGCGGCCCGGGATCAGCTCGATCGCTTCATCCACACGGACTTCAGCGTGGTGCCCTATGAGAGCTATGTGACCCTGGCCGAAAAGCTGGTGAAGATGGCTCCCGTCTCCCCGCCGGCCCAGGCCGCTTTCTTCAACTCCGGGGCGGAGGCGGTAGAGAACGCCTGCAAGTTCGCCCGGGCCTACCGCCAGAACCGGGGGGCCCTGATCGCCTTCGAGGGCGGGTTCCACGGCCGAACCTACCTCGCCCTTTCCCTAACCTCCAAGCCCCGGCCCTACAAGGAGGGGCTGGGGCCCTTCGCCCCCGAGGTGTACCGGGTTCCCTACGCTTACTGTTACCGCTGCCCCTTCGGCCTTACATACCCCGGATGCGAGCTGGCCTGCACCAGAGCCCTGGAAAGGGTTTTTTCCGCCCACGTATCCCCCGATGACACGGCGGCCGTGGTGGTGGAGCCGGTATTGGGGGAGGGCGGCTTCGTGGTACCCCCCCGGGGGTGGCTTTCCCGCCTGGCCGAGATCTGCGCCCGCCACGGGGTACTCCTCATCGTGGACGAGATCCAGACCGGTTTTGGCCGTACGGGGAAGATGTTCGCCTGCGAGCACGAAAAGGTGCGGCCCGATCTTCTGGCCCTGGCCAAGTCCATAGCCGCCGGATTCCCCCTCTCCGCCGTGGTAGGGAGGAAAGAGGTCATGCAGGCGCCGGGGGAGGGAGGCATAGGGGGCACCTATGTGGGGAATCCGGTGGCCCTCCGGGCCGCGCTGGCTGCGGTGGATTTCATCCAGGATCAGGATCTCCCCGCCCGGGCCCGGGAGATGGGGGACTTTCTGATGAAGAGGTTTCAGGTCCTTAAGGAGAGATGCCTGCTCATCGGAGACGTGCGGGGGCTGGGAGCCATGGTGGGGGTGGAGCTGGTGCGGGACACCGCCACCCGGGAACCGGCTCCGGAAATCACCAACTTCGTTCTCCAGGAGGCCCTGCGCCGGGGGGTGATCATCCCCCGCTGCGGACTTTACGGCAACGTGATCCGCTTCCTGGCTCCTCTGGTCATCACCCGGGAGGAGCTGGAGGAGGCGGTATCGGTGCTGGAAGAGGTGCTGGTACTGGCCGACCGGGTGAGGGGCCACAGCTGAGCGTAACCGGGACATGGATGCAGGAGGGCAAATACGGCCCTCCGAGCCCACTGACCCCGATATGAAGGTCAAAATCCAGGCCACCCGGGGGAGAGCGGAAGGGATTTCCGGGTAGGTTGTCGTAATCTCTTTATCCAGGTTCCATGGGCCGGACGAGAAAGCCCGGGCGGAGGTTTTTCTTCCCTTCCCTGGACGAGCGGGAGAGGGCCCGGCTGGAGCGGGTCCTGGGGGTGGCCCTGGTCGCGGCCGGGATGCTGCTTCTCTACTGGCTGGGGGGAGGGGACCCGGGGGTGGTGGGCCGGGGGGTGAGATGGCTTTTACGGGAAACCCTGGGCGGCGGCTCCTACCTGGTCTTTCCCGCGCTCTTTGTCCCCGGGGTCTTCATGCTGGCCGGGCGGGGAGGCCGTCTGGGCCGGAGCCAGGCCCTGGGAGGAGGGTTGATCTTCGCGCTTTTGCCCGTGGTGCTCTCCGTCCTGGATCTCGACGGCGGCCTCTGGGGGAGGGGGGTTTCTCGATTTCTCCGGGCCGCCTTGGGCGCGGGGGGAACGTACATCTTCCTCTCCGCCTGGGGACTGGGCGCACTTCTGCTTTTAGCGGAGTGGCATCCGGCAGGAGTGCTGGCCCGCCTGGCCGCCTGGAGAGAGAAGAGGAGCCAGGCCCGGGAGTCTACCCGGGAGATCCGTGAGGAGGAGAAAGTGACCGAGATCGAATCTCCGGTGGAAACGGAAGAGGAGCGTCCAGAGGCTTCTCCTGGCGAGCCTCCGCCTCCCGAGTGCGGCCCGCCAGGGGGAGAGAGGCTGGCACCTGAGGAGGAACCCCTTCCCCGGGAGCTCGTCCAGCTTCCTCTCCCCGGGAAGAGGGAATACGCCCTCCCTCCCCTCTCCCTTCTCACCCGCTCCTCCCAGGAGCGGGGGGGGAAGCTCCGGCGGGAGCTGGAGGAGAGGCAGAGGATCCTTGAGACCACGCTCCGGGACTTCGGAGTGGAGGCGAAGATTCTCGGGGTGGAGCGGGGGCCGGCGGTCACCCGCTTCGAGATCAACCCCGGCCCCGGGGTGAAGGTCTCCCGCATCGCCGGGCTCAGCGAGGACATAGCCGTCCGCCTGGGCGTCCCCGGGGTGCGGGTGGTCTCGCCTGTACCCGGGAAGCGCTGCCTGGGGATAGAGGTTCCCAACCAGGAGGTGGGGCTGGTGTACCTCCGGGATGTGCTGGAGTCCCAGGAGTTCCGCCAGTCGGCCTCCCCCCTGACCATAGGACTCGGGGAGGACATCAGCGGCCGGCCGGTGGTCTCCACCCTGGAGAAGATGCTCCACCTCCTGATCGCCGGGGCTACGGGTTCCGGCAAGTCGGCCTGCATAAACAGCATCCTCGGGAGCCTGCTCTTCAAAGCCACCCCCCGGGAGCTGCGCCTGCTCCTCGTAGACCCCAAGAGGGTAGAGCTCCTCCCCTACAACGGCCTTCCCCATCTCCTGGCCCCGGTGATCACCGACCCCCGCCGGGTGCTCTCGGTCCTGCGCTGGCTTTGCCAGGAGATGGAAAGGCGTTATCGCCTTTTCGCCACAGGAGGGGTGAGGGACATCAGCCGCCACAACCAGAAGGCGCAGCTGGGGGAGGGGGAGTTTTTGCCCTTCATCGTGGTGGTGATAGATGAGCTGGCGGACCTCATGATGGTGGCTCCCCGGGAGGTGGAGGACGCCATCCAGAGGCTGGCCCAGATGGCCCGGGCGGCGGGGATCCACCTCATCCTGGCCACCCAGCGCCCCTCAGTGGACGTGATCACCGGGGTGATAAAGGCCAATATCCCCTCCCGCATCGCGTTTGCCGTCTCCTCCCAGGTGGACTCCCGCACCATTCTGGACATGCCGGGGGCGGAGAAGCTTCTGGGCAAGGGGGACATGCTCTTCCATCCTCTGGGCCTGCCCGCCCCGGTGAGGGTCCAGGGAGCATATCTGCCGGAGAGGGATCTCGAGGCTCTCCTGGCCCACATCCGCTCCCAGGGGGAGCCGGAGTACGACGCGGATATCTCCGCCTGGCCCGAGGAGACGGGGGAGGGGGAGGAGGATGACGAGCTTTTCCCGGAGGCCCTGCGGGTGGTCATGGAGACGGGCCAGGCCTCCGTCTCCATCCTCCAGCGCAGGCTCAGGGTAGGTTACTCCCGGGCGGGCCGGCTCATAGACCTCATGGAGCGGCGCGGGTTCGTGGGGCCCCACCAGGGGTCAAGACCCCGGGAGATCTTCATCACCCCGGAGGCTTATTCCCGCCTCTTCCGCCGCAGCCCGTAATTCCGAAGCCCCGGCCGGATCCCGGGAGAGAGGCGGAATCATGGCTCGACCACCCCGCATATCCCTTCTCCCGGAGATTGAGCGGGGACTGGCGGGAGAGAGTCAAGGGGGAGGTGTTGCCCTACCTGGCCCCCGAGCTACAGGGGGAGCTGGAGAGGCTTCTCGGGAGCTTCTCCCCCCTCAACCCCTGGCGGGAGATCCGGCTGGGGATAGACCAACCTCTCCTCATCCGGGCCCGGGAATGGGTGCGCCCGGGGATCAGGGTAGGGCCCGAGATCCTGGCCCGCACCGTGGAGCTGATCACCAGGGGCTCCCGGCACGCTCTGGAGAGGGAGCTGGGCTCCGGCTTTCTCACCCTCCCCGGCGGCCACCGGGTGGGGCTGGGAGGCCGGTACGCGGGGGGCATCCTCCGGGATATATCCCACCTTTGCTTCCGGCTGGCCCTGGATTACCCGGGATCGGCCGGGCCTCTCCTCCCTCTGGTGCTGGGAGGCCGAAGGCCCGTAAGCGTGCTCCTCGCCGGCCCCCCGGGGAGCGGCAAGACCACCCTGCTCCGGGATCTCGTCCGTTCGGCGGCGGGGAGGTTAGCCGTGGCGGTGGTGGACGAGAGGATGGAGCTGAGCGGCTTCGCCCGGGGGAGACCCTCCTTTGACCTCGGCCCCCTTTCGGCGGTGATCACCGGAAAGCCGAAGGGGGAGGCGGCCATGGACGCCCTGCGCTCCCTGGGCCCCGAGGTCCTGGCCACCGACGAGGTGGCCGGGGAGGAGGAGGCGGCGGCGCTGCTCGAGGCCGCCCGGGGAGGGGTGGCTCTCCTGGCTACCGCCCACGGATCGAGCCCGGAAGATCTCCTGGTCCGCCCTTCCCTGCGCCTCCTCCTTCAGGAGGGAGCCTTCCGCTGGGTCTTCTTCCTCTCCGCTGCTCCCCATCCGGGAACGGTAGTCTCCGTCTGGCGGTGGGAGGAGGGTGGAAATGGGCATCGTAGGGGCACTCCTTTTGGTCTTGGGCGGAACCCTCTGGGGATGGGCCGAAGCCTGGAAGCGGGAGAGGAGGATTCATACCCTGCGGGACTGGCAGTCGGCTCTGGCCATCCTGGCCACGGAGATAGGCTACGGGCTCCGGCTTCTCCCTGAATCCCTCCACCGGGCAGCCGCCCTGAACGGTCCCTCCAGCCGGACCTTGCGGAGGGCGGCAGAGGATCTCGGCCGGGGGGAGGGGAAGACGGTGGCCGAGATCTGGGAAAAGACCCTGAAAAAAGAGGATCTGGACCGGGAGGAAAGGGAGATTCTCCTCTCCCTGGGATCGGTTCTCGGCACCTCTCCGGGGGAAGACCAGATCCGCCACCTGCACCTGGCCCGGGAGCGTCTGGGCTCTCTCCAGGCCCGCCTGGAGGACCGGCTGCGCCGGGAGGCTCGCCTCTACCGCTACCTCGGCTTCCTCGGGGGCTCCGCCCTAGCCCTGCTCCTCTGGTAGGTTCTACGTCGGGCTCTCACGCCCGGAAGCGGGATGCCTGCCCGGAAAGCCCGACTCCGGCGGGGGCTGGCGGAACCTGGCCTGGCAGGGTGCACGGTGCGTAAAGGGTACTCGCGACAGGCAGGCCTGAAGCCCGAAAGACTAATAAATTTGTCCTCCTGGCCGTAAATATCCCCTGCCGTGTGGGGGGCCGAGATCATATGGCAACTGGCGGGCATCGGCATCCTGGTGGCGGTGATCTACAGCGTGCTCAAGCAGGCGGGGAGGGACGAGCTGGCCTGGGTGGTGACCCTGGGAGGGGTGGCGGTGGCCCTTCTCCTGGTGATCCGCCTGATCAACGAGCTCTTTCAGAACGTGAGGGCCATGTTCGGGCTGTGAGCTACCCCAACCCTTACCAGATACTCGGGCTCTGCCTGGCGGTTCTGGTTCTTCTGGTGGTGCTCCGGAAGGAGCGGCCGGAGATGGCCCTCGTCCTTTCCCTGGCCACCGGTGTCCTCCTCTTTCTTTACCTCCTCGCCCCGCTCGGCCAGGCTTTCCGCATTCTGCGGGATCTCGGTGCCCGGGCCGGAGTGGGTGCAGAACCACTGGGGATCGTCCTGAAAATCGTCGGTCTGGCCTACCTGGCGGAGCTGGGCTCCTCCCTGGCCCGGGATGCGGGGGAAAGCGCCCTGGCCGCCAAGGTGGAGCTCCTGGCCAAGGTGACCATGGTGGTGGTGAGCGCCCCCCTGATCGCCGGGGTGGCCGAGACCCTGGCGGGGATTCTGAGGTGAGAACCCTTCCCCTCCTGCTCCTTACCCTGGTGCTGGTTCTCCTCCCGGCTCCTGGAGTTTGCGGTAGCCAGGATTTATCCTCCCCCGGCCCGGAGAGCGATCTCCTCGTCCGCCGCCTGGCCAGGGAGGCCCTCCACTCCCTGGACACCCGGGAGCTGGAGGGGGTGCTGGGGGAGATAGAGTCCCGGGGGGAAGGGAGCATTCCCCCTCTGCGTCTCGAACCCTTCCCCCGTTTCTCTTCTCCGGAGCGGTGGTGGCGGGGTATCGGGGAGAGGGCTCTCGGAGAGGTGGGCCGCTCCCTCCGTCTCCTGGCCCAGATTGTGGTGCTCCTTATCCTGGCCTCTCTTCTCTCCACCGCCGGCGAGGCCTGGGGGGGAGGGGTGAGCCGGACGGCCCAGGGATTGATCCTCCTGGGGATACTCGGTCTGGCCGGGGGAGCCTTCGCCCAGGCGGCTCAGGTGGCGGTAGGAGCGGCCGACCAGATCCGCTCCCTCTTCCTGGCCCTCCTTCCCCTCCTTACCTTTCTGGCCTCGGCCTCGGGCCTGGCGGTGAGCTCCGGCCTGATGTATCCCCTCCTCTTCTCCGGGATCCACCTTTCCACCTCCGCCCTCACCGGTTTCGTGGTCCCCGCCCTGGTCCTGGCCACCCTGGTGGAGGCGGTCTCCGGCTTCTCGGAAGGGCTGCGCCTTTCCGGGCTGGCCTCCTTTCTCCGCCTGACCGCCCTTTTGCTCCTGGGCTTTCTCCTGGTGGCGCTCCTCGGGCTGGCCTCGGCCTACGGCCTGGCCGGAGGAGTATCCGAGGGGGCCCTCATGCGGGGAACGAAGTTCGCCGCCCGTACCCTGGTCCCGGTGGTAGGAGGGCTGGTGGCTGATGCCGCCGAGGTGGCCGCCTCCGCTGCTTCCTTGATCCGGGGCTCTCTCGGGCTGACCGGGATGCTGGCGGTCACCTTCGCCGTGGCCCTGCCGCTCATAAAGATTGCCTCCCTGGCCCTGGCCTTCCGGTTGGCCCAGGCGGTGGCCTACCCCTTCGGCGCCCCTCTGGCCGCCTCGCTGGGGGCCATGGCCCAGGGACTGCTCTTCCTCTGGGGAGCCCTGGCTGCCGTAGGGCTGGTGGCCTTCCTCCTCATAAGCGGATTCCTGCAGATCACCAGCCTGGGGGTGGCCATGCGGTGAGCGCGGCTGTCGAGGACTGGATTCGGGGGCTCCTCCTCCTCTTCCTCCTTATCCTGGTGGCCGAGTTCCTCCTTCCCTCCGCCTCCTACCAGCGCTACGCCCGCTTCGCCTTCGGACTGATCATCTTCCTGGCCGTGCTCCGCCCCTGGGCCTCCTTCCTCCGCACGGGATGGGAGCTCCCTGCCCTGCCCCCCGGCGGAACGGGCGGAGCCGGGTCTTTGGAGTGGTCGGAGAGGCTCTTCCGGCGGGCGGCCGAGGAGATAGTGCGGGAGGAACTCCGGGCCCTGGGAGCCGCCGGGGTGGGAGAGGTGAGCGTGGAGATGAGGGAGGGAAAGCCATGGAAGGTGAAGGCGTCGGTGGAGGCCGGGGAGGAGTTTTCCCGGGAGAGAGCCCGGGAAAGCCTCTCCCGGCTTCTGGGGATAAGCCGGGAGGAAGTCTACCTCTACTGATGTCCGGGGAGGGGATGCCCCTTTCGCGCCTCGGCCAGGTGGGACTGGCCCTCGTGCTGGCGGGGATCCTCTTCCTGGCCCTCAGGCCCTCCTCCCAGGGAGTATCCCGCCCGGGGGAGGAGAGCGTCCGTACCTATGAAGAGGAGATCTCCTCCGCCCTCTCCCGGGTCCTGAGCCAGGTCCAGGGGGCGGGCCGGGTGGAGGCCCGGGTGTTTCTCGAGGAGGGGCCGGTCCGCCTCTACGCCCGGGAGAATGAGCGCAGGCAGAACCGGGCGGAGGAGTCGCTCCCCGGGGGAGGAGCCAGGACCTCCCAGGAGGCCACCTCCAGCGCCCGGGTGGTCACTGTGGCCGGCTCGGGAGGGCAGCAGCCGCTGGTGGAGGGGATCAGGCAGCCTACGGTGCGGGGGGTTCTGGTGGTGGCCCCGGGGGCGGTGGACGAAAACGTCAGGCTGGAGCTGGCCCGGGCGGTGGAGGCCCTCCTGGACGTGCCCCTCCACCGGGTGGAGATCCTGCCCGGGAAGGAGGTGAGAAGGTGAGGCGGCGGGCGCTCTTTTTTCTCGCCCTCCTCCTGGGGCTGGGGATCTATCTTTACCTGCGCTTCGACGAATACGCCCGCACCGGCGTCACCCCCATCCCGGTGGCGGGGGAGGAGGAGTCGTTTTTTGCCAGCGCTAGGCTGGAGAGGGACAGAGCCCGCTCCCGGGAGGCGGAAACCTTGCGCCGGGCGGCCGAGGCGGCCGGGGAGGACGAGGAGTTCCGCCGGGCGGCCCGGCAAAAGCTCCTGCTCCTGGGGGAAAGGACGCGGAAGGAGAGGGAGGCGGAGATCCTCCTCCAGGCCCGGGGATACAGAAAAGCTCTGGTTCTATTCCATGAGCGAGGGGCAGTGGTGATAGTGGAAGGGCTCCGGCTCGGCCCCCGGGATGCGGAGCGCATCGCCGAGGCGGTGGCCGAGGTAGGGGGCATCCCCCGGGAGAGGGTGCGGGTGACCCCCTACCGGGCGGCAGCCGGTTTATAATGGTCTCGGACTTTGGGGAGGTGAGGAAAAGATGGCCGAGGCGGAGGAGTTTCAGGCTCTGGGGAAAGGGATCCACATCTCCGAAGAGGTGGTGCGGATCATCGCCGGTATGGCGGCCAGCGAGGTGGAGGGTGTGGCCAGCCTGGCCGGTGGGATAGTGGGGGAGATAGCGGAGAGGCTGGGCCGGAAGGACGTCACCCGGGGGGTGAAGGCCCAGATAGGGGAGAAGGACGCCAGGCTGGACGTTTTCCTCACCGTTTATTACGGAGTGCGCATACCCGAGGTGGCCCAGGAGGTTCAGGAGCGGGTGAGAAAGGCGGTGGAGGAGATGACCGGCCTTGAGGTGGCGGAGGTGAACGTCCACGTCCAGGGGGTGGAGTTCGCCCGCTCCCGGGAGGAGAGCCACTAGAGCCAGGTGAGCCTTTTTGACCGGGTGGTTCTGACCCTTTATACCTTCGCTCTCCTTTTCATCTCTGCGCTGGCCGTGGCCATGGCCGTCTCGGGGTGGGCCTCCCCTCTGGAGACGGCCCTTTTTTACCTCCGGCAACCGGAGAGTCGCTGGGCGGTGGGGGCGGTGGGGGCAGTCTTTTTCCTGGTGAGCGCCCGCCTCCTCTACCTGGCCTTCCGGCGCCGCCCCTCGGCGGCGGTGGTTCACGCGGCCCCTCTCGGGGAGGTGCGCATTTCCCTGGGGGCGGTGGAGAACCTGGTCTCCCGGGTGGCCCGGGGGATGAAGGGGGTGCGGGAGGTGCGGGTAGGAAGTGAGGTGCGTCGGGGGAGGCTCTACCTCTCCCTGCGGCTCGAGGTGGGGCCGGAGGTGGTCATCCCCGAGCTGGCCGACGCCCTGCAGAAGGAGGTAGTCCAGCAGGTCCGCCAGGTGGTGGGCACGGAAGTGGCCGGAGTGAGCGTGCAGGTCAAGGACATCGTGGGGAGGACGAGGCTGGAGTGAACTGGTCCTCCCTCTGGGTCCGGCACCGGGGGAAGATCATCGGAGTAGCGGCAGCGGTGGCTCTCGTCCTCCTGCTCCGCACCCTGGGTCTCTTTTGGACCCTGCTCCTTCTGGCTCTGGCCCTGGCCGGGTTCTGGATCGGCTCCCGCTTTGACGAAGGGGAAGAGGGGTGGGAGGAGCTCCTTGAGAGAATCTGGCCCCGTCGCTGAGATCGGGCGCCACCGGGCGAGGGAGATGGCCCTTAAGGTGCTCTACCAGCACGAGCTGGCCGGAGGGGATCCCGAGACGGCCTTCCGCTATCTCTGTCAGGAGGAGGGAGTAGAGCCGGAGGCTGCCGGGTTTGCCTGGGAACTGGTGGAGGGAGTTCTCCGGGGCAGGGCGGAGCTCGACGGTTACATCGCGAGGTATTCTCGGGGCTGGCCTCTCGACCGCATCGCCCCGGTGGAGAGAAACGTCTTGCGCATCGGCCTGCACGAACTCCTCCACCGGCCGGATATCCCCCCGGGAGTGGCAGTGGCCGAGGCGGTGGAGCTGGCCAAGACCTACGGGGGGGAGGATTCGGGCCGGTTCGTGAACGGGATCCTGGGCCAGGTCCTGCGGGACCTCGAGGAGAAGGCTTGATCCTCCTCGACGGGCGGGCGGTGGCCGGGGAGATCCGGCAGGAGCTTTCCCGGCGGGTGGCCTCCCTCCCCCGTCCGCCGGGGCTGGCGGTGATCCTGGTGGGGAGGGATCCTGCCTCCGAGGTGTACGTCCGGCAGAAGGAAAGGGCCTGCCGGGAGGTGGGGATAAAGTCTCGGGTTCACCGCTTCTCCGAGGACGCGGAGACGGAGGAGCTTTTGGAGCTGATCCGGCGGCTCAACGAGGACCCCATGATAGACGCCATCCTGGTCCAGTCTCCGGTGCCTCCTCAGGTGGATTTCGAGGCCCTGGTCCAGGCTATAGATCCGGAGAAGGACGCCGACGGTTTCCATCCCCTCAATCTTGGCCGGATGCTCAGAAGGCTGCCGGGTCCACGGCCCTGCACCCCCCAGGGGGTCATGGAGCTTCTCCGCCATTACTCCATCCCTGTGCGGGGCCGGACAGCCTGCGTGGTGGGCCGCTCCCTCATCGTGGGGCGTCCTCTGGCCTTGATGCTGCTTTCCGCCGACGCCACGGTCACCGTCTGCCACCGGCACACGGCCGATCTTGCCCGCCACACCCGGGAAGCGGATATCCTGTGCGTGGCCGTGGGCCACCCCGGGCTCATCACCCGGGAGATGGTGAAGAAGGGGGCGGTGGTGGTGGACATAGGCATCAGCAGGGTGGGGGGAAAAGTGGTGGGGGACGTGGACCCGGGAGTCCGGGAGGTGGCCGGGGCCTTAAGCCCTGTCCCCGGAGGGGTAGGACCCATGACCGTGGCCATGCTCCTTTTCAACACGGTGGAGGCAGCGTGCAAACGCTTTTCGAGCTAGCCCTCTCCGTCCGGGAGATTACCAACCTCCTCCGCCAGAGGATCGAGGGTCACCCTCCCTTCCAGGATGTCCTGGTGAGAGGGGAGGTGTCCGGGGTTAAGGACCACCATCCTACCGGGCACCTCTACTTTTCGTTGCGGGAAGAGGGGGCGGTGCTCCGCTGTGTGATGTTCCAGAGCTGGCGGAGATCGAACGGGGTCTTCGATCCTCCGGCGGAGGGGGAGGAGGTGGTGGCTCAGGGGTATATCGGGGTCTACGAGCGGGAAGGCCGCTATCAGCTTTACGTGCAGAAGCTCTGGCGCTCCCAGGAGCTGAGGCTCGGGGAATACTACCTGGAGCTGGAGAGGGTGAAGGCCCGGCTGGCGGCGGAGGGGCTTTTCGATTCCTCCCGGAAAAGGCCGCTTCCCTTTCTCCCCCGGCGGATAGGGATCGTCACCTCCCCCTCGGGAGCCGCCCTCCGGGACATGGTGCGCATCATCTGGCGGCGCTTCCCCCCGGCGCAGATTTACCTCTTCCCCGCCCTGGTCCAGGGGGACCGGGCGGTGGAGGATATCGTCCGGGCCATCGGGCGGGCCGGAAGGTGGGGGGTGGAGGTGCTGATCGTGGGCCGGGGAGGAGGGGCGGCGGAAGAGCTCTGGGCTTTTAACTCCGAAGAGGTGGCCCGGGCCATCGCCTCCTGCCCTGTTCCCGTGATCTCGGCGGTGGGTCACGAGACCGACTTCACCATCGCCGACTTTGTAGCCGACGTCCGCGCCCCCACTCCTTCAGCGGCGGCGGAGACGGTGGTGCCGGAGAGAGAGGAGCTTCTGGCCCGGTTGGCCGACCTGCGGGGAAGGCTCGGGCGGGGGGTGGCCAGGTCTTTGGATCTGCGGCGGGAGAGGCTGCGCCTTCTCCAGGAGCGTCTGGCCCTCCGCCATCCCCGCTTCCTCCTGGCCTCCCGCCAGCAGGCCCTGGATGAGCTCGGGGAGAGGCTGGGATCGGCCGTCACCCGCCTCCTTAAGCTCTGGAGGCAAGGGGTGGAGGCTCTGGGGCTACGCCTGGAGGCGCTCAACCCCGTCTCCATCCTCTCCCGCGGCTACAGCATCTGCCTCGGCCCCGGGGACCGGCCCCTACGCCGGGCAGAGGAGGCGGAGAGGGGGGACAGGGTCAAAGTGATACTGTGGGAAGGTTTTCTCGGTTGCCGGGTAGAAGAGAAAGGCGAGGGGAGATGGAAGTGAAGTTCGAAGAGGGCTTGAAGCGGCTGGAGGAACTGGTACGCAAGCTGGAGTCGGGGGAGCTGGATCTCGAGGAGTCCATGGACGCCTACCGGGAGGGGCGGGAGCTTCTCCAGCGCCTGGGGGCCATGCTGGAGGGGGCCGAACGGCAGGTCTGGCAGGTGGACGAAGAAGGGATGCGGCATCTCGAGGTCTTCGGAGAGCTTACGGAGGAGGCGGGATGATGGACCAGCGGGCCAATGAATGGAAGGTTTTGGTGGAAGAAGCCCTGAGGAGGGCCCTCCCTTCCCGGGAGGCTGAGCCCCGGGTGCTGCACCAGGCCATGCGCTATGCGGTGTTCCCCGGCGGCAAGCGTTTCCGGCCTCTCGTGCTTCTGGGTGCCGCCGAGGCTTCCGGCCTCCGTCTGCCCGCGGAGTTTCCCACGGAAGGCCCGGCTCTTCTGGCCCTGCGGGGGGCGGCGGCGGTGGAGCTCGTCCACTCCTACTCCTTAATCCACGATGATCTGCCAGCCATGGACGACGCCTCCGAGAGGAGGGGGCTTCCTACCTGCCACGTGGCCTTCGGGGAGGACGCGGCCATCCTGGCCGGGGACGCCCTTTTAAACCAGGCCTTCTACCACCTGGCCCTTCCTCTCCCCGGCGTGGATCCCGGACGGCAGCTCCAGGTGATCGAGGAACTGGGGCGAGCCGGGGGGAGCGAGGGACTGGTGGGGGGCCAGATGATGGACATGCGGGCGGTGTTGCATGACCTGGAGACGGTCAGGGAGATATTCCGCCGGAAAACCGGAGCCCTCATCCGGGCAGCAGCCCGCATGGGAGCCATCGCCGCCGGGGCGGACGGAGAAACGCTGGAAAAGATCACCTCCTTCGGGGAGGATCTGGGCTTCGCCTTCCAGGTGGCGGACGATCTGAAAGACCTGAAGGCCGGAGAAAGGGCCCCCTACCCCGCCCTAGCAGGGCCGGAAGAGGCGGCCCGGGAGGTGGAGGAGCGACTCGGCCGCTGCCGGGAGAGGCTCGCGGCCCTCTCCTCCCGGGGAAACACGGCGCTTCTCGAACAGGCGGTAGAAATGGTGGAGAGGTGGCGGGAGGAGGAGGCGGAGGCGCCGATCCCCCATTACCACGACCCTCTGCACTAGGCGGGGAGGTTTCCCGGGCCGCTCGGCACCTCCTGATTCGGCCTACTCCACGTTGGACGGGACAGCTCCTGTCCTACAAGGCATTGGCGCTACCCGTGGTTAAGTAGTACCGGGATGGGGATGGAGACGGCTATGGAGTCTCCGACCATGGGAAATGGGGACCCGGCGGCCCTCCCTCGGACCTGATTCACAGGGCTAAAGTGGGTGGAAACGGCAGCGATACCGATTCCCACATGCATCCAGGACACCCGACTAAGGACAATGAGTACGACGGCATCGCGGACGGTTGACCCGGTTTATAGTAAAGAGGACGGGCACGGCTGATATAATAAAGATCGGCTATTTTACAACTGCATAGCCGCGGGTGGCGCAGTATCCTAGTCGGTCGCCTTCCTCTGAAGGCGGGCCTAAAAATCCGCCAGAGGGCATACCGATGAAGTTCCTGTGGGGGGCTTCGGGCGCCCAGCCCGGGGCTCCCGGCGGGAGTAAGGGGAGAGGGCGATCCGCAAAGGCATGCGGGCGTGGACCCTCTTCCCGCGGAGGCCCGGGGAGGGTTCCCGGGTTCAACCTGCAGGGAAGAAGGTCCTGCAGCGTAGCCTGCCTTGAGTGACCTGGGCGGATGGTCAGGGAAGGGCGTTCGCGGGCAGGGGCCCCTGCCCGGGGCGCGTTCGACCTGAAACCCCGGTTGCAAAAGAGGCTAAGGAGGAAAGGCGAGCGGTGGGGAAAGCCCCTAGGCTGCTCCTTCCAGGAGGCTCCGGCGGGATTACAGTGCGGGCTAAGTGGCAATCCAGCACCGCTTGCGGCGACGGAGCGGACGCGGTCTTAAAGGGAAACCGCCGCCTCGGCGACGGGCGGTGACGGCGGGGGAAAGCCTGCTGGACCTAAGCCGCAAAATTTACCGCCGGAGTCGCCACCCGCTTTTCATGGAATTTTGGTCTTCTGAAGACACCCTGGCGTACAGCACCGCCTGGCTTCCTTCCATTTTGGCACGTCCATTAGGCGTCTGGTGAGCGGACCCGGGAAGCTTGCCCTTCTTCCATCGCAGGTATCCGGACTCGTCACGGGAAAGCCACAATGAGTGCGCCACCCCGACTGGGCGGGCATCGGGTGCCCGGGAACGGCGGCAAGAAATCTGCTATCCTTGATTTCCTGAAATGGCCAAGAAGAGGCTCAAGCCCCGGCCCTTCAGCCGGGGACTGACGATGGGGGCGGTGGCCTTTACCCTGGCCCTTTTCCTGAGCCTTCCCTCCCAGGAGATCATCTCCCGCTCCTCCCTCTACCTGGCCCTGGCCATTCTCCTCCTGGTGGTGCTTTTGGGAGTGGTCTTCGACATGGTGGGGGTGGCGGCTGCGGCAGCGGAGGAGGCTCCCTTCCACGCCATGGCGGCCAAAAAGGTTCCCGGAGCCCGCCAGGCGGTGTATCTCGTCCGCCACGCCGACCGGGTGTCGAGTCTGGCCAACGATCTCGTGGGAGATATCGCCGCCAGCGTCAGCGGAGGGGCGGCTCTGGCCCTGGTCTACCGCCTCTCTGCCCCGGAGTGGGCCCCTTTTAGCCTGGCCCTGGTCAGCGCCCTGACCATCGGGGGGAAGGCGGCTACCAAGGGACTGGCCCTGAAGCATTCCGTGCCCCTCATGCTCTGGGCGGGAAGGGTGGTAAGCCTCTTCTGGAGGGGAGCAGGCCGACCCTGAAGCCCTCCCGGCGGCGGCTGGACCTCCTCCTGGTGGAAAGGGGGATCTTTCCCACCCGCAGCCAGGCGGAGGCGGCGGTGAGGGAGGGGAGGGTGAGGGTGGGAGAGAGGGTGGTGGAGAAACCGGGGACCCTGGTGGACCCCTCTCTTCCTCTTACTGTGGAGGAGCCGGCTCCTTTCGTGAGCCGGGGGGGAGTGAAGCTGGCCCGGGCTCTTGACCGCTTCGGGGTGGATCCCGGGGGGAAGGTCTGCCTGGATGTGGGCGCCGGAACCGGGGGATTCACCGACTGCCTTCTCCAGCGGGGGGCGAAGAGGGTCTACGCGGTGGACGTGGGCTACGGGCAACTGGCCTGGAAGATCCGGACCGACCCCCGGGTGGTGGTGCGGGAAAGGGTCAATGCCCGCTATCTCTCCTCGAAGGAAGTTCCCGAAAAGGTGGATCTGGCCACCGTAGACGTGTCCTTCATCTCCTGCCTGAAAATACTTCCCGCCCTGAAGGATCTTCTGGCCCAGGAGGGGGAGATCCTGGTTCTGGTGAAGCCCCAGTTCGAGGCCGGACGGGGCCAGGTGGGGAAAAAGGGGGTGGTGCGCGATCCCCGGATACATCGGGAGGTGCTCCACCGGGTGAGCGCCGGGGCCCAGGCGCTCGGGTTCCGGGTGGAGGGACTCCTTCCCTCTCCGCTTCTCGGGGCGGAGGGGAACCGGGAATTCTTCCTCCGGCTCCGGAAAGGGTCCCCGCTTCCGGAAGAGGATCTTTTTGGCCGGATCGAGAAGATTTTGTCGGAGGAAGGGGGATAGGGATATGGCCCGGGAAGGCGAGGTGGTCATACCCTTCATCGAGGGGGATGGGGTGGGGCCGGAGATATGGGCCGCCACCCGGCCGGTGCTGGAGGCCGCCATCCGCCGGGCCTCCGGAGGCCGGGTCAGGATCCGCTGGGAGGAGGTACTGGCGGGAGAGAAGGCCTTCCGCCAGACGGGGGAGTGGCTTCCCCGGGAGACGCTGGAGACCATCCGCCGGGCCGGGGTGGCCATAAAGGGTCCCCTCACCACCCCGGTGGGGGGCGGCATCCGGAGCCTGAACGTGACCATAAGGCAGGAGCTGAATCTTTACGCCTGCGTGCGGCCGGTGCGCTGGTTCCCGGGGGTGCCGAGCCCCCTCCGGGAGCCCCACAAGGTAAACATGGTGATCTTCCGGGAAAACACGGAAGACGTCTACGCCGGGCTGGAATGGTCCTGGGAGAGCCCGGAGGCCCGGAGAATCCGGGAGTGGCTTTACGGCGAGCTCAGGGTGCGGCTCAGGGAGGACGCCGGGATAGGGTTGAAACCCATCTCCCGGGAGGGGACGAGGCGGATAGCCCGCTCGGCCCTGCGCTACGCGCTGGCCACAGGCCGCCAGAGGGCCACCGTCGTGCACAAGGGCAACATAATGAAGTTCACCGAAGGCGCCTTCCGGGCCTGGACCTACGAGCTGGCCCGAGAGGAGTTCGGAGAGAAGGTGGTGACGGAGGAGGAGCTGGGAGAGGGATCGCTTCCGCCCGGGAAGGTGCTCCTGAACGACCGGCTGGCGGACAACATGTTCCAGCAGATCCTCCTGCGGCCTGAGGACTACCAGGTGCTCATCTGCCCCAACCTGAACGGGGACTATCTCTCCGATGCCCTGGCCGGGGCGGTGGGGGGGCTGGGCCTGGCCCCCGGGGCCAATATAGGGGACGACTGTGCCGTCTTCGAGGCCACCCACGGCACCGCTCCCCGCCATGCGGGAAAGGATCGGGTGAACCCGGGCTCCCTCCTCCTCTCCGGGGCCATGATGCTCGAGCACCTGGGGTGGCCCGAGGCAGCCAGGCTGGTGGTGGAGGGAGTGGCCGAGGCCATAGCCCGGGGAACGGTGACCTACGACCTGGCCCGGGGGCGGGAGGGAGTACAGGTGGTGGGTACCCGGGCCTTCGGGGAAGAGGTGCTGAAGGCGGTGGAAGGATAGGACCATGGAGAACCTCTTCAACTGGCTGTGGATAGTCTTTCTCCTCTGGACTCTCACCCCCCTCATCGAGCAGCGGAGGCTCATGTACCTCCGCTACCGGGTGATCCGGGAGATCGAGAAAAAGAGGGGCTCCCGGGTGATCACCCTCATCCACCGGCAGGAGTCGGTGAGCCTCCTCGGCATCCCCCTCACCCGCTTCATCAACATCGAGGATTCAGAGCAGGTGCTGCGGGCTATACGGCTCACCCCCGACGACATGCCCATTGACCTCGTTCTCCACACCCCCGGGGGTCTGGTGCTGGCGGCGGAGCAGATCGCCCGGGCCATCCAGAAGCACAAGGCCCGGGTTTCCGTCTTCATCCCTCATTACGCCATGTCCGGTGGCACCCTGATCGCCCTGGCCGCGGACGAGATCCATATGGACGAGAACGCCGTGCTCGGGCCGGTGGATCCCCAGCTCGGCAACTTCCCGGCCATCTCCATCATCCGGGCGGTGGAGGAGAAGGGCCCGGACAAGGTGGACGACGAGACCCTCATCCTGAAAGACGTGGCCGAAAAAGCTGTGGATCAGGTGTACCGGGTGGTGTTCAGCCTCCTCGAGGAGAAGATGGGCCCTGAGGAGGCGGACAAGGTGGCCCGGCTCCTCACCCACGGCAAGTGGACCCACGACTACCCCATCACCTGCGACCAGCTTCAGGAGATGGGGCTGAAGATCAACTGCACCCTCCCCCGGGAGATCTACCTGCTCATGGACCTCTACCCCCAGCCCCCCACCCGCCGGCCCACCGTCCAGTACGTGCCCGTCCCCTACACCCGGGAGCCCGCTCCTAGATCCTGAAGTTTTCCCATATCCCTTATGAGGATTGAATTCCCGGCTGGCTTTCGGGGGCCTGGTGTTTCTCCTCCTCCTGGCCATGCTTCCCCTCCGTCCGGGAGAGGGTGGAAGCGGGATAAAGGACGCCTGCGAGCCCCACCGCCTTCTTTACGTGCAGAAGCCTCCCCTTTACGGGGGCGATGTCCGGGAGCTCCAGGAAAGGCTCCGTGAGCTGGGGCTTTATGAAGGGCCGGTCACCGGGTTCTACACCGACCTGACGGCCGAGGCGGTCCGGAATCTGCAAAAGCGGAACGGCGAGCCGCCTGACGGTGTTTTCCGCCCCTCCTACTGGGTCTGGCTCGGAAAAAAGGAGAACCTCCATCCCCGGGGCTGGCTTTCCCTCTCCGGTGCTTCCCCCGGGGAGGTGAGGCTGGAGGTGTTCCTGGACCGCCTGGAGCTGAGGATCTACCGGGGGGAAAAACTCATCGGTAGCTTCCCCGTGGCCACAGGGAGTCCGGAGACCCCCACCCCTCCGGGGGAGTGGCGGGTGAGGGAGAAGATGATCGACCCCGGGGGCCCCTTCGGCACCCGGTGGATCGGGCTTGACGCCGTAGGGGGTTCGTATGGCATCCACGGGACGGACCGGCCCTGGAGCATAGGACAGATGGTGTCCAACGGCTGCGTGCGCATGTTTAACGAGGATGTGGAGAAGGTCTTCGACCTGGTGCAGCCGGGAACCTTGGTGGTGATCCACGGTGCGCTTCCCTCCCGCTGGCCCCTGCCTCTGGAGAGGGGAGCGGTGGGGCTTTCCGTGGTGGCGCTCCAGAAGCTACTCCGGGAACAGGGGTTTCCGGCCGGCAGAGCCGACGGGAGGTTCGGTCCGGAGACGGAGAGGGCGGTGAGGAGGCTGGAGTCTTTCTACGGGCTTCAGCCCGACGGAAGGGTGGGGGAGGTGCTCCACTTCCTCCTCACCTCGCCTCCCGGCCGCCCCCCGGATGGCACCCTCCAGGCGGACAGGGGTACCTCCCGCCTCATCCCCGTCTCCCGGAATTCCCATCCGCCGGGGAGAAAGATCCGCCTGGTCTACTGGGACCGGGACTGGCCCTCCCTCCTTCCGGGGGTGCGCTATGAGGAATGGCTCTCCTCCCTCCTCCGCCGCTTCATGGAGCTTCACCCGGAGGTGGAGGTGGAATACCGCCTCCTTCCCTGGGGCACTCCCTGGCCGGGGACCGTCGCGACGCGGCTCCAGTTCATCGCAAACCGTGGTTATTCACTCGATCTGCCGGGGACCGTCGCG
>Ga0197143_1001255_pt1 | contig 22075 bp, 18 predicted proteins | sample GBS70_MetaG_FD_148603 | JGI IMG/M metagenome (GOLD analysis project Ga0197143, IMG submission 148603) | Sediment microbial communities from Great Boiling Springs, Gerlach, Nevada, United States - GBS 70_MetaG | ecosystem: Environmental > Aquatic > Thermal springs > Hot (42-90C) > Sediment...
CGCGTGCCTGTGGTGCAAGAGGACGGGACAATCGTTGCCCGCCATCGGATGAAGGTCACGCTCTCGTGCGACCATCGCGTGCTGGACGGCGCGGTCGGAGCGCAGTTCCTGCAGACGCTCAAGCGAGTGTTAGAGAACCCGCTGTGGTTGGTGTGATGCGGTGTGCAGCGATTGGGCTTCTGTGGCTCAGCCTGCTGGTCGCACTGGCGACTGTAATCGGCAGCGGGCTGCTGTTCAGCGGGGTGCAGGATTTGCCCCCGCTGGACTACAACCGCCTCTCGACGCAGTTGGGGATTGCGCTGGTGGTGCTGGGGATTGGTGCGTCGCTGCTGCACATGGCGCATACGCAGGGCTGGCGGGCGACGCTGTGGCTACTAAGCATCTGCGTCGTGCTGGCGGGCACAATCGAACTCATCGGTACGCTTACGGGCTTCCCCTTCGGACCCTACACCTACACCGAGCGGCTCGGACCCAAGTTTCTGGGGCATGTGCCGTACCTGATTCCGCCCTCGTGGTTTATGATGCTCTACCCTGCGCTGCACCTCAGTTTTATGTTCGGCGTACCGCGCCGTTGGGTTCCGCTGAGTGCAGCCGCGCTGCTGACGCTGTGGGATGTGGCGATGGACGCGGCGGTCTCGAACTCTAAGGTCAACCCTGGTTCGGCAGCGTTCGTGTACTGGTTCTGGGAGGTGGACGGTGCATTTTACGGCATGCCGCTGCAGAACTGGCTGGGCTGGCTCGCGACGGGCGCGCTGCTGAGCTGGGTGTATCTGCGGGTGGTGCCTGACTGGCGCGAGTCGCGTGCGCTAACGCCGCTGGGGATTTGGCTTGTGCAGGGCGGCGCGATGGCGGGGCTGGCGTTCTGGATCCAGCGACCAGTCGCCACTGTGCTGTGGCTGCTGGGGGCGGGGATTGTGTGCTGGCTGGCACTGCGCGCCAAGTTAACCCACCAGTCAGCCAACAACTGCAGGGACCTTTCCAAAACTGGAGTATAATAAGGCTGCTGCGTTGCAGCGAACCTACTTGGAGGTCAACGACGATGATGATACGAAAGGTGCTGGCTTTCGGGCTTGTCTGCGCGATTACCGCGCTTGCGAACGCACAGATCGTAACGAACCTCGAACAGGGCGGTAAAATCTACTGGAAGTTCAACAGCGGACGATACGACATCACCGGCGCACTTACCCAGAGCGGCGACCTCACCGCCTCCGACCCGATTGAGTTCCCCCTGCAAGACCTGAACAACGACGGACGCAAACTGGACATCGAACTGCGCGTGGAAGACCTGTTCCCCGATCTGGGCATCAACTACACCCTGAACCTGATTGGCACGGTGGTCTCCGAGAATGCCAACGAAGCGATTATTCGCTGGGCGGCGGATGTGAACCCGAACCAGTGCGTGAATGTCAGTATTAGTGGAACTACGGTACAGGTACTCATCACCCGTCTGGCGGGCGCGCTGCAGGCGCGGGTGACGCCCATCCAGTGCCAGACCAACCCCTACAACTCAGAATGGCAGAATGTCACCCTACAGTTTGAGGACAACGGCGGCGACGCGAACAACTTCCTGCGCGTGGAGGGGTACCTCTTCTGCTTCCAGAACTCGGCTACCTTCGCTGAGGCAATCATCGACACCATGGACTGGGAAGCATACGGCGGCGGCTTCACGGGCGTGTTCGGGAATGTGAACGGCGACAACATCGTCGATGACGCCGACCTGCTGCAGGTGCTGTTCAACTTCGGCTCGGACGACGCCGCGACCGACACCAACGGCGACGGGATTGTGGACGACGCCGACCTGCTGACGGTACTGTTCAACTTCGGCGCAGGGTGCTAACCCCTATCACTGGGTTATGATCCCTCCTTCACGGTTCCCTCTGCGGGCAGGGGGAACCGTGAACTTTACCGAGCCTCTGCGCGGGTTCCCTTGCGCAGTATGGGGTAATCGCGAAGTCTAACGATGCAAGCGGTATAATCCCTGCGATGCCTGCTGTGCAAACGCAGTCGCTGGACACGCTGGTGCAGGGGATTCTCGGAGGCGAAGTGCGCGCGATTGCTCGCGCGATTACGCTGGTCGAGTCGCGCGAGCCTGCGCGGCTGGAACTGCTGGAACGCCTGTTCCCCTACACGGGACGCGCCTTCAAGGTGGGCATTACGGGTGCGCCTGGCGCTGGCAAAAGTACGCTGACCTACCAGTTAATCCCGCGCCTGAAAGCCAGAGGCTATCGCGTGGGCGTGCTGGCGGTCGATCCGACCAGCCCGTTTAGCGGCGGCGCAATCTTGGGTGACCGTGTCCGCTTCGACGACGCGCTGGAGGGCGTTTACATCCGTAGCCTTGCCAGTCGCGGCAGCCTCGGCGGGCTGTCGCGCGGCGTGCCGCCTGCCGTGCGCGTGTTGGAAGCAGCAGGCTACGACCTTGTGATTATCGAGACCGTCGGCGCGGGGCAACTGCAGGTCGATGTGCGCTTCGTCGCCGACACTGTCGTACTTGCGCTCGTGCCCGAAGCGGGCGATGTGATCCAAGCCATGAAGGCGGGCATTATCGAAATCGCTGACATCTATGTCATTAACAAGGCAGACCGTGAGGGGGCAACCCGCATGCGCTTGGACTTGCGCAACGCGCTTGAACTCGGCGGTAAACCCAAGGGCTGGAACCCGCCGATTACTCTTACCGAAGCAATCCACGGCAAAGGCGTCGATGAATTGGTGGAGTTTATCGAAGAGCACAAGCAGTACCAACAGCAGTCGGGAGGCTGGGAAACGCGCCGCCTGCAGCAGTTAGAGTGGGAACTGCAGTCGCTGATTCACGACGCACTGGAGCAGCACGCCCGCGCGACCACGCGGCAACTGTTCAGCGCAGAGCGGCTGCGGGCAGTGCTGCAGGGCTCGGAAAACCCCTACCCCACGATTCGCGCGTGGAGCCTGCGCTGACCTTTATATGCCTGCGCGCCACACGCCCTCGAACACCAGCGCCGCCTCGCCCGTGAGCCAGAGCGTGTTATCTGCGCGCCACTCCACCTGCAGCGTGCCGCCCGGCATCTGCACCTCTACGGTGCGTTCCAGCATGCCCGCGCGTGCCCCTGCGACGACGATTGCGCACGCACCCGTGCCGCACGCCAGCGTCGCGCCCGCGCCGCGTTCCCACACCCGCGCCCGCACGCAAGTCGGCGACTCCACCTGCGCCACCGACACATTCACACGGTCGGGGAACTCAGGCGCATGTTCCAACTGGGGTCCAAGCGTCTCCAGCGGGAAGGCGTCTACCGAGTCGACAAACAGCACGAGGTGCGGCGCGCCTGTGTGGACGAAGGTTGCCCTAACCCCCAGCCCCTCTTCCACCTCGTTGCGAGGAGAGGATACAGGGGATGAGGGCGTAATCGTCGGCGTCCCCATCTCCACCTGGAACCTGTCTGCGTTGAGGCGATGCACGCGGCGTACGCCTGCGCCCGTCTCGATTGCGAGGCTGGTGGCGTTGGGGTGGTGATACTCCCACAAGTAGCGTGCGAGACAGCGGATGCCGTTGCCACACATGGTTGCCTCTGAACCGTCCGCGTTGAAGATACGCATGCGGTAGTCGGCTTCGTGCGACGGTTCCACCAGCAGCAGCCCATCCGCGCCTACCCCCAATCGGCGGTCGCACAGCCGACGCGCCAGCGACGCAAAATCGTGCCCAGAGAGCGGCTGCGCAAGCGTGTCCAGCAACACGAAGTCGTTGCCTGCGCCCTGCAGCTTATAGAAACGCAGCAGAATCACTCGCTGGCTTCGGACTCGGTTTGCTGTGCCGCCTGACGCCCCGCAGGACCGTAGCCTGGCACCGGGCGCGAAGGTACGATGGAGGTAATCGCGTGCTTGTAGACCAGTTGCACAGGCTTGCCAGGGCTCTCCAGCAGCACTGTGAAGGCGTCAAACCCGCGCACCGTCCCGCGCAGCTGCAGACCGCCATTCAGGTAGATCGTCACGCCGATCCCTTCCTTGCGCACCTGATTCAAAAACATATCCTGCAAGTTAATCGACTTCGCCATCGGTTATTCCTCCCTGCTCGATCAAAAGTTGTTCTACAAGGCGCGCCGTCTGTTCTATCCCCAGGCTGGCATCGACCCAGTGGACACCTGGCTCTTTGCGGAACCAGGTCATTTGACGCTTTGCGTACCGCCGTGTGTCGCGTTTCCAGAGACGCACCGCCTCGTCCCACGAGAAGCGTCCCTGGAGATACCCAATTAGATGGCGGTAGCCCAGACCTTTTAGGGCGGGCTGCTCAGGATTATACCCGTTTTGCAACAGCGTTTGCACCTCCTGCAGCATCCCTTGCGCAATCATTTTGTCTACGCGCTGGTCGATTCGGGCGTAGAGTTGCTCGCGGGGCATGGTCAATCCGATTTTGATAGCGGGCAGTTCAGCTTCAGCGCGTCGCTGCCACTGGCTGATGGGTACACCTGTCATTTCGTACACCTCGAGAGCGCGTGTGATGCGCACGGCGTCGTTGGGGTGGATGCGCGCGGCGGCGATGGGGTCAATCTGTTGCAGTCGTGCGTGCAAGGCGGGCGCACCGACGCGCTCGACTTCGGCTTTCCAGCGGGCACGCACTTCGGGGTCGGCAGGTGGCGGCGCAAGACTGAATCCGTGCAGCAGCACCCGCAGATACAGCCCCGTGCCCCCGACGATTAGCACGCGCTTGCCGCGTGCTTGAATGTCGGCTATGGCTTGCAATGCCAACTCGCGAAAGCGCGCAGCGGTGAACACCTCGCTGGGATCAGCCACATCAATCAGGTGGAAGCGCACGCGCCGCTGCTCATCGGGCGTCGGCTTCGCTGAACCGATATCCAGCCCGCGATAGACCGCGCTCGAGTCGGCAGAGATAATCTCACCACCCCACCGCTCTGCGAGCCGAATCGCTACATCGGTCTTGCCGACCGCCGTCGGTCCCAGGATTACCCATGCGCGCTCTCGCAACAAAGCTTCGCCTGCCACTTGATGGTCACTCATATACGGTCGTGTCCGAAGACATGGCACGGAAATTTCGCCTGCGTTCAGCACAGCGTACTGAAGTTCTATCGGATTTGCACTTGCCTGCCGTTTCGCCAATGCTGTTCCAATTCGCCAGCGACTTACAAACCGCTTAGCTGGCGAAGCCGCTGACGGGCTGGCTGTTCTGTTCAGCTTCGGTACAGGTGCTAATCGCCTAATGGCACAAGCGTCGCGGAGAAGACGCACTCGTGCTGGCGGATGGTTTCCAGTGTCGCAGGGGGCGGCGCGCTGTCTAACTGGATGCGCGCCACCGCCGCCTCTGCGCCCGCAAAGATGATGTTCTCGGTCTCCTGCACATTGATGTTCGCCTCGCGCAGGCAGTTGAACACATGCGCCAGCACGCCCACGCGGTCTAAGTGGCGCACAACCAGCAGATACTTGGCAGGCGTGCGGTCGGCGAGGTTGACCACATTCGGCACGCGCCCTGTCTGCATATAGGTCTGCACGATACGCACCACTTCGGCGGCGATAGCTTCCTGCGCCTGTTGGGTGGACGCGCCGATATGGTGCGTGCCGTACACTAGTGGCAGGCTTGCCAGCGGGTGGTGGAACACGCCCTCGCCTGCGCTCGGCTCGCCCTCAAATACATCCAGCCCCGCGCGGATCTCCTTTTCGCGTACTGCCCACGCCAGCGCGTCCTCGTCGACCACTTCGGCGCGTGAGGTGTTGATAAAGTACGCCCCGCGGCGCATGGCTTCGAAAAACGCGCGGTTGCAGAGATGCTTCGTTTCGGGCGTTAGCGCGACATGCACGCTCACAATGTCCGCCTCGCTGGCGACATCGAGAGGGGTAGCGCGGTAGCCGACCCCGAGCTGCTCTGCGCGTTCAGGAGTTAGTGAGCGGCTCCAAGCGATTACGCGCATCCCGAATGCTCGCGCGCGGGGGATCATTTCGCGCCCGATGTTGCCCACGCCGATTAGCCCCAGCGTGCAGCCGTACAGCCCACGCGCCTCGCTAAACGCTTTCTTGTTCCACTGACCTGCACGCAACTGTGCCACATTGTCGGGGATGCGCCGATCGAGCGACAGGATTAGCCCGAACGCCAGCTCGGCGACGGCAATGGCGTTTTTGCCGGGGCAGTTGGCGACATAAATCCCGCGCTTCGACGCCGTTTCCACATCGATAGTGTTCACGCCTGCGCCTGCGCGTATCACCAAGCTCAGGTCGCCTGCTTCCAGCATCGGCGCGGTGACCTTCGTGGAACGCACGACCAGCACATCGGGGTTGTGCGTGCGGATAGCATCTACCAGCGCATCGTCTTTGAGGCTGGGGTCGTACACCACACTACAGCCCAACGCCCTCAGTCCTTCCAGTCCGCTCTGCTCGAACTTATCGGCAACAAGGACCTTCATCGATAGCCTCCGACAGAGTGAACCCCTTATGCCAGATCTGCAAACACCGACACTGAGTCACGATGCTCCCAGCGGAAGCTGGGGTTGCCGAAGTGCCCATTCTTTGCGGTTGGCAGATATTGTGGCTTCTGCAAGTCCAAGAACTGGATGATTCCGCGTGGGCTGAGGTCGAATGCCTCTTGGATGCGCTTGACGATTTTCGCGGGGTCTACCTTATGCGTGCCGAAGGTCTCCAGTAGCAGCGACACGGGCTGGTCGACACCAATCGCATAGGAGAGCTGGATTTCCACGCGGTCGGCAATCCCTGCGGCGACGATATTCTTTGCCAAGTATCGCGCCATGTAGCTTGCGGAGCGGTCGACTTTGGTTGGATCTTTGCCCGAGAACGCGCCGCCGCCATGCCGACAGAAGCCGCCGTAGGTGTCCACGATGATTTTGCGTCCCGTGACGCCTGTATCTGCCTGCGGTCCACCGATTACGAACACACCCGTTGGGTTCACATAGTAGCGCCTCACGTTGATGTCCACGCGGTCGGCGAACCGCTCCAGCACGGGCTGGACCACATACTCCAGCACGCGCTCGCGCACTTGTGCCTGCGTGAGTTCGGGGTCGTGCTGCGCAGAGACGACCACTGTATCGATCGCTTTCGGCACACCGTTCTCGTAAAGCACAGTGACTTGCGACTTGCCATCGGGGCGGAACCCCAGTTCGGGGTTTGCGCGGCGCACTTCACTGAGTTGGCGTGTTAGGGCGTGCGCTACCGTGATAGGCAGTGGCATCAGTTCGGGGGTTTCGTTGCATGCAAAGCCAAACATCATGCCCTGGTCACCTGCGCCACCTCGGTCTACGCCCTGCCCGATGTTCGGCGATTGCTCTTGAATGGCGACTACCACACCGCAGGTGTCGCCTTCGAAGCCATACTCTGTGCGCGTGTAGCCGACTTCGTTGATGGTGCGCCGCACCACATCTGGAATCTCCACGTAGGCGTGCGTGGTAATCTCGCCCGCAATAACTGCCAGCCCGCGCGTCAGCAGCGTCTCCACAGCCACACGCGACTGCGCGTCCTGCCGCAAGCACTCGTCCAAAATCGCATCGCTAATCTGGTCAGCTAACTTATCAGGATGACCTTCCGTCACGCTCTCCGAAGTGAACGGTTGCAGCATCGAATTGCCTCCTCTTGCTGGGGGGAAGTATACCCGAAGCGACCCAGCGGAGCAGGCGATTGCTTATGTTTTGCTTCGTGGCGCAAAGGCGTGGCGGCTGACCTTATGTCACCAGATTGGGATCGTAGAGCAGCCTGCCGCAGCTTTCGCAGGTAATCAGCGCATCTTCGGTTTCGAGCCGTTTGAGCGTGTAGGGGGTCAGCAAGGTATGACATACAGAGCACGCCTTCTGTTCCACAACGGCAACAGCGATTCCACCGAGACGTTCACGCAGCGTCTGGTAGCGTTGTCGCACCTCGGGGTCAATCTGCTGGGCGAGTTTCTCGCGCTCTTGCTCGTTGAAGGCAATCTCCCCCTCCAGCGCAGCTTTGCGCTGTCGATAGTCTTCCATGTGCGCTTCGTAGAACCGCTCAATTTGCCGAAGGTCTCGTTCAGACGCATCGATATCGCGCTTCATGTTCTCCAAGGTTTCCCACAGCTGCAGCATTTGGAGATCCAGCTCTTCGCGAGTTTTCTTGGCGTTTTCGATCTCTTGCTGCATCAGTTGCAGTTCGCGTGGGTTGGTGACACGTCCTGAATAGAGCTCGGCTTCAGCTCGGCGGATGCGCTCATCGAGCTCTTGGAGGCGTCGTTCCTGCTCGGCGGCGGCAGCATAGCTCTCTTCGTAGCGCCGCTTGATGTCCTCTATGTGCTGGCGTGTTTGCTCAAGCTTGGCACGGATGCGCTCACCCGCGTCGAGCTGTTTCAGCTCTTGGCGCAGGCGATCGATGTAGGAGTCGATTGCCTGCAGCTCGCGCAAGAGGCTCATCTGCCGGTGCATTGCTTCACCTCAGCAGGTAGGAACGCGCTTTTTTAGTGATGGGCTTGCCGATGTCTTCCTCCTTGAGATGCCACACGGGCGAGCCGCGATGCAGTTCGAAGCATGGGTATGCGCTTAGCACGGAGGCGGTCTGCTCGCGGCGTGTGCGGCGGATAATGTTTAGCTCGTTGTGCAGGGTCAAAAAGTCCGCCCCGCGCGGGTGGTCGCGCATGAGCTCAATCAGCAGATGGTAGGTAGACATCGCCTCTGCACGCGCTTGCAGGTTCAGAAGTCGCTCATAGCGTGACGGTGAAATCGCCAGCAGCGGGTCAACCTCGCCCGTGTAGCGCAGGTAGTAGGTGTCAGGCTGGTCCGTGCGCTCCAGTACGAAAATCGCACCTGAAATCGGCTCTAAGGTAGCGAACTTGTCGAACAGCCCGTAAATCAGGCGCGTTTCGTGGTTCAGCCACACTTCGTATGCCTGTCCCTCTTCGTCGATGAAGGTCAACTGCTGCAGAGGAGGTTCATCAGGCAGGAAGCCCAGCGGAATCTGGCACAGCGGAATTGTGCCTAAATCCTTGTGTGGCTGGCGCAGCACGATGCGCACTGTATCGGGAACCTGCTCGGGGTAGGCGGGCGTCTCCTCGTCCAGCACATCTTGGGCGCGCACATCCAGCACCTCATCGCGTAGTGCGCGCGGATAGCCTTCTGGGTCAATCAGCACATCGTAGGGTTCGCCCTCCTCGTTGCGGATATCAGGCAGCTCGGGGAACTCGAACACCGAGGGTACTGTGCGCACATATTCGGGCACATCCGTGTCGCGTCCGAATCGGTCGTAGCCGAACCACACCAGCCGACCGTCGCTCCAAAGCGCGCTCACCAGTGTGTCGAGGTCTTCGCGGAAGGTGCGGCTCTTTGGCGTGACCTCGAACAACTCTTCCAGTAGTTTGGAGGCGCGGGCGATACCCTCCGTTTGGAGCAATCTGGTCACGATATGCTCCACTTCGTCGGGGCGTAGCTCCAACGGTTGGGTCTCTTCGGCGGGCATTTCGTGCAGCCACTCTTGTACCTGTGCTTTGGCGCGCGCCAGCCACTGGTTGGCGACTGCGCGGGGATACCACTGCCCATCGCTGCCCCAGACCCACGCGCCCGAATGCTGAACCGCCTCAAACAGCGCGACGCCATCATACGGATAGACCCAGCGGGGGTCGGGATCTAAGGTGAAGTACCAGCCCAGAAAGCCCACCACGCGGTTGGGCACAGGCTCGCCCAGTCGCTCCATAAACGCCGCCGCAGTCTCGGGGCGCGTCCAGTCCATGTCTTTTCCCAGCGCTACATACCGCTCCACTTCGTCCCATGTGAGATCGTTGTAGAACAGGGCGTCGTGGACGGCGCGTTCGCGCTCTTCGGGGCGCTCCCATTCGTAGGGGATGGGCTCAATCCAGTCGGGGATGAACAGCCACTCGCGCAGTCCGACCTCGCCGTCGCGCGTGATAAAGAGCGTCTCGGAATGCTGGGCAAGGCGCGGCAGAATCGTCTCATAGTGTTCGAACGACCGTCGGTAGTGTGCGCCCAGTTCTACCGCCAGTGCGGTGCGAGGCACAGGTGCGCCCACCGCTCGCACAATCCGCTCAATGTACGCCAGCACGGGGGTGTGCTTGTGCGCCTTGCGGTACATGGGCTGCCAGCGACGCTCTTCTTGGAAAAACCGATCCGGCATGTTCAGTAGCAAGGCGCGCAACTCGCCTGACGACAGCCCTAAGTGCGCTACTCGATCACGAATCTCGTTGGTGCGCAGGGGCATCGGCTCGCCCTGCATGAACGCGCGCAGCACCTCCCGCGCGAGATAGTCCAGTTCCAGCCGTGTCGTGGTCTCCGTTGCTCCCATAGAGTTATCCCACCAAGAGTATACCCTACCACGCTTCGACCTACGAACGCACTTATGGGTACGCGAGCGATGCGTGTCAGGTACAATTCGTACTGCGCGAGGTGAAACGCAGGCGATGACGGAGGTATACGACCCGAAACAGATTGAGCCGAAATGGCAAGCGCGCTGGCAGCAGGCGCGACTGTTTCGCACACAGGACGACCCCAGCAAACCGAAGTGCTATGTGCTGGCGTTTTTCCCCTACCCGTCGGGCGATGGGCTATCGGTTGGACACTGTCGGAACTACATTCCGTGCGATGTGGTGGCGCGCCTAATGCGTATGCGCGGCTATAATGTGCTACACCCGATGGGCTGGGACGCCTTCGGGCTGCCTGCCGAGAACGAAGCCATCAACAAAGGGTCACACCCCAAATACACTGTGCCCCGCTATGTCGCTAACTATAAGCGGCAGATGAACCTTATCGGGCTGTCTTACGACTGGGAGCGCGAAATCAACTCCAGCCAGCCCGAATACTACAAGTGGACGCAGTGGTGGTTTTTGCAACTCTACAAGCGCGGGTTGGCGTATCGCGCGAACGCGCCCGTCAACTGGTGCCCCCACTGCCGCACCGTGCTGGCGAACGAAGAGGTGGAAGGCGGCAAGTGCTGGCGCTGCGGCACGCTGGTCGAAAAGCGCGATATGCCGCAGTGGTTTTTCAAAATCACCGCCTACGCCGACCGCCTGCTCAACGATTTGGACGAACTGGACTGGCCCGAGGGCATCAAGCAGATGCAACGCCACTGGATCGGGCGCAGCGAGGGCGTCGAGTTCGAGATGGCGATTCAGGGACGCCCCGACCTGAAGTTCCGCGTCTTCACCACGCGCATCGACACGGTGTTCGGGATGACTTTTGCAGTGCTGGCGCCTGAGCACCCGCTGGTGGACACTATCACGACGCCAGAGCAACGCGCGGCGGTGGAGGCGTATCGCGAGCGTACCCGCCGACTGGATGAGGCGACGCGCCTGTCCACCGAGCGCGAGCGCACGGGCGTCTTTACAGGCGCGTATGCCATCAACCCCGTGAACGACGAACCTGTGCCCATCTACATCGCCGACTATGTGCTGATGACCTACGGCACAGGCGCGATTATGGCGGTGCCCGCGCACGACGAGCGCGACTACGACTTCGCCCGCAAGTATGGGCTGCCCATCCGTGTGGTGATTACGCCCGATGGAAGCATCCCCGACCCCAACGAGACGCCCAAGTGCTACACAGGCGACGGTATCATGGTCAACTCAGGGGCGTTTTCGGGGCTGCCGAACCGTGAGGGGATGCAACGGTTAGCCGAGTGGTTCGAAGCACGAGGGATTGGCGAGCGCAAGGTGAACTATCGCCTGCGCGACTGGCTGATTAGTCGCCAACGCTACTGGGGTGCGCCGATACCAATCATTTACTGCCCCGCGTGCGGCGAAGTGCCTGTGCCCGAAGACCAACTGCCTGTGCTGCTGCCCGATGTGGAAGCGTATCAGCCGTCGGGCACCGGTGAATCGCCGCTGGCGAACATCCCCGAATTCGTGAACACAACCTGCCCGCAGTGTGGGCAGCCCGCGCGCCGTGAGACCGACACGATGGGCGGATTCGCCTGCAGCAGCTGGTACTTCCTGCGCTTCTGCGACCCGCACAACGACAAGGAGCCGTTCGCCCAAGACAAGGTGCGCTACTGGATGCCCGTCGACTACTATGTCGGCGGGGCGGAACATGCCGTGATGCACCTGCTGTACGCTCGCTTCTGGACGAAGGTTGGCTACGATGCGGGGTTCGTGCCCGTCAAGGAGCCGTTTTATCGCCTGCGCAATCAGGGGATGGTGCTGGCGCTGACCCCGTACCGCCCGCCGCGCGAGGACGAGACGCTGCGCGAGGGCGAGGTCGGTATCCTTGTGCGCCGCGACCAACTGGAGCAGATGAGCGAGGAGGAAAAGGCGCAACTCTTCTGGCAGTGGGAGAAGATGTCCAAGTCACGCTATAATGTCGTCACGCCCGACGAGATTGTGGAGCGCTACAGCGCGGACACCTTGCGCCTGTACGAGCTGTTCGTCGCGCCGTTCGATGCCGCCATCGAGTGGAAAGAGGAAGGCGTCAAGGGTATGCATCGGTTTCTGGGGCGGGTGTGGCGACTGATGCGTGAGATACGCCCGTGCTTCGTGCGCGATTGGCGACCCATTCTGAACGAGAGCTGCCAGACGCCTGAGTGTCCGCTGGACGAGCCTGCCCGCAAGATGCGCCAGCGCACGCACGCCAGCCTGAAAAAAATCGCCGCCGACATCCCCGACTTCAAGTTCAACACGGCGGTTGCTACCTTGATGGAGTGGTTCAACCACTTGGAGGACTACTGGCGCGGGGTGAACCAGCAACCGTGCTGCGCCGACGCGATGGCGGTTGTGAGCGAGGCAGTGGAGTGCTTCATCCTCGCGCTTTCGCCGTTTGCGCCGCATATCGCCGACGAGCTGTGGGAGGCATATGGCTTCGAGGGCTTCACCCTGCAGCAGCCATTCCCGCAGTACGACGAGTCGCTGGCGCGCGCCGACGAGTTCGAGATGGTGGTGCAGGTCAACGGCAAGTTGCGCGACCGAATCGTTGTGCCCGCTGACATCTCGCGCGAGGCGATGGAGCAACTCGCGCTACAAAGCCCGCGCGTGCAGGCGTACCTGCAGGGCAAGCCACCGCGCAAGGTCATCGTCGTGCCCGGCAAGCTGGTGAATATCGTGGTGTAGGGCGGGGCGTCTTGTACCAATCGCCGAGCCAAAGTTCACAAAAAACAGCAGTTGACGACCCCCTCCTTAAGGTTCCCCCTGCTCGCAGGGGGAACCGAACCCGTGCGCGATCCCCCTCGCGAAGCGGAGGAAACCTGTCCCGCCTCTCGGTTCCCCTCGCGAAGCGGGGGGAACCTAAAGGAGGGGGGCAAATAATCAACTTTGGACGCGCGGTTGGTATTACTCTGGCTCCACGCCGAGTTCGCGCAGTTTTTGCGCCAGCCGCTCGGCGCGTTGGCGTTCCTGCTCCGCACGCGCACGCTCCTGCTCCAACGCCGCCGCCAACTCCTCATACCCCATAAAACGCTCCCCGTCAGGACGCACCACCACCAACTCCCCACCTTCCAACTCAAAACGCACCCCCAACAACGGACTGACCCAACCCCGCATCTCCTCTACACGACGCAAGTGCCCCGACTCGTCCCGAACAAAACCGTACAACTCGCCACGATCAGGGTCGTAGAGGTAATACTCCTGCACCCCGTAACGCTCATAAAACAAACTCTTGTCCAGCAACTCGGTCAGCGTGTTGCTCGACGACAAAATCTCAAACACCACCTGCGGGGCGATGTTGTCCTCTTCCCACTGGCGGTACGAGTCGCGGTCGCCTTTGGGGCGCCCGAAGACGACCATCACATTGGGGGCGACGCGGGTTGTGTTGTCGCCTTCGATGGGGTACCAGAACAGGTCGCCTGCGACGAACACATCGGGTCGGTCGCGGAACATCGCGGCGAGTCCGCCCTGAATGGTAGTGATGTAGCGGTACTGTTTGGTGTTTTGTGCCATCGGTTCGCCGTCGGTGGGGGGATACTCCACAGCGGGCTTGGTTCCTGCCTGTGCGAGTGCCATAATTCGTGCCTCCCGTCAAAATATACCCCATGCGCCGTTTTGCGAGAGGGTACAATCGCGGGGAGCCTGCTATGCCGAACGACAAGCCGCTGGGCGAGATTGATTTGGAGTGCTGGGAGCAATATGACGACCTCATCACGGACAGCCTGTGGCTGCTGGGCAAGCGCGACAACGCGGGTGCGCACGCGGCGGACTACTGGGGCAACTTCGCGCCGCAGATTGCGCACCAAGCGCTGCGACGCTTCACGAAACCCGGCGAGCTGGTGATCGACCCGTTTGTCGGCTACGGCACGACGCTGATTGAAGCGGTTCGGCTCGGACGGTGCGCAATCGGCGTAGATCTCCAGCCGTCCTGTGTGGACACGGCGCGAGCGCGGGTGGCGCAAGAGGCGGGCACAAGCGACACACGCGCCGTTGCTCTTGTGGGCGACAGTACCCGCCCCGAAACCGCCGCCGCCGTGCAGGAGGTGATGCACCAGTGGGGCTTCGCGCACGCGCACCTGCTCATTCTGCACCCGCCGTATCACGACATCATCCGCTTCAGCGACGACCCCTGCGACCTCTCCAACGCGCCTGACCTCGAGGCGTTTCTACGAGGCTTTGGGCAGGTGGTTGGCAACTTCGCGCCGCTCTTGGCGCAGGGTCGCTTCCTCGTGCTGGTGATTGGCGACAAGTACGCCCGCGGCGAGTGGATTCCGCTCGGCTTCCAGACAATGGAAGTGGTCAGGCAGCACGGCTTTCGGCTCAAAAGCATCTGCGTCAAGGACATCCAAGAGAATCGCGGCAAGCGCGGGCAGTATCACCTGTGGCGCTACCGCGCCCTCAAGCACAACTTCTATGTGTTCAAGCACGAGTATGTGATGTTTTTCGAGAAAACCACCATGTAGGGGCAGACCTGTGTGTCTGCCCATCAGGTAGGGGGCAGACGCATAGGTCTGCCCCTACTTGTGTGTCTGCCCCATAGCGGTCGGGGCGTCGGGTATCCTATTCGATATGAAACGCCTGTTTGTGGTCGGGATTGCGGGGCTGGCGATGCTGGCGTCGGGGTGGACGCAACTGCGCCAGATTCAGTTCAAGCACGAGGTGATTCTGCAGCGCACTGCCTACACCCCTGGCGCAACGGTCAACGGCGTGGTCGTGCTGCAGGTGGATAAGCCCTACCATGTGAACGCGAACCCCGCCTCGGAAGACTACCTCATCCCCACCGAACTCAAACTCACGGCGGGCAAGGGCTACAAAGTCGGCAAAGTGGAGTACCCGAAGCCTGTCGAGAAGTCATTCGGCTTCTCGGAGGGCAAGCCGCTGAAAATCTACGAAGGGCGCATACCCATCCGCTTCCAACTCACGCTGGATAAGAATGCGCCCAAGGGCAAACTGACCGTCAAGGCGACGCTACGCTATCAGGCGTGCGACGACAACGCTTGCTATCCTCCGCGCACGCAGCCCATCGAGATTGTCGTGCCCATCGCCGACAAAGAGGGCGCGCCGAACCCCAAGTACGACGAGGCAATCGGCGCAGCGCAACCCGCTGACGAACGCGCCAGCAGCGGACTGGTAGAATACAGCAGCGGCACGGGCGGGCTGGCGGGCTGGCTGGAAGAGTCGTTCCGCACGGGGCAGTGGGTGTGGTTCACACTGATTCTGTTTGTGGGCGGGCTGGCGTTGAACCTGACACCGTGCGTGCTACCGCTGATTCCCATCACGCTGGGCTTTTTCAGCATGCAATCGCGCGGGCAGGTTGGGCAGCGCGTCGGACTCAGTGCGCTGTATGCGCTCAGCATGGCGTCGATGTACGCGGTGCTGGGCACGGCGGCGTCGCTGGCGGGCAAAGCGTTCGGCTTCCAGTTTCAGAACCCGTGGGTGCTGGGCACGCTGATCGCGCTGATTGTGCTGTTCGCGCTTGCGCTGTTCGGCGTCTACAAGTTCCAAGTGCCCCCTGCGCTGATGCGTTATGTGGGCGCGCGGCAGGGCTGGCTGGGCGCGATTCTGATGGGGCTGCTGGCGGGCGTCGCGGCTGCGCCGTGCATCGGTCCCGTGATTGCCGCGCTGATTCCCATCGTCGCCGCGCTGGCGAACCCGATGATTGGCTTTTTGGCGTTCCTCGCGCTGGGGTTGGGACTGGGCGCGCCCTACTTTGTGGTGGGGTTGTTCTACGAACGGTTGCAGAAGCGCATCCCGCGCTCAGGCGAGTGGACGATACTGGTGGAGCGCATCTTCGGCGTGCTGCTGCTGGGTGTCGCGCTGTTTTTCGCGAGCAGCCTGATGTCCCCGCAGATCTACGGCTGGGCGTGGGTCGCCTTTTTGGGTCTGAGTGCGCTCTACTTCCTGTTTGGCGAGCGCAAGGAGATTACCCAGCCGCGCGTCGTGCGCTTCAAGCAGGCAATCGGCGTCGTGTGCGCTGCGATTATGGTCAACAACGCGCTGTCGATGACGCGCCCCAAAGTGGAAATCGCTTGGGAGCCGTACAGCGTCGAGCGGCTGGAGCAAGCCAAAGCGGAGGGCAAGCCCGTGATGATTGATTTTACGGCGACTTGGTGCCAAGCGTGCGGCGAACTGAAGCACTTCACCTTCACCGACCCTGCCGTTGTGCGCGAATCGGAGCGGTTCGTGCGCCTTGTGCTGGACGCGACGACCGAGTCTGACCCGATCGTGCAGGACGCGCTCAAGCGGCACGCGGTCGTCGGGCTGCCGACGGTCATCTTCATCGACTCGCAGGGCAACGAGCGGCGCGACCTGCGCCTAACGGGCTTCGAACGCGCCGATAAGTTCCTCAAGCGCATGCAGGCGGTGCAGTAATGACGCGCGAACTTCCCAAACGAACCTACGGCAAGACGGGTGTGCGGATGCCCATCCTCGCGCTGGGCGGCGCGGGCGTGCTGCAAGACGCCAGCCGCAAAGCGGAAGCGATTACCATCATCCGTGAAGCCGTCGAGCAAGGCGTCTACTACCTCGACACCGCGCAGCAGTACCGCGACAGCGAGCGCATCTTCGGCGAAGCCATCGACGGCATCCGCAGTAAGGTGTTCCTCAGCACCAAAAGCGCACGGCGCGACTACGACGGCGCATGGCGCGACCTCGAGAACAGCCTCAAACGCCTGCGCACCGACCGACTGGAGCAGTGGATCGTGCATCATGTCTCGTACCCGCACGAGATTGACCGCCTGTTTGCTCCTGACGGTGCCATCAAAGCCTTCCAGAAAGCGAAGGAACAAAAGATTGTGCAGTATGTCGGCATCTCAGGGCACAACGACCCGCAGGTGATTCGGACGGCGATGGAGCGGTTCCCGTTCGACATGGTGCTGTTCCCACTCAACCCGACGGAGCCGCACCATCCGCGCACCTTCGCGAAGGAGTTTCTGGAGTATGCGCGGCGCAAGGGGGTTGGGCTGGCGGTGATGAAGGTGATGGGCGTGGGGCGGCTGGTGGGCGAGGGCAAGTTCACCGTGAGCGAGCTGTTCCGCTACGCGCTGAGCCACCCGATTCACACGGCGGTCATCTTGCCCAACAGCCTGCGCGAGTTGCGCGAGCTGCTGGCGGCAGCACGCGCGTTCACACCGATGACGCCCGACGAGTTGCGTGCCCTCGAAGCCCGCGCTAAGCCCCTCACCGACCAAGTGGCGGGGATGTATCACCAGTGGCCGTAAGGAGAAGCGATTCCCCCGCCTGTCGTGAAGGCAACCGTCGGGTACAATTCCGTCGGTGGCATCGTGGCGTACATCAGCCTCTACCGCAAGTATCGGGCGCAGGACTTTGAGGAGCTACTGGGACAGTCCCATGTGACGGTCACCCTGCGGAACGCGATTCAGCAGGGTCGGCTGGCGCATGCGTACCTGTTCTGCGGTCCGCGCGGCACGGGCAAGACCTCCACAGCGCGCCTGCTTGCCAAGTCGCTCAACTGCGAGCAGGGTCCCACGCCGAACCCGTGCAAGGTGTGCCGATTCTGCCGCGCCATCCAAGAGGGCAACTGCGTCGATGTCATTGAGATGGACGCCGCCTCCGAGACCAGCATCGACGATGTGCGCACCTCCATTATTGAGAACGCGAAGTACCCGCCGATGGAGGCGCGCTACAAAATCTACATCATCGACGAGGTGCATGACCTCTCGGCGAAGGCGTTTGACGCGCTGCTGAAGACCATCGAGGAGCCGCCCCCGCATGTGGTGTTCATTCTGGCGACGACGGAGTTCCATCGCGTGCCACCCACAATCCGCTCGCGCTGCCAGCGGTTCGATTTCCACAGGGGCACGATTGCCGACATCACGCGGCGGCTGGAGCAGGTGGTAGCGGCGGAGGGGTTATCGGCGGAGCCTGCGGCGTTGCATCTGGTGGCGCGGGCGGCGGACGGCTCGTGGCGCGACGCGCTCACCGCGCTGGAGCAGGTCATCGCTTTCAGCGAGGGCGGCACAATCACGGCGCAGACAGTCTACAACGCGCTGGGACTGCTGGAAGACGAGACGCTGATACAGCTCACGGACGCCCTGTTGGAGCGCGACGCGGGCAAGGCGTTGCACCTGTTGGAGGAGCAGATGCTGTTAGGGCGCGAGCCGCGCGTGTTCGCCGAGTCGCTCATTCAGCACTGGCGTGCGCTAATTCAGGCAGCCCTGCACGCGCACGACCGAGCGGGCGCGTATGACCCGACGGTGTGGAGCGCGATGATCGAGCAGGCGCGTCGGGCGGGCGTCCCGCGTCTGCTGGCGTGGTGGGAGCAGATGGCGGGCGCACTGAGTGAGATGCGCACTTCGGGTTCGCCCCGCGCGATTTTGGAGTTGTACCTGTTGCGCTTGGCGTGCGAGCCGAGCGTTGCGCCCGCGCCGCAGTATGTCGCCTCCGTGCAGCCTGCCGCACCAACGCCGCGCCCCATCCCGCCTGCACCGACGCCCCGCACCACATCGCCCGCTGCGACGCCAGAGCCGATGCACCGCGCGACCCAACCCGCCCCGCTGACCGACGCGCCGACTCAGCTGCCCATCGACCCCGCGACGGCGAACCAACGCTGGCAGCAGCGCGTGGAGGAACTCGTGCGGCGCAGTCCTGTTGGCGGTATGCACCTGCGCGGCTCGCGGCTGGAGCTGGACGGCGGTCTTGTGCGCGTGGTGTTGCCGACGCGGTTCGGCTATGAGTATTTCAAGCAGCAGGCGCGCCGCGAGACGAACCTGATTGAGGAGGTGCGCAAGACGCTCGGCGCGCCGAACGCGCCCGTGCAGCTGGCGTACTCGGACGAGGCGCGTCCCGAAGAGCCGCTGCCCACACCGCCGCCCCCCGCCGAACGCGAACTGGAAGGCGAAGAGCTGGTCGACGAACTGATGCGTGCGCTGAATGGACACGAGGTGGACGCTGGGGAGGAGTAAAGTCTATCGCCCCTCCCGCCCAAACAGACTGCGCACAGGGATTGCCCACTCAGGCGCGAACAGGGGCGCAACGGTTTCGTCGGGCGTGTAGATGCGCTGTGCGCGGTAGCCTGCGCCCAACGGCTCCCGATAGACCTCCAGCACGCGCTCGCGCAGGTTCAGAATCCAGCACTCAGGCACGCCTGCCTGCGCGTAGAGCGGCAACTTGCGCGTGCGGTCAAACTCCAGCGTCGTATCGGCGACCTCCACCACCAGCAGCGCGTGCGTCGGGTGCTGCGCGAGGTAGTCTTCAGGGTCGCCCGACACGACGGCGAGGTCGGGCACAAGCTCGCTGTCGCCCAAGCGCAACGGGTTCTGCACGCGGGCATGGTACTGCGGCGGTCGCTCCTGACAGCGCAGCACGCGGCTGGCGACCTCTACCGTGACGCTGTGTTCGGGATCAATCGGCGGCATGGCGTAGATGTCTCCTTCGATGAGTTCGTAGCGCGTGGCATCGTCCAGGAAGCCCAACGCGCCCAAGCGGTGGAACGCTTCGGGGGTGAACCTGTAGCGTTCCACAGCGGCAGGCGTTTCGGCGCGTCGCGCGTGCGCCGTGCGGGAACGGGTCTTCGCCATCGGCAGGAGTGTACCCTACGGCGTCAGGGCAGGCAGCGCATGCTGAAGGTCGCGGATCAGGTCGTCGGGGTTCTCCAGCCCGATATAGATGCGGAACAGCCACGGCGCAGGCTCCGTGTCGGCTTGCGCCCAGCCCAGCAGCAGGCTCTCGTAGCCGCCCCAGCTGCAGCCGAATCGGAACAGGCGCAGGCGGTCGGCGAAGGCGTAGGCTTGCTCCGCGCGGATGGGGTGCGTCTCGAAGCTGAACAGGCTGCCGTAGCCGCGCATCTGCTGGCGCGCCAGCGCGTGTTGCGGGTGCGACGGCAAGCCAGGGTGGTTGACCCGCGCCACCTGCGGCTGCTGCTCCAGCCATTCGGCGACCTGCAGCCCGCTGGCGTGGGCGCGCGCCATCCGGATGGGCAGCGTGCGCAGCCCGCGCAGCAGTAGCCACGCCCCGAACGGCTCCAACACCCCGCCCAGCAGCGAACGGGTCTGTCGCACCTGCTCGATGTGTTCCCTGCGCCCTGCGACCACGCCCGCCAGCAGGTCGCTGTGTCCGCCCAGATACTTGCTCGCACTGTGCAGCACCAAGTCCACCCCCAGCGCGTGCGGGTTCTGGTAAATCGGCGTCGCCCAACTGTTGTCGCACAGCGTCAAGATCCCGCGCTCGCGTGCCAGCGCGCTCACCGCCCGCAGGTCTTGCAGGTGGAACACCAAGCTGGTGGGGCTTTCCAGGTAAATCAGGCGCGTGTTCGGCTGCAGAGCGCGCTCGAACTCGTCGGGGCACTTGCCCGCCACAAAGGTCGCCTGCACCCCGTAGCGCGTCAGCCACGATTCGAGCAGCGTGCGTGTGGGGGGATACGCGCTCTCGACGCACACCACATGGTCGCCCGTGCGCGTGAAGGTCAGAATCGCCGAGGCAATCGCCGCCATGCCCGATGCGAAGCAGAGCGCGTCTTCGGTCTGCTCCAGCGCAGCGAGTTTCTGCTCGGCAAGGCGCACGGTGGGGTTCGACTCGCGCGTGTAGACATAGCCTGCGTCGTTCAGCCCGCCCTGCGCGTTGCGCAAGCGCAGCGAGGGCGCAGTAAACAGCGTCGTCTGCACCAGCGGGGGCGTCACGGAGCCGTAGGGGAACGGCGTCTCCTCGCCCAAGTGCTGCAACAGCGTCTCCAGACTCAGTTCATGCTCCATCGCAGTAGGGGTATTGTACCCGTCCAGAGCCGCTGGCGCGTGGGGTTATACCAATCGCCAAGCCAAAATTCGCAAAAAAACAGCAGTTGGTATCAGTAATCCCGCAACCCCAGTAAAACTTCCAACGGAACAAAATGACGTGCCGTGCCACTCCCATCACGCTTGATGAACCCGATGCCTACCTCCCACTTGTGAAAGGTGAATTGACTATTAGATAAGCGCGACATCAAATCTGAAGGCAGCATCAGACGCGCATCCTCTCCCAACAGCGACTGCAGCTCACCAAAGGAGTAAGAACTCCCCACTTGAGGCTGTACCTTGTCAGCGTAGAGCATTTTCCACAACTGCGCCGAAGTCTGCGGAATCGCCGTATGCATCTGGCGCTGAAGTGCAGACAGCCATTCAATATAGGCTTTTATATGTTCCATCTGCTGGTGAGCGGGCAGCGGGTGAGAGAAGATGAAACTCCAGCGTTTCTGGCTACCGCGCTCGTGGGAAGGCGCTTTAGGCGTAGCAGATTGCCCAGACGGTCGCGGCGGCGCGAAGAGGGAGAGCAACATCGTCTGATTGGGAAAGAGGCGCTTAGACTCGGCGAATACGGCAATCTCCTCGCCGTTTTCATCTGTTGTTTTGAACCACCAGAGATCGAGGACGCCTATCAAGATTTCACCGTTCAACAGCTTCGTGTGGAGACTTTCGACAGAGGGTTCCTGAGCCACAAACAGGGCGAGCTGTGGGCGTTGAGTAGCCGACAGAATCGCTTGCTGAAGTTCAGGGGAGAGATCCTGTAAGCGACACGCCATAGCGGGTTGCTTGAGCAGAAAGTCTATGATTGGAATGGCAACTCGGTCAGCAAAGCGGGGCGTGTAGTATGCGGGGATTAGATAAGCGACATTCGTATCGCCTACGACTTCAAACCCTGCCTGGTAGCACTGCTGTATCCATTTGGAACGCTGCCAATCCTTTTCGCGCGTTTTCTCGATGAGCTGCTCTGCAGCCTTGACCTGCGATTCACTCTCGCAGCCTGCCACCACAAGCGTTTGGGCGGCAGCATGCAGAGCTATTCCCCACAGGA
>Ga0197143_1001256_pt1 | contig 22045 bp, 19 predicted proteins | sample GBS70_MetaG_FD_148603 | JGI IMG/M metagenome (GOLD analysis project Ga0197143, IMG submission 148603) | Sediment microbial communities from Great Boiling Springs, Gerlach, Nevada, United States - GBS 70_MetaG | ecosystem: Environmental > Aquatic > Thermal springs > Hot (42-90C) > Sediment...
AAGTTATGGCTGCAGCAATTGCCGCAGCACACAATAAAGCGGGCAAGTCGCAGACTTCACTTAAATCCGAAGGCTAATCCTGCCCCGATTAGCCCAATCCAGAAGAGCAGATAAACGAGAGCGCCGCAGCAACTAATTGCCAAAAACACAGTGCCGATGATGCCCAAGACCATTCCAGCAGTTGCCAGCCCTTGTCCGCTGTCTGGGGAAAGTCCAGCCTTGATATCGCGCAACTCCGCAGCCCCAAGCCACCATGCAAAAGGAGCAAGCAACCCACACAAAATTAGCCCCAAGATTCCCAACACCAGCGACCAAATTGCCCTACTGCTTGCAGGTTCCTGCTGCATGGTTGTGCCACCCCGCAAAGTCTCAAAATCACAGGTCGCGAAAGAGCCTTTGCAACCCTAACCCAACCCCACCAATTTCTTCACCTTTTCAAGACTGCCCAAAGACATCAAATAGCGGGCATGGATGATGCGTGGGTCACGAAGTGTTGGGTCATTGTCGTGGTCTTCCACCAACACCTCGGCGAAATCCCACATTTCTTCAGCCAATTCGCTGAGGGCTTCCTCCATTGTTTCGCCCCATCCAGCCGATTCCATTTCCTCGCACCATGCGCCGAAACCGTTGTCTTCAGGCACATACTCAACCGTGATGGTGAATGTCAAGGGTGGGTCAGTGGTCAAAACCTTTCGGACGGTGCGCTGCTCAACGGTAATCACGCCTGTGAGGGCGTTCGTTTGCGTCACCTTTCTGTCACCACCTTTTTCAATCAGCAACTCACACACCGAAAGTTTGACACAACCGTCACTCAACTCGGCAAGTGAAGATGGGAGGCAAGTGGAAGTAGGTGATGGAAGGTTCGTTTGTTCCCAAAAAACTTTTCGCCATCTCAATTGCGTCCCTGATAGTTGGAGCCGTTTCAACGCCCATCCGTTCGGCAACACGCTTGTTCCCCTTGACAAAAATCACCTTGCCCGCGTATGCGTGACCGAGACTGCCCCAATACCACATGTAGAAGGCATGGACGCCATGATAAGCGTATTCGTGCCGATACAGGTGAATGTATCGCTCATTGGTAGCGAACGCCGCTTCAAATTTGCGCTCCATCTCCCTTGGGTCGCGGGTTTGGGGAAGGACGATGTTCCAAAAGTCAATGTAACTTGGATGGTGCTGCTTGTGGAAGCGCTCGTAAAGCGGATGGGTGAAAATCAAAACGCCACCTTCGCGAAGCAAAGGTTTGCCGATGGACATCAGGTGGAACAAGTAGCCGGTCGTTAGGCAATGAACCAAGATGGGGTTCATGATGCTGTTGACATTGTATGGTCCGAGGTAGGGGGCACCGCAAAGAACGATGTCGCTTTGCCCCTTGACGGTAACTTCCTGCTGTTCGGCGAGTTTTCGCAGCGTTTGCTCGTGAACGCTTTCAACCTCGCCGGCATAAATCCCAATGACGCCGTAAGGCGCTTTGATGCTGTGCCAAATTCGCCAGTTGATTTCAAAAGGACCAACAGCGCACCCGAAACGAAGAACCTGAAACCAAATTGCTTCCCACTTGCTCCACGACTTTTCAGGCTTCTGCAGCACCTGAAAAATTGGCGGGAAAGTGTTTGAGTTGAGGACTGTTTCAACTTGAAAGTGGCGAATGTGCTGCTCAATCAGCCGACCTTGCCGCTGCAAAACTCCATGAAAAGGCGAACGAGGCGGGTCCATGTAGTAGGAAGTCAGAAGCATGTGAGCGTTGTGGTGATGGCGAAGAGTTGCGTAATTGGTCACGCCAGTGACCAAAGACTTGTGCCCACCATCCATCGGAGTCAAGTTGATGTTGACATAGACCACCAAATCGCTTTCAGCCACTCGTCGGTTGAGCCAAACTTCTTCGCCCATTTCTGTCTTGCCGATGAAAACAAGCCCTTTAGGGTCTTCAGCATCGTGGTTGTAAAGTCGGAGCGGGTAGAAGGCTTTGAAGATTCGGTCGCCGACTTGGTGGCGCAATTCATCGGCTGTCATTTTGCGGTGCAAGCCTGTGGCAGCGATGAGGTGAACATCGTCAATCCCTTTCTCGGCGCATTTTTGCAAAACCCGTTCAATGACTAACTGTCGGACATCAGGTTGCTGCATCGGCGGCAGCGGAAGCGACAGGTCATCAAAGACGATGGTGACTTTCATCCCGCGCTTAAGTTGCGCCGAAAGGGGGTCAGCGTTTATCGGGTTTTCAAGGGCTTGTTCAATGGCTGAGTCCAGATCGGCGATAGGTTCAATGGGTGGTGGTCCGTAAATGACCCTCGTCCCAACAGGCAAACTCTCCCACACAAACCCTTCGGCACAGAAGAACAAAAACTTCTCCCGCTCACTTTCCACAACCTTGACCAGTTTCTCCTTGTCCGCCACGACCATGTTCCATCACCTTGACTTTCCCAAATTGGCTCAGGTTATATTTTGCGGCGCAATGGGTCGCCTTGCGAATTTTGGACGGTCAAAATTTTTGGCGGCGTTCAAAAAACTTTTGAGCGAGGTGGTCAGTGATGGAAGCGTTGATGAGGTTCTGTTTGGGCTTAGGCAGTTTGCCGCTTCTGCTTGATGCTGAAACTCGCTCCATCTCCGCCGAGAACCCGACGGGCGAGAAAGGTGGTGGGGCAAAAGCAGAACCTACCCCCGACAATCCCGCTTCCGAGTTGGGGCGAGGTTGGAAAGTCCGACCATGCATCACCCTGAAATCGGGCGAAACGGTGACTCTGGCAGACATCAAAGGGTGCGGCATCATCCAACACATCTGGATCACAGTCACCGAAAAAGCCTACCGCGATTGCGTCCTGCGGATGTATTGGGACGACGAGGAAACACCTTCCGTTGAAGTTCCGCTGGGTGACTTCTTCTGCAACGGGCACGGTTTGCGTTATGAGGTCAATGCCTTGCCAATCGTTGTCAACCCTGTCGGCGGTTTCAATTGCTACTTCCCGATGCCTTTCCGAAAGCGGGCGCTCATCACTATTGAGAACCAGCGTTGGGAAGACATTCACGGCTTCTTCTACCAAATCACCTACGCCCTCGTTCCGGACTTGCCCGAAAATATCGGCTACTTCCACGCCCAATGGCGTCGTTCCATGACGACCCGCGAACGACCTGAGCACACGATTTTGGATGGCGTTAAAGGGCGCGGTCATTATGTGGGGACTTTCCTCGCTTGGACGCAACTCTCAAACGGTTGGTGGGGCGAAGGCGAAATCAAGTTCTACATTGACGGCGACACCGAGTTCCCAACGATTTGCGGGACGGGCACAGAAGATTATGTCGGCGGTGCATGGGGCTTTGGCGGAAAAACTTACTCAACGGCTTTCTTGGGTTACCCGTTCCGAAAAGCCGACCCGGGCGAAGTCCCAAGACATTGTCTCTACCGATTCCACATCCTTGACCCAATTCGCTTCCGAAGCGACTTGAAGGTCACAATCCAAGCCCTCGGTTGGTATCCCAACGGCAAATTCCAACCGCTAACCGATGACATCGCATCAGTTGCTTACTGGTATCAGACCGAACCACATGCCCCGTTCCCACCCTTACCACCAGCAAAGGAAAGGTGGTCAAGATAGAACGCTGGATCGGGTTGACAGCAAGGGGATTTTGCGTTAGCCTTTTAGCAGTTCCAAAAAGTGCTTGAGCGCTGGCGGAAGTTATGTTTTGCGTGATGGCAAAACCGAAGGGAAAGGAGGCGACGGAGTGGGCTGCAAATGGTGGCTGTGCGGGTTGGTGAGTGCGTTGTTGGCTTCGTCGGTAATCGCTTCTGAGTCGTCTTCCAAAACGCATCCGTTGGTTTCGGCAGCGAAAAGATACTTGGGCATCCGTTACCGATACGGCGGTTCATCGCCGTCTCGCGGTTTTGACTGCTCTGGTTTCGTTTACTACTTGCTACGCCGTCACGGCATCAGCGCACCCCACTCGGCAGCCGAATTGTTTAGGATGGGCAAACCTGTCTCCCGTTCCGAACTCAAGCCGGGCGATTTGGTTTTCTTCCGAAACACTGCCCGAAGGCGGGGCATAACCCATGTCGGCATTTACATTGGCGATGGAAAGTTCATCCACGCATCAAGTGGGAGAGGTTGCGTGACCATCACGAGCCTGAGCGACCCATACTACGCTGCCCGTTTTGCTGGCGCTCGCAGGTTAACTTTGCGGAAGAATTGAGTTTCTTCGTCCAGAGCGGTCAAAGCAAAAATGGGTGAACATGGAATGGCAAGTTCACTTTCGGACTTGCTCCGAAAAATTCGCCGAGAGTGGGGAATTTTACCGCCACTGCAACCAAAATCCCTGCCCCCTTTCCCCGGCTGGTGGGCGATGATTGGTCCAGGCATCGTCTGGCTCGCCTTGGCTCAAGGAAGTGGCGAGTTGATTTGGTGGCCAAGGTTGGTGGCAAAATATGGGCTTGGGTTTTTGTTCTTGCTCATCCCAGCATGCCTGCTTCAATTTCCGCTCAACTACGCCATCGGACGATACACAATGGTGACAGGCGAGAGCATCTGGCAAGGCTTCATCAGGCTCAACCGTTGGTTTGCACTTCTCCTTTGGCTGCTCATGACAGTTCAGTTTTTCTGGTTCGGAGCATTCGTGACTGCTGGCAGCACCGGCTTGGCTGCTTTGATTGACTTCCCTCACGGTTGGAGCCAACAAGCGAAAACTATGTTTTGGTCATGGCTCACCATTGCGGTTCTCTTCCCAGCCCTACTTTTCAGCCCCACGGCATACCGCTTGGTTGAAAGGTTGATGTGGCTTGTCGCTGTGGTCACATTCTTTGGACTTTTGGTGGCTTGCCTGCAACCAGAGGTGCTAAGGCATTTGCCACAGTTTGTCAAGGGAATCTTGGTGCCTCATTTCCCTCCTTTCGCTCAACTTCCTCGCCCTTGGGACCCGAAGGACGCAACACCTTTGCTGACAGCCATAACCTTTGCTGGACTGGGTGGCTTTTGGACGCTGTTTTACTCCTACTGGCTTCGTGAGAAGGGAGCGGGAATGGCTCGTCACATGGGTCACATAACGAGCCCGATAACGGGCAAGCCCGAAGTGATACCGCTTTCCGGTTTTGTCCCAGAAGCCGACGACCAAGTTGCCAGTAGGTGGCATCAATGGCGCGCTTACTTGTGCGTTGACAGTGCTGTCGGGATTATCGGCAACATTGTCACGACGCTCATGACCTGCTTCCTCGCTTTCGCCTTGCTTTACCCCAAAGGCTTGGTCCCGCAGGAGTGGGAGTTGGTCGTTCACCAGATGCGTTTCTTTGAGGTGAGTTGGGGCGCTTTCGGCAAGTTGCTCTTCGCTATCATAGCAGCCGCTTTCCTCTCAGATACTTGGCTGACAACCCTTGACGCAGTTAGCAGAGTTCACACCGACTTTGTCCTTTGCTTCTTCCCAGCCGCCAGAAAATATCACCCCCGTGTTTGGTATTACGGCATCGCTATCGCCCTGACGGTCGTGACAGTCGTGACGATGCATTTTGCGAGCCCTCAGGCTCTCATCTTGCTCAGCGCTGTTTTGGGTTTCGTCGGGACGGTGATTTTCACGGGTGCTTTGCTCGTGCTCAACTACTTTTGGTTACCTCGTTGGCTTCCGGAGCCGATAAAACCGAGCCCCATCGGAGCAGTAGCCCTTTCAATCTCATGGCTCGCTTACCTTCTCCTCGCTTGCGTTTACCTTTGGCTGCAAGTTTCTGCAATACGCTGACAGTGCTAAGTTGTGCACTGTGGGTTGAGGGTTCTCAAATTTTGTTGACCGAAGGTTCGCAGGTTTAAGGTGAGGAGGACGATGCTGGGAACGGAAGTTTTCAGGGTCGTTGCGAAAGACAAAAACACCAAAGCCAGAGTCGGAGAATTGCGATTGGCTCACGGGACGGTCACAACGCCTGTTTTCATGCCCATCGCAACTCAAGGGACTGTCAAGATGATGACTTGCGATGACTTGGAAGCCCTTGGAGCGACAATCATTTTAGCGAACGCTTACCATTTGCACCTGAGACCAGGCGAGAGGCTGATTGAACAGTTGGGTGGGCTACACAAATTCATGGGTTGGCGACGACCAATCCTGACCGACAGCGGTGGCTTTCAAGTCCTTAGTTTGTCAACCTTGCGAGAAGTCAATGATGAAGGCGTGAGGTTTCGCTCCCACCACGATGGCACCGAACGCTTCCTGACCCCAGAAGACAGCATCCAAATTCAGGAAGCGTTGGGCTCAGACATTGCCATGTGCTTTGACGATGTCGTGCCTTACCCGTGCCCTTACGAGCGAGCCAAAACTGCTATGGAACGGTCGCTGATTTGGGCTGAAAGGTGCAAAAAGGTTCATCGCCGCGATGACCAACTGCTTTTCGCCATCACGCATGGAAGCGTCTACGAAGACTTGAGGCGTGAAAGCACTTTGAAGTTGGTTGAGATGGATTTCCCCGGATACGCCATCGGCGGTTTGAGTGTTGGCGAGCCGAAGGAAACGATGTTTGAGTTGGTTGAACTTTCAACGGAACTTTTGCCCGAAGAAAAACCCCGCTACTTGATGGGGGTGGGAACGCCTGAGGACATTGTTCGGGCAGTCGCCTTGGGCGTTGACATGTTTGACTGCGTGCTCCCAACGAGGCTCGGGCGGACGGGAACTGCTTTCACCAGCGTCGGTAAGGTGAATTTGCGGCATGCAAAATACACTGACGACCCATCGCCTCTTGACCCTAACTGCGATTGCCTGACATGCCGAAGATACAGCCGTGCTTACCTGCGCCACTTGTTCAAGGCTGGAGAAGCAACTGGACCACGCCTTGTCACTTGGCACAACCTGCACTTTTACTTGCGGCTGATGGAACAGATAAGGGAGGCAATTGCCAGCGGCACCCTCGCCAAACTTGTCAAAGAAATCAGTGCACTGGGACTATCACTCGGGAACGAGTCGGGACGGAATGAGGTGAGCAGTCCGTGAGAGTCGTGATGGCTTGGAGTGGGGGAAAGGATAGCGCAATGGCTTTGGCGAGAGTTTTCGCTAACGACGACTTTGAAGTCGTGGGGCTCTTGACAACGATAAGCATGCCCTATGACCGAGTGACCATGCACGGGGTTCGTCGTAGCCTCGTTCAAAGGCAAGCGGAAAGGATTGGGTTGCCCCTGCACATAGTTTGGCTGCCACCTGAACCAAGCAACGAGGTTTACGACAACCTCATGGGCGAAGCAATGCTGAAGTTGAAAGCGAAAGGTGTAGAGGGCGTTATTTTCGGCGACATTTACCTGTCCGATGTCAGGGCTTACAGGGAAGCAAGACTCTCAGAAGTCGGCATGGTGGCAATTTTCCCCCTTTGGGGCGAACCGACCGATAAGTTGGTGCACAAATTTCTCTCCGAAGGCTACAGCGCTATTGTTTCGTGCGTTGACACAAAAGTCTTGCCTGCGGATTTTTGCGGTCGTTGGTTGGACGAAAGTTTCTTCGCTTCGTTACCCGACTCCGTTGACCCGTGCGGCGAGAACGGTGAGTTTCACTCCTTTGTGACTTCTGCTCCTTTTTTCAGCGCCCCAATCAAAGTTCGGGTCGGCGAGAAAGTCCAGAGGGGTCAGTTCGCTTACTGCGACCTTGAAGAGGCAACTTGAGTTGGGTCAAAAACTGCTAAAGCAAACGAACCCAAAATTCACTGACGGTTGCGTTGACAATTGTTACCGTCGCAAAATAGAGGGTGGGAAAGGAGGCGAAAGGGATGAACTACCCGTTTTGGGAAGTTCCTTTCATTGGTGGCGGTATGATGATTGGCATTGTGGCTATCGTCCATGTTTTCGTCGCCCACTTCGCTGTTGGTGGCGGGCTGTTTTTGCCCTTGACAGAGCGTAAAGCCTACAGGGAGAACGACCCACGCATTCTGGACTATGTTAAGCGCCACACCCTCTTTTTCGTCCTTCTCACCCTTGTGACGGGGGCTATAACGGGCGTTGGCATTTGGTGGACAATTGGTCTGGTTCACCCGCCAGCAACGCGAACTTTGTTGCTCGTTTTCGTCTGGGTTTGGGCGACCGAATGGGTCATGTTTTTCACGGAAATTGCGGCAGCGCTGATTTACTACTACGGCTGGGACAAGTTACCGCCCAAGACCCACTTGACGGTTGGTTGGATTTACTTTGCAGCGGCTTGGCTTTCCCTTTTCCTAATCAACGGCATCTTGACTTTCATGCTCACGCCAGGTCAGTGGCTTCAAACTCGCTCACTGTTCCACGCCTTCTTCAACCCTACCATGCTTCCTTCGCTCTTTTTGAGAACCCTGATAGCCGTTGCTTTGGCTGGAATTTTCGCTTTGTTCACCGCCACTCAGGTTCAGCCTGAGGACCTGAGGGAGAAATTAGTTCGCTGGGCATCAAAATGGCTGATAGTTCCCGGGCTTTTGATGCCCTTGGGGTTGGTTTGGTATCTGGCGAATGCCCCTGAAAGCGCCAAAAGGCTCGCTTTAGGTGGCGCTGCTCCTGTCATGACGGTTTTTGTTACCCTAAGCCTTTTGATGTCGGTTTTGATCTTCGCCTTCAGTTACCTAGGCGCTTCCCGCTTCCCAAAAACTTTCAGCCAACCCTTTGCCCTGCTTGTTATGGCTTTGGCTTTCCTGACAACGGGAATGACAGAGTGGGTTCGGGAAGCAATAAGGAAGCCCTTCGTCATTTACGGCTACATGTTCAGCAACTCTATCAAGCCAGAGGAAGTTTCTGACTTGAAAAGGAAAGGCTTCCTGACAAGCGCCAAGTGGACAACCGTCCCGAAAGTTACCCATGACAACTTCCTTGAAGCGGGGAGGGAAATTTTTAGGCTGCAATGCGCCAGTTGCCATACCGTTGAAGGCTACAACGGGATCAAGCCCTTGATTTACGGTTGGGACGAGAAAATGATTGACCAAGCCTTGCAAAGGCTGCACCGCTTGAGGGGCTTTATGCCTCCCTTCGTCGGAACAGAGGACGAGAGAAAAGCGTTAGCGAAGTGGCTCGCAAAAATCGCAATAGCAGAAAACGCCAACCTATATGTCAATCAGCGTTAAGGTGGGTTAGGAATGGGTGGCTACAATTTCTCTGCAGGCAAACTGGACTATGCCCTTTTGAGCGAGTTGATCGCAGATTTGCCTCTGGATGAACGAACCATTGTCGGTCCGAGGATTGGCGAGGACGCTGCAGTCGTTGACATGGGCGACCGATACCTTATTGCGACCACTGACCCCATAACTTTCGCCACCGACTTGATTGGCTGGTATGCGGTTCATGTCAACGCCAACGATGTGGCATCAATGGGAGCAAAGCCGAAATGGTTCATGGCAGTTGTGCTTTTGCCCGAAGGTCAAACTGATGAACCGCTGGTCAGGGGAATTTTCGCACAAATGAAGGATGCCTGCAAATCCCTCGGCGTTGCCTTTATCGGTGGGCACTCAGAAATAACGCCAGAACTGCCGCGCCCAATTGTTGTCGGCACAATGTTGGGCGAAGTTGAAAGGGACAAACTGGTGACAAGCAGTGACGCTCAGGTCGGAGATGCTGTCTTGGTCACAAAAGGCTTCCCCATTGAAGGCACGGCTATCATCGCCCGCGAAAAGGAAGACGAGTTGAAAAAGCACGGTGTCCCCGATGACCTCATTGAGCGGGCAAAAAATTTCCTTTTTGACCCCGGCATAAGTGTCGTCCGAGATGCTTTGATTGCATGCAGCGTCGCAAATGTCCACGCATTGCATGACCCGACGGAGGGTGGATTGGCGAGGGGATTGTGGGAACTGGCAGAAGCGTCTCAAGTGACCATTTTAGTTGACGCTATGACTTTGCCTGTCGTCCTTGAAGGGCAACATTTGTGCCAGATTTTCGGTCTGAACCCGCTCGGCACGATTTCGTCAGGCACTCTGTTAATTTGCGTTAGTGAGCATGAAGCGGACAAAGTAATGGCGGCTCTTAGGAGCGAAGGCATAGAAGTTGAGCGAATCGGGCAAGTGGTTGAAAAGGGCAAAAGCGAAGTTTTGATCCGCTGTCCCGATGGCAGGTTGGAGAAGTTGCCTGACTTCCCAAAGGACGAAATTGTCCGCCTTTTCGGTTAACCGTTAGTTACCTCCTCGGATGGGTGGACAAAGCGTTTTCACTCGCTAATCGCCGTTCGTCACTCGCTACTTGCCTTTTCGCTATTCGCTGCCGTCCATGGGCGAAATTGCGTTAGATTTTTCGCTTGGTGACACTGCCCGTGCGGGTTAAAGTCTTGACGCTGAACATGTGGGGCTTGTCCGGCAATTGGGAACGGAGATGCCAGTTGATTGCCAAACTGCTAAAGCAAGAGCAACCCGACATCGTTGGCTTGCAGGAAGTTTGCTATTTGCGCGGTTCTGGGCTGGTGGGAGAAAATCAAGCGGTCATCCTTGCACGCATTGCTGGCTACCCTTTCTGGCACTTTGTTCCAGCCCACCGAAGCGAAACCAAGACCATTGGTCAAGCCGTTTTAAGCCGTTGTCCCATCACTGCCGTTGACATACTGCCGTTTCCGCGTGACCCTTCCGACCCAAAAGATACCGAAGACAGGGTTGCCCTTTGGGTGAGGGTGGCTTTGGGGCGTGGGGTTGAGTTTTGCGTGACCCATCTGTCACTCTCCCGAAAAGCGAGGGAACGAAGTGTTAGGGAATTAGCAGCGTGGCTCTGTCGGATAAGCGACGCCCCTAAAATCCTCGTCGGCGATTTAAACGATGAACCCAACTCGCCACCCGTTCGGTTCCTTCTCACAGAAACGAGCCCGCCATTTGTTGATGCGTGGCAGTCGGTCAATGGTGCGGAAGGTGGTTACACATTCCCAAGCCACAACCCTAAGCACCGAATTGACTATGTGCTCTTCTCGCCCCCGGATGCCTTTGTCGTGGAGGATGTGAGGCTTGTCGGCGATGTCCCAGATTCAAGCGGAGTTTACCCATCTGACCATCTCGGTTTGGTCGCCACTTTGAAGTTTGCCAAGTAACCTATCAACAGCAGTTGATGTCCGACCGCAAAATTTCGGCACGGCAGAAGCCGTGCCCTCCAAATTGTCGCCGAATAAATTCGGCGCTCAGAAAATTTGTCATCAACCACTGGCTAAAGCCAGTGGCATGAAGGGTCTTGAAACACCCTCGGTCAACTTCAGGAGGTGAAGGGAAGATGGAAGCGAGGTTGACGGGGCTGGATTATGCGATTGTCGTCGGCTACATCGTTTTTGCGATGGGGGTCGGCGTTTTACTGGCTAAAAGGGCTGCTCAAAGCATCGCCCAATACTTCGCCGCAGGTCGGGAGTTGCCTTGGTGGATTGCCGGCACAAGTATGGTCGCCACCACTTTCGCTTCAGATACTCCCCTCGCAGTCACGGGAATTGTCCGAACGCAAGGCATTTCTGGGAACTGGTTTTGGTGGAGTGGCGCTTTAGCGAACATGCTCGGCACTTTCTTCTTCGCACCCTTGTGGCGGCGAAGCGAGGTTTTGACCGATTTGGAGTTCATCGCCATCCGCTATCACGGTGCGCCAGCAAACTTCCTTCGTGGCTTCCGTGTCCTTTACAGCAGTCTTCTCGCCAATTCAATCGTCATGGGCTGGGTCATAGCAGCAATGGTCAAAATCGTCCAAACAACTTTCGGCTGGGAGCCCAAAACTGCCATCGCAGTGCTGATAACTGTCGCATTCGCTTACACCATCTTGGCGGGTTTGTGGGGTGTTGTCTTGACAGATTTCGTTCAGTTCGCTTTGGCTATGACAGGGGCAATTTGGCTGGCAGTGGCAGCGTTAGGGGAAATTGGTGGTGGTGCAATGTTAGTTCAAAGGCTGAGCGAACAAGGGCACACCAAACTTTTGGCGTTCGTTCCGTCACCATCTGACCCAGAACTTTGGCTTGCCTTCCTGACTTACATCTTCGTCCAATGGTGGGCAGTTGGGCGACCTGACGGTGAGGGCTACATAGCCCAAAGGATTCTCGCCACCAAAGACGAACGCAACGCAGTCCTGTCATTTCTGTGGTTCGCTTTCGCTCACTATGTCTTGCGACCTTGGTGGTGGATTGTGGTCGCTTTGGTTTCGCTACTGCTCATGCCCGAGATGCAAAAACCGTTGGGCGACGAAGGGGCATACCCAGCGATGATGGTTAAACTGCTTCCGCCGGGCGCTCTGGGAATCATGGTCGCCGCAATGCTCGCAGCATTCATGAGCACGATGGACACTCAAATGAACTGGGCAGCAAGTTACCTCGTCAACGATTTTTACCGACCGTTCATCAAGCCAAACGCTGATGAGCGTCACTATGTCCTCGTCGGCAGGATTGCGACGACGGTGATTTTGGCTTTGGGCGTAGCAACGGCTTTAGTTACTGAGCGAGTTGAAGCGGCGTGGAAGTTGCTTGCAGGACTAAGCGCTGGAATTGGTTTGGTCTCAATCTTGCGCTGGCTTTGGTGGAGGGTTAACGCTTGGAGCGAAATCAGTGCGATGGCAACCGCATTAGTTGTCAACAGCGCAATTTACCTGCTCGCTTGGCTCGGCAACCCAACTGCAGCGTATCTCGCGACAACTGAGGGTTTCCCGCTTAGGTTGCTCATAATAGTCGTGCTCGTCCAAATTGCTTGGATTCTCGTCACGCTGACGACCCAACCTGAACCGATGGAAAAACTCGTGACCTTTTACCGCAAAGTCAGACCGCCCGGCTGGTGGAAGCCTGTCGCCGAAGCAGCAGGTTTGCCAGTAGAACCGTTGAACTGGCGTTGGGTGCTCGGATGGATTGGCGGAGTGGCTTTAATCTACGGTGGCTTGGTGGCAATGGGTGGATTGTTGCTATCGCAAGCCCATTGGTTGCTCGGAGGTGGGATAGCAGTAGCATTTGGGTTGATTGGGGTTCGTGTGGGCTTGAAGGCAGTTTTCGGTGAATGAAGGTTTGAAACGAAAACGGCGTGACAAACTCATTGGCGGTAAGATTTGAACGGAGGTGGCTTGAAGATGGCGTGGGTCTATTGCTTGAACACGAGCACAATCCAACCTGCGTCCTTGCCGGACAAAATCAAGGCTGCAGCGAAAGCGGGCTATCAAGCGATTGAACTTTGGTTCGCCGACATCAGAAACTTTCAAAACGAAGGCGGGTCGGTTGAAGATGTGATCAAGATGCTTCAAGATGCGGGGCTTCAAGTCCCAAGCATGATTGCTTTGCACGGTTGGATGGATGCTCACGGCGATGCTTACCTTCGGGCTTTGGACGAGTGTAAGGTGCTGATGGAGTTGGCGGCGAAATTTGGTTGCAAGAGGGTTGTTGCATCGCCGTCAATGAGGCAAGAGCCTGTCCCACTTGATGTTGAAGATGCAGCGAGGCGGTTCAGTGACTTGATGAAAATCGGGCGTGAGTTTGGCGTCCTACCGATGATGGAGTTTTTGGGTTTCTCACCGAAAGTTTCCAGAGTTGACCAAGCGTGGGAAATTGTCAAGAAAACTGGCGACCCAGATGCGACCATCGTCCTTGACCCCTTTCACCTTTGGCGCGGCAACTCTTCCCTTGACGATGTTCCCGACCTGACAGGAGACCGAATTGGGATCTTGCACTTCAACGATGTCCCTGCGGGGCTTCAGAGGGAACTGGTCGGCGACGAAGTTCGCGTCATGCCCGGTGACGGTCATTTGCCCCTTAAAGAACTCATCGCCGAGGTCAAGCGCCGAGGCTACGAGGGCGTTATCTCCCTTGAGTTGTTCAACCGAACTTACTGGCAGCAAGACCCATACGAAGTGGCAAGGCTTGGGTTGGAGAAGATGAAGGCTGTTGTTGAGGGTTAGGTGACCTTCTGCCGAAATTGTTTTTGCCCTTTGTCGCTAACGAGTTTCAAGGTTTTGTTTCAAAAGGGCTTCGGCGAGGAGCAGGTCTGTTGGGTGGGTGATTTTTATGTTGGTTGGGTCGCCGGGCACTAACCTGATTGGGACTCCCAATCGCTCAACAAGCATCGCATCGTCAGTGGCTGTGCAGCCATCTTTCATGGCTTGTTCGTGGGCTTCCCTGAGCAACTCCGCAGCGAAGACTTGAGGTGTTTGAGCCAGCCAAAGTTGCTCCCTGTCCAATGTCTCCGCAATCAAAACTCCGTCAAGGGTTCTTTTCACCGTGTCGGTGCAAGGCAACGCCGCAATTGCAGCCGTCCCGATTTCCTGAGCCGCTTCCCAAACGGCGACAATCAAGGAAGGCTTGACCAAAGGTCTCGCAGCATCGTGGACGATGACCCATTCAGTTCCTTCGGGCATTGCCTGCAATCCATTCCAGACCGACTGTTGTCTATCTGCCCCGCCTATAACGATTGCCACGACTTTCTGCCAGCCTTCCTCAGCCCTCAACTTTTCAAAGGCGTCAACCGCTTCTGGGGGAACGGCGACGACGATAGCGTCAACGACAGGGGTTTGTTCCAAAGCAGCGACGGTCCAAGAGATCATGGGTTTGCCGAGGATGGGAATCAGCGCTTTCGGAATTTGAGAACCCAACCTTGTCCCTTTACCTGCGGCGGGGACTACCGAAGTCGTCATCAAACAGGTCACCGCCTTCCACCTTGATGACATTTCGCCTCACGATGCCTTTAAAGTCCCCGAAAATCATCTTGCCCACAGGCGACTGAAGCACGCTTGTGACCTTTATCTTCACCTCGTGACCTATGTGGGGACGCCCTTGCTCAACTACAACCATCGTCCCGTCATCCAAGTAGCCAACTCCCTGCCCAGGCTCTTTTCCTGGTCGCTGAATCACAACTGTCAACTCTTCGCCCGGCAGCACAACTGGCTTAAGGGCTGTTGCCAATTCATTGACGCTCAAGACAGGGATACCCTGAACTTCCGCAATTTTTTGAAGGTTGTTGTCGTTAGTGATGATGGCAGCCTTCCGTTCCTTTGCGAACCGGATGAGTTTCATGTCGGTATCTGGTGCAGCCTCAACATCGGGGCTGAAAGTGTCAACTATTTCCACGATTGCATTGTCCATGTTCTGCAAAGCCTCAAGGATAGCGAGTCCCCTTCTGCCCCTCGCCCTTCTCAACTCGTCCTCTGAGTCAGCAATCATCCTAAGTTCGTGAAGGACGAAAGAAGGAATCACTAACCGACCTTCAATGAAACCAGTGCGGACGATGTCCGCCAAACGCCCATCAATGAGGATGTTGGTGTCCAACACCTTATCGCGAGCGTAAATCGGTTTTCGGTCCTTTGGCGCTTCTTCAATCACCGCTGGCTGGAAGATTTGGGCTAATTGCTGGATGAAAGAGGCTGACATGGCGTCTCTAACCTTCATCAGCGTGTGGACCGAGAAGTAGACGATTATGGAAGTGATTGCAATAGCCAGAGCGAACATAGGGGTCGTCGGCAATCTCCCTCGCAGCAGCATCAAAGGCATCAGCAAAACCATGTATGCCAAAGCCAATCCCAACAAGACACCCAGCAAAACAGCGATTTTGTCTGCAGTGGGAAGGTTTTCAATCGTCTCCCACATTACCCATAACCGCTGAGTGAGCCAACTGCTCAAGAGCAACGCAGACAAGACACCTATCATGACGAAGCCGATGTCAACGAGATACTCTTGCCGTGCGCTCAAGGATACCTGATACGCTTTTTGAAGCCAATCAATGTAACGGTCAGCGATGACTGTTCCGACCCAGCCGAGGGAAAAAGCGAGCGCCGTCGTTATGACGACCAGGAACAACCTATAGCCCCACTGTTGCAAGTTGCCCATTTTCTCACCTCCTTACTTGTTGACGAAGGGAAAGGGCAAAAAGTTCAGGCGAACTTTGTCGCTTCGGTTCTTTCATCTACCGTTGCGGCAGCAACCCTAAAGAGCGCCCCGCTTCGGCGATGGTCGCTACCGTTAGCCATTCCCTCTTGCCTCTGCCATCAGATGGTCCAAGGCATTTTGAGAAGCCGAGCCTTTTTGCTTCTCTCACCCTTGCATCACTTTGCGGGACAGGACGAATTTCGCCCGTTAGCCCCAACTCACCGAAGGCTGCCACATCCCTTGAAATAGGGACATCAAACCTGCTGGACAGAATTGCCAAAGCGATAGGCAGATCAACTGCTGGCTCAGTCACCCTCAATCCGCCGGCGATGTTGACGAAAACATCACGGTCGCTGAAACGGCAATGCAGATGCCGTTCCAAAATGGCTAAGAGCATTAGCACCCTACCGATGTCCACTCCGGTCACGACGCGCCTTGGCATCCCAAAGGGATTTGGAGCGACTAACGCTTGGACCTCAACCAGCAATGGTCTGTGCCCTTCCATTATGGCAGCCACAATCGTTCCTGCTACAGGCTCTTTTCTTTGCGACAAAAGCCATTCCGACGGATTAGGGACTTCTGTCAAGCCGTTCTCGTCTAATTGAAAGACACCGACTTCCCCTGTTGGACCAAACCTGTTTTTCGTCGCCCGAACTAACCTCAGCGTGTAGTTCGCTTCCCCTTCAAGATACAACACAGCGTCCACCATGTGTTCAAGGACTTTCGGTCCAGCCAAAAAACCTTCCTTTGTCACATGCCCAACCAGAAAAAGGGCAGTGCCAATTCTTTTGGCAATTCTCAGCAGGTAAGCGGCGCTCTCTCTGACTTGGCTGACGCTTCCCGGTGACGATGCCAAAAGTGGGTGATAGGCTGCTTGGATTGAGTCAACGACTGCCAGGCACGGTTTAAGTTCTTCAATCGTAGAGCCAATCGCTGTGACATCCGTTTCAGCCAAAACGAAAAGTTTCTCGTGCTCAACGCCGAGCCTATCTATCCGCAACCCGATTTGTTCCAAAGACTCCTCGCCAGTGACATAAAGGGTTGGACCGTTTTGCCTCGCCATGACGCCAGCGACTTGAAGGAGCAAAGTTGACTTACCGATCCCGGGTTCACCGCTTAAGATAGCGACACTTCCAGGAACCATCCCACCACCCAAAACTCTGTCAAGTTCGCGGAAACCCGTTGACAAGCGCTGAAGTGGTCGCCGGCGAATTTGAGTTGCTGGGAGAGGTTTACCACCTTCAGAGCGAGAGGTCACCCTTTCGGAAATCTCTGTTTCCTCAAACTCCTCTACCAAGGTGTTGAACTCGCCACATTGCGGGCATCGCCCCAACCACTGTGCGCTTTCGTAACCGCAATTTTGACAGACGAACTTTGTCCGACGCCGTGCCATTTGAATACCCCGCCTTTTGCTCGTTTTCAAACCGTCAACGGTTGTCGGTATAATTATGCCTGAAAAAACTGCCGTTTGAGAAATCAAAGCAAGGAGGCTGCAGTCGGTGGATTGGCTCGCTGACCTTTTGGTTGCGTTAGTTTCGCTGATAGCCATAATCACCGATGCCCGGTGGCACAAAATCCCCAATTGGTTGACCTTCCCTGCAATTGCTGCTGGATTTTTGGTTAACGCTATCAGTGGTTGGGATGGACTTGCTCGCTCCATCGGCGGTTTCGCTTTCGCTTTAGCCTTCATGTTGCCTTTCTTCGCCCTTAACATTTTGAAAGCAGGCGATGTTAAACTTGTTGTGGCTTGGGGGACGATAAAAGGGTTGGGGCAGCCCGTTTGGCAGTCTTTTGCCCTTTGGGCTTTCCTCTACGGGGCGCTGCTGGGTGGATTGATGTCAATTCTCTTGCTCGTGTGCAAAAAAGCGTTGCCGGAAACTTGGATGCGAGTTCAAGGGCTTTTGCTCAGTTCGTTCCGTTTGGAACTTGACTTAGAATCGTCGCCGATGAAAACGCCCATGCCCTATGGAATCGCTTTGGGTTTGGGTTCGCTTTTAGCGCTCGGTTTAGAAATTTGGTTCGGTCAGCCCTGTCCGTTCGTCATCAGTTGAGGTGAAACCGAAGATGCGCCGAAGGCTTCGCTACTTTCGGTTATTCGGGCTCATGACGGTCGTCTTTGTGATTGTCGTAGCGATTTATTTGGGAGCGAAAAAGAGAGCGGAAAACCCTCCAACTCCGCCCAGCGGACCTGTTCTGAAAAGCGGCGAGCGAGTAGTTGTGGCTGCAACGGACTTAATGCCCAGAACATTGCTGACCCCTGAATTGCTGGAGGAGCGAGAAGTCCGTTCCGCACCTGAAGGAATTTTCCTGAGCAAGGACGAAGCAATCCACCGACTGACCTTGACATTTATCCGAAAAGGCGAACCCATCTTTCGCCAGCATGTCACTCCACCTTTGAGGGAAACGAGCGCTGCATATCTTATCCCACCAGGGCAAGTGGGGATGGCACTGACAGTTGCCCGTCCGGAAACAGTGCCGCCGTTGCGCGCTGGAGATTACATCAGCATCCACGCCGTTTTCGCTGGTATGAAAGTGCGGACTATTGTCCCAAGGGCGCTGGTTTTGGCTGTCAACAATCAAATCGGAGATGTTCCCATTGCCGCTTCAACTCAGGCAGCCTCCTCACAACAAACTCCCCAACAGCCATCATCCCCTGAAAAGGAACAAATAACGCTCTTTGTTGCTTTGTCGCCTCAGGAAGCAAGGGCAGTTGCTCTCGCTATAGATAGTGGTGCAACTTTCCACTACACCCTTCACTCCGCACCGTTGCCACCGTTACCGCCTCCCGGCTTGGAGAGGGATTTGACACTTTTAGAACTCACTGGTTCGCCACAAGTTACTGCGCTTATCGTCAAGAAACAGCACGGTGAACTACCACAAACATCTCAAGCGCCTCGCAACGAGGTTAATCCCCCAACTCGTCAACCGCCGTTTGCCCCCGTCACTTTGTCACCAACCGTTACATCGCTATTGAGCCGTCTTGACCGTTCCGTGCAAATTTTGCAACAACAAGTCCAAAGGTTGGAGCAAAGATCAATGCAAACCCCTATCCGCCAAGAGGACTCATCTGCGGTAAGGAGGGTCATTGGGGTCGTCGGTGACCAAACCGTTACCTTCGTCATCCCAACACAAAGGACGGAGGAAGGGGGAAAGCAGTGATGAACCAGTGGTGGGTTTTGAACCTCGTCTTTGTCCTTTTCCTGTGCAATTTCGCAGTGGTGGGGGGGAGGGCGCAAGGAAAGGAAAAGTCAATAGACACTCGCTTAAACCCCATCGTCACCGTCACACCCGGCGAAGTCCTTAGACTGAAAATGATCAAGGGCACAAGCGCCGTTTTGGTGACAAGGCGTCCAATTGACCGATTCGCCCTCGGAGATCCCCAGATTGTCGCTGTGACCGTATTGGCAGAACGAGAGTTAGTCGTCAATGCGAAATCTGAGGGCATAACGAACATCGTTTTGTGGGAGGAAGCGGCGCAGCCGACAAATTTGTGGGTTGAAGTTTCAACAGCCCTTAAAGAGGAACCGAAACCCCTCCCACCGCAGCCCAAGAAAGCGACGCCCGAAGAAGTTGAGGCTTTGCTAAAGCGGGCACTTTCAGGTTTGGCAATAGAGCCCATTGTCCTTCAATTGCCCGACGAAACGATTGCAGTTATCCTCAGAGGGGAAGCAGAAGCGCCTGAGGAAATTAAAGCGGTAGAATCATTCGCTCAAATGCTCACGCCGAAAGTCATCAACATGTTGAGGGTTCGCCCTACCCCATCCCCACCGCAACTTACGCCCGAGGAGAAGAAGGCGCTCCTGATTGAGCAAGCAGTTGGCATTCCCGGCGTGAAGGTCACTATCGCAGAAGATAAAGTCATCCTCCAAGGTCAAGTTCGTTCCTTGGCGGAAAAATTGTTGGCTGAAGAAAGAGCAAAGCCCTTCGGGACGGTGATCAACCGTCTTGAGGTCATAAAACCCACTGTCCGTCAATTTGTCGCTGAAGTTCAAGTTCTGGAGGTTTCAAGGAACGCTTTGCAGAAGTTGGGAATCTCTTGGGGAACAACTCAAGTCACTGGGACGGGAGGGACGGCTGGTGGAGTGCAAACAAAAATCTTCACCGTCACGCCTGGACAGGCAGTCTTCGGCGAAGAAACGGTAGAGCAGCCTATCGGGCGCGTTTCACCAATTGGTGCTCAAATAAACGCATTGATCCAATCTGGTCAAGCCCGATTGCTTGCTAACCCGCAGCAAAAGACGATTGAAGGTTCTGACGCCACTTTCCTCGTCGGTGGTCTAATCCCGATCCCTGTTTTCGGATTTTTTGGAGTAGGTGCAGGTGCTGCTGCGCCCGGAGCAGCAACCGTTGTCTTCTTCCCGTTTGGCATAACTTTGACTTTGCACCCAGAGGCAACTTCGGAGGGCGAAATCTTCCTTCAGATGCGAGTGGAAGTGACTGCGCCTGATTACGGTCTGGCAACACAGGTTTTAGGCACCACTGTCCCAGGTTTTCGTTTTCGCGGACTTGACGATGTTAAGTTGCTTCTGAGAAGCGGCGATACTGTGGTCATCTCGGGTCTGATCCAAGACGAGTTAAGGGAGCAAATTAGTCGCTTCCCCCTGCTATCAAAAATTCCCATCTTGGGCGAACTATTCAAAAGTCGGGAATTTGTCCGCCAGCAAACTGAATTGGTCATAACGGTCACCATCCACATGGAAGAAACTCCCGTCACGGAAGAGGCACTGAGGTTAATGCAAACTTACCAAAAGCGACCCGTTCTGCCGCGCCCGTCTTTCGGGTTGCCAACAGGGACTTTTCCGAGTGTCGGGGGCTTTGGAGCAAGCCCTATTGGGACTTCAATTGGAAGCGCAACTCAAACAACATCAACTCAGCAGTGATTTGCTCAAGGTGGGGGAGCGAAAATGCCTGTCCCTGTCTTTTTAGCGCTCATTAACGAGCAAGAACGCTTGTCAGTTCAAAAAGCGTTTGCAGAGTTGAAGGAAGGAACTTTTGAACTCGCAGGAAATGTGGAGACCCCAGACGAATTGCTGCGCCTTGTAACTAAACCGACGCCGATGATAATTGTCCTTTCCGCCCAATTTGCCGGTAACGCTACAGTCCCTTTAGTTGAGCGGTTAACTGCTAACCCTTTGGTTCAAATCATCGTTTTGCTGCAACAAGAAGATTTCTCCCTCGCCCGACAGTTTATCCGGGCAGGCGCGACAGACACTCTCCCTCTAAGTCAACTTCCCACCGAACTTCCAACCAGTCTGAACAATGCCCTTCGCCGCATCCAGAAATTGAGCAGGGAACAAATTTCGCGCCCCTTCCAAGTTGGTCGCATCATTGTGTTCTATGGACCGAAAGGCGGTGTTGGGACATCTTTGTTAGTGACCAATTTAGCAGTTGCACTCGCCGCGTATCAACCTGAGCCTGTGGTTCTGGTGGATTTGAACTTGCAATTTGGAGCGGTAGCAACTTTGCTCGGCTTGCGCCCAGAAGCCACTATAGCGTCCTTAGCCCGTCGTTTTCAGGGTGAGATTGACTTTGAGTTTTTGCAACCTTTCTTGTTGAGGCATGAAGAAAGCAATTTACGGGTGTTGGCAGCCCCGTCTCGTCCTGAATTATCCGAACTCGTAACCACTTTCCTCGTGGAACGAGTCCTTCAAGTCTTGCGCAACAATTTCGCTTTCATCCTTGTTGACACTTCAACAATCCTGCAAGACACCACCCTCGCAGCCCTTGACCTCGCTGACCAAATTCTGATTGTCACTGCTTTGGATTTGCTTGCCATCAGGAATGCGCAGTTGGTTTTGGAAATGTTTCGCAAACTTTACCCTTCAGACCGCTTGAAACTCGTTTTGAACCGCTCTAATGTCCGATTCAGCGGCTTGACTCCTGAGCAAGTGGAGGAGTTCTTGAACATCCCCATCCTCGCCCAAATTCCCTCGGATGGTCAAGTAGCAGTTACTTCAGTGAACGAAGGAGTTCCCTTTGTCCTTAGGGCACCAAACTCCTTGTTGGCACAAAGCATTTTCAAACTTGCAGCAAGTATTGCGGGCGAACAATTTTCCCCACCAGTCCCTGTCGCGGAGGAGGTTCGCGAGGGTTTACTCCGACGCGCTTTGCGGTTTCTGTTAGGTGAGGAGTGACTACAAAAGAATTGGAGGCGCCGCCGGGAATTGAACCCGGGTAAAGGGATTTGCAATCCCTCGCCTGTGCCACTCGGCTACGGCGCCTCTAAAGTTATCTCTGCGTCAAGAGACGAAAGACTTTGGGCTTTCCCTTTGCCACGATTGTAAGGTAACGCAAACATTCCCGCTTGTAAAGAGGCGGT
>Ga0197143_1001257_pt1 | contig 22029 bp, 21 predicted proteins | sample GBS70_MetaG_FD_148603 | JGI IMG/M metagenome (GOLD analysis project Ga0197143, IMG submission 148603) | Sediment microbial communities from Great Boiling Springs, Gerlach, Nevada, United States - GBS 70_MetaG | ecosystem: Environmental > Aquatic > Thermal springs > Hot (42-90C) > Sediment...
AAGCCCCCTCCCGGGGGGAGCGGGGGGTGTCCCCCCGCAAAATTAAGATAGGGGGCCGATAGCTTCCCTTTGCAACCCGCCAACGAGTGGGATCCAAAACCTTGGCGTACCCACAGCAAACGGGGGTGGGCAATTGAAATCGGCCTTTTTTGGCCTTCGGCCAAGGGTCGGCCTGCGCCGACCCCTTAAACCCCTGCAAAGGAGTATGGGGGTGGAGGGGGCGAAGCCCCCTCCCGGGGGAAGCGGGGGTGTCCCCCCCAACTCCCCGTACCCCCTCTGCGAGGGGGGTAAAAACGGGGGTGGGAAACCACATAAACCCTCCTGCTAAGTAGCAGGGTTACCTTATGCTCTCCGCCTCATCCCGCGGCCAAAAACAACCACCCCGCCGGGAAACACACCCGCACCTTTCTTGCCCTGTAGCCTTTGAAGTGCTAAAATAAAAATAGCGAATTCGCAAGGGGGTTAACAATGCTAAAATTGTGGTTGGCAATTAGCCTTTATATTTTTTGGCTTTTTCAATTCCCCCCTCCTCCCCCTCTCCCCACGCCTACTCCATCGCCAACTCCGACCGGGCTACCACCTACCCCTACCCCAACTCCGACTGAATTGCCCGCTCCCCCCACCCCTGCCTTCACTCCTGCGCCAGGGCCCCTGTGCCTTGCTGCAGTTGAAGGTAATGTCCAAGATGCCCAAACAGGTGCACTAATTCAGGGAATTGTGGTAGAATTAAAAGGGGATGGATGGAAAGTTCAAACGGCTACTGGCTCCGACGGAGTTTTCAGACTCTACGGCCTTTGCTACGGCGTAGGAGAAATTGCTCTGCCGGGGTTCACAGTGGTGGAGGGGGAAACTAAGGTTTTTCTGGACGGTAAAAGCACTGTGAGGGTAAATTTAAAGGTTAAAAGCATGGGAACAGTCCCGACGCCCACTCCCGGAAGGACTCAAGCTTTACCTAAAACAGGCAATGCCTTGTTGACAATAGCTATAGGCCTTGCTTTTGGGATTCTGGCTATGGCCATAAACAGGCTCCGCCACTTCGTCAGGAGGTCAAGCTAATGAGGGGAAGACTTTTGCTGCTGATCGGAATACTTTTGTCCTTGGGTTCAGGATGCCTGGTATTCTTCCTAATGAGCCGGCAAGCTCAGCAACCGACCCAAATCCCTACCCGTAAAGTTATCGTAGCCGTCCAAGATTTGCCTGCAGGCACCCCCATCGTCCCCGATGCCATTACCTTTATGGACAAGCCCATTAATGAGGTCCCAGCTGATGCTGTCTCTTCCCCGGAAAAACTCAGGGGAAAGGTAGCGGCTGTGGACATTTACCGTGGGGATATCATAACCACAGACATGCTCACCACTAAAGAAAAAATCCTCCAGGAAAAGCCCATATCCCTGATACCGCCTGGCAAAGTCGCTTTCACAATTAAAGTGGATGAACTTTCTTCCGTAGCCTATTCCATACAGCCTGGGGACTACGTAGATGTTTTGGTCGGGATTGACTTCGTGGATGTGCAGAGGGAAACGCAGTGCCAGTTCCCATGCCCTGAGGGTTTCACCGGGGAGCAAATTCCAAGGCACGTTACTCAACTGACCATCCAAAATGCTCAGGTCCTGAACGTAGGCCTGAGGACCGCGCCCCCTATTACCACGGGGGAAGGCGCTTCTCCTGCTGAAACCCAGGAGGCCCAAACAACGCCCCAACCAATCTCTTATAGCTACGTAACCCTACTTCTATCTCAACAGGACGCCCTCGTCCTCAAGTATTTAAGGGAGATAGGGGCGATTATAGATTTAGCCCTCCGCAACCCTGATGATAAAAGCGTAGTTTCCACTGAAGCCGTCACTATAGAATACATCCTTCGCCGCTTCAACATCCCAATCCCACCCAAATTGGACCAGACTTACAAATACAGAGTTGGGGAGCAGCTGAGATGAGCATAAAGGTCCTTATCGTTGATGACATACCGCAAACCCGGGAGAACCTGCGGAAGCTCCTTTCCCTTGAGCCGGATATAGAGATAGTGGGAATGGCTGCAACGGGGGAAGAAGGTATAGAACTGGCCCGCAAACTTCGCCCCGATATAGTCCTTATGGACATAAACCTTCCGGGGATGGACGGGATAACAGCTACCGAGTTCATCTCCCGTGATGTGCCGGAAGCCCAAGTAATAATGATTTCGGTTCAGGGTGAGCCTGCCTACATGCGTCGTGCCATGCTGGCAGGCGCCCGAGAGTTCCTTATAAAGCCTTTCTCCAGCGATGAGCTTATATCGGCCATTAAGCGAGTTTACGAGCTGGGGAAAACTCGCCCAGTAATAGCTCCGGTTAAACAACCAGCGGTAGCGGAGAAGGAAAAACCGAAAAAGGAAGGCAAAATAATCTCTGCCTTTAGCCCTAAAGGGGGAGTAGGGACCAGCACCATAGCTGCTAACTTGGCAGTCGCTCTTAGCTCAAGCGGAGGTAACCGCGTAGCCCTTGTGGATTTGAACCTTCAATTTGGAAGCCAGGATGTAATTTTCAACTTGCAACCTCGCCGCCACTTTGCCGACCTCGTCTCTGAAAACCTTACGCTGGACGAAGAAACAGTGACTGGAGCAATGCTTGCTCACCCATCAGGGGTTAAAATCCTCCTGGCTCCCCCTCGGCCTGAGATGGCCGACTATATAACCCCTGAACTTGTCAAAAAGGTCTTGGCTGTCCTCAAAAATGCCTTTGACTATGTCATTGTGGACTGTGCAAGCTTCCTAAACGATATAACCATTACAGCTTTGGAGGACAGCGATTTCATCCTCCTTATTACAACCCCTGAGCTTACAGCCATAAAGGGGACAAAGCTCTTCTTCCAAGTCTTGGAAGCCCTTAAATACCCAATCAACAACGTCCTCCTTGTCCTCAATAAAGACGACAGGCGCAGCGGGATAAGCGCTAAGGACATTCAAGCCAGCCTAAAGCACCCGATTGAAGCTGTCATCCCTAACGATGAAGTAAGAATCCTCCTCTCAGTGAACCGCGGCATTCCAATTTACTCCGCTGAAAGGGGGTCAGCTTTCTCGGAGGGTATTTCAAGGTTAGCAGGAAAAATCCAACAGAAGGGAGGAAGCTATGTCACTTCTTAAGCGGATTGAACGGATAGAACAAGAAAAGCCATCAGAAACTAAAAAGCTCGTTCGGCCGCCAGTTGAAGCCGATAAATTCTCCTTGATTTTCCACAAAGTCCAGGAAAAGCTTCTTTCAGAAGTAGACCTAACCAAGGCTGAAATTAACGAAGCGGAAGTCCGGACAAAAGTGGATAAAATCTTGAACGAAGTCCTCACCGAGGAGCACATATTCCTGAGCCGTATTGAACGGGACCGAATTTTCAACCAGCTTTTGGACGAAATTTTGGGGTATGGGCCGATCCAGCCCTTACTTGACGATGACACAATAAACGAAATCATGGTTAATGGCCCCTACAAGGTCTACATTGAACGGGGCGGAAAGATTGAGAAGACAAACATCACCTTTAGGGACAGCGAGCACCTTATGCGGATAATAGACCGGATTCTGGCCCCTCTGGGCAGGAGGGTGGATGAGAGCTGTCCCTACATGGACGCTCGCCTCCCCGATGGCTCCCGAGTGAACGTCATAATCCCTCCCCTTTCGCTCATCGGGCCAGTGCTCACCATCCGAAAATTTGCCAAAAAACCACTTACGGTGGAAAAGCTAATTGAATTAGGAACCATAACCCCCGAAGCGATAGAGTTCCTCAAAGCTTGCGTTATAGCCCGGCTTAACATCGTGATATCGGGAGGGACAGGCTCCGGAAAGACCACTTTCCTCAATGTCCTTTCAGGCTTCATCCCCAACGATGAGCGCATCATAACCATAGAAAACGCAGCCGAGCTTCAGCTCCGTCAGGAGCATGTGGTAACCCTGGAGACCCGCCCACCCAACATTGAGGGCAAGGGCGAGGTCACAATGCGGGATTTGGTGATAAACGCTCTCCGGATGAGGCCGGATAGGATAATCGTGGGAGAGGTGCGCGGTGGTGAGGCCTTGGACATGCTCCAGGCCATGAACACCGGCCACGACGGTTCCCTTACCACCCTCCACGCCAACTCCCCAAGGGATGCCCTATCACGCCTTGAAACTATGGTCCTGATGGCCGGGATGGAGATTCCAGTAAAAGCCATACGCCAACAGATAGCCTCAGCTTTGGACCTCATAATCCACATGGAAAGGCTGCGGGACGGCTCCCGTAAAGTGGTCCAGATAACTGAAGTCCAAGGGATGGAAGGGGACACGATAGTATTGCAAGACATTTTCGTCTTTGAGCAGATGGGCATAGAGAACGGCAAGATAATAGGGAGGCTTAGGCCCACAGGCATAAGGCCCAAGTTCATGGACAAGATTGAGGCCGCTGGGATTTACCTTCCGCCGGACATATTTGGAATTAAGGTGGGGGTAAGGAGGTAAAGGATGGGATTGGCGCTTGCTGCAGCTTTTTCCCTGAGTTTGGGGATAATCTTAATCTTCTGGGGGCTGGCCCAGATGGTTTCGGCTCCAGCCAGAGCTATAGAAGAACGGCTTGATCGCTTCGCAGTGCGCGAGGTTGCCCAAAGGCCAGCTCAAGCCAGAAGACCGGAAAGGCCAGTTATAAGCGGGCTTGACGGAATATTACGGCGGACTTCCTTCGGCGAGGGGATTGCCCGCGAGCTGGCAAGCGCCAACCTCAAATTAACCGTATCCGAATTCTTGACTTTCACCCTCTTAAGCACCTTAGGGGTTGGTCTTCTGGCTTACCTCCTTTACTACCGCTCTGCAATCATGGGACTTGCGGGGGCTGTTGTTGGGTTCTTCCTTCCTCGCTTTTATGTTAAAACAGTTCAGCAAAGGCGCCTCAAAGCCTTCAACAACCAATTGGCCGATGCCATAACGTTTATAGCTAACTCCCTACGCGCTGGCAACAGCCTCCTCCAAGCTATGGAAAACGTGGCCAAGGAGATGCCTCCACCTATCTCAGAAGAATTCGGCCGGGTAGTGTATGAAGTAGGGATTGGCCTTTCAATCCCGCAAGCCCTCAATAACATGGTCAGGAGGGTTAAGAGTGAAGACCTTGACCTTATGGTTACGGCCATAATTATCCAGCACGAGGTAGGTGGGAACCTGGCCGAAATTCTTGACACCATAAACGAGACCATTCGGGAGAGGGTGAGGATTTTGGGCGAAATAAGAGCTCTCACCTCCCAACAGAGGCTTACTGGCTACATCATAGGCTTCTTGCCGTTCGGTTTGGCCCTCATAATCTACCTCATAAACAGGGCATACATCTCCAACCTCTTCACCGACCCTTGTGGGCTTATACTACTCGGGATTGGCGGTTTCATGATGGTCTTCGGCTTTTTCTTCATAAGGAAAGTGACCCAAATAGAAATTTAGGAGGGGACGATGGCGAACTTTTTGCCTATCTTGGTGGCTTTAGGCATAACCATCGGGGTGCTGATTTTCTTCCTGGGCCTTTACTCCATGGCCACCACTACGGCTACAATCCAGGAACGCCTGGAAGAATACGGAGCGAGGCCCTTAACTCTGGAAGAGATAGAGCTTTCCCAACCCTTTAGCGAGCGCGTAGTTAAGCCCCTGTTACGTAACTTGGCCAAGACCGTTACACGCTTCACCCCCCAATCCTTGCTTAAAGAAACGACCAAAAATCTGGAAAGAGCCGGTAATCCCTACAACTGGACTGCTACGGAATTCATAGGCTTCAGGGTCTTAGCAGGAACTATCTTGGGAATTGCAGGCTTCCTTCTCACAAGCGTAGCAAAAGTAGCAACGGCTAAAGGGTTGGGCTTTGCTCTACTTATGGGTTTCCTCGGCTTTACCCTACCTTCTATATGGCTTGGCCAGAGGGTAAAAGCTAGGAAGAAGGAAATCTTAAAGGCCTTGCCTGATGCTATGGACTTGATAACCGTAAGCGTTGAAGCAGGCCTCGGTTTTGACTTAGCCCTGGCCAGGGTGGTGGAGAAGTGGGATAACGAGTTGGCCAAAGAGTTTGCCAGATTCCTCGGGGAAGTGAGGTATGGGAAGGGAAGGCACGAAGCCTTGCGAGACATGGCCGCCAGGGTTGACCTGCCTGAATTTACGAGCTTTGTGGCCTCCATAATCCAAGCCGAGGAAATGGGCGCCAGCATGGCTAATGTCATGAGAGTTCAATCCAACTACATGCGCATCCGCCGCCGTCAGAGAGCCGAAGAACAGGCACGGCAAGCCCCTATTAAAATGATTGTAGCGTTGATCTTCTTCGTTTTCCCTTCAATACTAATAGTCCTTCTCGGCCCCGGCGTTATCATCATTAAAAACTCTACTACGTTTAGAGGAGCTTTTGGTTTCTGAAATGCATTGGCTTTTGGAAGCATTCTTGGACCTGCTCTTCCCCCCAAGGTGCGTAGGATGTGGCTCATGGGGAAAGTGGCTTTGCGATAGCTGCCTAAAGGCAATCCCGTTCTTAAAAGAACCTTATTGCCCTTTTTGTGGAAAACCACAGCCGCAGTGGGGAACATGCCCTTCCTGCGCTAACGAACCCCACGCTTTGGAAGGGATTATCTCCGTAGCCTACTTTGAAGGGCCAATCCAAAAGGCCGTTCACTTGCTTAAGTATCGGGGAAGGACGGCTTTAGCTTACCCCTTGGCTGAACTTATGGCCTCTTGGCTCTCCCAAAACCATCTGAAAGCCGATGCCATAATCCCAGTTCCCCTCCACCCCCAACGCCTGCACGAGAGGGGATACAACCAATCAGCTTTACTTGCCGAAAACCTGAGCAAAAAACTAGGCATCCCTCTCCTCAACGGGGCTCTTGAACGCATCCGTTATACCCGCCCTCAAGTTGGACTTAGCGCTCTGGAGAGGAAAGAGAACGTGAAAGGGGCCTTCCGAGCGGACCCGTTGAAAGTGGCAGGGAAAGATTTAATTCTGGTGGACGATGTCTGCACCACCGGTGCAACCCTTGAAGAATGCGGATTTGCCTTAAAGCAAGCCCGAGCTGGAAGAATCTGGGGCTTAACCTTAGCCCGCGCCCCTTGAAAGGCTATTTGCCCCAAAAACCTATTTTGTGATATACTTAACTAAGCCAAAAACAGAGAAGGGAGGATTACAATGCCTGTGACCGTGGAAATCCCCAAGGAAACATTCACCGGCAAAATCCGCGAAGTGACTCTGGGAGCTACTAAGGAGCAAGGAGGGACTCGCAAGAAGACGGTAACCGTCGGTGGCGAGACAACCCTCCCTTTCCTTCATTTTGAGGGAGAAATTCCCAACCCCCCAGCCATCGCCGTAGAAATAACGGACAAATTCCCGGCCGATTGGTCCCCGCTCCTCATCCAAGCCTGGGGGGAAAAGGTGATGAGCGACCCCGCCTTGTGGGCAGCTAAAGCCGAGGAAGCAGGAGCCGACATCATAATGATAAGGCTGACAGGCTTAGACTCCAACGATCAACCTTATCCGCCCCAAGAAGCAACTACAATCGTCCAAAGGGTCTTGGAAGCAACTGGCCTGCCTTTGATCGTAAGAGGGCCAGGCCAGCCAGAAAGAGATAACGAACTTTTAACGGCCGTAGCGGACAAAACAGCCGGGGAACGCATTGCTTTGGGCCTTTGTGAGGATAAAAACTACCGCACCATTGTAGCCGCTGCCCTCGCCAACAACCACTTGGTAATCGCCAGCACTCCAATTGACGTTAACTTGGCCAAGCAGCTCAATATCCTTATAAGCGATATGAACATGCCTTTGGACCGCGTCCTTATGGACCCCACCACAGGCGCTTTGGGCTACGGCCTTGAATACACTTACTCGGTGATGGAAAGGCTCCGAATCGCTGCCCTCCAAGGGGATCCTATGGTCCAACTGCCAATGATTTGTTTCACAGGGGAAGAATCCTGGCGACAAAAGGAGTCCAAAGTCGGCGAAGGGGTCCCTGAGGCTTGGGGTGATTGGGAGAGGAGGGCTATATTGTGGGAAGCTATAACCGCTACAACCCTCCTCCACGCCGGTGCTGATATTGTGAGTTTAAGGCACCCCAAGACCATTGCTTTGGTTAAGCAGGAAATACAGAAGTTGATGAATAAACCGTGAAGTTTTACCTGACCCTTCTCGGAGCTATTTTTTTCATAGCAACAGCCATACTGGGGCTTTTCAAGCCTGACCTGGTATGGGGTAAACCTCCAGTGCCCATAATTACTCCTTATCAAAAATACCTTGTGCGCCGAAAAAGGCTTGTGGGCACTGTGGTCTACATTTTAGTGGGGTTGGTGCTTCTCTTCTTGGCCCTCAAAGAGGGCAAAATCATTTAATCCCAAAAGAGGAGCGGAAAGATGGCGCTGACAGGATTGCAAATATATAAGCTCTTGCCCAAGACAAACTGCAAAGAATGCGGCTTCCCAACCTGCCTTGCCTTTGCCATGAAACTGGCCGCTAAGCAAGCCGAACTCTCTCAATGCCCTTACGTTTCAGAAGAGGCCAAGCAAGCCTTGGCTGAAGCCTCGGCTCCTCCTATCCGCTTAGTGACCATCGGCGTGGGCGATAAGAAAATAGAAGTTGGAAACGAAATAGTCCTCTTCCGCCATGAAAAGACTTTCTACCATCCTCCAGGCATTTTCATCAAAATTAAAGACACCCAGCCCTTGGAAGAAGCAAAAAAGCTTGCCCAAGATGTTATAAACTACTCGGTGGAAAGGGTTGGGAGAGTCTTTTCCCCGGACGGTTTGGCTATTGAGAACGCTTCTGGCGACCCAGCCAAGTTTGCAGCGTGTGTAGAAGCTGTCCGTTCCGTTGCCCCGGACCACCCATTTGTGCTCATTTCTGAAAATCCCGAAGCTATGAAGGCGGCCATAGAAAAAGAAGGAGGCAAGAACCCCCTGCTTTACGCTGCCACCCCTCAGAACTGGCAAGAGATGGCCCAGCTGGCCAAGGAGAAAAACTTCCCATTGGCTGTAAGGGCCGATGGTGACCTTTCCGCCCTGGCCAATTTAACAGAGCAAATCCGGGAAGCAGGGGTTGAGGATTTGGTCCTTGACCCTGGAAAGGATGACCCGGCTGGGAGCCTTGCCGTTATGACCCAGATAAGGCGCTTGGCCCTCAAGCAGAACTTCCGCCCCTTAGGTTATCCCATGATAACCATGCCTGGGAGAGGGGCTAAGTCCCTGGAAGAAGAAGTCCTCTTGGCTGCCCAGCACATCGCCAAATACGGAGGAGTAATAGTCTTGGAGCACTTTGACCCCGCCGTCCTCTACTCACTCTTCACACTCCGCCTCAACATCTACACTGACCCACAGAAGCCGATCCAGGTAAGCCCTGGTGTCTACGAAATTGGGAAGCCAGGGCCTGACTCGCCTCTCCTGGTTACCACCAACTTCTCCCTCACCTATTTCAGTGTCTCAGGCGAAACCTCAGCCAGCGGCATACCTTCTTGGCTTTTGGTTTGCGACACTGAGGGAATGAGCGTCCTTACCGCCTGGGCCGCCGGTAAGTTTGATGCTGAGAAGATTGCCAAATCGGTCAAGCAGTATTCGGTTGAGGAAAAAATCAAACACCGCAAAATCATAATTCCGGGGCACGTAGCCGTTATATCGGGCGAGCTTGAGGATGAACTTCCGGGCTGGGAAGTAATGGTAGGGCCGAGGGAAGCGATTGATATCCCCAATTTCCTGAAAGCTTTCTGGAGCGCTAACTGAGCTATGCCTCCCCTCCTGAACTTCGTAACCCCGGCCCTCACTTTGAAATATTTCTCTTTGTGCTTTTTAGCCATAACGGGCGCATTGCAAATAGTGGCGGGGAAGAGGGGAATTGAAGGGCTATCCCTTTTCCCCGCTTCTTTCCATTTTTGGCAGCTCTTCCTGGGCCTTATCCTTATCGCTGGCTCATTCGCCCTTTTCTTCGCCATAACCCCCGAGGTTTTCACTCCTGGGCTGGCTGGCTCGGAACTAATCATCCTCTTCGGATGCGGAGGCATTGCATCCTTGCTATTTACCCTGGCCATCGCTGAGGTAAGGGGGAGGAACTCCTTCTCCCCAACTGTCCCGGATGCCGAGGAGGAATTGCCGGGGGGGAAAGTAGCCCTTTTCGGCGGGAACCCTGGGGAAAGTTTGGATTTTTGCCTGATACCAGACCCTTGGGAACCATTCTCCCTGGACTCATTGGCCCGTCGCCTCGCCGATTCAGGTTACAAAGCAGCAGTCTTGCACTGGCCCTCAATCCCCGATTACGAAGCAGCCTTAGGGTTCCCAGCCCTGGCCCTGGAAAAATACAAGGCCAGAACCCTAATAGGCTACAGGGCTGGAGGAAACATAGCCCTGCGCTTAGCTTTGGGCAGCGGGGTTAAAGCCATAGCCATCGCCCCTTTTACCAAAGCCGAAGAAGCCGAACCCGGGCTTAGCTGGCTTGAAGAAAGCGGTATCCTTACAGCTTGGAAGCGCCTTCGAGGACGCAAAAAGCTCATTGAAGAGTTGCTCCCGTTGCAAACGCCTCCAGATTCCATTATAATTTCCCCTGAGCAAGGAATAAAGCCCTGGCGCATGCTCCTGGATGAGGGAACTATCCGCAGTGTGGCGGGCAAAATCCTAAGGGAAGGAACTGGGGATAAAGGGCTTTCCCCAAGGTGAGCGGGGATTGGCCCCAAAACTTTGCCGGGAGTTCACGCATGGATTATGCTCTTTTCAGAGCCATAAATAACCTGGCCGGCCATTGGCCCTGGCTTGATGGCTTAATGCGCCTTTTAGTGAACGAATACTTCGTCCCTACCTCAATGGCCCTCCTGCTGGTAATCATGTGGTTCTGGGGGAGGGACGAAAAAGAGAGGGCCTACTACCAACGGACTGTAATCTTGGCGGCCCTCTCCCTTATCACTGCCAACATCGTATTAAAAGGCATAAACCTCCTCTACTTTCGCCCTCGCCCCTTTGACACACACCAGGTAAACCTCCTCTTCTACAAGCCTTGGGATTCCTCCTTCCCAAGCAATCCCGCTACTACCGGCTTCTCCATAGCTGTGGCTGTAGCCCTTCAGGAACCGATATGGGGCATCCCTTTCCTCGTCTTGGCCTTCCTCTTTGGCTTCTCCCGCATCTTCTGCGGGGTCCATTACCCTTCCGATGTCTTAGCCGGAGCATTGCTGGGGACCTTAACCGCCTGGCTTTATTTCAAATTCTCTTACAAATTGGATAAACCCATAGCTTTCGTCCGGTGCTGGCTTAAGAAATTTTGCTTAGCTTGAGGGGTAAAGATGCTAAAGGTGCACATCAAGCCTCAAGACATAACCGTTGAAGTGGAAAAGGGGCTCACCATTGCTGATGCATTGGAGATAGCTGGGGTAAAAATCTTGCTTCCTTGCGGAGGGCAAGGGAGGTGCGGACGCTGTAAAGTGGTAGTGGAGAAAGGCGAAGTTAGGCATCGCTCCCTTGCACGCCTCTCCCCTACAGAGCTAAAGCAAGGTTACGCCTTAGCTTGCCAAACTTTGATTGAAAGCGATGTGGTGGTCTTCGTTCCGCCTCAGGAGGAACTAATAAAGCGCCGCTTACCAACGGAGAAAGTTGCTGAACGCATCGCCCTGCCCTTCCCATGCGATACTGTATCCAACCCCTACATAAAAGCTTTTTACTTGGAGATAACTCCGCCAAGCTTGGCCGATAACACCACCGATTTTGAAAGGCTCAAGCGGGAGCTTTCCCTTCAGTACCACCTTCAGGAACTGATAGCCGACCTTCCAGTCCTCAAGAAGCTGGCCCGAGTCCTCAGGGAAGCCGATTGGAAAGTAACGGCGGTAGTAGAAATGCACAACTGGGCCCGCAAGGAGCCCCCTCGCCTCATTGACCTCAAGCCTGGCGATACCACCAGAAGACTTTACGGCATAGCAGTGGATATCGGCACAACCTCGGTGGTAGTTTACCTTGTGGACTTGAATACTGCCCAAGTGGTGGACATAGCCGCCGAATACAACAGGCAAATTTCTTGCGGTGAAGACATCATCTCCCGCATAGTCTATGCCCGAAAGCCGGGAGGACTTGAACACCTCCAGCGCCTGGTGGTCCAAACCATAAACGAACTCATAGCCCAGATATGCCAGAGGCAGAACATAAACCCCGATGAGATTTACATGATGACAGCAGCCGGAAACACCACCATGATCCACCTATTCCTGGGACTATGGCCCGAACCAATACGCCTTGAGCCTTACATCCCCACCATAAGGCATCCTCTGCCGGTCAAAGCCTCCGAGATTGGAGTTGATATAAACCCTGAAGCTACTATAGATTGCCTGCCAGGGGTCGGAAGCTACGTGGGAGCTGATATAACCGCCGGAGTCCTCAGCTCTGGCACCTTTTCCACTGAAAAGTTGACCTTGTTCATGGACATTGGCACCAACGGGGAAATGGTCCTTGGGAACTTTGACTGGCTCATCTCCTGCGCCTGCTCTGCAGGGCCAGCCTTTGAAGGAGCAGGAGTTGAATCGGGGATGAGGGCAACTGCTGGGGCTATTGAAGAGGTTTGGATAAATGCCAAGAACTACGAGGCTACATGGCGAACCATAGGTGACCTCCCGCCTGAGGGTCTCTGCGGCTCAGGTATAATCTCCCTCCTGGCCGAAATGTTCGTAACAGGGGTCATGGACAAAGGCGGGCGAATAAACCTCTCCTTGCCCACCAAGAGGGTAAGGGTAGGCCCTCATGGCCCCGAATACGTTGTGGCCTGGAAGGAGGAAACACGCCACAGGGAAAAGGATATAGTCATAACCGAAGTAGACATCTCCAACCTCCTCAGGGCTAAGGCTGCAATCTACGCCGGCTTCCGAACCCTGGCCAGAGCCGTAGGAGTTCAGATAGCTGATGTGGAGCAAGTCTTAATAGGCGGAGCTTTCGGGAAATACCTCAACGTGGAGAAAGCCATACAAATAGGCCTTCTTCCGGACATGCCCTGGGACCGCTTCAAGTTCCTGGGCAATACATCGGCCCTCGGAGCTTACATATGCCTTGTCTGCCCCGACATGCGTAGAAAAGTTGTGGAAATCGCCGAGAAGATGACCTACCTTGAGCTTTCAGCCGATAACACCTTTACCGAAGAGTTCACCTCGGCCCTCTTCTTCCCCCATACCGATTTAGAAGCTTTCCCCTCAGTAAAAAGGCTCCTTAAAAGCATCAGAACTTCTTAGGAGTAGGAGTTACGCAGTTGAGATGAGTTTGTCTTCACCAAAATAGTTTCTGTGTGCTATGACTATAGTAACAAGGGTGATAAATCATGCCAACAGTTTGCTTAAAGTTCCACTTCAAAGAAAACTCAAAAGTTAAAACCCTTATGGATGCTTGTGCTTCTATCCAGCGTCAAGCCGTTGAATTCGCCATTGATAACAACAAAACTGCCACTTTCACTATCATAAAAGCCTTATACCCATCCATCAAATCCCAATTCCCTAACCTTCACTCCCAATGGTTTCAATCCGCTGTCCGTTCAGGTGCTGCCGTCGTCCACTCTTTCAAAAACCGAAAGAGAAAGAGAGAAAGGACAGGGGAAAAGGGACAAAGGAATACGAATTTGGAAAAGCCAAAAATCAAGAGACCTTTCGTTTATGTCAGCAAGCAAATTTTAAATGTTGATTTTGACGGAAAGAAGTTAACCTTGACCTTCCCTGTCCATCCTTACGACAAAGAGCCTATCACTCTTGTCTTCCGACCTCATCACAAGTATTGCAGGCTTCTTTATGATTGGAAAGAGGGAAGGGCAAAGATGGGAGAACCAACTTTGACCTATAACTCCATCTCAATCCCTCTTAAGTTTCCTAAAGTTGAGCCATATAAGCCAAAGACGGTAATAGCAGTTGACAGCAATGAGATGAATTTAACGGTTTATGATGCGGTTTCTAAAGAGTTGAGAGAAATAGACACAAGTTATGCCGCAAGGATAAGTAGAGAACATGAAAGGAGAGTTAGGAAGGGGACGAAGGGAAAGCAAAATCCGAAGGCCAAAAGGAAGGTTGCATCAAAGCATGGAAGGATGAGGAAAGAGAAGGTCAAAAACTTTTGGCATCATGTTGCTTTGATGCTAATTGCTTGGGCTATGGCTACTAAGGCTGCTATCGTCCTTGAGGACTTGAAATGGTTAAAAGGGATGATAGCTAAGAATGTGAATTCTCGTCGGATGAGGCAAAGGCTTTTGAACTTTTGGAGTGTGATGACTTTTCATCGGATACTTGCTTTGAAGGCAGCATTTTATGGAGTTCCATTGGTTTTCGTTGAGGCCAAAAACACCTCAAGGACATGCCCGGTATGCGGCAGGATAAATGAAAGGCTAAGGGGGCATGTCTTTGAGTGCCCTTGTGGGCTGAAGAAGGGAAAGCATGAAGTTGCGGCGATAAACATAGCCTGCAAGGGCATGGAAATCCTCGGCGTCGCACTGCCGAGGCAGGGGTTAGTGGGTGACCCTTGTTGCCTGTCCTCTGGCTTTGGGTTAAAAGCTCAAGGTCACGACAGGAATACACAGGCAAATGCGTAAATCCTAAGGAGGACAACGCCGCAATGGATTTGGTAATCAAAGAGGGAGTGGTGGTTACAGCTTCCGAAACCATTGAGGCCGACGTTGGCATAGAAGGCGGGAAAATCGTAGCCGTAGGCAAGGGACTTGATGCCCCGGTGAAAATTAAAGCCCAGGGGTGTTACATCTTCCCCGGCTTCATTGATGTCCACGTCCACCTTCAGATGCCCGTTGGCGATGTGGTCTCTGCCGACGATTTCTACACTGGGACTGTGGCCGCAGCTTGCGGGGGAACCACCACTGTCTTGGATTTTGCTGAAGCCCATGGCTCTCAATCCCTATCCCAAGCCGTAGAGGAGCGCCGCCGCCAAGCCGATGGGCAAGTGGTCGTAGATTACAGCTTGCACCTGACCGGCAACCGGGCTGATGGTGAATTCCTCCAGGAAATTGCCGAACTGGCCGAAAAGGGCTATACTTCCCTCAAAATCTACACCACTTACCCAAACCTAATGGTGGATGATGGGCAAATCCTTAAGCTACTGGAAACCTGCCGAGAAGCAGGGGTGCTGCCAATAGTCCACGCCGAAAACCACCACATAATTGAACACATGAAGGAGCGCCTCCTAAGGGAAGGCAAAACTTCCCCCCGCTACCACCCGATTAGTCGCCCTTGCCTGGCCGAGGCAGAGGCAGCGCAAAGGGTTCTGGCCCTCTCGGCCTTAACCCGCACGCCGGTCTACTTCGTCCACTTAAGCTGCGCTGAAACTTTGGAAGCCGTGAGGTTAGCCCGGAGCCGAGGCCAAGAAGTTTATGCCGAAGTCACCCCCCACCACTTGCTCCTCTCCGATGAGGAATACTTGCGGCCAGACCCGGAAGCAGCAATGTTTGTCCTCTCACCTCCATTGAGAGATAAAAGCCACCACAGGCCCCTCTGGGAAGCCTTAGCAAGGGGTGAAATCCAGACGGTAGCCACGGACCATTGCCCTTGGACCAGAGCACAGAGGGAGCGAGGGCTGGGTAATTTCACCCTAATCCCCAATGGAGCGCCTGGGATAGAAACCAGAATCCCTCTCCTTTTCACCTTTGGCGTAAGAGAGGGTAAGCTCTCATTGAACCGTTTTGTAGAAGTTTGCTCCACAATGCCTGCCAAACTTTTCGGCCTATACCCTCGGAAGGGCACAATCGCCCCAGGGGCTGATGCCGATTTGGTCGTATTTGACCCTGAGGAAGAGGTGAACTTATCCTGGCAAACCTTGCACCACCAAGTTGACCATTGCCCATACGAAGGGTGGAAAGTTAGAGGTTACCCCAGGCTTGTCCTTTCACGAGGGGAAGTAATTGTTGAAGAAGGTAAGTTCCTCGGGCAGAAGGGCCGAGGGCTATTTATCCCAAGGCAAAAATTTCCAATCGGGGTAGTTTAATGCGTTACCTTATCATTTCCGACATCCATTCAAATCTGGAGGCTTTAGAAGCCGTCCTTAAAGATGCCGAAGGCCGCTACGAGGCAGTGCTTTGCCTTGGCGATATAGTTGGTTATGGGCCAGCCCCAAACGAGTGCATAGAACGCGTAAGGGGATTGCCTTCTCTCTCTTGCGTTGCGGGGAACCACGATTGGGCTGCTATAAGCAAAATCGGAATTGAAGATTTTAACCCCGATGCCAGAGCAGCCACCATTTGGACTCAGAAAACTCTAACCCCCATTTCCTCCGCTTACCTCCGCAGCCTCCCTGAGAAAATCGTTTTAGAAGAGAAGATTACCATCGTGCACGGAAGCCCTCGCTACCCGATATGGGAGTACATCCTTTCAACTCTAACGGCTTTGGAAAATTTCGGCCACTTTGAAACCCCATGGTGCCTTGTGGGCCACAGCCATGTCCCCGTGATTTTCGCCTTCAACGAAAACAAGCCCAATTTCTGCGATGCCTTCGTGCCACCGGAAAATGAGCCTGTTTTCTTGGACCCAGATTTTCGGTTCATAATAAACCCTGGCAGCGTCGGACAGCCAAGGGACGGAGACCCAAGGGCAAGTTATGCCATTTTGGATTCGGAAAAGGGTGTAGTAGAGTTAAGGAGGGTTGTTTACCCAGTGGATAAAACTCAGGCGATGATGGAAAAAGTCGGCCTTCCTCCCCGCCTAATTGCCAGGCTTTCATTCGGCTGGTGAGGTAAATATGAAGATAAGCAAACTGTTCGGCCGCACTTTGAGGCAAGTAGAAGCAAAAGGGAGTTCAGGCCTGAGGCTCCTTGCCAGAGCAGGCTTCCTGCGCTGGGAGCCCCTCTCACTCCTACCCCTTGGCTCATTGGTCTTGGACAGGCTCAGAACCCTTTGGGGGAAAGTGGCGGGGCCCGATGCCCAAAGGCTCTATTTACCATACAGCGAGGCTTTATCTCCTGAAGAGCACGCCTTAAGGCTTGCCTCCAGGGAAATCGCATCCTACCGGGAGTTGCCATTGCGCTTGGAACTGGAAGCTGAAATCGGCAAGGGTTCACCTTTCTATCTCCCAGAAGGCAGGGCTTTCCTGCTACTCAGCTTTTTGCCTGATGAGGAAATGGCCCATAAGGAAATTAGCCAGCTTCAGGAAAGGATGGAAGAGCTTTTGCGGGCTTGCAAGCTTCAGTCCATACCACCGGCCATCGGAAAAGGATGGGATTGGATTGTGCCGGAGCCTGAAGGAGAAGAAGAGCTCGTGGTCTGCCCAAACTGCGGATATTCTGCCCCGCCGGCATGGGCTCAAGTCCACAGAGAACCCCTCCCCCCGGAAGAACCAGAGCCCATGAGGGAAGTCGCAACCCCTGGCTGCACCACGATAGAATCCTTGGCTTCTTTCCTGGGGGTTCCAAAAAGCAAGACAGCCAAAGCCGTCTTTTACACCAGCGAGGATGGGGGGATTGTTTTCGCTGTAATCAGGGGGGATATGGATGTAAGCGAACCGAAGCTTTCAAGCGCAATGGGTTGGGTTAAGCTCAGGCCATCTACCGAAGGGGAATTGCTCTTTGCGGGGATAGTCCCTGGCTATGCTTCCCCGATAAGGGTCAAGGGAGTAAAGGTGGCGGTTGATATCTCTTTACGGACTGGGCAAAACTTTGTGGCTGGAGCTAATCGGGAAGGATACCACTTGATGGGGGTCAATTACCCCAGGGATTTTCAGGCCGATTTTGAAGGCGACTTAGCCCTGGCTAAAGCTGGGGCCCAGTGCCCTTTCTGCCAGGCAACTTTTGAAAGGGCAAACGGATTTTTAGTCGCCTCGCTCCGCATAGCTGACCCCGAAAGCTCTTCTGCCCGAGGCCTCTCCTTCAATACCCCCGCGAAGAAGAAGGCCAACCCCTGGGTTGTCCTTTTGGCCCTTTACCCTTACAGGCTAATGGAAGCGGTGGCCCAGCTCAACCGCGATGAGAAAGGCCTCCTTTGGCCTGAGGCCTTGGCCCCATTTCCCATCCACCTTATAGCTCTGGGAGAAGAAGGCTTGGTTGAAGGGGAAAAGCTCTATTCCCAGCTAAAAGGCCAAGGGATTGAAGTCCTCTTTGATGACCGAGACGAGAGCCCAGGGGTCAAGTTTACCGATGCTGACCTCATAGGCCTCCCTTGGAGAGTGGTGGTGAGCAAGCGTTCTCTCTCTCAGGGAGGTGTTGAAGTCAAAAAGAGGGCCGAGACCGGGTCAAGGGTTATCTCCCCGGAGGATTTCCTCAGAGAATTTCAATCCGGTAATCTATGAGCTCCACTTGGGGGTAGTGCTCAGTTATCCACTCAACGACGCTGCTTAGGAGACGGTGAGCGAGTTCCTGGCTTATGGAGACGCAAGCCATGCCCAGCTCGGCCCTCTGCCAGAGGTCCTGGGCCCCAACCTCGGCGATGGAGACATTGAATGTGTTCTGAACCCGCCGGATTATGGACTGAATTATTCTCCTTTTGTCCTTGAGGGAGCCGTTCCCAGGTAGATGAAGTTCAATTACGCAAGTTCCGACTACCAAGTCCAGCTTATCCTCTCTTCAATCCATCCTCTTGAATTTTCCCTGTCAATACCGACGATGCCGTCGGGGCTTCCTCCGAGGGCAAAAAGGCGCCTTAGGCCTGAGCCATCAGGCCTTATAGCCCATACAGCCCATTCCCCGCCTCGGTTGGAGAGGAAAGCGATGTAGTTTCCATCGGGAGACCAGGTGGGAAGGCCATCTATAGCCGGGTCTTTGGTCAAGCGCCTTAGGCCTGTCCCGTCAGAGTTTACGATGTAAATTTCCCAGTTGCCATCCCGCATGGACATGAAAGCAATCTTTCGGCCGTCGGGGGAAGCTTCCGGAGCAGAATCGGTAGGGTCAGTAGTCACACGCCTGAGGATGACTCCGTTTGTGGTGATTATGAACAAGCCGCAATCACGGCATTGTCTGGCCGCGTAGACGATGGTGCCATCGGGCAACCAGGATGGGTATTCCCCAAATACCGGGCCATACTTTCCCCCGATATCGGCCATGATAACTCCGTAGCCACTTACAGTAGTGATGTAAATCCTGGGGAGCCGGTCGGGGTCTTGGCGAGAATGGAAGGCGAAGCTCCTATCGTCAAAGGACCAGCTGGGGCGAGCTGCCTCTGAGTGCCAGTCGGAGCCTTGGATGTTCCACCAGTCCCCTCCTATGACTTGGCCGAATATCCCCCGCCGCTCGTTATTCCAAGAGCGGTAGGCTATCCGGGTGCCATCGGAGTTGAAATCGGGCTGGCTGGCTTGCTCCAAGAGCTTCTTTCGGCCTGAACCATCAACATTAGCCACGAAGATGTCGTAAGTCTGACGAGCAGGGTCATAAAGGGGGAAAGCTATTCGCCCCTTAAGGGCCACAGGCTGAGGCGAAGGGCTTGGAGAAGGGGTAAAAGTTGCCGTCGGAGAAGGAGCTGAGGTAAACGTAGGGGTTGGGCTGGCCGGAGGAGGCGCTGGGGTGAAAGTTGGGGAGGGAGTAAAAGTAGGAGTTGGAAGGACAACCGTCACTCTTGGGGTAGGCGCTGGGGTTTTGCAAGATGCCACTAAAAGGCATAGAGCTATGATTAAAGCTAAGGTTCGCCCTTTCATCTTGCCCCTCCTTTAGCTTTAAAAGTCCATTCTTCGCTTGTGTATTTTTCTCGCAGGCTGGCAGCCTGCTCTTCTTCAAACGGTGTAAGAGAAGAGGGAACCAAGAGAAGGTTAAAGGCTTCCCGAAAGCCTCGGATGAAAGCCGTAGCAGCCTCATCAAAGGTTAATTCTCGCCCCATTAGTTCGGAAAGGGTTGACGCTCTCAGGCGGATTCTTTCCTCAAGGGCTTGCTTTTCCTGGCTTCCAAGGCGCAGGAAGCGAGCGATTGCGGCGATGTCGCCCTTCAAGGGTATGGAGCCATGCTGAAGGATAGCCCCTTTGCGGCGGAGCTGAGCACTCCCTATGACCTTTTTCCCCTCGCATTCTATTTCGTAATCGGAAGGCGCCTCAAAACAGACCGGGCTTGATAGGTAATCTTGGCGTGAGGGTAAGGCTTGGTAAGGCCTTAAGCCCAGGATTTCAAGCCCCCTCAGAAGGCCATAGCTTATCCTTCGGAATGAGTCCAAGACACCTGTGCCCGCTAAGGGGTGGGAAGAAGGCAGGACTACGCTGTAGGTGAGCTCGTTGTGGTGGAGGATGGCTTTGCCACCTGTCGGCCTTCGCACTATGTCAACCCCGGCCTTACGGCATTCTTCCAGGTCTATTTCTTCCTGAACTGACTGGTTCAACCCCAGGGAGAGGCAAGGAGGTTCCCAGCCGTAGAAGCGCAGTGTGGGTGGGACGAGGCCTTCAGAGACGGCTTGGAGGATTGCCTCGTCTATGGCCATGTTAGTAGCGCCATCGGCAAAGCCGCTTACGATTAAGCGCCAGGTTTCGGCCATCTCAGCCATATGGTTCCATCAGCTTGCTGCTTGCGCTATCAATCTCGGCTTCCCTTAAGGCTTGGCGGACCTCGGCTGGCGAAGGAGGGTAGGGGAAATTGTAAAGTGGGCCTGAGGGCCGCTCGTTGTAGTAAGGGCGATTGCAATCGGGGCAACCCGATGTCCGGAAGGCTTCGCCATCGGAAAGTAGTTTTCTTAAGTCCAGCGGGGGGAAAGCTGTGAGCTTTCCTTCTTCGGAGAATGAGAAGTCCTCGGCTCGGGCCAGGTTGTGGACAATTAGATGGCGAGCAATTTGGATTCGCCGGTAAGAGATTAAAGATGGCGGGAGACAATTCTCCATCCTCGTTCCGGGCAGGGGGGTAAAGGCGAAAAGCCCAACAATTGCCCCTAAGTCGTGCATCCTTTGAATCATCCTAACCATTTCTTCTTCTGTTTCGCCCAAGCCCACGATTAGGTGGACTGCCACCCGGCCAGGGTAGCGAGAAGCAGTCTCTTCTATCAGGCATAGGAAGTTTTCCCAACCCAAGCCTTTAGTCTGAGCAAAGACCCTTTCAGAAGCAGCGTCCAGGCCGAAGCCCAGATGGTCAAGGCCGGCTTCAAAGAGGGCTTGGACTTCGGAGAGATTCTTGGGCAGGAGAGACGCATCTATAGGCAAAGGTACCCTCTCTTTAAGTTTGCGGATTAGGTCAAGGGTTTTCTGGAAAGCCTTAGGAGAATGAGTAACTTGAATGCAAATCCTTCGTAAAGGCCCCGAAGAGCCAATGGTTTCCAGTCTGGATATTACCTCTTCCTCTGGAAATGGTGGCCAAGTTATCCGGGAAAGGGAGAAAGGGTTGGCCGTACTGCTTCGGGCCTGGGAGCAGAAAGCGCAATCCATTAGGCATTTTCTCCCAAGCATAAGGTAAGCAGTAGTGGGCGGGTGTTCCATCCAGCCCTTCTTAAGCCCCAAGACTATAGCTGTCCCAAGGGAAACGCCTATCACGGTTAAAATTATAGCTTTAAAAGCTTGGGAAGGGAAATTCACTTTGGAGCCGACTTAAGCCGCCCTCTTTGGACCTTCGGTCTTAGGTGGGCCTTCGCCGGCCAGGGGATGAAACCTCATAGCGATGGAGTTCCCCCAAAGATTTAAAAGAGGAGGCGACCTCCCACCTCATGCCACTTCGCTACAAGTTGGACCCAATACGTTGGCAAACCTTAAGCGAACGGGTGTGGGGAAAATTTTTTCAAGTCCACTAAAGCCGTCCTCTTTGGGCCTACGGCCAGAGGTTGGCCTATGCCGAGATTTGTTAAACTGGGGGTGGAGGGGGCGAAGTCTCCTCCCAGAGGGCTTGGGGGATGTGCCCCCAAAATAGCTAACTTTTACAACCACGTCACGAGTGGGCCCCCAAACCGCCAGCAAACCCTCAGTTAACGGAGGTGGGGGAAAATTTTTTCATGCCGATTGAGGCCTGCGCCGACCTTTGTTTTCAGCCTCAGGCTGAATTGCCCGCAGCTTTAGTGTTAAAGAGAGCATCTCTTTTAGCCAACGTAACCACTATCCTTGAATTGCCCGCAAGGGGAAAGGCGATTTTAACCCATGCGCAACTTCAGGCTCACCCATTTGGCAGATTGGTTTTAAGTGCCTATAATGGGAAAAAAGGCCTGGGCATCCCGGTCGTTAAAACTTC
>Ga0197143_1001260_pt1 | contig 22000 bp, 27 predicted proteins | sample GBS70_MetaG_FD_148603 | JGI IMG/M metagenome (GOLD analysis project Ga0197143, IMG submission 148603) | Sediment microbial communities from Great Boiling Springs, Gerlach, Nevada, United States - GBS 70_MetaG | ecosystem: Environmental > Aquatic > Thermal springs > Hot (42-90C) > Sediment...
ATTCGTAATCAGCTGGTCGGGGGTTCGAATCCCCTTCCCGGCTCCAGAGTTTTCGGCATTTCTCCAAAAAACTTTAATCCCCTTATTTTCCCCTTTTAGCTCTTCCTTAAAGTTTTTTGAGGTTATTCCGATTTTAAAATTGAAGGCCGAATAAAGGGCAGAAAGGAGGTGGGGTAAAAAGAGCCTAAAGGCCTGAAGCCCTTTCAGGGCTTAATAAGAATTTAGCCGGTAAGAATTACCGGAGATATCTCAGAAGGAGGTATTAAAAATGGCTATCAATGATATCACCCTTACCGCAGGAATGCGGAGTAACCTTTTAAGTCTTCAAAAAACAGCTGAACTCTTTGACAGGACTCAGGTAAGACTCTCAACAGGTAAGAAGGTTAACACAGCCCTTGACGACCCTGTAAACTACTTTGCTGCAAAAGCACATATGGACAGGGCCTCTGACCTTGCGGGCTTAAAGGACATGATGAATGAGGCTATCCAGACAGTTAAGGCTGCAGACGCAGGTCTGTCAGCCATTGAGTCCCTGATTGCTCAGGCAAAGTCTCTTGCCCAGTCAGCCCTTGCATCTAATGATGCTACTACAAGGTCAAATCTTGCAGCCCAGTTTAGTGAGATACTGAACCAGATTGACCGTGTAGCAGCTGACTCAAGCTATCGTGGGACAAATCTTATTGACGATGGAACAAACAACCTGGTTGTTTACTTCAATGAGGATGGCACAAGCACCCTGACCATCAATCATCAGGATGCAACATCAGGAGGACTCGGAATAAATGCACCTGTTGGAGACTGGGCAAATGATACGGACATTCAGGCTGCAATAAGTGACCTTGATGCAGCTGTTGTCAAATTAAGACAATATTCCCAGACCCTCTCATCTAATCTCTCGGTTGTCCAGACAAGGCTTGAGTTTACAAACAACATGATCAATACCCTTACAAAGGGTGCTGAGAATCTAACACTTGCTGACATGAATGAAGAGGGTGCTAACATGCTCATGCTCCAGACAAGGCAGGCCCTTGGCGTAACAGCCCTTAGCCTTGCATCACAGGCAGCCCAGTCGGTCCTGAGGTTGTTTTAAAAATGAAAGGCCAGGGGCTTAGCCCCTGGCCTCTTAACAGGTGACTACGAATGCCTGTTGAGCGCGTTGACATAAGGCTTTATCCCGTATCTCCTGAAAGGCAGGAAGGAAAGGCAGGAGACCATCCTGTTTTAAAGGTGGAGCGTCAGGATTATAAACTTGACCTGAAAAATGAAGAGGCTATGAGATTAAAAGACCTTGAAATTCTTAAAGAAATAGTCAGTGAGAATCTCAAGGGCTCAGATATGCAACTGGATGACCTGATTCAGCATATTACAGAGAGTCTTGTTAACATAAAGAAATTCTTTCCACCCTATCCACCTCAAAGCGAAGAAAGAATAAAAGAAATTAAGAGATTTGTTGCCTTCAAGGCACTTATTGAAAGACTCACCATACCACCTGAAAAAATAGAAGAGGGTCTCAAGATGGTATCTACAAAGGCAGAAGAAAAGAGTATAGAATTAAGAACTCATCTTGCCATAAACAAGGCAGGAATTACCAGCCATGTGATAAACCTGGTGGATCTTTGATATGCCCCTGAAGATTACATTGAAACCCGGAGAAAAAATAATCATAAACGGAGCTGTAATAAAGAATGGCGAAAAGGCAATGACATTTTATATTGAAAACAAGGCAACAATCCTGAGAGAAAAGGACATAATGCGCGAGGAAGATGCAATAACCTATTGCAGTAAGATCTATTTCATAATCCAGCTTATGTATCTTGATGGGAAAAACATGGTTGAATACCACAATATCTACTGGAGGCTCGTTCAGGATCTTATTGAGGCAGTTCCGAGGGCAACAGGCATTGTTGATGCCATAAGCCAGAATATCCTTGAAGAGAATCACTATAAAGCCCTTAAACTTGCAAAGAAACTTATAGCCTTTGAAAAGGAGGTGTTGAGTCGTGTTAAAAACAGGTATTGAGGCTTACAGAACTGTCCAGAAGGCAACATTGTCAGGAAGGGAGCTTGAGGCGTCTGTCCTTGTTAAGGCAGCCCATCTTCTTAAGGAATGTAAAGACAACTGGGACGAGCCTGACAGGGCTCAGAGGCTTGACCATGCCCTGAGATTTAACCAGAAGCTCTGGAGTTTCTTTCAGGCAGAGCTTTCAAGACCCGACCATCCTATGCCAAAAAAATTAAGAGAAGACCTCCTAAGCCTTAGCCTCTTTATTGACAAGAGGACCTTCGAGATTATGGTTTCACCATCACCTGAGAAGCTTGAGATATTGATAAATATCAATCTCAACATTGCAGCTGGTCTTAGTTCAAAATAAGAAAGGTGGTTAACGGCATAATGGCATGGATTCCCTATCAGGCATAGGAGAACAGCTCTTCTCTGTCCTGGGTAACAGGTTCATTTCCCTATCAGGTCTCTCAGGGACGGCCCTTTCGAGGGGTATAGACCACTACCAGAAGGGTGATTATGAAGGAGCTATCAGGGAATTCAGGAGGGCTATAAGCCTTGACCCCTACTCAGACAACAGTCTTAAGGCCTATGACTTTATTGCTCAGGCCTATCTGAAGCTAAAAAGACCTGAGGACGCAAAAAAGGCATATAAAGAGGCCATGAGATTATTTCCTCAGGAAGACTCCCTTTATCTTAAACTCGGGAACCTTTACTACGATGAATCAGATTATCAGAAGGCAGAGGCAGAATATCTACGGGCAGTAAGGATAAATCCTTCTTCGGAAAACCTCTATCCCCTTGGTCAGGTCTATCTATCAACAAAAAGGTATAAAGAGGCAGAGGAGGTCTTCCAGAGGATTCTGAGGTATGAACCTGGTAACTACGGAGCCCTTTATTCTCTCGGAAAGGTCTATACAGAGATAGGTCTTTTCAGTGAGGCAATAGAGAAATTCAAAGGAGCCATAGAGATAAAAAGGGACTTTGCCTATGTCTATTATGACCTCGGTGCAGTCTATGCCAGGATGGGAGAATTTGATAGGGCTCAGGAACAGGTGAAGATACTTGAAGGATTAAATAAGGAGCTCTCCATTGAATTAAAAGCCTATATCTATAGAATTAGAAGACCTGCCATGGAATTCGTCCGCACCCCCTTCAATATGAAAAAAGGTCCTGCTACGCCTTTGAGCTCCCTTGACCCTGTGTTTTTAAACCCTGATGCATCAAAGGACTTCAGCATAGTATTTTATTTTGACAAGGAAATGGACAGGAGCTCTGTAGAGAATGTCTTTAACTGGTCTATATCAAGGACCTATGATATCCATCATGGAGGGCTTTATAACTGGGGAGTGCCCCTGCCAGAGACAGAGGTTAATATCTACCCGATTCCAAAAATGGTGATATATAATTCAGACGCCAGAAGTGCAACAGTATACTTTACCCTCAAACAGAATAGCACAGCCGATGGCACCATAGACCCCTCCCATATTGTCTTCAGGTTTTATGGAAAGGACACCTACGGAAATACCATTGATCCAGCAAAGGACGAGTATACAGGCCTTTCATTGATAGTTTAGGCTCTGCTAATATATCCTAATGGGTCTTGGCTGGATCAGTGAACATACAAATCCAAAGACAGTTATATTATTCCTTCTTCAGTTCTTTTTGATAATCGGTATCCTTGGTTATCGTAATTACATGGACTCATCAGAGACCTGTATATCCTGCCACGGAGACAGAAAAAAGATGGAAGAGCTCGGCCATCCCCAGTTTTACATGACTCCTGAAGAGGTGAAAAAAGAGACAGGTCACAAATATGCTCTTTGCAGGGATTGCCATCTTGGTAATGGAAGGGCAAAAGAACCTGAAAAGGCTCACAAAGGCATGCTCAGGCCCCTTTTTGTCTCGGAAGATGGAGAGGTAATTGAAAGAAAAAGGCTCTTCAGTAAAGAGGAGAAAGAGCTTAACAGACTCCTTCCTAAGGGAGACAACAAGCTCTTTGAGATGCTTCCAAAATTAAAAAATAGCAATGGTTCTCTTTATATCCATCCTGAGGTAAGAAATCTCCTCTGGCATGATAGAAATCCTGAAACCCTCAATTTTGACCCCGAGATAGCAAAAAAGACCTGCTCAAAATCAGGATGCCATGTCGATGAGCTAAAACAGTTCAAAAAGACGATTATGGCAAGAAACTTCAGACAGAGGACAATGAGGACATGGTTTGAGCCCTATGGGCCTCACAACTGCGGGCCTTCCTTTGCAGATCTTCCTCCAATGGATGTCCTTGAAGGTGCAGGATTTGATTTTAAAAATACAGAAGAGATTAAAAAGGACCTGAATATTGAATTCTCAAAAGATCAGGCTATTGTAAAACAGAAATTCTGTAATGTCTGCCATGCAGGTTGTCTTGACTGCCACTACACACCTGGCAAAAATGGAAAGGTCCATGCCTTCACAAGGACACCTGACTCCTATTCTTGTATGGGATGGGGAAGGGGAAATTCCATTTGCCATCCAGGTTCAATGCAATCCCGAAGGGGTGAGACCTATATAGGTGATGACTACTCTATCCCAAGAGGAATGGAGCCAGACATACATTTTAAAAAGAACATCCACTGTATAAACTGCCACCCAACAGGAGAGCTCGGCATGGGAGATATGCAGCGCAGGGCCTCCTGTGAGGACTGTCATGTAGAAATAGAAGAGGCCCATGAAAGATCAGTTCATAAAAACCTCACCTGCACTGCCTGCCATGTAAGAAAGGCAGGAGGATACCAGATAACAATCTGGGGAAAAGGCCTTGTGGGAGGAAAGGAGAATCCCTTTAAAAAATATACCTACTATTATGGCATTCAGTCTCCGCCTATATTGATGAAAGACCAGAAAGGTAAATGGTTCCCAGCAAAGATATGGCCTCATGCCGTTAGTAATATAAAGAAAAAGATAGGGCCATCGGGTATTAAATACAGATGGCCTGATGGAAGCACAAGGGATATGTATGCCATTATAGGAACCTTTGATAATCTCCCTGGCGCAAATGCTCATCTTCTATGGCTTGAGATAGAAGAAATAGCCCATCCCTTTGAAAGGTCAAGGATATGTGAGGACTGCCATAAGCCTGCGCAAATCTCTATATCACGATGGGAGTTTCAGGATGACCAGGGTGCAGAGCCTTTTAAAGGAACATACAGGATAGTTGCTGACAGGAATGGCTTAAGGATTGAAGGCCTGAAAAATATAACACCTATAAAGGTTCTCGAAGGCTACAGGCTTGAGGACTTTGCAAGCTGGCTCTATCTTAAGGATAAGTGGAGACTCAGTGGAGACTTTTCTATAAAGACTGACCCTGAAAAATACAAAAGATACACTGAACTTGACAGAAAGATAAGGAATACCCCCGTTGAAGAGCTTAAAAGGAGGCTCAAGATAAAAGAGGACTTGAAGCCAAATCTGATTAAGGCAATTGCTATTCATAATCCTGACTTGATTTCCCTTTCTCCTTAGAGTGTGGTATTCTAATAGTATGAAAAGAAATAGCCATGCAAGGTTATTACCCAGATACACCTATGAGGACTATAAGCTCTGGGAAGGGGACTGGGAGCTTATTGAAGGCCTGCCTGTAGCCCTGTCTCCGAGCTCAGGTTTTTCCCACCAAAAAATAAGTGGAGCCCTTTACACCCCGTTGAATTTAAAACTAAAAGAATGTCCTAATTGTCATGCCCTTTATGAAATAGACTGGATTGTTTCTGAAGATACTGTTGTGAGACCTGATATTATGGTAATCTGTCATGAACCTCAGGGTGAATATATAACAAAGGCTCCTGAGATTATTTTTGAAGTTGTTTCACGATTTACTGCCCAGAAAGATGAAAGAATCAAGTATGAACTATACGAAAAAGAAGGTGTCAAATACTATGGGCTTGTGTATCCTGAATTTAAGGTTGCAAAAATATACAAACTTGAAGACAGGAGATTTGTAAAACTCTGTGATGCAAGCCAAGAACCTGTAGAATTCTTATTAAATACCTGTAATTTTAATATAGATTTTAGGATTATATGGTATTGAGGAGGCCCCATGGTCAAAACTGAGAAAGGATTTACCCTTATAGAAGTTCTTGTTGTTATATTTATCCTGAGCATCCTTGCTGCCCTTGTGGCACCTAAGATAATAGGAAGGACTGACGATGCAAGGATTGCTGAGGCAAAACTCCAGATAAAGAACTTCGAGACAGCCCTCAAGCTCTTTAAACTCGACAATGGCTTTTATCCGTCAACAGAGCAGGGCCTCGAAGCCCTTATAGAAAAACCAACTATCGGAAGGATTCCCCAGAATTACAGAGAAGGTGGTTATCTTGAACAGAAGAAGATCCCCCTTGATCCCTGGGGAAATCCCTATATCTATCTCTGCCCTGGTGTGCATGGTGAGTATGATATAATCTCCTATGGTGCTGATGGAAAAGAAGGAGGAGAAGGCAAGGACGCTGATATCACGAACTGGAATATCAAGTAACTTTTACCTCGCCACTAAAGGCTTTACCCTTATTGAGATAATTGTAGTGATTTTTATCCTCTCCATTAGCCTTGCCATTGTATTTCCATCTATAAATACAAAGAGGTCTTTAAATTCAGAGGCAAAGAGGCTTGCCTCTATACTCCGATACCTCCTTGATAATGCCATTACAAAAAAGGAAACCTTCACCCTGACAGTTAAATTTCCAGAAAGGGTGCTTATCTATGAGACATCGGAGGGAAAGAGGGAGGAAAGGTTTCCAGACCTTGAAAATGTCCAGACCTCAAAAGATACTATTAGAGAAAACTCAAGTATTACCATCTTCTTCTATCCTACAGGTGTAAAGGACCTCTTTACCTTTGTCTTAAAAAATGAAAAAGAGGAATATCTCGTAAAGATTAATCCTGTAAGCTACAGGGTGAAGATCGAAAGGAGGTCAAAGGCTGAAGTTTCCATAGATAACCGAGTAACAGAGCAGCGGAACAGTAGCCTTAAGTCTGTAGCCTTTTTTTCAGTCTCATGCCCACTCAAAAGTTTATTTTGGAGAGGTGTTACGAAAAGTGAAAAGGCAAAAGGGCTTTACATTAATTGAGGTACTTGTGAGCCTTGTGATAGCTGGAGTCCTTATTGTTGCCCTTTACACCCTCCTCTATCACCTGAATCTCACATTAGAGCAGGAAGAACTCCTAAGGGCTACCCTTATTGCAAAAGAAAGGATCATGGAAGGTCCCTTTGAAAAAGACACAGGAAGGTTTGACCCACCTTATGAGGACTTCTATTACAGGCAGGCCCTTCTTGATACGCCCTTTCCTGGTATAAAGTTATTGAGGCTTACTGTTATTAAAAATAAGGAATTAATTACAATGGAAAGGCTAATACGGATTAATAAATGAGAGGCTTTACCCTTATTGAGGTTCTTGTAAGTCTTGCCATTGGTGCCCTGATAGCTGGAGCTATTATGAGCACATATATAGCCATAGAGAGAACGAGGTCCCATGTAGAGGAAAACTCTTTAAAACAACAGGAGGCAAGGAATCTCCTAAGCCAGCTCTCAACAGAGTTAGCCTCTGTTTATGTGAATAATGAGGACAAAAGAACCTTCTTTATCCTGAAAGACCGGGACATCTATGGAAGGCCTGCCTCTCAGATTGAGTTCACAGCTTTTAGTAGCAATGGCCTCATGAAGTTTCAATACCAGATAAAAGAAGAGGAGAATGGGAAAAGATTAAATCTTATAAAGACAACAGGCCCTGCCTTCAGGGAAGAGAGCCTATCGGATGAAATAATGGAGGAGATTGACGGTTTTCTTATAGAGGTCAAAGATAGAGACACATCTGTAAGGACATGGGATACGGGTCTTACAGGAAGATTGCCAGAGAGGGTTAAGATTAGCCTCTTCGTTAAGATAGGCCAGAGAAGACTCGAACTCTCAGACACGGTTAAGCTGAGACTGATTAGATAGGCTTGCAAAAGAAATTTTAATGGAAAAACTTGCTAAAATAACCATCTCTGGAGAGTTCGGTATGAATAAAATAAGTTTTAATAAAAGCAAGGGCTTCATCCTTATTCCCGTCCTACTGATATTCACTGTAATAATAACCATGATAACGGAATTTTCCTATGGGGTCTTTGTAGATATCCAGAGTCTGAAAAACTTTGCAATAAGCCAGCGTCTCTCTGTTATAGGAAGCTCCTGCCTTGAATTCAGTATAGAATACATAAATTCCTACCTCAAGGGTCTTCAATACAACACCCAGAGGGAATACACCTTTGACCTCTCTCCATTTACTGGAGAGGAGAATCTGGGCATTACTGTTACCCTTATTGATGAAAATTCAAAGTTCAATCTCAATTCATTCTATACAATCAGCGAACAGGATAAACTCAGGGCTCTTGAGGGATTTAAAAGACTCCTGAGGAAGATTAACATGGACGAACAGATTGCCTTAAGGATTATGGACTGGATAGACCGCGATACAGAAGAGGCTTATCCAGGCTATGAGAAAGATGCAAAGAATAAAAAACTCTACAGCATTGAGGAGCTTCTGCAGATACCAGGGATTTCTGAAACAGACTTTGAAAGACTCAGACCCTATGTAACATGTTATACTGATGGAAGGATAAACATAAACACAGCACCACCAGAGGTTCTCATAACCCTTGATGGGTTATCTGATAGCACTGTTGATGCTATAATAGCCTACAGAGAAAAAAGACCCTTTGAGACAAAGGCAGGATTGAGGGACATCCCTGGAGTGACTGATTCAGTCTATCAATCCCTTCAGAACAGATATGATATAAAGACCTATGTTTATGGTATATCTATAAAGGCAGAAAGCTCAGGGATAAAGAGATTTATATACAGCGTTGTTGATTCTATGAGTAGTGGAGATGCTCCAGCCTTAAAATATTACAGGGAAGAATAAAGAGGGATATAAACAATGGGCATGAAGTTCCTTTTTATTGACATAGGTGAAAAGACAAATCTGATCCTTGCCGAAAAAACTAAGGAAGGCCTGAGGATATTAAAACAGAAAGGGTTTCCTGACAGTGACAACCTGGGTGGTGGAGGGAGTAACGGTAAAACCCTTAAGGATGCCCTTGGTGAATTCTTACCTAAAAAGCTCAGCATTACACCCCTTGTTTATTATCTCAGTCTTTCTGTAAAAGACCTCGGTTTCAGAATCATTGAAGTGCCTTTTAAAGATGAAGAAAAGATCAAAGATGTCATACCCTTTGAATTAAGACAGAGGCTTATAAATAGCAGTGAAGAACCTGTCTATGATTTTTTGAGGCTTCCCTCGTCAAAAAATGGAAACACAAAGGTTCTCGTAGTCTATTCAGAAAAGGAGCACCTTAAAGGACTCCTCAAAGAACTTTCAGAGGCTGGTATCGAGCCCGATGTAATTACCTCTTTTGGACTAAGAAGGATTTTAAAAAATGGTCTCGATTCTTCAGACTTAACAATTGAGGACCTTGTAAATCCACCTGAATATGAAGATCAACTCCTTGAGATTCTACAAAAAGAGGCCCGCTCACCTCTAATAAACCTGAAAAAAGGGGTTATAGACCTCACGCTCCAGTCAGAAATTTTGAAGAAGAGGATAAGACTTACTGATGTCCTTCTTGCAATATTAATCCTCCTCCTCGGTGTCTCCTTTTCTATAACTATTTTAAAAAGGTATAACACAATATCTGAAACAAAGGCATGGATAACCAAGGAGTTCAAAAAGGAGTTCCCTCAGGAAAGGATCAAGGACGAGGTTCTTCAGCTAAGGTCTCACATAAAAGAACTCAAGGATAAAAGGGACATCCTTAAAGGCATACCTGTAGTTGAAAGACTCAAGGAAATAAAACCTCTGGATGGAATTGTTGTGGATGAAGTGATAATGGACTTAAAAGGCCTCACTATTAAAGGAGAGTCTATTGACCTTTCAAGATTAGAGGCCTTCAGGGAAGGTCTGAAGTCTTTATTAATAGAACCAACTATTCAGGATACAACCCAGTTTTCTGGTAAGATAAGGTTCACCATTGGTGGAGAAATAAAGGCAGGGATAGAATGAACAGAGCTATTTACAGGACTATTATACTTTTCTGCCTCTTGCTCCTTGTCTCAATATCAGGTATCTCTATAAACCTGAGGCTCCAGAAAGAACTCGATTACCAGCAAAAAAGGGCAAAGGAATTCAGGGAACTTATCACTGAATACAGGATGCTTAAAGAGGAGGTATCAAGATACGAGAAGGGAAATGAGAAGATAAATCTCGTAAACGAGATTAACTCTATAATTGAAAAGACAGGTCTCAAAGAGAGGCTAAGAAGCATTAAACCTTCTCAGAAAAAAGAAACTGTTATCGGAACAATAGAAGAAATGGAGCTCAATATGGAAAGACTTACCATGAACGAGATTGCTAACCTCCTCTATCAGATAAATCAGAGGTCTTTTATAACCATAAGTAGGCTTAGTCTTAAGCGTTCCTTTAGCTCGCCATCATTATTGAATGCTACATTTCTACTGTCCACATTTAGTGAGAAACCCTCTCCAATAAAGAGATGAAGCACTGCTGTCCAAAATAAATTGGAAGGGGCTTTTAAAATGGGCATAAGGCCTCAAAAACACAAAAGAAGCGACAGAGTTTATTTTTAAATGTAGAATAAGGTTATCCATGTCATTTGTGAGGTATATTAAGGTCATGAGAGGCTATTTAAAAAATTACACTAAGGTGTCGCCTTTTGTGCTTTTTAGGGATGGCGTAAGTAATAGTTGGCCTCATGCCCTTTTAAGACTTTATTTTGGACAGGTGCAGAGATGAAGGCACTTAAAATATTGATCCTTATCCTTCTGACTCTTCTATTATCCCTTGAAGGCCTCTGGCTTATTGCCATACCAGAAGGTCTTATAAGAGAGAAGATTATCTCCTCTATTCCAGAGGGTATAGTTACAGAACTCGATGGAGTCAAGAAGGGGGCTTTCTTCAATATATCCATCGAGAGGGCATTGTTCAAAAGAGGAGGTTTTGAGGTTCCCCTTGAAAATATAAAGGCTCAAATAGATTATCCATCCCTCTTTAAGGGAAGGCTCAGAATTTATCTTATAGCCCATATTGGAGAAAAAGGCATTATAGAAGGCCTTGCAGGTTTATCTGAATTGAGGATAAAGGCTAAGAGCATAAAACTCTCTGACATTAAAATACCCTTATTAAGAGGCGAGGCAATTATAGCAATAGATGGAGAGGTAATCAATAATAAAGGCACCATAAGATTTTCAGGAGAAGCTCTAAGGCTTGAACCCCTCAGTGACAGAGGGCTCTACCTACCACTGAATCTGATTAATTCTATAAGAGGAAGCCTTAATATAACACCTCACAAACTCCTTCTTGAATCTGTAACCCTGAGCGGGAAAGACCTTTATGGAAGGCTTAAGGGATCGATAAATCAGACACGGGCTGACCTTGTCCTCGAACTCATGCCAGAAAGGGAGCTCAATTCTACATTAATGTTATTAATTCCGAAAAACCTCATCTCACCTGGCTACTATAAAATAGAAATAAAGAGAGAAATATGAAGAGATCAGTTGTTGCCATTGTAGGTAGGCCCAATGCTGGTAAATCAACCCTTTTTAACAGGCTAATTAAACAGAGGCGGGCTATCACGGAAAAAACACCCGGAGTAACTCGTGACAGAATAGAAGCTGAGCTTGAATGGGAAGGAAGAAGGTTTGTCCTTGTTGACACCGGAGGATTCACAGACTCAGAGGATTCAATAATCGCACAGGTAAGAAAACAGGCCCTCTATGCCATTGATGAGGCAGATGTTGTAATCCACCTCCTCGATTCTAAGATCGGCGTCTCACCAGAGGACATGGAACTCATGAGGCTTCTGAGAGAAAAAGGTAAGAAGACCATCCTGGCAGTAAATAAGATAGATACTCCGTCAAAAAAAGACCTGATATATGAATTCTTCAAACTTGGAGATGAACCCCTTCCTGTATCAGCCCAGACAGGATATGGCATAGAGGAATTACTCGAAAGGGTTATCTCTTATCTGCCACAAAAAAAGGAAATAGAAGAAAGAGAACTCTATCCAAAGATCGCCATTGTTGGAAGGCCCAATACAGGTAAATCAACCTTGGTAAATACACTTCTTGGTAAAGAAAGGGTCATAGTAAGTCCTGTACCAGGAACCACAAGGGATTCTGTAGACTCTCTTTGCAGATATTATGGAAAGCCCTATATCCTCATAGACACAGCAGGCATAAGGAGAAGGTCAAGGATTGAAGAAAATATTGAATACTATTCTGTTACAAGAGCCATTAAAAGCATAGAAAGGGCTGATGTCGTCGTCCTTCTTATAGATGCCACAGAAGGAATAACAGATCAGGATCAGAAGATTGCCGAGATAATAAGGGAGAAAAACAAATCTGCCATTGTGGCCTTTAATAAATGGGACCTTGTAGAGAAGCCTGAAGAAAGGCTGAGATTCTTAATGTCTGAATTCCAAAGAAAGCTTCCCCATCTATCCTATGCAGAGGTTCTCACTATCTCGGGTCTCGAGAAAAAGAGGGTCACAAAATTATTTCCCCTTGTAGAAGAGATATTAAAGGAGAGAAAAAAGAGGATTCCCACTGGAGAACTGAACAGATTAATAAAAAAAATAAAGGAAGAACTCATGATTCCAGCCTACAAAGGAAAAGAGGTTAAGATCTATTATCTTACGCAGGCAGAGAAAGAACCACCTGGATTTGTCCTCTTTGTAAATCATCCCGAGGCAATTAAAGATACCCACAGGAGATATATAGAGAACCTTCTCAGAGAAAGATTTGGTTTCCGTGGTAGCCCTGTGAGGATCTATATAAGAGAGAGCAGATAAGAGATTATGAAAAGACCTCTTTTAGATCAATCTTAAATCCATTTATCAATTTTGAGGCTATATCTCCCGTGCCTCTCACAGTCTGGTGGAGGCTGAATCTTCCGTTTTCATTAAAATATATCTCAATCATCTTTTCTAATGGGTCAACTATCCAGTATTCCTTTACCCCTGCCTTTTCATAAAGATCTTTCTTAATCCTAAGGTCATAGTAAGCTGTGGCTGGCGAAAGAATTTCTATTACCAGATCTACAGGACCATTAATCTTTTTATCATCAATAATCTGAAGTCTCTCTTTCGAGATAAATATTATATCAGGCTGGTATACATCAGTATCAGAAAAATATACATCAATAGGTGCAAAATATACCTTTCCGAGTCCTCTCGGCTCTACCCATGTAACAAGTTTCACCCCAATAGATTTTAAAACCTCCTGGTGAATTGGTGATGGTGAAGGTGACATAATCAGCTCTCCTCTGATTAATTGATAAGGTGCTCCTTCAGGAAGCCTTAAATAATCCTCAAATGTATACTGATTTTTCTTTTCTATCTCGACTATCTGAGGCATAATTTAGTATATCACAAAGACCTAAATCTGGTATATAATTGGTAAGATGACAGTTACTGTGAAAACCAAGACAGACCTTCAAGGATTCCTCCTTTCCCTCGGTTTTAAAAGAAACAGGATTAAAAAGCTTCTCAAGTTTGGAGCTATTTCTGTTAATGGAAAGGTGGTCAAAGGATATAACCATCCCCTCTCAGAAGGGGATAAGGTATCTATAATTCCAAAAAAAGAGCAACTATCAAAGGACATCTTGAAAAGATTCAAGATAAAGATATTATTTGAAGATGACCATATTATCGTGATTGATAAACCAGCAGGGCTTCTGAGTATATCTACAGAGAAAGAAAAGGAAAGGACTGCTTATCGCATACTTAATGAATATCTAAAGGCAAAAGGCCAGAGGGTCTTTATAGTCCACAGGCTTGACAGGGATACATCAGGAATTATGGTCTTTGCAAAGACAGAGGAGGCAAAAAGGAGGCTTCAGGAGATATGGCATGAGACAGAAAAGATATACATTGCCCTTGTAGAGGGCCTTCCTGAAAAGAAGGAAGGTGTTATCACTTCTAAGCTTAAGGAATCAAAGACACTCCTTGTTTACGAGACTGATACTGAAGATGCAAAACCATCGGCCACAGCCTACAAAGTCTTAAAGACTGCAAAGGGGTATTCTCTCCTTGAGCTGAAGCTCCTTACAGGAAGGAAAAATCAGATAAGGGTTCATCTATCAGGAATAGGTCATCCTGTGGCAGGAGACAAAAAATATGGTGCAAAGACAAACCCTTCCAAAAGGCTCTGCCTCCATGCCTGGAGATTATCCTTCGTCCATCCTGTAACTGGCGAAAAACTGACTTTTGAAAGTAAGATACCTTTTATCTTTTTAAGGTTTTTCAACAATTCATGGGTCCCACTCTTTAACTCTTGCACCCCTGACTAAGTGTTCAGGCAATAAGCTCCCTATTTATTGATAGGCTGGTCCTGGGTCTTCTTGCTACAAGGGGACCCTCTTTTAACACAGGGATCTGTTCTTCAAAAATGGGTCTTTCCTTTTTATAGATTATGCCAATGGGTATCCTTTCTCCCCATTCAAGGGCCTTTTTGAAGGCCTCAAGCCTGTCAGAAGGATCATAGTCTTCTGGAAGTTTATAGACCCTCTGACGATACCATTCATAGGTATTAATCTTATTGAAGGTCACGCAGGGCTGGAGTATATCGATAAGACAGAACCCCCTGTGCCTTATTGCCTCTTTTATTAATTCCTTAAGATGTGGTATGTCTCCTGCAAATCCCCTTGCAACAAAACTGCAGTCAAGGCTTATGGCAAGGCTTATGGGATTGAGAGGCTCTGAGATAACACCATAGGTCTGAACCTTTGTAACCATTCCATGAAGACTCGTTGGAGATGCCTGCCCCTTTGTGAGTCCATAGACCTGATTATCGTGAACAAGGAGCTTTATATTCACATTCCTTCTTATGGCATGAATAAGATGATTTCCACCTTCTCCGTAGCAGTCTCCATCGCCAGCTACTGCAAAAACGAGCATCTCATGATTAGCAAGCCTGATGCCCGTTGCTACAGGCAATGTCCTTCCATGAAGACCATTGAAGGTATTGCACCTGAGATAATGAGGGAACTTCCCGGCTTGACCAATCCCTGAGACAATAGTAAACTCATGGGGTCTTATACTTAGCTCTACCATTGCCTCCTTAAAGGCCTGAAGTATCCCAAAGTTACCACAACCAGGACACCAGGCTGGTGTCTGCCCTCTGTAATCTTCTAATTTCATAACTCCTCCAGATTGTATTCCTTTATCTTTGTAAGAAGTGTCTTATAACTCACTCCCAATATTTCTGATGCCCTGAGTTTATTTCCCTTTGTCTCCTTAAGGGCCCTTTTTATCCTCTCAGATTCTATCAGTCTGAGGCCAGCCCGTACCGCCTCCTGAAGGGTTCCCTGGAGAGGGACCATCTGGAATATTGAAGAGGAAACATCCGTTTCATCCTTTGGTGAAGAAGTAACATTACATGGATAATAAAAAGAGAGATGTTCTGGCATTATCTCGTCTCCATCGCAAAGGATCATCGCCCTCTCTATGACATTTTCAAGCTCTCTCACATTCCCCTTCCAGTTGTAAGAGAGGAGAAGTTCCATCGCCTTTTCGGAAAGCCTCTTCTGGGGCATCTTGAGTTCCGCAGAGAGTTTTTTAAGAAAGTGTTCTGCGAGAAGAGGGATATCTTCCTTTCTCTCCCTCAGTGGATGAATATAGAGTGGAAAGACATTGAGTCTGAAAAAAAGGTCCTCCCTGAACCTCCCAAGGGATACCTCTCTTGAAAGGTCTCTGTTTGTTGCAGTGATAATCCTTACATCTACCTTCACTGGCTTCACAGAGCCCACACGCTCTACCATTCCATCTTCGATGATTCTCAGAAGTTTTGCCTGAAGAGAGGGATCCATCTCCGCTATCTCATCAAGAAATATAGTGCCACCATGGGCTAATTCAAATCTTCCTGGTTTTCTCGTCTCTGCACCTGTAAAGGCTCCCTTCTCATATCCGAAAAGCTCTGCCTCAAGAAGTTCTCTTGGTATGGCAGCACAATTAATAGCAACAAAGGGAGCTTCTGCCCTGTCACTCAGATAATGGATTGCCCTTGCAATAAGCTCCTTGCCTGTGCCGGATTCACCCATGATAAGAACAGTGGTCTTTGTCCTTGCCAGCTTTTTAACCTTATCCATGAGTTCCACCATCGGTCTGCTACGACCAATTATTACTGGCATATTCCTTGAGGCCTCTTCTTTTAGAAGAAGATTTTCCCTCTTAATAGCCTCTGTCTCGAGGACCTTTTTAATTAGCATGACAAGATGATCTGGATTGAAGGGCTTTGTTACAAAATCTGTGGCACCCATCTTCATGGCCTTGACTGCTGTCTCTATAGAACCATAGGCAGTCATTACTATTACAGGTATGGAAGGGTCTATGGCCTTTACCTCCTTGAGTATCTCAAGGCCATCCATGCCTGGAAGCTTAAGATCCGTAAGAACCACATCTATCCTCTCTTCTTTAATCTTTTTTATTGCCGATGGCCCATCCCTTGAAGTCAGGACATTTAAGCCCTCCTCTTCAAAGAGGCCCTTTAGCATATCAAGCATTGATTCCTTATCCTCTACTATAAGAAGGCTTTGCATCTTGCTCCTTTCAGAGCCTCGCCTCTTTAAGGCTATCCTTACAGGGACAGGTCCTTTCTGTATTGAATAATGGCAAAACAGACTTGAGGATTGTAAGAACCTTCCTGTTTGCAAGCCTCATGTTTTCTACAACCTCAGTGGTTGTTAGTCTTGTCTTTGATATCCCTGCAGCATAATTCGTAACAATAGAAAGGCCAAAATAACAGAGCTCGAGCTCCCTTGCAAGGACTGCCTCTGGCATGGCCGTCATTCCCACGACATCTCCACCGAAGAGCTTAAAAAGAGCTATCTCTGCCTTTGTTTCAAGCCTCGGACCATTAACAGCAACATATGTTCCTTCAGGATGAATATGAGGATCTGAGGAGGAATTCAAAAAAATCTTCCTCATCTGAGGGCAGTATGGTTCTGTAAAGTCCACATGGACTGCTTCGTTATCATAAAATGTTGAAGGTCTTGAACCACCTGTCATGTCAATAATCTGGCTGAGAACCACTATGTCTCCTGGCTTTAAATTATTGCTGATCCCTCCAACAGCACTTATGGAGATGAGTCGATCAACTCCAAGCTCCTTGAATCCCCATATATTTGCCCTGTAGTTTACCTTGTGGGGAGGAAATCTGTGAGGAGCACCATGCCTTGGCAGAAAGACTATATCTAAACCATTGAGTTTTCCAATCCTGTAAGCATCAGAGGGTTCACCAAAGGGGGTTGAGATTTTTTTAATATCAATGGTCTCAAAATCAGATAACTCATAAAAACCGCTTCCAGCAATGATACCAATAGCCATGTGATATAATATCCTAATTATGCTTGATCAGGCAATCCTTGAAAGAGCCCTTAAGGTGATTTCCTCAGCAGGGGATTATGCTGATATATATCTTGAGGAAAGATCAACACTCCAGATACATCTTGAAGATAAAAGGATTGAAAGGATATCAACCGGGATTGATTCAGGCATAGGCATAAGGATAGTAAAGGACTTTAAGACCTTCTATGCCCATACAAATGACCTATCAGAAAGCTCTATTATAGGACTTGCAGAGGCCCTGAAAAGCCTTGCCAATAAGGAAAGCCTCGAAAAGACACTCAGTATCGAAACCCAAAGACCCCCTATTGATTTTGATATCCTCAAAAGACCTGATGAGGTCCCTCTTGAGCAAAAGAGTTCCATTCTTCTTAAGGCAGACGAAGTCGCAAGGAGATCTCCTCTTATAAAACAGGTAAAGATTACCTATTCTGACACTATAAAAAGGGTGAGGATAATTAATTCCCTTGGAAGGAGTTCTGAAGATGAGCGGATTTATACTACCTTTGTAATCCATGTAATTGCCTCCTCTGATGGGGAGCTTCAGACAGGTTATGAATCTATTGGAGGTCTTGCAGGATTCGAGATACTCGATCAGGATGCACCCCTTAGAGCTGCTGAGATTGCCCGTGAAAGGGTTTTATTGATGCTTAAGGCAAGAAAGGCTCCAGGAGGACGGATGCCTGTTGTTATCTCATCAGAGGCTGGCGGTACTATGATACATGAGGCCATAGGCCATGGTCTTGAGGCAGATCTCAGTCAGAATGGCCTCTCTGTATTTTCTAATAAAAAAGGCGAGGTCGTTGCATCACCCCTTATAACAGTAATAGATGATGCCACAATGCCTTTTAAAAGAGGCTCCTTCAGGTTCGATGATGAAGGGACACCAGCCCAGAAGACGGTCCTCGTTGAAAAGGGAATATTAAAGACCTACATGTATGATGTAATAACTGCTATGAAGGATGGTGTGAGCTCCACTGGTAACGGAAGGAGGGAATCCTACAGACATAAACCCATTCCAAGGATGACAAATACAATAATTGCGCCTGGTAAGGATAAACCTGAGGATATAATAAGGTCTGTTGAAAGGGGTCTCTTTGTTAAAAAAATGGGTGGCGGACAGGTCAATACTGTTACAGGAGATTTTGTCTTTGAGGTCCAAGAGGGTTATCTGATTGAGAAAGGTAAGATTTCAGAACCCGTAAGGGGAGCTACCCTTACAGGCAACGGCCCGGAAGTACTCAAGGCAATAGATATGGTTGGAAATGACATCGGTTTTTCCATTGGTACCTGCGGAAAGGACTCCCAGGGTGTTCCTGTAAGTGATGGCATGCCCACAATAAGGATTCCTGAAATGATTGTTGGTGGAGTGGTACAGTAAGTGTATCACTATTGATACAAGGGCTCATTACACCTTCCTGTAATTCAATGTTTTTATGTAAATATAGGTTCAGGCATGATTATTGCTTATTTAAAGATATGCGTTTACAGAGGACTATTAAAAATACCATTGGTTTTGAAGGTATAGGCCTCCACAGCGGAAGGCCTGCAAAGGTGATTCTCAAACCAGCCCCAAGAGACCACGGAATTGTCTTTTACAGGATTGACAGGCAAGTCTTTGTTAAGGCCCACTACTCTAATGTAATAGATACTGCCTTCGCAACAACAATTGGAGTGGATGGTGTGAGGATAAAGACTGTTGAGCATATCCTTTCTGCCCTGTCAGGTCTTTGCATTGACAACATCCTCATAGAGATAGAAGGGCCTGAGGTCCCTGTTCTTGATGGCAGTGCTATTGGATTTGTGGAACTGCTCCTTAAATCTGGCATAGTGGCTCAGGGAAAAAAGGCACCGTATCTTGAGATAATAAGACCTTTTGTATATGAAGAACCTGGCGTTAAGATCATGGCCCTTCCATCAAAAGGAAGAAAGCTTACTTACAATCTTGAGCTAAGTCATGGTCCATTGAAAAAACAGTCGATAAGCATTGACCTGAATGAAGAGACCTTTCTGAGCCATGTGGCACCAGCAAGGACCTTTGGATTCCTTAAAGATGTGGAATTTCTCAGAAAGAATGGCCTCGCCCTTGGTGGTTCCTTAACAAATGCGGTTGTAATAGACGGTGAAAGAATCCTAAATACAGAAGGCCTCAGATTTCCTGATGAATTTGCAAGGCACAAGGTTCTTGACATGATTGGAGACCTCTCCCTTGCAGGAGCTCCAATAAAGGGTCATATCATTTCTTGGAAAAGCGGACATTCATCCAACATAAACTTCCTCAAAAAGGCCATGGCAGGAGGGGTCTTCAGGCTTATTGATGAGGGCTATCAAGAAGAGCGCTACGTCCATCAACTTGCAAATATAGACCTAAGGTAGATAGCTTGCTGAACCATTGGCAAGTTCGGAGCCCGCCAAAAAAACATTAAATCTCAATCACTTATACAAAATGAAAAACCATAACTCCTTGATTTTAAAGGAATATTAATCCTGAAGGGGATATCCTGGTTGATACAATAAAATCTTTATTTATCAATGGGTTAAGAGAGGGCTTGATTTTTGAGCTGCATAAAGGTTATAAAAAAGAGGGCTGGGGTTCCTCACCCCAGCCAAGGTTTGATAAAGATCTTATTTCTTCTTCTTTGCTGTCTTCTTTGCTGCCTTCTTTGCTGCTGCCTTCTTGGTGGCCATTTCACTTCACCTCCTTTCTTCCCTGATAGGCCATCAGGCCCTGCCTATCAGGGTAATCCTTTTTTCTGAAAGTATCTTTTTAAGATTACTATCCTTTTTCCTTTTTTTCATTTTATATTCATCTTCACTCATAACAATATAATTAATCTTAACACCAAACCTCTTCTCCAGATTACTCATATCTGACCCTAAGTTATTTGTATTTGCACCAATAACAAGAAGGTCTACCTCTGACTGGGTTTCGCCTTTTGCATAAGCTCCGTAGATAAACGCAATTTTTGCACCCGAGGCTCGCAAAAGCGCCTTGAGTGCTCCTGGCAGACCAAGGGACTTTGCTATGAGGTCCTTTAATTCTGAATATAGGGGGGATTCTTTATTGGCCTTAAAATATCTAAGGTTTGCAACCTTCTCACTCACTACAATACCGAGTTTCTCGAGTCTGTCCAGTTCCCGTTTGACTCCTGAGGGATTTTTTCTTACTAAGTTTGCTATCTCCCTCATATAAAACTTTTCATCAGGGCTATTAAGAAGAACAGCCAGCACATCTGCCCTTACCGATGATGAGAATAAATCCTTCAATACAACCATCCTGTTTAAAAATATACAACAATTGAATACCCTTTGTCAACAAAAATTTTAAATCTGGAACAGAAGTTCTATTTTTGTAAACAAAATCCTAAAAGAAGGGGCATCCACTTTATGTGAAAACCTTCACCTCCGAGGTGAAGGAGATTACTGTTAATTCGCCACCTCATGGTATTACAATTGTCTTGAAAAACCTTGATATTTTATAATCCATTATGAAAAAGAAAAGAGAGGAGCTCAAAAAGGAGTTTCTCAGCCTCACACCCCTCCAGAGGATAAGGCTCATGAATGCCCTTTTTAATGACATTATATCCTTTAAGGCAAAGACCTCTGGAAAGACAGAATATGAAGTCTATAGAAGATACCTTAAACCTCGTAAGTAAGATTATTAATGAAATATCAAAAGAAGGCCGTGTTTATATAGCCCTTGCTGGTGGTTATAGTGCTATTGCTTTAGGTGTTGGAAGGACTATCGTATAGAGGTTTATGAGAATACACCTCATGGATTCAGGCTTTTTAGAAGAGTGTTAGAAAAGGGCACTATAAGTTCAAAGCTCATTGAAGGATTTTCTATTGAACTTGAGAAGATATTTTGATTTGGCTATTGCACCTCGGAGGTGGAGAGGATACTTATTTGACTTCTCATAGCCTCAAGGAGTATAATTGTTTATGCCTACTGTAGAGGAGCAGGAAGAGAGACTCTCAAGATTAGAGACCCTTTATGAAGAGGTCATAAAGGAGAGGCTTATCTATATCTCTCAAAGGGTTGACCAGATTTACGAAAAGACAGAGAGGGATAAAACAGAGATACTTACCAAGACAGAAAAAGACAAAACAGATATACTTGCCATAATAGAAAGCCTTAAAACAGATTTACTTACTAAAACAGAGAAAGACAAAGGAGAGATACTTGCCAAGACAGAAAAAGACAAGACAGAAATGCTTGCCATAATAGAAAGCCTTAAAACAGATTTACTTACTAAAACAGAAAGCTACAAAACAGATACACTTGCTAAAACAGAAAAAAACAAAACAGATATACTTGCCATAATAGAAAGCCTTAAAACAGATTTACTTACTAAAACAGAAAAAGACAAAGGAGAGATACTTGCCAAGACAGAAAAAGACAAGGCAGAAATGCTTGCTAAAACAGAAAAAGACAAGTCAGAGATACTTGCCAAGACAGAAAAAGACAAAACAGATATACTTGCCATAATAGAAAGCCTTAAAACAGATTTACTTACTAAAACAGAAAAAGACAAAGGAGAGATACTTGCCAAGACAGAAAAAGACAA
>Ga0197143_1001261_pt1 | contig 22000 bp, 24 predicted proteins | sample GBS70_MetaG_FD_148603 | JGI IMG/M metagenome (GOLD analysis project Ga0197143, IMG submission 148603) | Sediment microbial communities from Great Boiling Springs, Gerlach, Nevada, United States - GBS 70_MetaG | ecosystem: Environmental > Aquatic > Thermal springs > Hot (42-90C) > Sediment...
CCGGGTGCTTAGCGTCAGGGTCGAATTCGGCTTCGTAACCAGCCGCCTTCGCCGCTTTGAGAATGGCCTCCGCTGTAACCCCTTTCACAGCTAGGTGCGCAGGGACCTTCCTACCCCTACCCCTACTCTTACCCGCCTCGAAGTAGACAGGCCAGAGCACCAGGGGTCTGCGCTCGCTTCCTCCTCCCACAGAACTACGCCTACTGGCGGCTTTTAAAAAGTGCACTGTTGGAGCAAGTTCGCACCCGCTTCGCTAAGCTTATAAGCTGAGGGTAAAGTGCCGCTCGATGAGCGTCTATCACGCTAACGATTTGCGGAAGATCACGGGCGGCATGAAAGGTAGGCATGTGAAGGTGAAGCGGAAGTACTGGATGGGAAGACCCCCCATCGAAACCCTGTTGGGCAGGGACAGGGTGCTTGTCGTGCGTGCGAGAGGCGGTACCCTGAAAGCGAAGGTCAAGTTCGCCAGCTACGCCAACGTTGTCGACCCAAAGACGGGGCAGTGCAAGAGGGTCAAAATACTTAGGGTCGTGTCGAACCCTTCGAACAAGGACTACGATAGGAGAGGAGTGATCACGAGGGGCGCGGTAATCGAGACGGAGATTGGAAGGGCGAGGGTCACGTCGAGGCCCGGACAAGACGGCACTGTCAACGCGGTGCTCATCTCGTAGCGCGCGCAATGAAAGCTCAGCAACTCTTGGGTGTTAGCTCGTGTCTCTGGGCGGTGTTCGCGTGAAACTGCTTGCCGAGGATGCTTTTAAGGGGAAAGCTTTCGTAGCCGGCTACCACGGGATCGGCTTCGTCGGTTTCCTAGCAGTGAAGCACATGGTAAAAGCGCTGCGAGGTAGGAAGATCGGGTACGTAGTCTCCCCCTACATGCCGCAACTCGTCAACGCGTCTGCCGAAGGGATCACAGCGCCCTACGAGCTGTACGACGTGAGGTCGGCAGTGGTCTTCCTACCGAACGCACCGCTGACGCGCCACGACCTCCTACGCGTCCCTTACGCCCTCGCCGAAGCCAGCTTGGGAGGAGGGGCGAGCATGGCGCTGCTTATAGGTGGACTCGACGCCAGCTACAGGAAGGGCGACGGAAGTGCTCTAAGGTACGCCGCGACCAACGCCTTCCTGAATCGCTACGGTAGGTTTGTAGAGGGCGAGTACCCGCTCGAGGAGGGCTTAGCGATCGTAGGGCCTCTAGCAGCGATGCTAGCCTACTACGAGGCTCACAGCTTCCCGGCAATAGCTGTCTTACCCTACGCGGATCCGACGAGCGCGGACCCGCTAGCGGCTAAAGTCGCTGTAGAGTATGTTGCCGGCGTTCTCGGGGTGCCTATAGGCACTGAGGAGCTGGTAAAGCTGGCTGAGGAAAAAGCTAAGCTGGAGAAGGAGCTTGAAGAGATCAGAAGGAAAGCGGCTCAGGAGGAAGGCAGGGCGGCGAAGCTACCGCAGTTCTACGTCTAGCGCGCGCTCTGCGTCTAAGTGGCGGGGGGGATCAGCCGAGAGACGAGCTTTGCGAACGAGATCACGTCTTCGACGCTTGCGAAGCGCCTCGCGTAGACCCTGTAGCCAAGCCTTCTCAGCTTCTCCGCTACGGATTCAGCAACGTTTCTCCCCCTCTCGTAGATGACTAAAACCGCCTTGTAAGAGTCCATCCCCGCCACGTACCAGGCTGCGTCGGAGGCAAGGGTTTTAGCGGTTGAGAAATCTTCGAGATCTATCGAACTTTCGTACTGGGAGAGAGGGTAAATGGAGTCGAGCTCCAGCGGTACCACGCCGTAAGCGCTCGATAGCACCGCCACGTGCACCCTACTCCGCATCTCAGGAGATGCCGCGAGGGCTTTCGAAAGCTCCGCAATCCACCCGAACCTGGAAAACGGCTTAACGTCGGTTTCCAGAGCCAGCACGAGGAGGTCTGCTTGAGGAGGTGTGTAGCGCTCCCTAAGCCTAGCCGCGTGCCTGTAGACTTCCGGCCTCTCCCTGCTCAAGAGGTCGTAGTAGAAGCGTCCGCAGACGGAGCCTTTTGTCACGTAGTGGTGCTTCTCCACGTACGCCACATACCTCCTGAACTCCTTTAACGCTTGGAAAAGAGCCGGGTGGCTTCTAGCCCTCTGCTCAACAAGCTCCCACAACCTACCCTCTCTGATCGCGTTCTTGATCCTCCTAAGCTCTCCTCTCAAAACATGCAGGTTGTGGAGCGCGAGCTTGTACACTCTCTCCTGGACTGGCATCTCTCTGAGCTCCTCGACGCTGGTCCGTGCACACACGGGGCACTCGCAAGGTAAATCCCCCAGCTCCTCCAACCTGAACACACCGTAGGGTGTCATGTACCTTCCGTCCTTCGCGTAGAGAGCGTAGGAGGCAGAGTCGAAGAGGTCGGCGCCCATCGCCACCGCTAGAGCGAGCATGTGCGGGTTGCCAGCTCCAAACAGGTGGACAGGCTTCCCCAGCGGGAGGTTCGTTTTAGCTGTCATCACGAGGCGTACCAGCTCCGCGTAGCTGTAGTTGGCCATCAGCTGCACCGGCCCCCCTATGCCGTACACGTCGAAGCCCATGGTCGAAAGCTCGTGAGCAGCTCTCGCAACGATGTCGAGGTACAACCCTCCTTGAACGGGTCCCACGAGCAGCATCCCGCCCCTGTCGACGCAGAGCGCCTCCCTGGCCCTTCGAAGCGTCTCCTCGACTTCCTTTGCGACAACCTCGCGGGGCGAATTGTGCCTAGTCGGAATGTCTAGAATCACACCTATGTCGCTGCCGAGCTTCACCTGGTACTCGAGTATCTCAAGGGGGGCTACCTCCACCTCACCGTACTCCATCAGCTGGTAAGCGCCGGAGTCCGTCATTACGGGCGTTGACACGCCGAGAAGAGAGTGCACACCCAGCTCGGTTCCGACCTCCGCGAACCTCCTCTTGATCAAGTAGGAGTTCGTCATTATCAGCTTGAAACCGAGGTCTACGATCTCGCTGGGTGGAACTACGTTCCTGCTAGGATCGACAACCGGGGCTAGGGCTGGGGTCTCTACGACCCCACTCTTTGTCTCAAGCCTTCCGATTCTACCCAGCAGGTCAACGTCTTCTATCTCGAACCGGTCGCTCATGATTTCTGCTTAGCTTTCCACTCCTCGACGAACTTCTCGAAAACGCTCCGAACCCTATCGGCTAGCGGTCCAGTCCCCTCAACCCCCCTTTCGGTGACCCTTATCCGATCCATGACGGTTATCACTCGAGCTTCAGGCATGTACTTAACCATCTTCGGGAACACTTCCTCAAGCCTCCTCGCAAGCTCCTCCATGTCTAGCGGAGGCTCGGTCAAGCGGATCTCGGCGATGACGTGGCCGTAAACTATTAGGCGCGGGTAGATTTCACCGCTAGGCGCTCTCGCGTCTTTAAGCACGACGTTGTACCTAGACGTTTCGTAACCGAGAAGTATCCCCTCGAAGCTCTGACCATCTGAAGTCCTCACGACCACGTGTTTATCCAGCAGCGAGCTCAGCTCTGCGTTGAACCTCCTGGCAGCCGAGTCCACAAAACTCACAAAGCTCACCCGCGCTGGTTCCGAGATCCACCTTAAATAACTTATTACTTTTGCCGGTGCATGGTAGGGATCGGAAACTTTTTATCACGAAGAATCGCCGCGGTACGCATGAGGCTTCGGGTGTCCTCCATCGAAACCTACGATTACGCTAAAGTCGCAGCACTGACCATGAGCGGGGAAGGGTACGAAGTTCGTTTGGAGCTGCCGCTTCGGGTGTTGGACGAAACCGGTTGGGAACCAGCAGCTGGCGACGAGCTGGAATTGGAGCTATCAGCCGACGCGGGAGATGTAGATGCTTGGGAGATAGTTCTTTCCGGTACGCTTTTGAAAGCGGGAAAGAACGAGGTAACTTACACGTTCGGTGGGCTCCTCTGCACGATGAGGGGGGCTGAAGTTAAACCTTTCAAGAAAGTTTACTTGAAGCTTCGCTCGGCGCGCACTAGCGCGGGATCCGCATCCAGCTAGAGAGGAGTTCGTCAGGCGGCTCAAGGCGTGCGATGGGGGGAGTACCCCTATTATCCGACGAAGTTTTATATGTGAGACTCATTAGCCGAAGCGATGACCGTTACAAAGAAGGAGCTCGAGGAGCTGGTTTCTTGGGTTAGATCCTCCTCGAGGAGAGTACGAGTACGCTTCCGCGGTTACCGCTACACGGTTGTCATCGGAAGGTACGTTGAGGCTGCTGATCCCTCGGGGCGGATTGTACCGTGGATCACAGCGTTCGGGTCGCGTGCTCCCCACGACGTGCTATCAACGCTGCCGGTGGAGGAAGTACTGGTGGAGGAAGGCGGTGTTTTTAGGACGTTCGCATCCGTCGAAGAGTTGCTAGCTTATGCAGGCATCAAACGCGCTCGTACGTAGACCCCGAAGTAAACTTGGGAAACGGCGTCCTCTAGCTCGGTGCGCCCTGCTGTTGCACGCTAATCTCCCACTTTAACATCCTGCTGTACTCCCGATCGAACCAGAACCTCCCTCGAAAGCGTTTGCCTGATAGCGCGTGAAGCAGCCACACCCTGTCATCCTCCCACATCTCCGAAAACGGCAGATCGCTCAGCTTGTACCAGCGCGGCGCAGCCTCCTCGCTTTCCTTCGGCTCCCCTTCGAAATCCCTCGAGAGGAAAACATAAACGAGCCAGTCGGGCTTGGAGTCGACAGAGTAGAACTCGAGCGTCCCAACAGGCTCCAGAGAACGTACGCTCACGCCAACTTCCTCGAAAACCTCCCTGACAGCAGCCTCCTCCGGCATCTCGCTGGGCTCAATCCTACCTCCAACGCCGTTGATCTTGCCGGCGCCGAACCCCCTCTTCTTTCGTATGAGCAGTACCTCGCCGTCGCGGAGGAGGAAGCATAGCACAGCTCTTGTCGTCAATGTGCAGCACCCGAGCTAAGTAGCTCGACCCTGTTGAGCAGGGCTCGTAAAAGCTCGCGAAGGCCTGTCTCCAGGTCCCCCCTGCGCAGCCCGCTCATTACGAGGTTTATCATCTCTTCGCAGCTGAAACCCTCCAGCCAAGCGCGGGCCGCGAGTGCTTCGAAGAGGTCTTCCGGCTGCAATGGTCCGCGTCTCGTCAAACCCTCCCCTCGCGCCACTCTACGGAGAACTTTGTCGGGGACCTTCACGCCCACAGGCCGGCCCGTCTCTACCGTGAGTGCCGCTGAAACCACGAAGTTGACTATCGCATCGCCGAGCTCCGCGTACTCCTTGAGCGTGCCTCCAACGCGGACCATGTCAGCTCATCGCTTTCTCGCGCCATTCCTCCAGGAGCTTCTCGAAAACGGTTTTGGCTCGCGCAACTGCCGCTTTTAACGCCTCGAGCGCGCTCTCACCGCCGTCCGTGACGACCGTCAGCACGTATTCGTCGGTTAGAGGGTGCTCCTGCCTGTAGGCAGCGAACGCTACATGCTTATCTCTGTTTAGCTCGTCTAGAACGAGGTTTAGAAGAGTGTGGTCCTCACCTCTCAACCTCAGCGTGAGCCTGTTCGGCTCCGCCTTCTCGACTACTATTTGAAGCTCCTCGGCCACGCGAACCCGTGCCGAGGACGCTTTTAAAGCGCGCGTTTACGCACCACCTTGCTCCATTAGGGGAACGGCCTTCTTCAATGCATCAGCGTAGTTAACAGCCAGCACGAGCCTCTCCTCGTTCTCCTTCACAAGCCCGGCGCCCTTCAGCGCTTCTACCACCTCGTCGATGGATCGGTTGTAAGCGGTTGCCAGCACGGCAGCTAGCCTCTTAACTAGAGGCGCTGCGTCGAGCTCCATAGTTTCAGCGTATCTCTCCGAGAACTCCTCCACCACCCTAACCGTGCTCTCGAAGTCCGCGTTAGTCTCTATGAAAACATCCGCCAGCTTAGCTCGGTAACCCTTAAGCTGCAGAAGCTCTACTATTGCGGACACGGGTATCCCAACTTTAAGCTTGGCTGCAGACAACAGCATGGTTACACTGTGCTTGAAAACACCCTTGCGGGGGCTCTGCCTCGAAAGCCTCCACTGCTTCACGAGAGCTAGCAGCTTAGCGTAATCCCCTCTCGCATCCTTGGAGTATTCCGGGATTATTAGCTTCACAGAAGTCCCCGACTGCTCTACGATCACGTTACCCGCTACCTCGGAAACGAAGCTCAAGAACTCTGCAGCCTCCTTCGATGTTCTGAACCTTAACGTGATTAGCCTCTTCCTCAAAGCGCGCACCTACCTCAAGGGGGAATTTAGCGATTACCCTTGCGCGCTACTTCAGGAGGTAGTGCCGGCTAGCGATCTTCTTCCTCTTGTGCGTTTTCCTGCAGACAGGGCAGTAGAGCCAAAGCCCCCTTCTCCTTAAAGGTGACATGCAGCGGGGGCAGCGCACCAACACGAGCCCGAAATCAGGCCCCCTCGTGGAGAGCATGTAGGGTGGCTTACGCGAAACCACGTTTGCTCTCACTACGTCGCCGTAGCCGAAAACTTCGTACGTGCTTCTCAACCTCTCGTTGCTGGCTTCGCTGATGTGCAGGATGCCTCTAAAGGGTACCGCGTAGCTCACCTTTCGGGTCTCGTTGTAGAATATGTCGAGGTAGACAACAGCGTCTCTAACCCCCGTTACAACCGCGTAGACCACGTCTCCGAGCCTTGGGAGTGGCACGTCTCTAGCCTGAACTACTGCAGCCTCGTGCTTGGATGCATCAGCTTTCACAAACCCCACGGTCTTAGCCCTTACGAAGCCGTCGTGTACGTACGCTCCCGCAGACGGTAAATACTCTTCTACAACACCGATCTCGTCTCCCGGAACCACAAACTCCCCTTCAACCACACTAGCGTAGCTTAAGACTATGGAAAAACTTTCCGCAAGCGTAGCTCGCACTCGACTCGCTGCCGCTACGACTATGTGTTGCAGTATGAGGCGCTTTGCCAGCCATCGTTTCTACTAAACGTGCGCGCTACTAACCGCCCGTAGAACCACCACTCGGACCCTGTGCTCCCTTTTAAAGTGGTGCGGCATCGTTGGAGGCAAACGAATCGTCTCCTCAAAGAGCGCTCCAGCCTCCGCGCCCTCCTCCTTGCACCTCCTCAACAAGTACTCTACGGTCTCGGCTTTGTGAACGCTGTAAATTATCTTCGACAGCCTTAAAGCAGAACTAAGAAAGCTAACGTCAGCCCCCTTTCTGTGGACTCCGAAAGGTGGGTTCTGCACCGTGCAGCTAGCCTTCTTGGAAAGGGTCAGGCGCGTAACGTCGCTGCATACTGCGTCTACCACCGCGTCGACGCCCAGCTCCCTCGCCGAGGCTAGAGCGTGCTTCAAAGCTTCAAAGTCCACGTCTACGAGAAGGACGAAGCAGGAGCCCAGCAGAGCAGCACCCAGACCCAGCCTGCCAGTGCCCGCGCCCAAGTCTAAAACGAGCTCTGCTGGGAGGTCGCGGAATGTCATCGCAGCGATCCAGAGCATACGAGCAGCGAGGTGCGGGGGGGTGGCGTACTGCTCAAGCTGCAGCTTCGGGTTGGGTAGCTGTGGGATCCTCGAGATAATGGTCTCGAGGTCGCGCTTTCGCAAAGCCCTTAATGAAGCCTCACCCGCGCCGCTCATGCTCCGGGCGAGGGCTGCCAGCGGTACCTCAGGATAGCCGCAACCCCTCCAAACACTCTCAGCAGCTCCTTACCCTCTCCAGTCTCGGTTGAAACAAGGATCGCTTCAGCTCCGCTGTTTTCAGCCAGTTTACCCAGCTCCTCGATGACGGAGACACGCTCGATGACATCGACGTTCGTAGAGCCGCAGGCGTTACATCTGACAATCATCCCCTCTTCGACAGCCGTCCAACCCTCAGCTCCGCAGGCTTTGCAGACGTAGTGGGCTCTACCACCCTTGAGAGCCTCCGATATCAGGAGCCTCCTCACGACACCGGCTTCAAGTGCCTTACGAACCTCCGCTTCGCCGTAGATGGCAAGCCCCGTGTCCCTCGATACGTTGTAGAGGAACTCGTTGACCGCTTCGCGCTCTTTCACGTACTGCACATCCTTCAGCAGCTCCTCCGCCCTGTTGACCAGCTCGTATATGCCAGCTTCGCCGCTGTACCCAACGTCGAACACGCCCAGCACCTTCTCCTTGAGCTGGTAGTGAAGGTAATCGCCCTTCAGGAAGTCCTCCTTCGCGGGCCCCGGCCCTCCCACGATCACCCCCTTGAGGTCCGGAATTCCCAGGAAGATCTTGTTCGCGTACTCCCCCACCCTCTTGTAGAACTCGTGGGTTAACTGCTCTATTATGCGCTCGAACCTGCGGGCTGACTGGCCGCCAGATCTGTGCTTACGGGGGACTCCCGACTCTATCTCCTTGACCACCTCGAGCGTCTTACCTCTTAACACCCCGAAAGCAGCTTCCCCGCTGTCGAGGACTAAGAGACCATAAGCCTCCTTAACGGCGACCATATCCTCCAGTATCTCAGTGTAGAAGCGCGAGTCGCACCTGTACAGCCAGACCTTCAGTTTCTGCGGTGGCTCGAGCACATGCACTTCCAGCTTCTCGTCCCCAGGGGCGTCCCCCGCCACGTAGCCGGCGAAGATCACCAGCCCGTTGGGTGGGGTTGTTTTGAAGAGCTTCAGCCGCTGCATAACTGCCGTGAGGGCATCGAGGACGTGGTGCCTCGTGGTTCGATCCTTGATATTGGAAGCGGACGAGTATTCGCTCCTTAGCACTTCCGCTACCTCGCTGAGCGGTCTCCCTGCTGGGATGTAGAGCGAGATGAGCTCTGTGCCCCTCCCACTCTTCCTCTTCAACTCCTCAAGGAACTTTTGCAGCTTGTACCGCTCAAGGTCGGCTGACATGTATGTTCGTCCGCGAAAAGACCGTTTATAGGCTTATTGTCCGCTCTTAAGGAGGCAGACCGAAAGTGATGATCTTCAGCGCCATTGACTTAAAGGGGTTGCTAGTTTGGTGAACCGCTCATGATCGCAATAGGCAAGGTAGTTAGGGTGACCCGGGACGGAAAACTCGTGGTGAAAGCCGAGGCGCTCCCCAAACTTGGGGCTAAGGTGTACGATTCCTCAGCGAACGCGATAGGCTACGTGTACGATGTCATAGGTCCGGTAACCTCTCCCTACGTTGTAGTCAAGGTATCCTCACCAGCTGTGCAGAGGCTGGATTACCTCGTGAACAGGCTCCTCTATGCGTCAGAAGTTTCTCGAAAGAAGGGGGTTGCACAATGAGCAAATGTCCGAACTGCGGGTCATCGAATCTCGTTTTCGACACACACGCCGGAGAGGTGAAATGCGCTGAGTGCGGTTACGTCATCGAGGATGGAGCTGTAGATACAGGCCCCGAGTGGAGGGCTTACGACGGGGAGCAACGGCTGGCTCGGACGAGGGCCGAGCCCGTGAGGTTCCCTGCCTCCCTCTCGACCGTCATCGGGAGGAGCACAATGCTAGGAGCCGCCAGGAGAGCAGAGTTCGCAAGGCTTTCGCTGATCCAGGCATCGGTTTCAGGGGAGGAGGATAGGGGCATCAGAGCCGGTAAGGAGGAGATAAGCAGACTCACAGCAGCCATTCAGTTACCCCAGCAGGTGAGAGTAGAAGCAATCCGCCTCTTCGCCCTTGCGCAGAGGGCTGGGCTGCTCAAAGGAGGCAGTGTGACAAACATGGCTGTAGCGTGCGTGGTTCTCGCCTGCCGGGAGTTCGGGGTTCCGAACCCCATGGCGAAGCTCTGCGAGATAGCGCCCGCCGACCAAAGCCGGGTCCGTCACAGCTACACTCTCCTCCTCCAGCATCTGGGGGACAAGCTGAAGCTCAAACCTCCCAATCCTCTCAAGTACATCCCAATGATCGCCAGCAAGCTGGGGTTGAGCGTGAAAGTGCAGCGAACAGCCGCAGAGATAATAAAAGCCGCTGATGAGGGTCGTGTCCTCCTAGGCAAACCGCCGAGGAGCATCGCGGCAGCTGCCCTCTACATATCCTGCTCCATCTATGGAGAGAGGAAGAGCAGGACAGCTTTCGCGGTGGCAGCTGGGGTCACGGAAACCACACTCAGGAAGCGTGTTAGAGAGCTGATGAAGAAGCTCGATGTGTACGTGCACGTTTAGCGTACGCTGCAATCAAGCGAGCCTACGTACAAAAGGCTTTTTACCTCCTACTCCGCATTTAGTGGAGAGTGAAAGTATGCAGAGCGAAGCTAAAGAGCTGAGACTAAGCGAAGGTGGCGGAGAGCAGCTTGAGAAACGCATCCTAGACATAGTGTCCGCATCAGGTGATGCCGGGGTTCTCCAACGTGACATCTGGCACCTCTTGAACATTGACAGCAGGAGGGGCAGCAAGCTCATTAAGCGTCTTGAGAGGATGGGTTTGATATCGCGTGAGATCATCGTGCACAAGGGGAGGAAGGTCTACCTGCTCAAACCCACACCCAAGCTCCGGCAGATCCCCAGGCTTCCCTCCGAGCTGGACTCTATCCCCTGCTTTTACTGCCCGCTCCTCCCAGCCTGCACCGGTGAGCTGTCGAAAATCCTCTCGTGCGAGAAGCTCAACCGATGGCTACTCGACTCGAGCGTGCCCCCAGCCGCTGAAGGTTAACCGCGCGAAGCTATTTAAAAGACCACCCGTTAGCAGCCTGTGAGCTTGGTACGCTGCTTCGTAGCGGTGGACTTGGAGGATCCGGCTATCGCGTCGAAGATAGCCGCGATTCAAGAGCAGCTGGAAGCTGCGGGCGCCAAGCTTAAGCTTGTGGAGCTGGAGAACTTGCACCTGACCCTCAGGTTCATAGGCGAGATCCCTCGAGATCTCGTCGAAAGGGTTGTAGAAGCCCTGCGTGGCGTGGAGTTCGCGCCTTTCACTGTCCGCTTCGTGGGGTTGGGCGCCTTCCCCAACCCGAGAAGGCCGAGGGTCGTATGGGTTGGCGTCGAAGAGGGAGCGAAGGAGCTGTCCGAGCTTAGCGCGAAGGTTAACAGCGCGCTCGCCAAGCTCAAGCTGCCCAAGCCGGAGGAAGAGTTCACCCCCCACCTCACGATCGCCAGGGTAAAGAGCGGCGTCGGCAGCCTACCGAGGATCATCGAGGAAAACAGGAGCGTCGAACTCGGGTCGATGCCCGTCGACAAGTTCAGGTTGAAGAAGAGCACGCTAACCCCCAGGGGGCCTATCTACGAGACGCTGTTCGAGGTGAAGGCGCGCGGCGTATGAACCGAATGGAGGGACTGCTGAGCGAAGTCCTCAAGCGCGTGACCCCGACCCAAGCTGAGAGAGAGCGCGTGTCGCAGGTGGTGGCGAAAGTCGTAGAGGTCCTAGAGCGCTCGGCTCGGGAGCTGCAGGCCGAAGTCGAAGTTGAGGTAGAGGGTTCCTTCGCGAAAGACACTTGGCTCTCGGGGGACGTGGATGTCGACGTGTTCCTCCTTTTCGACCCAAGTGTACCGGTCGAGGAGCTGAGACTCAAGGGATTGCATATCGCGAAGAAAGCTGCCGAAACGCTACAGATCCGCTCGAGGGAAAGGTACGCTTCCCACCCGTACCTTACGCTCGAGCTCGATATTTGCGAAGTAGACGTGGTGCCGGCTTACAGGGTCCCTTCGCCCGCGCACATAAAGTCACCAGTCGACAGGACGCCCTTCCACACGGCCTACGTCAAGAGCAAGCTCGATGCTAAACCGGATTTGAGGGGAGAGGCGAGACTTCTGAAGCGTTTCGCCAAGGGGGTTGGTGTCTACGGGGCGGAGGTGAGGGTCGAGGGTTTCTCCGGTTACCTTCTCGAGCTCCTGGCTGTCCACTACGGCTCGTTCCTCTCAACGCTGAGAGCTTCCTCCGGCTGGAAACCTTTCCGGACAGTAGTCGACATCGAAGGCCACTACAGCGACCCGCGCGATGCCCTAAAGAGGTTCCGCGAACCTCTCGTCGTGGTTGACCCTGTGGACCCGAAGCGTAACGTGGCCAGCCCGGTCTCCCTCGACAGCATGTGCAAGTTCATTGCTGCCGCACGAGCCTTCCTAAGAGAGCCCAGCTTGGAGTTCTTTTACCCGGGTCCCTTGCAGCTGCCTACACCCGACAAGCTTTTGAGTCAGAGGAGCGTGGCCGCCGTCAAGCTCAGCGCACCTCCTTTACCCGAAGACGTGCTGTGGGGGCAGGCCAAGAGGGCTTTGAGGGCCTTGGCTCACGGTCTTGAGCGCTTCGGCTTCAGCGTGTTCGACGCGGCGGCTTGGGCCGGCGAAGGCGAGCTGGTGCTCCTATTCGAGCTTGAAACACTCGAGCTGCCGCCGCTCGAGAAGCACCACGGTCCCCCGGTCTACTCAGATCACGACGAACGCTTTCTCTCGAAGTACGCGGAGGGGGGATGCGTTGCGGGTCCGTACATCGAGGGGGACAAATGGGTCGTGGTTAAACCGCGTAAAGTTAGGAGCGCGGGCGAGGCGCTTACAAAGCTGGTTTCTGCGTACAACATAGGCGAAGACTTGACACCTAGCGCTAAATCCGGGTTTAAGGTGTATATCGGAGGCGATGTAGCCGATGCGTCGGCGAGCGAAGACTACAAGAAGTTCCTCAGCAGCTGGCTTGTGAGGAAGTACCCGTGGCTGCGGAGCTCTGGAACTTAAACCCGCGCCAGAGACTGGTGCTTACATACCCCTACGCGGACGACGACGAAGCCAGAAGGAGGATAGTCGAACTGACGATACTGGGTGTGAAAAGACTTGTGTTCGAGGGTCCTGTTGAGCTGTGGGGGTTACGGGTCCTTGCCAAAGGGACGACGAGCGTCGTGGTTAAGGGTGAGGCCTTCGGAGCGCAAGTGGCGGTGAAGGCTAGGAGGATGGACGCTAACAGGTCATCGTTGCTGGCTGAGGCCGAGAGACTCCGCCTAGCGAATAGAGTTGGCGTAGGACCCCGCCTGCTCGCGGCCTCGCGCAACTTCCTCGTGTGGAGGTACGTCGAGGGGCTCCCGCTGGAGGAGTGGGCGCTCAAGGCTGAGCCGGGCGAGCTGCGGGTTGTCGCCAGAAAGCTGATCGAGCAGGCTCTTGCCCTCGACAGTATCGGGCTCGTGCACATGGAGCTGTCGAGGCTCGGCGACCACGTTCTGGTGACCCCACAGCTTGACGTCGTGATATTCGATTTCGAAACCGCGAGCACTACTAGCTCGAAAAGCAACGTCACCCAGGTCCTTCAGGGGCTTCTAGTCAGGGAGAAAGAGGTCGCAGCAAAGTTCAGGCTGGCTCTGGGCGTGACGAAAGAGGAGGCGCTGGAAACGGCTAAGGCATACAAGGCTGAAAGAAAGAGGGAAATGCTGCTTAAGCTGCTCGGACCCCAAGGTTGGGGTGAAGGTAGCTAAGCTAAGGGTTTGCCGCTTACGCTGACTACGAGCTCCATCCCTTCTGCCTTACCTTCGGCTAAGCTCCTGAGAAGGTGGAGAGACTTCCTTCTCGATAGGATCTTGTTGTTGTTGCCGCAGAAGGGGGAGTAAACGCACCTAGGGCAACCCTCCTCGCACGTGCACGAGGTCACGATCCTCAATGCCCTCGCGAACGCCTCCTCCAGCCTGCGGAATAGCGTTTTCGAGCACCCAGAACCGCCGGGGTAGCTGTCGTAGACGAAGACATGACCTGAGGGGTAGCTGATACCACCCAAGTCGGTCGGAGCGGCGCCAGCGACCATCTGCGCAGCCGAGATTATGACGTGTTCAGCGGCGTGAAAGGCTTCCGCGTTGCCCATTAGCCCCCACTCGGGGTTTACGGGGAAGCGGATCAGGATCCCCCTGGTAGAGAACTCGTGCGCGTAGTCCCTGTCGAGCGGAGCCTCCCTCACGGTTGCTCCGCTCTCGAAATCGCGCACAACGTAACCGTAAACGACCTCCCTGACCCTGATACGCCCGTAATCGACTTCGACGCCCCAAACCTTCCGCGAATCCTCGGCAACGAAAGCCACTGGTTCGGAGTAGTAGAGGGCGCTTGTCACGAAGCGGTAATCTCGAGGGAGCTTAGCGACAGTCGCTTTCCTCTCGGTGAGCTCTAGCGAAAGGTAGGTGTCGCCGCCGTGCAAGTAGACAGCGCCGGGGAAGAGCTCCTTGAGCGCCATGGGCATCTCCCGGAAGCCGATTAGCTTACCCGCGCTATCGTAAATGCGGACCACCTCGCCCACTCCTCGCAACCCGGGCCTCGACCTGAGGTACCTAGCGGCTTCGGCTGTAGCCCTGTAGTAACCTCTGCTCTTTATGAAGCGTAGAAAGCCCTGAGAAGCTAGCTCTTCCACAAGCTTAGCTTCGAACGGTTGGATCTCGCCCAAAGAGAGCGGCTTGTCAAGGGCCGCAGCGAGCAACTGGATCTTAGCCACCTCCTCGTTCTCGGGTTCAATAGCCGCAGGCTCAACCCCTTTCCCGAAGAAGTCGCTGGGGTTGTTCTCGTAGTACTGGCTTATCGGGTCGTTCCCCAGCACTGTTAGTACATACGCTTTGCCGCCCCTCCTCCCGCACCTGCCCGTCCGTTGCACGTACTTGCTGTAGGCTGGCGGTAAGTTGGCCAGCACAACGCAGTCTAGATCGCCGATATCTATGCCTAGCTCCAAAGTGGGCGTCGCTGCGACTGCGAGACCCCTCCCGCTCGCAAGCTGCTTCTCTACCCTCCTCCTCTCCTCCGGCAGGAGGCCAGCTCGGTGGACGAGCACGTCTACTCCCATCCTAGCGCAGAGGCGGTGCAGAAGCTCCACCGCTCTGTGGCTATCCGCGAAGGCTATCGTTTTCAAACCCCTTTTAACGCAAGCAGCCACGAGGCTCGCGACCTCTGCCAGCTTGGGTCGCGCGACCGGCTTCACGAACACGTGGTATACAAGCCCCCGACGACCTGGACCAGCGTCGACGACCTCGACATCAACGCCGAATAGAGCGCTGGCGAACTCTTTGGGGTTCCCGACCGTGGCGCTGGTGCCCACAAGCACGGGTTCGCTCTTCATGGCTCTGCGCAAACGGCGCACGACGTAGTGGACGTGCGCTCCCAGCACCCCACTGTACACGTGGAGGTCGTCGAGTACCACGTACTCGGCGGTCGAGCAGAGCTCGCGGAAGCGGGGGGAGCCCATGAGCCCGTAGTGAAGCATATCGGGGTTCGTGATGAGCACTTGGGGCGGCATCGCGTAAATTGCCTCCCTCTCCCTCTCGCTCGTATCGCCGTCGAAGACCAACGCTCGGGCTCCGAAGACCGAAGTAACAAGGGAGTTTACGCGGGCGAGCTGGTCCCTAGCCAGAGCTTTTGTCGGGTACACGAGGATCGCCTTCACCTCCGGCTTGTAAGGCTCCTCGAGGACCCGCTCAAGCACAGGAAGGAGGAACGCCTCCGTCTTCCCCGTGCCTGTGCCCGCCACGATAAGCGTGCTCTTACCGGACTCAATAAGGCGGATCGCTTCCGCTTGGAACCGGTAAAGCCGCTCGATCCCTCTCTTCTTTAACGCCTCTCTGAGCACTTCGGATTTCACGACCTCCTCGACCGGTGGGCCGGGCGCGGGGGGAGTAGGCATCTCTACGGCCACGTGAACTACCTTTCGCGCGCTATCTCTCCCGATTTCCTCAACGAATTCGTCTGGGGTACTGTACGGTTCAAACACTAGAGCTGCACCGCGCTAGAGCTTATTAAGCTCGCTCGCGGCAACCCGCCGCTTGGGTGAGAACATGCTGGTAGGAGTTGCTGGCATGCTGCTGATCGTAGCGGCGTGGCTTTTAAGCTTGAAGGACATCCCGAGCCCCAGGTTGAGCGCGCTGTACGGGGTTGGTAGCGCTCTTTTAACAATCCACTCGATAACCATCGGAGATCCCGTTTTCTCGATACTCAACGCCGCTGCGACCGCTTTAGCCCTTACAAACCTGGTTAGGTGGTTCAGAGGCGCGAAGCAGCTATAAGGCGCCGCTCCCCAGGCTCCTGTGAGCTGGCCCCGCGTCGAAGCGGTCGAGGTGTTCTGCGCTAGGCTCCCCTACAGGGAGGCTTTCACGATAGCCACCGGGACTTCGACAGCCTCGTGGAACCTTGTGGTGAAAGTCGCGGTGGAGGGAGGGGTTGAGGGCTGGGGTGAGGGCTCCCCCTCCTATACTGTGCTCGGTGAGACGAGAGGCTTGGTGGTCGCGAGCGCTAGGCGTTTAGCTGAGCTGCTTGTCGCCGAGCGGGACTTGAGCCCTGAGCGCCTCTACGAAGTCTGCTCCCAGAGCCCCTCTCCAAGCGCCGCGGCGGCGTTGGAGGAAGCGGTGCTAGACGCTTGGGCTAAGAGCGCCGGTGCGAGCGTGGCCAAGCTGCTTGGAGGCCCCTACCGCACAGCCATCGAAACCGACGTAACGATCGGCATCATGGAGCCGGAGGAGCAGGCTAAGCGTGCCGTCGGGTTCGTCGAGATGGGGTTCAGGATCCTTAAGGTGAAGCTAGGTCTCGACCCTGAGAAAGACGTCGAGAGAGTGAAGGCGGTGAGAAACGCAGTGGGTGAAGGCGTAAAAATACGTGTGGACGCGAACCAGGGGTGGAGCACCGAAGAGGCCGTGAAGGTCGTCAACAGGATCGCGACTTACGACGTAGAATACGTGGAGCAACCGGTCCGCTGGGACGACTTGCAAGGTCTCGCGAAAGTGAGGAGGGAGAGCCCGCTGCCGATAGCGGTCGACGAGAGCGTCAAGAAGCCGGCGGACGTGTTCAAGGTGGCTAGGGCTGAGGCCGCGGATATAGTCAACATAAAGGTTATGAAAAGCGCAGGCTTGCTGGGCGCCTTAAGGGTTGCCCACGCCAGCGAGGCGGCCGGCCTGGTGAACATGGTGGGCTGCATGGGGGAGGGGAAGCTGGGGATCACAGGAGCTGTCTGCTTCGCGGCCAGCACCCTTAACGTGAAGTACTTCGACCTCGACTCCGACGTACTGCTTGCAGAAGACTACGCTGAAGGCGGTTCCGCTGTCGATAGAGGGTTGAGGAGCGTGCCTAGCGGCCCAGGATTAAACGTAAAAGTAAACTCGAGCAAGCTGGCTAAGCTGGCGGTCGTCAGGCGAGTTTGACGTAGTTCCTACCGGCCCTCTTCTCGACGACCACGTATCCGAGCTTCTCGAGGCGCTTCACTCTCCTCCACATGGTGGTCGAAGGCATGCCCACCGCTTTCTGCAACTCGCTCTGAAATGCACCACCCCCCGCCCTCCTAAGCGCTTCGAGGATCGCTAGGTCCTCCTCGCTCAGCTCAGCGAGAGCCTGCTCAACCCTCCTCCTACTAGCGGCGAGCGCCACAGCTGCCACCGCTAAAACGGCAACGACTGCCGCTAGCGCGTAAACTAATGGCGGTTGAAGCAACTGGCTCCAAGCGCTAGGCTGCTGTTGGGATGGTGACTGCTGAGGTTGAGAACCTGGTTGCTGGGCCTCGGGTTGCTGCTCAGACGGTTGTGTTGAGGACTGTTGAGCGCCGGGCGTGGTCTGGTTTGACGGTGGAGGTGGGGGTGCGGCGTAGAGGATGACGTACTTGACGCTAACTAAACCAGGGCTGAACTCCAAGACTATGCGAGCGCCAACGTTGTAGACTTTTTGCGGCAGTCTCCCAAGGTCCGTTACGGTCGCGTTATCGGGGAGTACAACCCTAACCCTGTAAGGCGAAGTGAAGTTGAGGCTCCACGCGGCGCCCACCTTGGACGTTAAGTCTTGCGTGTAGTAGGATGCGCGAACCAAGCTCGAGTTGATGTTAGCGATAAACAGCGTCCGCAGGGTTTCGTTAACCGCGTAGGCTAGCGGCTCACCCCACTCGTCGACCACGATAACGCCGAGCGAGAGGTCCGGCAGCCCGAGCAGTGGAAGAGAGATGCTCACGTTGCCGCCGGTCGGGACGTAACAGTCAACGCGCGTTAGCCCTCCCTCGTACACCGTAACAACGAGAAGAGGCTCTGGAGGAGAGCTCGCGGCTAGCGCGCTAGCCGCGAGCGTTAAGGCGAGCAACACCCGTGCACGGTACACGACTCTGCGACGCCCGCTCTCCTTTAAGGGTTACGGAAGTTGGGGGGATACTTCAAGCGAATTACCGCTCAGATAAGGCTGAACTCGTCACGGCTCGGCATCGCCTGGGCTCATCACCGTGAATGCTTGTTGATGCACATAAAAATCCCTTTCGCGAAGGTATAGCGTGCTAAAGGCGCTGTACAACAGAGTTTCCCTCGAGCACGCCCCACCCTTCCCCCACCCAGAACGGCCGGAACGCCTCGAGGTGGCGCTGGCCGCCTTAAAGGCTGCTGTAGAGGTCGAGATAGTGGAGCCGCCATGCGCCGCCAGGGAAGACCTGTACAGGGTCCATGCGCCCGATTACGTGGCGAGGATCGAGCGCTACGTTGAATCGGGGGTCTCCATGCTCGACAGCGACACCTACCTGTGCCGAGGCACGATGAGGGCCGCGCTCGCCGCCGCCGGTGCCTCGTTGACTGCCGCTGAAGCCGCATTGGAGGGCTTTACAGCGTTCGCGCTGCCGAGGCCACCGGGCCACCACGCGGGTAGGAAAGGCACAGCGATGGGTGCGCCTACGCAGGGATTCTGCATCTTCAACAACGCAGCGCTGACCGTCAGGCGGCTGCTGGAGCTGGGTATCAGAAGAGTGGCGGTCGTAGACTTAGACGCACACCACGGCAATGGAACGCAGGAGATATTCTACTCGGACCCCCGCGTCCTCCACATCGACCTCCACGAGGACCCCGCGACGCTCTACCCCGGGACCGGCTTCCCCACCGACTTAGGGGAGGGGGAGGCGGAGGGCACGAAAGCGAACGTGATCCTGCCACCGGGGAGCAGCGACGATGTCTACGAGCTCGCGCTGAAGGAAATTGTGATACCACTCCTCGAGGAGTTCAAGCCGGAAGCCATCGTGTTCTCAGCGGGCTTCGACGCGTACGACGGCGACGGCCTCACCCACCTTAGAGCGGGTTCCCGCACCTACGCGCTACTGGGTAAGCTACCGCGCGAGCTGGGCGTAAGAAGGGTTGCAGCTATCCTAGAGGGCGGATACAGCGTGGGCTTAAGGCGGGGGCTGCCAGCTTTCGCCGCCTCGCTCGCAGGCTCGCAAGCCGAGTTCGAAGCCCACAGCTCGCCCCAACCCGTACTGTCGCTAGCGAAGGAATACGTGATAGAGCTGAAAGGTCTCCTGAGAAGGTACTGGAAGCTTTAGCGCGCAGCCTTTTATCCGGCCGCGCGCAGGAACCCTGTGAGGGGGAGAGCGAGCGTCGAGATAGCGAAGAGGGTTCTGGAGAAGAGGGGGTACACGGTAATCGACGAGAACGTGAGAATAAGGCTGAACGGCCTGGAGGTGGGCGAGGTCGACATCCTGGCTAAAAGTCCGAGCAACGAGCTCCTCGCCGTAGAGGTGAAAGCCGGAGGCATCGGCGTTTCGGAGCTTAAGCAGCTATACGTCAACGCGCTCATCCTCAAAGCGAAGCCCGTTGCTGTGGCACGCTCTACCTCCGACGAGGCGAAAGCGTTAGCGAGCAGGTTGGGGATCGAGCTGGTGGAACTGAGCGATTTGTTAACTATCGACGAGGAGGAGCTGTACAGTGTAGTAAAATCCGCTGTCGAGGACGCCTTCTTCGAGCTTTTAGCCGCCCTTCCAGCGCTGGGCGATGAGCAGACTGCGCGCCTCCTGGAAGCGGTGGCGCATAGCGAAAACCTCGATCAAGCAGCTAGGATTATGGGCGTAGGAATCGGAGAGTTGGAGAGGAGCCTACAAGAGCTTAGGAGGAACGGTCTACTACCCCCGCTAGCCGGGTACGGGAGACTGAGAGCGTACGCTAAAGCACTTTTAGCGCTCCGAGCAGTTCTAGCAATTTCGATACGCGAGCCATAAGGCACTACGGCAGCATCTAACGTCTGGATTGTAGAGTGCTACCAAGAACGCCTAAAAATTATTATTATTATTAAAAAGTTAGAATAAAAAGGAAAAATAATTTTATTTTACGGGAGCCAGAGGGCGGACATTCTCGGTAGCACTACCGTGAAGAGGTTGACGAGCGCTGCCGGCAGCCAGGCGGCTCCGAAGCCGAGGATCCATCCTGCGCAGGCGGGCATCGCGTACTCCTCGTACCTCTTGATGCCGACCGTCCTGATGGCGACGAACTTGATGATAAGCGCTAGCAGCGAGGTCAACCACATGTAGGTTACGATAGTCATGCCGACGTAGAGCGCGGGCACGTTGATGAACCAGAACCAGGTGAACCTCGCCTTCAGTATGTACAGTACGATGCCGAGCAGGATACCGAAACCATAGAAGTAGGTGGCCACAACAGAGGGCGTCATGCCCTCACCCATCCACCTACCCCTGTGGTACCAGCCGGCCGCCATCCACGGCCACCAGCTAGCGCCGGCGGCGTTCGTGGCCTGCAAACCGCCTTTCGTGTGGAGGATGAAGTAGGCCTCGATGGGCATCGCGACGAACGAGAAGATCAAAGAGCCGAGCACGAGGGCAATCAGCAGGTCGGCCATCCTCATCTTCAAATCGTGAGCCAGCTTGTACAGCGTAACCTGGTGACCTGCGCTTAATGGGCTGAAGCTGATGTTCCAGTTGTGCATGTTAGCAATATTCCTGGCGATTGTGAACCAAGCTGGATTCGTGTTCGGGTTGTCCCAAGTGACCTGGGCCTCGGTAGGCCACCCTCTCAGGTAGATGCCGAGCTGGTAGGTGGGATCCCAAGCGTGGCCCCAACCGGTGCCGACGTGCCAGAAGACCTCCGCGTAAACCCTAGCGTACACGATGTTAAAGAGGATCGCCCAGATGGGCACGAGCAGTGCGATTATGGGGTCGGCTTGCTCGGCGAGCATCAAAGCGTACCAGCCGAAGAAGCCGATCAGCATCAACGCTGTAACGAGCCTAAGCGAAAGACCCTGCTCCACGAGATCTTTCCTCCACAAAGTCGAGAAGACTTCAACGATCCTCCTCCTGTACCTGTACAGCATCCAGATGGTTATCGAGAGGCCGACACCGTTGGCGGCGATTAACCTGTATGGGAACGGCATCCACTGACCGGGGTAGTCCTCCCAGGGCCAGACGAACTCCATGCCCGGCCTGTAGGGGACGATGCCCGTCGCCACCGCGATACCCTGGTAAAGCACACCGAATATGATCCAGCAGAGTACTAGGGTGATGAGCGCGTCGTTCGGCATCACGAGGCCGACCGCGACCTGGGGTACGAAGAAGATCGCAGCCGCGTAGACGCCGGGCCAGAGCGAAGCGAGGAAGGGCATCGCTACGTTGGTTTCACCCCACCATGCCGCTATTGGGAAGGCTGGTAGTAGTTCGGCGAGGATTGGGTTGATTCCGCTGATAATTCCAACGACGAACATCGCCCAGAAAACCTTTGTGTGCGGTATGCTGAAGTCGAAAAGCCTCGACTTGTTACCTGTCGTTACCTCGCCAGCCTCCCTGAACAAGTATAGGCTCGGAACCGCTAAGGGGAAAACGAGCCTCTCCTCCTCCGCCCACGGCTTTCCAAAGGCGAAGGCGACCCAAGAGCTAATCAAGCTGTAGAAGACATAGACGAGACCCCAGTAGAAGAGCGGCTGCAGCACAGCGCCCCACGGGATCTCCTGGCCGGGGCTTCTCCCGCTAACGACCATCCTAGCAACATCGAACCGCAACGGCTCAGGCGGGATCGAGAACGCCGGCACAGCGCGGCTCCAGTAATCCCTCAGAGCGTCGATGGTGAAGGCCAGGTAGTCGCCCCAAGGTATGCAGCTCCAGATGTACTGCGGCGGGTTGAGGTGCGCGGCTGCGTGCATCGTGAGGTGGCTGTGCATCCCCATGAAGGTGAATAGCGAGAAGATGAAAACCCACTCCTGCGGCGTTAACCTCATCTTCGGGTTGGCTCTACCAAGAAGCTCGAAGATTGCTACGAGGTAGATCATCGGTATGATGAAAGTGCCGAAAGTGCCGCCCTTGTCGGTGTAAAGGCCAAAGACGACGGAAAGGTAGGCGTACACCAGCGCTAGCGGGATGCCGATAGCTAGCGACCTAATCGTGATACCCGGCAGGTACTCCACAACCTCCTTGCGGACTTCTGTTGTCGCCATCAGGGGGTTATG
>Ga0197143_1001262_pt1 | contig 21992 bp, 16 predicted proteins | sample GBS70_MetaG_FD_148603 | JGI IMG/M metagenome (GOLD analysis project Ga0197143, IMG submission 148603) | Sediment microbial communities from Great Boiling Springs, Gerlach, Nevada, United States - GBS 70_MetaG | ecosystem: Environmental > Aquatic > Thermal springs > Hot (42-90C) > Sediment...
ACTTGGAAAATTAGGATAAGGCTGGAAATTATCTATCTCACAAAAATTACCACTTATCAAAAGTAAATCGTAATCTGTAGTTTCTAAATTTGAAGTATTTAATTGATAAGTTGTATCTGATATTTGAATATAACCACTTGAAGCATTGAATTCTACACTTCCCTTTTTCTTTAATAAAATCATATTTTTACCATTTGGTTCTCCAAAATACTCCCATTTTACATTTATTATATCACCTCTATTAACACTATCCTTATCAACAATAACTCTAATACTATCTAGATTTCCTGATAGACAATCAACACTTACATTGTAATTATCAAAATTTATCTCAACTTTATAATTTTGATTATTTTTATAAACAATAATAGTTGAATAGCCAAGTGCAGAACTATTATATGTTATTTGATTACCATTTATTTTAACCATAGCATCTTGAATATAAATATCATCTTTTAAGTTTTTTATTCTAATGAGGCCAATAGCTAGACTATCAGGATAACCTGAAATTGTATTTATAGTCCCTGCAATCGCATAACTTTTGGTTTGAGAGGAGTTTTCATTTCTTGAACAAGAAATTAAAATTAATATAAAAAAAATTATCATCTTCTAAGGCCTAAACCAACATTAAAAATTGGAACATTATAATAATCTGGTCTTAAATATAAAGAAAATCCTAATTGAAAGAATTTTTTACTATAAATCAAGCATAGTGAATTTAATGAAGTTATAAAACTAAAATCTTTGTAATCATAAATCAATTTTAAAATTCCATAAAGGTACTTTTGGTTGTATGGTTTAAAAGGTTCCATATTTAAGTCAATATCATAAATTAGTTCTGGTTTTATTGAAAAACTATTAAAAATTTTATTTTTTATTCCAAAATTTATTCTAAAATAATTTAAAGTATCAGAAAATTTTTCAAAATTTTGAAATTGATTTTGACTTGTAAAATTGATATTTAGAGAAATATTATCAAAAATTTTTTTCTCAAATCCAAAATTAAATAAAAATTCTGAAAGTTCTTTATTTCCAGCTGGTGTTTCAACCCTTTCTAGACTTTTCCCATAAAATCCACTTATAAATAAATTATTTGATAAATTTGCCCTTTCCATAGTTGAATTATAACCCATACACCCGGAAAGAATAACTAAAATAACTAATAGAAAAATAGTAAAAATTTTCAAAAGGTAAATTTTAAAGCACAAATTTTTATTCCCCATGCCTTGTCTAATAATTCTGAAATGTTCATTAAATCTTTATTTTGCTGAAATAGATGAAACTGGCTTCAATACTAAAAAAACTTCATTTTTATTAGGTTATTGATTATCAACTACTTATCACTATTTATTGGACAAAGCATTTACTCCTTTAATTTCATACTTTAAAATTTTCAAAACTTATGAAATACCCAATTGAGAAAATAAGAAATATAGGAATTATAGCACATATAGATGCAGGTAAAACTACTACTACCGAAAGAATTTTGTTTTATACTGGAAGAAAACACAAAATTGGTGAAGTTCATGAAGGACAAGCAGAAATGGATTGGATGGAGCAAGAAAGAGAAAGAGGAATAACAATAACGGCAGCTTCAACAAGTGTATTTTGGAAAGATTGTATGATAAACATTATTGATACACCAGGACATGTTGATTTTACAATAGAGGTAGAAAGAGCTTTAAGAGTATTAGATGGAGCAGTTATTATATTTGATGCGGAAGCAGGTGTAGAACCACAAAGTGAAACTGTCTGGAGACAGGCAGACAAATATAAAGTTCCAAGAATAGCATATATTAATAAAATGGATAAAATAGGAGCAGACTTCTTTAATGTAATTGAAATGATGGAAGAAAGATTATCAGCTATACCACTACCTATTCAAATTCCAATAGGAGCAGAAAGCTCATTTAAAGGAGTTGTAGATTTAATTAGTATGAAATCAATAATTTGGCTTGAAGAAACACTTGGAGCTAAATATGAAATTTTAGATATTCCTGATGATTTAATTGAAAAGGCAAAAGAATATAGAGAAAAAATGATAGAAATTCTTGCTGAATTCAATGAAGAAATAATGCTAAAATATATTGAAGGAGTGGAAATAAATGAAAATGATTTAATTAAGGCTATAAGAAAATCTACACTTGCTTTTGAGGTTGTTCCGGTACTATGTGGTTCTTCATTCAAAAACAAAGGAATACAACCATTACTTGACGCTATCGTAGATTTCCTACCATCACCAATAGATCTCCCACCTGTAAAAGGAATAAACCCAAATACAAATTTAGAAGAGACAAGATTACCAAATGAAAATCAACCTTTAACAGCACTTGCTTTTAAAATTATGACTGATCCTTACTTGGGCAAATTAACTTATATTAGAGTTTATAGTGGTAAAATTACTGCTGGAACTTATGTTTATAATTCTACAAAAGGTATTAAAGAAAGAGTTTCAAGAATTGTTCGTATGCATGCAAACAAAAAGGAAGATATAGAAGAATTATGCGCTGGTGATATTGGAGCGATAATTGGTTTAAGAAGTGCCACAACAGGTGATACAATATGCGATGAGAGTCATCCTATATTATTAGAGTCATTACAAGTACCTGATCCTGTTATTGCCCAAGCAATATATGTTAAAACAAAAGAAGAAAGAGAAAAATTAGCCCATGCACTTTCAAAATTTATGGAGGAAGACCCATCATTTAGGGCTTGGACAGATGAAGAAACTGGTGATACAATAATTGCTGGAATGGGAGAATTACATCTTGAAATTATCGTTGATAGAATGAGAAGAGAGCATAAAATAGATGTTCAAGTGGGATTACCACAAGTTGCATATAAAGAAACTATAACATCAAGTGCAAAGCAGGAAGGTAAATATATAAGGCAGACAGGTGGAAGAGGGCAATATGGTCATGTTTGGATTGAAATAGAATCATTAGAAAGAGGAAGAGGTTTTGAATTTGTGAATTTAATTGTTGGAGGTAAAATTCCAAAAGAGTTCATACCATCTGTTGAAAAAGGTATTAGAGAAGCAATGAAAAAAGGTGTTTTAGCAGGTTATCCTGTTGTTGATGTTAGAGTAAAGCTGTTTGATGGCTCTTATCATGAAGTAGATTCATCAGATATAGCATTTCAAATAGCAGCAAGTCAGGCATTTAAAGAAGCTATGAAAAACGCTAAACCAGTTTTACTTGAACCAATAATGAAAGTTGAAGTAGTAACACCCCAAGATTATTTAGGAGAAGTAATTGGAGACTTAAATAGTAGAAGAGGACATATTATTGCAATTGAAGATAGAATGAATTCAAAAGTTATAATTGCTTATGTGCCACTTGCAGAAATGTTAAATTATGCAACAACATTAAGATCATTAACACAAGGAAGAGCATATTATACTATGATTTTTGATCATTATGATATTGTTCCTTCAAATATAACAGAAAAAATTATAAAAGAAAGACAAGAAAAATTATCCAAAATTAATAAGTGAGAATTTTTATTTCTGCTGGCGAGGTTTCTGGTGATATAAGAGCAAGTGAATTAGTTAATTCATTCAAGAAATATGGAAATTTTTCATTTTTTGGAATGGGTAGTAGTTATCTTAAAAAAGAAGGTGTTAATATTGTATATGATTTTAAAGAAGATTCAATAGTAGGAATTCAAGAGGTAATATTAAGATTGAAAAATGTTTTTGAAAGTTATAAAATCGTATATAGAGAAGCACTAAAAAGTGATATTATTATTTTAGTTGATTATCCTGGCTTTCATTTAAAATTAGCAAATGATTTAATAAAAGCAGGCAAAAAAAATATATTTTACTACATCTTACCGCAAGTTTGGGCATGGGGTCTTTTCAGAATAGAATCATTAAGGAAATTTAAAGGTTTATATTCAATTTTACCTTTTGAAAAGAAATTTTTTGAAAAGTATGGAATAAATGTAAAATTCTTTGGGCATCCATTGAAAAAGCTTTTGAATGAAAAAATAAATAAAATTCAAATTGAAGGGAAACCAATAATAGGATTATTGCCAGGCTCAAGAAAAGATGAAATCAGAAGATTAATTCCAAGATTTTTAAAAATAAAAAAGGAAATTGAAAAAGTTTATAAAGATGCGAAATTTATTTTATCTTTATTAATTGATTATCCTATTAGTGAAAACGATAACTTGAAAATTATAAGAGGTAGATCAATTGAGATTATAAACTCATCAGATATTTTAATTGTAGCATCAGGAACAGCAAGTTTGGAATCTGCTATACTTAAAAAACCTGCTATTGTTGTATATTCTACAAGTGAGCTAACATGGATATTAGGAAGACTTATTGTTAAAGTTCCATTTATAAGTTTAGTAAATCTAATTTTAAATGAAATGGTTTATCCTGAATATATTCAACATATAAGACCAAAGGAAATAACAAAAAAGGTAATAGAAATCCTTGAAAATCCACAAAAAATTGTAAATAAACTTTATAAAATTGATGAATTGTTAGGTGAGGATAATCCTACTGATAAAATTGCCTTAGATATTTTAAATTCAATTTAATAATTTGCTTAGTAATTTCGGAACTTCTTCAGGTAAGCTTGCAACTTTAACACCTGAACTCTCAAATGCCTTTATTTTTTCTTCCGCTGTTCCTTCACTTCCCGAAATAATAGCACCAGCATGTCCCATTCTCCTTTCAGGTGGTGCTGTTCTACCTGCTATAAACGCTACAACCGGTTTCTTAAATTCTTTCTTAATGTATTCAGCAGCATCTTGCTCATCTGTTCCACCTATTTCACCTATTAAAACGACAGCATCAGTTTCATCATCTTCATTAAATAACTTTAAAATATCTATGAACTTTGAACCAATTATTGGATCACCTCCGATACCAACCGCTGTTGATTGACCAAATCCATTTATTGTTAATTGATTAACAATTTCATAAGTTAATGTTCCACTTCTTGAAACAACACCTACTCTACCTCTTCTAAAAATATGAGAAGGCATAATCCCAACCTTACATTCATTTGGAGTAATAATACCAGGGCAATTAGGACCAATTAGTTTAGCACCTTTCCTATCAAGATAATTCTTAACCTTAATCATGTCATGAATAGGAATCCCCTCAGTTATAACAACAATTAAACTAATTCCATTATCAGCAGCTTCATATATAGCATCTACTGCAAATTGTGGAGGAACAAATATAATTGAAGTATTTGGTGAAGTTTTTTTAACAGCTTCTTTAACAGTATCAAATATAGGAATTCCAAGGTAATCACTCCCACCTTTTCCAGGTGTAACCCCAGCAACAATATTTGTACCATATTCAAGCATCAATTTTGTATGAAAGGAACCATCTCTTCCGGTTATACCTTGAACAAGAACCCTCGTTTCTTTATTTATAAGGATTGCCATTTTGAAAATTTTAAAGTAGATTTACTATAAAAATATACCTTGTCCAATAATTCTGAAATTATTTATTTTTCTTTATTTTCCCTACCCACCCTATATTCAAGCCTTCGGCTTTAAAATACCCATTTTTCGGTATTGGGGGACTTCGCCCCCCATTAGAACCCCCATAAAATCAGTAATTTCAGAAAGGCCTTTGTAAATCATTGACTACTAATAACTTAACACTATTTATTGGACAAAGTAATAAAAATAAATTAATGAACTTTAAAATTTTCAATCCTTGAATAACTGGAAATTTGAACCTTATAAAATAAAAGTTGTTGAACCCATTCCTATTACTACAAAAGAAGAAAGACTAAGCTATATTAAAAATGCTCACTATAATGTTTTTTTTCTTCCATCAAGTGCTATAACAATTGATTTATTAACAGATAGTGGAACTCCTGCACTTAGTAAATATCAACTATCTGCTATGATGCTTGGTGATGAAAGTTATGCTGGTTCTGAGAGTTATTATAAATTTCAAGAAGCGGTTATTAAATTCACAACTAAAAAACACGTAATACCTGTTCATCAAGGAAGAGCAGGTGAAAAAATCATTGCTGAACATTTTATTAAAAGTGGTGATATTGTCATTTCAAATACACTTTTTGATACAACAAGAGCAAATTTTGAATACAAAGGAGCTATAATTTATGATATTCCAGAAGAACACGATTTAGAAAGTGTATATCCTTTTAAGGGAAATATAGACCTAAACAAGCTTGAAGAATTATTAAAAAAATTTAAAGATAAAGTAAAGCTTGTTGTTCTAACAATTACAAATAATTCAGGAGGTGGTCAAGCGGTAAGTCCAAAAAATGTTAAGGAAACAAAAGAAATGTGTAAAAAATATAATATCAAACTTATGATTGATGCTTGTAGAATTTCAGAAAATAGTTATTTAGTTAAATTAAGAGATAAAGACTATTCAAATAAGTCAATTATTGAAATTATAAATGAAACATTAAGCTATGGAGATATTATAACATTCAGTGCTAAAAAAGATGGATTAAATCACATTGGTGGATTTATAGCATTAGATAATGAAGAAATGGCTAATGAGCTTAAAAATTATCTCGTTCTATTTGAAGGTTTTCCAACTTATGGAGGGTTGGCTGGAAGGGACTTAGAAATTATTGCTATTGGAATTCTTGAAAGTACAGATGAAAATTATTTAAAACATAGAATTGAGCAAGTTAAATTTTTATTAGAAGGATTAGATAATTTAAATATTCCTGTTATGAAACCTTTTGGAGGACATGCGGTTTATGTTGAAGCAAAAAAATTTTTAGAAAATATACCTGAAAATGAATTTCCTGGTCAAAGTTTAGTAATAGCTTTATATATTGAAGGAGGAATAAGAGCGGTTGAAGTTGGGAAATTCATGTTTAAAGATGCTAAATATAATTTTGTAAGGCTTGCTATTCCAAGAAGAGTTTATACAAAAAGTCATTTGGAATATGTTATTGAAATTTTTAAAGAAATTAAGAAAAAGAAACATTTAATAAAAGGGGTAAGAATTGTCAAAGAACCAAAATTTTTAAGGCATTTTACAGCCCATATTGAACCAATTGATAACTGGGTTTTAGAGCTATAAATGTTAATAATAATTTCTTATATTGTTGGAGATATTGAAATTATAACGAAAAACATATTTGAAGAGGATGATGGAATTTATAAAATTGTTAATAAATTACACTTTAAAACAAAACAATTCGTAGTGTTAAATATGATTCCATTTAAAAAAGGTTCAATTTTAAATGATACAACAATACTAAATGATATTAAGTCAAAATTATTATCTACGGGCTTATTCTATTCAGTAGATATTTCAAAAGAAATAATAAATGATACCATTAATGTTAAAATTATAACAAGAGATGTCTGGACACTTGGAATTTATTTAAATATTGAAGGTTCGGGAAGTGAGGGGAAAGTTGATATTGGAATTCAAGATTTGAATTTATTAGGATTAGGTATAGAAAGCAGAGTTTATATTACAAACAGTTCTGAGTATAAGGGTTTTGAAGGGGGATTTTCTTCAAGCTCCTTATTAAAGTTAATTACATTTGATTATTATTCAAAAATTACAAATTTAGAAAAGAATTTTTATTTTCAATCATCAAAAAGTAGCTGGCGAGGAATTAAAGGATTTTCTTATTATTTTTGGATAATTAGGAATAACTATTTAGATAAAATTTATAATGTTGTTGGTTTAAATGTAGGATATAACCTTAAAAGTCCAAAGAATGAACCATTCTTAGGATTTAGAATTTTTAGGGATTTTAGACCAATCTTAGGTTATAATTTTTCTAACATAAGTTTCGGATTTTTAAGAAACATTAATAGTTTTACAAGGGAAGAAACATTTAGTAAAGGTTATAATAGCTATATAGCTCTTGGTAAAGATTTTATAAGTTTTATAAATTTACTTTCATTTCTTTACAAAAAAACTTTATCAAATTTAAAAGTTGAGTTTGAAATAAATCCAAGTTATAACTATGTTATTCTTTCAAATTCAATTTATTATAAACCACTTTACTTTATAACATTTGCCCTCTATAATAGTTTTAACTATATGGATATAAAGGACACATCTTCAACAAAAGGCTTTTGGGTAGGCGGAGTTATGGGAATTAGAGGATTAAATTACTTTGAGAACTTTTCTAATAAGGTTTATAGGACCTCATTTGAAATAAGATTTTATACAAATGAAATTCTTAATTTAATAGCTTTTGGACCTTTATTTTTTTATGATTTTGCCTATTGGGGAAGTAAAATTTCAGTTTATGGTATTGGATTAAGATTTCAACTAACAAGAACATCTGTTCCTGTTCTTAGAATTGACTATGCTAATAATGGCGTTATCTCGTTTTCTTCTGGTCAAGCATTTTAATTTAAATTAAGTGATTGATAATCAATAATTTATAAAAATTATCTTGAAATTATTGATTTTATGGGGGGTTAATGGGGGCGAAGTTATAAGCCGAAGGCTTGAATATAGGTTGGACAAGGCACAAAAACTATATTTAATACTTTAAAATTTTGGAAATTTATGAATATAGGAGTTGTTGGACTTGGATATGTAGGACTTACAACTGCTTTAACATTTGCTAAGCTTGGATTCAAAGTTTATGGAAATGACAAAGATAAAAATAAACTTGAAAAATTAAAAAAAGGAATTTGTCCTATATATGAACCTGGACTTGACGAACTATTAATAGAAATGTTAGAAAAAAATCAAATTGAATTTTTAGAAGATATTACAGAAACAATAAAAATTTCGGATGTTATATTTATTTGTGTTGGAACACCAACGAATCCTGATGGTTCCCCTGATTTAAGTCAAGTTGAAGAAGTAAGCAAAATTATTGCTGAAAATTTAAACGGTTATAAACTTATTGTTGAAAAATCAACAGTTCCTGTCCAAACCGCTCAATGGATAAAAAGAACTATAAAACTATATTCAAATGAAAACGCAGATTTTGATGTTGCAAGTAACCCAGAATTTTTAAGAGAAGGCTCAGCTTTACATGATACATTTAATCCTGATAGGATTGTAATAGGGGTTGAGAATGAAAGAGCAAAAGAAATTTTACTAAGAATATATGAAAAGATAAATGCCCCTAAAATTATAACAGATGTAAATACCGCTGAAATTATTAAACATGCATCAAATGCATTTTTAGCTATGAAAATATCTTTCATAAATATGGTTGCAGATTTGTGCGAAAAGACAGGAGCGGATATTAAAAAAGTTGCTGAGGGAATGGGTTATGATAAAAGAATTGGAAAAGAATTCCTAAATGCTGGTATTGGCTATGGTGGATATTGCTTTCCAAAAGATGTTAAGGCATTCCATTACATTGGTGAGAGTTATGGTTTAGATTTTTCATTACTTGAAATAGTTGAAAAAATAAATAATAGTAGAATTGATAGAGTTATGGAAAAATTGAAAAATGCCCTTTGGAATTTGAAAAATAAGAAAATTGCAATATGGGGTTTATCTTTCAAACCAAATACAGATGATATTAGAGAAGCACCAAGCATAAAAATTGTTAAAAAATTATTGGAAGAAGGATCTATTGTAAGTGCTTATGATCCAAAAGCAATTGAAAACTTTAAGAAACTATTTCCTAATATAATTTATGGGAAAGATAAGTATGAAATTTTAGAAAATGCTAATGCTCTTTTAATTGTAACAGAATGGGATGAATTCAAAAATGTAGATTTTGAAAAAGTGAGAAAACTTATGAGAACACATATAATTATTGATGGAAGAAACATATTTGAATGTGAAGAAGTCTTAAAGTATAAATTTGAATACTATCCTATTGGTAGGAAATGTCCCTTAAATAACCTCTGAAATACTTTTTCCCTGTAAGAAATACAAGAGGTAATCCGGACCACCTGCTTTTGCATCAGTTCCGCTCATATTAAATCCACCAAAAGGATGAACACCTACGATAGCACCTGTACATTTTCTATTTATATATAAGTTTCCAATCATAAGTTCTTTCTTCGCTTTCTCAATTTTATATCTATCTCTACAAAAAACAGAACCTGTTAAACCATATTCACTATCATTTGCTATCTCAATAGCATCATCGAAGTTCTTTGCTTTTATAATTGAAAGAACAGGACCAAAAATTTCTTCTTGTGATATTCTTGCTTTTGGAGAAACATCTTTAAATATCGTAGGCTCAATATAAAATCCATCTATATCAATATCAGCTTTCTTTCCACCTAAAATTAATTTTCCTTCACTTTTACCAATCTCAATGTATCCAAGAATTTTCTTCTCAGCACCTGCATTTATAACTGCATTAAAATTATAGTTTTCAGTAGATGGACCAATAGTTAATTTCTTTGTTAATTCAATAACTCCTTCAACAACATCATCATAAATATCTTCAACAACTATTAATCTACTACAAGCTGAACATTTTTGACCCTGGAATCCAAAAGCACTTATTACAACTTGATTAAATAAGTAATCATTAATCTTAGCTGAACTATCAACAATTATAGGATCTTTCCCTCCCATTTCCGCTATTACTCTTTTAAGAAATTTTTGACCAGGTTTAACTTTGGAAGCAAGTTCATAAATTCTTATTCCAACTTCCTTTGAACCTGTAAATGCTATCATCCTGACAAGTGGATGTTCTACTAAATAATCACCAATTATACTACCAGGTCCAGGAATATAGTTTATAACACCATCAGGAATACCAACTTCTTTCAAAATTTCTATTAGCTTATAACCGACAGCCGGTGAATCACTTGCAGGTTTTAAAACAACAGTATTTCCTGTAACTAATGCTGCAACAGTCATGCCCGTTAATATAGCTAATGGAAAGTTCCAAGGTGGAATTACCGCTACCACACCAAGAGGAATATAATAATAAGTATTATTTTCATTTGGTAAATAATATAATCCACCTCTTATATGCCTTTCAATATCAAGCATTTCCCTTGCATAGTATTCGCAAAAATCAATTGCTTCCGCTACATCTGCATCCGCTTCAAGCCAATTTTTTGAAACTTCATAACTCATAAGCGAAACAATTTCAAATCTTCTTTCCCTCATCAATTTTGCTGCTTTTAGTAAAATACTTGCTCTTTCTTCAACTGGTAATTTACTCCAAAACTTAAAAGCTTTATAAGCACTCTCAATAGCTTTATCAACATCATTAATATCAGCAGATGAAACATCTGCTACTATTATGTTTTTATCATTAGGGCTTATGCTTTTAAAGGTTTCATTTTTGTAAATTTCTTTACCATCAATAAAGAGAGGGATTCTTAATGGGAACATGTCTTTATGTTTATTTATCCAATTTCTTAATGCTTGTTCATTTTCAGGCTTTTTGTAATCTATATAAGGTTCAGGAGTAAATGGTCTTAACATACGAAAATTTTAAAGTATTAAAAGACAAAGACTCTGTTTCGCCCCCCTTAAATCCCCAAGTTATTGATTACCAACAAAAATCCCCCATTAAATCATAGGCTTATTTTCATATTTGGGAGAAATTTTTCTTAAACAAAATATAAAAGCTTGGAACAATATACAAAACTAAAATAAATGTAAAAAATATCCCACCTATCATTGGAGCAACTATTCTTTTTAGAATATCTGCACCAAGTGAGAATTCAAACATAATTGGAATTAATGAAAAAAAAGCAGTTAATGTTGTAATTGTAATAGGTCTTATTCTTCTAACAACCGCCCAATGGATTGCATTATATTTATCCTTGAATTTTTCAAAAGCCAAATCTAAAAATTTTATTTTAACAACAATAATTTCAACACTAATACCAAGAAGTGCTATAATTCCAACCCAAACTCCAACTGATAAATTATAATCTAAAATTTTTAAAATGAAAAATGAGCCAAAAAGTGGAAACGGCAAAAGAAACAAGACAAATATACTTTTTAAGACACTATTGAAATTAAGATAAAGTAAAAAGAAAATTATTAAAATTGTTATAGGAATAATAAAAATTAATGAGCTTTGAAATCTTTTAATATCTTCGTATTGACCTGAAAATTCATAAAAATATCCATATTCAAACTTAACAAAGCTATTAATTAAATTCTTAGCTTTTTGAATGTATTTTAAATAATCTTCGTAAGTATCAAGATAAATATAACTTGTTATAAAGCCATTTTCATTTCTTATCATATCAAAACCTCTTCTAATTTCAATATCGCAAATTTCTTTCAGTAGAACAAAACCAGAATTTGTTCTAATTGGCATATTCTTTAAAAAATCAATATCTCTAAAATCTCTTAAAATTCTCATTCTAATTGGATATCTTTCCCTTCCTTCGATACTATAAATAATTGGACTTCCTCCAATTGCAAAGTTTATAATTTCCATAATTTCACTTATACTTATCCCATATTGTGCTAATTTAATTCTATTTGGAATAATATAAATATAATAACTATTTGAACTTCTTTCTGCATAAACATACTTTGTTTCTTTCATTGATTTTAAAATTTTTTCAATCTCTATTGCTAAGCTTTCAGTTTTAAATGGGTCATTACCATAAACTTTAATACCAATTGGTGTTCTTATACCTGTTTTTAGCATATCTATTCTTATTCTAATAGGCATTCCAAATGTATTAATAAATCCTTCTATTTTTAATTTGTTACTTAAATCATTTATCACCTCATAAATTTTGTTTGGATCTTTCAACTCAATTGTTGTTTCAATCATGCTAAATGGAGCAGGATCAGTTGAAGTATTTGCTCTTCCAATTTTTCCAAAAACACTCTTAACATTACTATTTGAAATAATAATTGAATCCATATATTTTAAAACTTCAAAACCCTTACTTAATGATATTCCTGAAACTGTTGATGGCATATATAAAATTGAACCTTCATTAAATGGTGGAAGAAATTCTGTTTTTAAACTTCTATATAAGAAAAAACTTGAAATGCTAATTATAAAAAAAATAATTATAAAAACAATTGGGAATTTATAAAGAAATTTAAATGTTGGCTCATATGCTTTAATTAGAAATTTATTTATTGGATTTTCTGTTTCTTTTTTTACCTTGCTTGGCAAAAATATATAAATTAAAATAATTACAAATGTTATTGACAAAATTGATGAAATTAACATAGAAAGTGTTTTTGTCCAAGCAAGTGGTCTAAAAAGTTTTCCTTCCTCACCACTTAAAAAGAAAATTGGTAAAAATGAAACTGTTATAATTAATAAAGAAAAAAATAAACTTTTTGAAAGTTCCTTAGTAGATTTTTTAATAGCAGAAAGTTTATCATATCCTTCTTCAATATATTTATGTGAATTTTCTACTAATACAACACCCATATCAATTAAAACGCCAAGTGATAATATAAATCCTCCAAGACTCATAATGTTTAAATTAATGTTAAAAATTTTTAAGAATATGAAAGAAATAATAATTGAAATGGGAAGCATTAAAATAATTGATATTGAAGAGCGAATTGAAAATAAAAAAATAAAAATCATAAAAGCGATTATTAAACTTTCCTTAATAATTGAAATAATTAATGTTTTTATACTTTCTTCAATTAAACGACTTCTATCATAAGCAATTTTAATTTCCATTCCATCAGGAAGATTTAAACTCTTAATTTTTTCTTTAACTCTCTTAATAACATTATAACTATTCTCACCAATTCTTGAAATAACAATTCCTCCAACACTCTCACCCTTGCCATTAAAATCCAAAGCACCCTCTCTTAATGAAGGTCCTAACTGAACAATAGCAATATCTTTAATTTTCACACTTTTTCCATTACTATTTTTAACAAATATATTTTCAATATCTTCTAAGCTTTTAATATAACCATAACCTCTAAGGTTATAAAATCTTTCTGAAATTTCTATATATCTTCCACCTGCTGATTGATTATTGTTTTTAATAGCATTTAAAACATCTTCAAAACTAATATTATAAACTTTCATAAGATAAGGATTTAAATCAACTTGATACTCTTTTAAAAATCCACCTATTGTTCCAACTTCGCTAACACCTTCTATGCTTTGTAAATATGGCTTTAAAAAGAATTCGTTAAAGCTTGTTAATTCATCAATTGTATGTTTATCTGAAACAAGGACATATTGAAAAATCCAAGAAATAGCACTTGCATCTGCTCCTATTTGAAAACTAACACCTTCTGGAAATTTGAATCCTGAAAGATATTCCAAAACTCTACTTCTTGCCCAATATAAATCAACACCTTCATTAAAAATAATATAAATAAAAGCAACATTATTCATAGAAATTGCCCTTATTGTTTTAACCTTTGGAACTGATAATAATTTTGAAACAATTGGATAACTTACTTGTTCATCAATTGTTTGTGGGTCCTGACCTTCATATTTAACTGTTATAATAACTTGATTTTCTGAAATATCTGGAATAGCATCAATTGGAATTTTAAATAAATAATAAATTCCAAGAATTAAAAGGAATAAAACAATAAATGTTATTAAAAATTTATTTTTTAGTGAAAATTCACTTATCATTTTAGCTTAGCATCAGCATCTATTAAAAAAACACCTTTATTTACAATTATTTGTCCTTCATTTAAATTTTTTACTAAATATCCATCTTTTACATCAGTTATAACTTGAATTTCAAATTTTTTAAAATTTCCATTTTCATATAGATAAACAATATCTTTATCTCCTGTTCTAATTACTGCATCTTTTGGAATAATTATTCCTTTTATAGGTTTTAAAATTTTCCCTACTTCATAATTATTTTCAAAAAATTCTCCATCATTATCAAAAATTGCTAAAACTTTTATAAAATTACCATCACTTGAAGGTAAAATTTCTCTTACATAACCTTTCTTATTCTTAATTTGAATAATATCCCCAATTTTTAATTCATACATTTCACTTCTCCTTAAATCTCCAATAAATAAAACTTGACTATTATCAACAATTTCCATAATAATATCACTTTCTTTAAATTTATCACCATTCTTTAAATAAATTTTTGAAATCTTACCACTTACCGGACTTCTAAAAACTATTGAATCTTCAAAAATATCTTCAATTTTTAAATCTAAAAATTTTAACTTTTCAATTGCTATACTATCTTTTGTTATTAAGAATTCATTTTTAATCCTAAGAATATCTGGTGAATAAAAACTAAATAATTTTTCACCTTTTTTTACTGGTATTCCTTCAAATGGAAAATAAATGTTAATAATATAACCTTGAAATTTTGGAACAATTTTATAAACTTTATTTTTGGGAAATTGAATAATTCCTTCAATATAAATTTCTTTATATGAAATTGTATCTTTTACATAAAAAAATTTATTAGGCTCTCCTTTCTATTTTGGGAATGCTGATGAGTTTTCATTTCTTTTAGAGGGATAGTTATATTTTCTTTGATTTGTTTATTATCAATTTCAATAATAAATTGCCATTCTCCACTCATTGGAATAAAAACTTTTCCTTCTAAATTTTTATTTAATTCAAATAATTGTGTCATTGCAGGCATTCCTGGCATTTCTGGCATATATAAATATGCTTTAAATTGCTTAGGTTTTGGCTCAATCACAAATTTTACTTTGTTTTCCATTTCTTTTAACATTCCATCGCTTGTAAGAAGTTTTATTTTATATCCTTCACTTTCAATTTCAAGAACAGATTTATAGTTATTTGAACAGGATAGGATAAATGTTAAAAAGATAATAGTTTTTCTCATAGTTTGAAAATTTTAAGGCTTAATATAATTTATAATTCCACGGAAAATTTCTTCTTTTGCTTAACTTCAAATTTTGATGCTCACTATTAATGAAATTGAGAAAGTTCTCAAAGTTATTTTCCCAATTTGCTCTCTCAATAACAATTTTCTTGTTTATTTCTCTAATTTCATCAAATTTTTCAAATTTAAAACATTTAATAATTTTATCCGCTATATCTTGTTCAATTAAAGGATTAAATAAAAAACCATTATATCCATCTAAAATCCATTCAAAATTTGCCCAAATGTCAGATACAATTGGAAATGCTCCAAGAGACATTGCTTCAAGTAATGAAACTGATGTAGAATCAACAAGTGATGCACTTATATAAATATGACTTTCGGATAAAAATTCTAAGATTTCATTATGACTCAAAGGTAAAAATTCAACAAATTCTGAAATATCAAGTTCAAAGCATAATTTTTTATAATAATTAGTATCCTTTCCTGATGACAAAAGAAATAACTTAAAATTCTTAAAACCTTTAATTTTTAGAATTTTAATTGCTCTTAAAATTTTCTCCTGATTATAAATTTCATTTATATGCTTTCTAAACTCAACAATTCTAAAAAAATTATAATCTAACTGCTTTAATGGTTTTTTTAAAATTTCATCTTCAAGTCCAAATGGAAAATTTATTATTTTAAATGGATTTACTTGAAAATCATTAACTAAAAGCCATTTTAATGAATAAGCATCAACATGAATAATTTTAGCATTTTCTACAATACTTTTTGAAATAAAATTTCTAAATTTTTTGTAAGCAATTCTAAATAAATCTCTACCCCAAATTGATAGGATATATGGTTTTTTTAATAAATATGCCATTAAACCGTAATTTTGAATAAAATGTGCATGAATAATATCAGGTTTAATTTGTTCGTAAATATCTCTTAGTTCATTTAGGGCAAAAATATATTTTAATTTTTCAGAATTAAATTTTGGCTCAATATAAAAAATGTTTTTTGAATTAATGATTGGTTTTTGAAGGGAAAAACCATATGTTTCAAAAAATTTATTATAACTTTTAAACCATAAAATTGTATGTTTTGAACTAAAATCACCAAGTAATAAAATTTTCATATTCTTGTTAATTTTGAAAGTTGATATAACAAACCAACTAAGAATGAATTTACAATTAGTGATGAACCACCAAAACTTATAAATGGCATTGGAATACCTGTTGGAGGTAATAGTCCAACAACAACTGAAATATGACCAAGTGTATAAATAGCTATGTTTATTGATATGGCAAATGCAAGAATTGAAAATTCAAAATAATTTTTATATAATTTTAGTGAAATTAAAATACCCCTATAGACAAGAAACAAAATTAAAATACTTACAAAAAATGAAAATATAAATCCCATTTCTTCACCAATTATTGAAAATATAAAATCTGTATGAGCATCAGGAAGATATAAAAATTTAGCTTTTCCTTCACCTATTCCTACTCCAAATAATCCTCCATGAGCAAGTCCTACTTTTGATTGTAAAACTTGATAAGCCTCAGTAGATGAAAACCTTTTTAAAGCATGGGGAAATGATAAAATTCCAATAATTCCAAGCAAAGAAATAATAATAGAACTAATTAAAATATTTATTATATTAGCCCCGATATAAAAAGAGACAGTTAGAAAAATTAATACTATAATAATTGAAGTTGAAAGGTTAGGTTCAATTGCTATTAATAAAGTGCCAAATAGAATAATGAAGAACATTAAAAAATAACTTTTAAAGTCAAGAATTAATTTATAAAAAAATGAAATGAGAAGAATAATAGATAGTCTATATAAATCTGAAACTTGAAAACTTATAACAAACAAATTTATCCATCTTTTGGCACCTCTAATCTCAGGGGCAATAGGAGATGGTAAAATTAAGACAAGTATAAGAAGAATTATTGAAGTTAAAAATATGTAAATTGTTAATTTTTTTAAGTTATTCAAATCTATGAAGTATCCAAATATAAAGAATAAAAATCCAATCAAGATTTTTCCAATATGTGAAAGCATATAGTAAAAGTGGGGTTTATTGCTTACATAAGCAAGATAAAAGCTTGATGTAAAAACTACAATAGTTCCAATAATAATTAGTGTTATATAAATAAAGAGAATGTAAATATCATTTTTTAGCACTTAAATTTGGTTTAAAATTTTAAGGGATTAATAAAACTTTCTCAAAATTTCTAATAAATCATCAAAGTTTTTTATTAAATAGTTTGCTATTTCTTTAACAAGTTTGTGTGATTTTATAGGTGCTATTTTAATATCTGAATACCTTAATAATTCTAAATCATTTATATAATCACCAATGCTAACAATAAAATCGTAATTGAAAAGTTTTTTAAATTCTAAAATTGCTTTACCTTTATTAACAGCTCTATTTGAAATATCTATTACATATAAACCTTTTTTCTTACCACTTGGATATATATAATAACCTCCATTTCTAAAATTTTTTAAGAAATTTTCAATTTTTTTTAAGGTATCGTAGTTATAACTTGCCAAAACAATCTTATAAACATCAAAATTATATATTTGATTATAAAAAATTTTATAATTTAAACGCCAGTGTTTTAAAACAATACCAAGTGAAAGCATATTTGGATTTACAAGAGAGTAATTTTTATAAAAAACATTCAAAGCAATATCCCTTCCAATTAAATTTAAAATTTCAAGAATCTCGTATTTTTCCATAAAGCAATTAAAATAATCATTTCCATCTTTATCACTAATTAATGCACCATCAAAACAAATAAACGGTAAATTTAAATTTAATAATTTAGCAAAATATAACGCACTTAAATATGACCTTCCTGTTGCTATGGTAATATCAAAATAATTTCTTATTTCATTAAGGACTAATATCTTATCAGGGCTTATTCTATCCTGTCTATCAATTAATGTTCCATCTAAATCTAAAACTAAAAGTTTTTTCAAAGTTAAAATAAATAATCAAAATTGAATTTTATATTTCTTGAAGGAAGAGGCATTGATAATGGGTCAAGAGTTCTGTAAGCAACAACATTATTTAAGTTATTAGCAATTATAGAAAATTTCATATTTTCTTTAATTAAAAAACTAATTAGAGAGTTTAGCATTAAATAAGATGGTCTTTTCTCTTCTCCCTTTTTAGCAAAGCTATATATTCCATTAAATGAAAATACAATTCTATTTAATTTATAATCAACTTGAAAGAAAATTCTAGAAGGGGGAATATCAGAAAGTTCAATTTCTTTACCATTAAGTTCTCCTTTTCCTTCCATGAACGCATAATTTAGTGTAAATGTCCAATTATCTAAATTAAAAATTGTAGAAAAACCAATTCCAAAAATGTTTGATATACCTTCAAGATTTTTGTAAGTAAAAATTGTATCTCCATTAGTTGTTAATGTATCTTCCTTAATCATTTCTATAAAATCCCAAATTGCACTATAAAATCCATAAGTTTCAATCTTAGTTGAATTTTTACTAATTCCAAAAGCAATTTCACTATTAAAAGCTTTTTCAGGATTTAATTTTTGATTTCCAATTATAAAACCTCTCGTTCTCAAAACATAACTTTTTGTTTCAACAAGTTCAGGAAATCTATATGCAAATTGAACATTAGGTCTTATATAAAAACCATTATTAAAGCTATATATTGCTCCTATATGACCTGATGGTGAAAAATTAAAATTATTTTCTTGATTATAAAATCCTAATCTTAAAGCATAGGATAAAACTAAATTTTCAAATTGATTTGAATTAAATGCGGTTAATCCAAAATTATTATACCCTGCATCCTTTAATTCATCATATTGAAATTGAGCGTTTTTATAAACTTTTGAATTAACATTTATTCTACCAAAATAATCAAAAATTAAGAACTTATAAGAATAATTAAATCCTAAGTCATATCCATTATAAACAGCATCATTTGTATCACTTTTAATTGTTCTGCTAATAAAACTATAATAATGAAAACCAATTGTTAAATTTTCAGATGAGGTTATAAAATAAATTTGTTCATCTTTTGGATATAATCTAATTGAACTTCCAAAGATAGCTCTATATAAATCAAAAATTCTAAAATATCCAATTTTAAATTCGTAATTTTTAAATTTATAAGCTGAAAGAAAGTTTAATTTTTTATAACTCGACCTTTGAGAGTTTATAAATGAATTCGTCCATAATTTTTCTTTTAAGGATGTATCTGGATAATAATAATTATCTGAACTATTAAATGCACCTGCTAAATATAAATTTTTAATTGGCTTATAACCTATAAAAACTTTATAATTATTTCCATTTGTGCCATAGCTTAAATCAATTTCATTTTTTGAATTAACCCCCCTTAAATAATATATTACACTTCCACCTATTGCTCCTGAGCCAAATGAAGAAGCACCAGAACCTTCAAGAACTTCAACAGCGGAAAACATATCTGAAACTGAGAAGTACATTGATGGACCAATTTCTCTATCTGTAGCAACTCTATAACCATCTAACAGAGCAATTGTCCTATATCTTGAAAATCCTCTAATTGCTATAACAGAACCATGAGCATCTTTTCCTTCAAATGCTATTGTAGGAAATTTCAAAAAACCTTCCTCTATTTTATCAAATGAACTAATAAGTATTTGAGCATCATCTTTTGAAATAACGCTAGAAGTTTTTGTCCTTTCAACTTTCTTATAGTATTTTGCTTTTACTTCAACCTCTGGCAAAACATAAGCAGTGTCAGAAGCTAAAAAGAGAAAGTAAGTCATAAGGATAATTTTAAAGGTGTGGTAAGATGCTTTAAAATTTTACATATTGTTGTTTATAGCTCCATTTAGTTATATTTATTCAATTTTTATAAAGGATTTCAAAATTTTTTTGGGAAGTGAAATTGGAATTATGGTTTTAGATTTGAATAGTTATAAAATCCAAAATCAATATATTACTAACTCAAAAGTAGATTTTATTACTTATAATGGCAATTGGATATACTATTTTTCTGAAAATAGTATTTATAAAATTAGCTTAAATTGGCAATTAGGACAAAGTCCATTTCTAATTAAGCAAAATGTTCAAAAACCAAAAAAATTTGGAATTTCAGAAGATTATAAAATTATTTTAGATTATGGTAATTATAAGAAAATTTTAAATGATGCTGGATTTGAAGAAAACAATTTTTTAGGAAAGATTTATTGGTCATCTTTTGATACCTTAAATTTCCCAAATAGATCTATTTGGAATTTTAAAAAGGGTTATATAAATGTTAATTTTTCTTATGAATATGGGGATTATAATTTTATTGGAACAGATGGATTGGGATTAAGGATTTACTACAAAAACTCATTGAATATGAAAGATTCAGTTATTGTTGGAACATTCAACAAAATTTATAAATCTGCCTATGTAAAGGATAATAAAATTTACATTATTGGTGATAAGGGTATTGATATTATAGATGGAAATTTAAATAGTTTTGATTTTATAAAAATTGATATTTGTTCGAGCGAGGCAGAAATGATTGAAAATTATGTTTTTTGTAAAAATAATATATATCGTATTGAACAAGATCAAGCATTTGCTATTATGAAGGCAGTTAATTTTAATAAGATAAAAAAACTAAGAGATAATTTCTATATTTTTACAAATGAAAGTGTTTTTAGATTTGATGGGCAAAATCTAGAGAAAATTTATAATGATTTGGCATACGATGTTTATTTAAAAAATGATAGCTTAATGTTTATAAAAAAATATGACAAATTTATTAAAGTTATTGATAGTTTAAACTATCTTTGTTCAAGGTACGGTATTGAAAATTTAAATAATAATGAAATTCATAATTTTAATTTAGGAAATGTTAATGATTGTCTATTTTATAATAATGAAATTTTCGTTGCAAGTGATAATGGACTTTTTAGAATTTTATTAAACAAAAAAGAATTTTATCAATATCCAAATATAAAAAATGTAAAGAAAATTTTGATTTTTAAAAATCATTTACTTGCCTTAACTGAAAAAATAATTTATTTAATAAAAATTTAAATAGCTTTAATGCCAAAAAATGCTTTGTCCAATAAAAAATTATTGATTTTATAGGGGGTTTTAATGGGGGGCGAAGTTTTAAGCCGAAGGCTTATTTTCAGGATGGGAGGGGAAAACATAGAAAAATAAACACTTTTAGAATTATTGGACAAGGCACCGAAAAAGAATTTTATGCTTTAAAATTTTCAATATGACACCAAGATATGCAATTTTAACATGTCCTGTTTGTTGGAATGAAGTTAATCTAG
>Ga0197143_1001263_pt1 | contig 21974 bp, 21 predicted proteins | sample GBS70_MetaG_FD_148603 | JGI IMG/M metagenome (GOLD analysis project Ga0197143, IMG submission 148603) | Sediment microbial communities from Great Boiling Springs, Gerlach, Nevada, United States - GBS 70_MetaG | ecosystem: Environmental > Aquatic > Thermal springs > Hot (42-90C) > Sediment...
GAATATTCACCGCCAGGATTTATAAATTTTAATCTATCAAAAGATATATTACTTGAAGAAATAAGACAAATTGTTTTAGCCAAAGAAAAATATCCAGTAGTGCTACAAAATAATACAAAAGTTTTAATAGAATTTGTTTCAGCAAATCCAACAGGACCTTTGCATATAGGTCATGCTAGGAGTGCAGTTTTAGGTGATGTTTTAGGAAATATATTCAAAAAGTTAGGATATCAAGTTACAAAAGAGTATTATATTAATGATATTGGCAGACAGATAGATGTGTTAACCGCATCTGTTATAATAAGCGGGTATAATTTTGATAATTTATTTGTTGAAGAAGATGTGAGAATATATTGTGAGAAAATTGTGCAAAATTCTTGTTATAAAGGAGATTATATTAAAGATGTAGCATATAAAGTTAAATCTAATTTTGAAAAAGTTAATAAAGAGAATTTTAAAGCAGTCCAAAAGTTTATAGTAGAAACGATAATGCAAGAAATAAAAACTTCTCTTAGTAATTTTAAAGTTTTGTTTGACAATTATTTTTATGAAAGTTCTTTATATGAATGTTCGTTTGTAGAGAAAGTTAAAGAAATGTTGGTTAAAAACAATTTGGTCGAAGAAAAAGATAATGCGTTATGGTTTAGATCATCACAGTTTGGCGATGACAAAGATAGGGTTATAATAAAATCTTCTGGTGAACCAACATATTTTTTTAGTGATATTTTGTATCATTATAATAAAATCTTGCGTGGATATAACTTGTTAATAAACATCTGGGGGACAGATCACCACGGCTATGTTGAACGAGTAAAATTGGCTTTTGAGCAGCTTTGTTCTTTTGAAAATCGTGATGTAGAGTTAAAAATTATTCTTTATCAATTAGTATCACTTATAAAAAATGGTCAAAGAGTATCTATGTCAACTCGTGAAGGTGAGTTTATTTCGTTAGATGAAGTTGTTAAAGAAGTAGGTGTAGATGTGACACGTTTCTTTTTGTTAACAAAATCGCCTAATACACATCTTGATTTTGATTTTGAGCTTGCAAAGGAACATTCGTTAAAAAATCCTGTCTATTATATTCAGTATGCGCATACTCGTTGTTGTAGTATACTAGCTGAGGTTGACAAAATTGTTAGTTTAGAATCAATAAATTTATATTTAGAAGAATATTTCAAACAATTATATGAGCATAAATTTGTTGATTCTGAATTAAACTTGGTTAAAAAATTAATTTTTTATCCTGATATTTTGAACCTTTGTTTAGAAACTTTGTCTGTTCATCATTTGTGTAATTATCTTATTGAACTTGCAAGAATTTTTCATAAATTTTACGAAGAATGCAGGGTTATAGATAGAAATAAAATAATAATATATCCAAGGTTGTTACTTGTTATTGCAACAAAAAATGTTATAAAAAGTGCACTTGATATACTAAACATTTCTGCCCCACAAAAAATGTAAAAAACTATCAAGTTTGTTAAAAAAGTTATGAGAAAAGATATAGAATTAGCAGAACAGGTTGTTGAAAAATTTTCAAAAATAATTACAGAAATTGGTAAAAAAATTGTCGGACAAAAACAAGTTATAAAAGAACTTATTATATCACTTTTTTCAAAAGGACATTGTTTAATTGTTGGTGTCCCTGGTCTTGCAAAAACAATGATTGTTCATACATTAGCTGATGTTTTAGACCTTAAATTTAGCAGAATACAATTCACTCCGGACCTTATGCCGTCAGATATCACAGGGACTGAGATTGTTGAAGAAGATTCTATTAGCAAAAAAAGATACTATAGATTTATCCCTGGTCCTATTTTTGCAAATATTGTTTTAGCAGACGAGATTAATCGCACACCACCTAAAACACAGTCCGCACTTCTGCAATCAATGCAGGAATATAAAGTAACAGTTAACGGTGTTACATACGAAATAGAACAACCATTTTTTGTTTTAGCAACACAGAATCCTATAGAACAAGAAGGTACTTATCCTTTACCAGAAGCACAACTTGATAGGTTTTTCTTTCAAATAAATATTGATTACCCTTCAAAAGAAGAGGAGAAAGAAATTCTTTATCGTACAACAGGGGTTTTAGAACAGACAGTAGAAAAGGTTGTTTCAAAAAAAGAAATTTTAGATTTACAAAATTTTGTACGCAAAGTACCTATAAGTGAACATGTTATTGAATACATAATAGATATTGTACGTGCGAGCCGTCCTACGGATCCAACCTCACCTGAGTTTATAAAAAAATATGTACAATGGGGTTGTAGTCCACGAGCTGAACAAACAATTGTTATTGCATCAAAAGTAAATGCGTTGTTAAATGGACACACAGTTGTAAGTATTGATGATGTTAACGAAGTTATATACCCAGCATTAAGACATAGGATAATACTTAACTTTCAAGCAATTGCTGAAGGTATAAAATCTGACTTTATCATTTCTAAACTATTAGAACATTTTAGTAAATAGGATGTTAAAATTTATAAATTATTTAGACACATCACTGTTTTATCTAATAAATCATAATATGATGAAGAATATGTATTTTGATATAATTATGCCATTTATAACAAATCCAAGAAACTTTTATATTTTGTTTTTAATAATATGGTTTTTGATGGTATTTTCGTCGAAATACAGATACCGTATTGCTGGATGGTCAATTATAATTGCAGTCGCTATATCTGATGTACTTAGTAGCAAAATATTAAAACATTTAATTTTACGACCTAGACCATTTGAAGTGTTACCTGATGTATACAAACTTGTATCTTCAGCAGGACCTTCTTTCCCATCTTCTCATGCTGTAAATTCATTCACAGTCGCAACTTTAATAACATTGTTTTTAAAAAATCCTGTTTATACAACAATAGCGTTTATTGTGGCGTTTTTATCAGGATTCTCGCGAATATATGTTGGTGTTCATTATCCGTTAGATGTTATTGCAGGAGCTATTATAGGTGTTTTTTTAGGGATTATTTTTTACAAAATTGTGAAAAAAATTTTTAGGTTAAACGACCAAGAAAATAACATCTTTGAAATTTCATCTACTGATGAATGATATTATAAATCCGTATAGGTTGACAACTTGTTTCGTTTGAGAGGTTGTAAATTGAGTTAAAGACCATTGTTTGTAAAGACAAGATATTTTTAGCAAATATTTTTTAGATAACAAGAAATTCGTGCTTATTATTAAATGTGTCTCGTTTGATACGGAAGTTATTTCTTCTCTGCTAAAGACAAAAAAGTTGCCTCCTTTATAAGTTGTGTAATACTCACAAGAAAACGAAATTTTTTGGTGTTAACAGAACACCAATTTGTGTTCCATAATACAGTAAATCTTTTAGTATATAATGTAATTTGTAACCGGTTATTACATTTATAGTAAAACTTCTTGGTGAAAGAGATTTTGATTTATATATTCTCCAATTAAATCCTGAAGTAGCTGTTACAAAAAGTTGCCTACTTTCTTCTTTTAAACGGTGATCATAGTTTATTCCGCCATATCCCACTTCTGTTTCAAGTTGCCATCCTGGGTAAATTGTGTTTAATATCGGAGTGGATACATGCGCTATATATCCACCATATAAATAAAAAGTGGGAATTGAAAAAATAATTTTTTCATTTATTACTTCTCCTGATGTATATTGTAGATTAGAGTTTAAATAACCAAAAGATAAAAAATTACAGTTCCCAAAGCCGTATCTGTAATCCTTCGCCTTTAAATGCACTACGTACCGGCTGCGGTAAGATGCTATATAAAATATTCACCAAAAAATTAAAAGAATAAACATTAGTGGTGAAAAATACCATATAAATAAAAAGTGGGAATTGAAAAAATAATTTTTTCATTTATTACTTCTCCTGATGTATATTGTAGATTAGAGTTTAAATAACCAAAAGATAAAAAATTACAGTTCCCAAAGCCGTATTCAAACTGGTCTATCTGTAATCCTTCGCCTTTAAATGCACTACGTACCGGCTGCGGTAAGATGCTATATAAAATATTCACCAAAAAATTAAAAGAATAAACATTAGTGGTGAAAAATAAAATACTGACTATTAAAAACTTGTTTTTCTTAATAAAAAGTTTTGTTTTCATAAAGTTGAAAATATATATAAGAATTTTATAAAAAATTCTCAATGAAAAAAGAAACAAATGTAATAAAAATAGGTTGTTGTGGGTTCCCAATCGCACATAAAAAATATTATCAAGAGTTTAAATGTATTGAAATAAATTCTACTTTTTACCAAATACCTAATATTAAAATAGCTACTAAATGGAGAAAAGAGGCTGAAATTGAAAACCCATCTTTTGAGTTTATAATAAAAGCGTGGCAAATCATAACTCATAAAAGTTCGTCTTTTACTTACCGTAGAATGAGAGAAAAAATAGGAAATAAAGACAATTATGGTTTCTTTTCGCCAACAAAAGAAGTTTTTTTAGCTTGGGAACGAACAAGAGATTTTGCAGTAGAACTTGGTTGTAAAAAAATTTTGTTCCAATGTCCAGCAAGTTTTACTCCTGAGGAAAAAAATTTGAAAAATCTATACAGTTTTTTTAACAAAATAAAAAAAGATAAAGAAAAACATGGTTTTGATTTTATAATAGAAGTAAGAGGTGAAAAATGGGACGAAAAAATTGTTAAAAAAATTTGTGATGGACTAAACTTAGTTCATTGTGTAGATCCTTTATATTCAAAATCATACTGCGGAAAATATAGATACTACCGTTTACACGGTCTTCATATAGGTAACAGATTGGATTATAATTACACTTTTTCTGACAAAGAATTAAAAAAAGTTTTGACTATGTGTGATAAAAAGATTAACTATGTCATGTTTAACAACTCAACTATGTACGAAGATGCAAAAAGATTAAAAGCAATGGTTAATAGTTCATAGTTAAAAATTTTTTTCTATTAATTGTAAACTCCTAATTGTAAATTAAATGTATGAGGAATAAAGAAGTTGCAGAACAGTTTTATCTGATAGCACAACTTTTAAGCTTAACTGATGAAAATCCATTTAAAATACGTGCGTATGAGAAAGCTGCACAGATTATAGAAAGTTTACCTGAACCAATTGAAGATTTGGTATCTAATTTTGATAAACTTTCTTCAATTCCTGGTGTTGGTAAAAGTATAGCTGAAAAAATTGTTGAATATTTTAATACTGGTAAAATACAACGTTTAGAAGAATTAAAAACAAAATTTCCTGAAGGCGTCCTTGAAATGTTAAAAATACAAGGTTTGGGTCCGAAACGTGTCCGTTTACTTTATGAAAAACTTGGAATAAAAGATGTTAAAACATTAAAAGAATATGCTCAAAAAGGTGCTTTACGATCTTTACCTGGTTTCGGAGAAAAAGTAGAACAAAACATATTAGAAGGAATAGAACTACTGTCAACTTCTGAACGAAGATTATTGTTGTTTGATGCTTTAAAAACTGTAGAAGAAATATTAGGGTTTCTTAAAAAATACAAAGATATTATAAATATTGATCCTTGCGGCTCGTTAAGAAGAAAAAAAGAAACTATAGGAGATATAGATATTTTATGCTGTGTGAAAGAGGGTAAGGAAAAAACGCTCGTTAAGAAGAAAAAAAGAAACTATAGGAGATATAGATATTTTATGCTGTGTGAAAGAGGGTAAGGAAAAAACTATAATTGAAAAATTTACAGAACTACCTGTTGTAAAAAAAGTTCTTGCTTGTGGTGTAACAAAGGGTAGTATTCTTACTTTGTCTAATGTTCAAGTTGATTTACGTGTTGTACCAAAAGAAGTTTATGGTGCAGCATTGCAGTATTTCACTGGTTCTAAACAACATAATATTCGTCTTAGGGAAATAGCAAATAAAAAAGGTCTTACATTAAGTGAGTATGGAGTTTTTAAAATTGATAAAAAAGAACATCCTATTTGTGGAAAAACTGAAGAAGAAGTATATAAAATTTTAGGTCTTCAGTTTATTGAGCCAGAGTTGCGAGAAGATAGAGGGGAAATAGAAAAAGCTATAAAAGGTGAGCTACCAAAACTTGTTGAACTTAAAGATATTAAAGGGGATACTCATGTACATTCGAATTATTCTGACGGAGCAAATAGTATTAAAGAAATAGCAGACTACGCAACTAAACTCGGGTATGAATGGATTATCATTTGTGACCATTCACAAAGTTTAAAAGTAGCAGGTGGTGTTGAAATTAAAGATCTTTATAAAAAAATTGAGGAAATAAAAAATTTAAATAAAGTATCAAAAGTAAAAATTCTTTGTGGACAAGAAGTAGATATTCTTTCTGATGGCAAACTTGATTATCCCGATGAAGTTCTTAAAGAACTCGATTTTGTTATTGCAGCGATACATACAGGATTCAAACAAACAGAAGAACAAATAACCGAAAGAATATTAAAAGCAATAGATAATAAATACGTTCATGCAATCTCACATCCTACTGGTAGATTATTAAACAAACGTCAACCTTATAAAGTTAATATATCAAAAATAATTGAATATGCTGCAAAAAATAAAGTTATGTTAGAAATAAATGCTTTCCCTGAACGACTCGATTTAGATGATGTTAACACAAAATATGCGAAAGACCACGGTGTTTTACTATCAATAGGTACGGATGCACACCATGTTTCACAAATGGAATATATGCAGTTAGGAGTGTATGTAGCACGTCGTGGTTGGCTTGAAAAAAAAGATGTTGTTAATACTTTATCATACGAACAACTTATTAAACTTTTAAAAATGCGAAGATGATGAAACATTATAAATTTTTTACCTCACAACAAATTTATAAAATAGATAAACTTACATCAGAAAAATTTTTAATACCTCAGACTATTTTAATGGAAAACGCTGGTAGGTCCGTTGCTGAATTTGTTAAAAAATATGCGCAAAAGAATAGGTTAAATAAAATACTTATATTTTGTGGTCCTGGGAAGAACGGCGGAGATGGGTTTGTTTGTGCAAGATATTTGTTTATATATGGTTTTAAAGTTTATGTGGTAACTTTTGTAGATAAAAGTTGTTATTCAAATATTGTCTTACAAAATTACGAAATTTTGGAACGGTTGAGAGTTAAAATACAAAGATTTGATTATAAAAAAATAAAACGTATTATATCTGATTTCGATATTATAATAGACGCAATTTTTGGTATCGGATTATCACGACCTATAGAAGGTGTTTATAAACAAGCAATTGAGATTATAAATAATAGTAATAAAATTGTTTTTTCAATTGATATACCGTCAGGACTAAACGGTGATACAGGCGAAATTTTAGGTTGTGCTGTGAAACCTAATTATACTTTAACTATTGGATTTCCAAAATATTCATTCAAATTGAGTCATGTGAAACGTATGTTAGGTAAACTAAAAGTTGTTGATATAGGATATCCACTAAAAGTTATAAAAATTTTTTAAAAATATTGAATTTTATTTTTTGTTTTTGTAAAAAATTTAAGTTATGGCTAAAATATTGCTCATAGAAGATGATCAAGAAACTGCTGAATATATAAAGCAAGTTCTAACTGCAGCTGAGTTTGATGTTATACATTCATACACAGGTAAAGATGTTGTAAAAAAAATATTATTGCATTCACCTGACCTTATTTTACTTGATTTAACATTACCTGATGTTGATGGTATTGATCTTTGTAGAGAATTGAAGGCAGATTTTAGGTTTCAAGGTATCCCTGTTATTATGTTAACTGCAAGAAGTTCTACTGAAGATAAACTTGTTGGGTTTGAATCAGGTGCAGATGATTATATTGTGAAACCGTTTGAGCCAAGAGAGTTAATAGCAAGAATAAAAGCATTATTAAGACGAATTGAAATTTTTGGTGGGAAACCACACGAAGTTATAACTGTGGGCCCTATAACAATAGATGTTGACAGTTATTCTGTGACGATTTTACAGCCAAAAAGAGTTGAACTTACACCGAAAGAATTTCAATTGTTATATTTATTAATGAAAAATCGTAACCGTGTTCTTGAACGAAAATTTTTGTTAAAAACATTATGGGGATATGTTGATGAAGAAGAAATGGAAAAAACAAGGACTTTAGATGTTCATGTGATGAATTTAAGAAAAAAGTTGGGTGAGGAAATCGGAAATTATATAAAAACAGTAGAGAACATTGGGTATAAATTTGAATACGAGGAATGATCGCGGGGTAGAGCAGCCCGGTAGCTCGCGAGGCCCATAACCTCGAGGTCGGTGGTTCAAATCCACCCCCCGCAAGAAATGTACGGTGCGGTACCCAAGTAGCTAAGGGAGCGGTCTGCAAAACCGCGATTCGTGGGTGCAAGTCCCACCCGCACCTTTTGTTTATTTTTCTTGCCTTAGATTATGGACAATTTTCTTCAAACTACAGTTGGTCAACTTGTATTTAAAAATCCTGTAATTTTATCTTCTGGAGTTTGTGGTTTTGGTGAAAAAAATGTTGATGTTTTGAATAAATGTGGTGCTGTAGTATTTAAAACTATAACTTACTTACCTAAAAAAGGTAATCCTACACCAAGGATTGTAGATCTTGGTTTTGGTATAATTAATTCTATTGGTTTAGAAAATCCGGGCGTGTTCGGTTTAAAAGAAAAAGTTGATTATATAAAAAATATAAAGACAAAAAAAATTGCAAGTTTGTTAATTGAAGAAAAATCCGAATCAACACTTGAAAAACTTGAAGAATATAATATCTTTGATGGATATGAGATTAATCTTTCTTGTCCAAATATAGAAAAAGAAGATTGGTTTTATAATTTTAACAAATTGTCGTCAATGCTTAGAAAGATAAGAAAAAAAGTTAGAAAACCAATTTTTCTAAAACTTTCGTACGAAATGGATGTGTTAAATATTTCAAAAATAGCAAAAGATGAAGGATATAACGCAGTAGTTTTGCTTAACTCTTTTAAATCTGTTTCTGTTGATTATAAAGAAAAAAAGTTTAACCTTGCTAATATTTATGGTGGATATTCAGGTCCGGCAATAAAAGTTATAGTTCAAAGGTTTGTTTATGATGTAAAAAAATCTGTTGATATAGACATTATTGCGTGTGGCGGTGTTTTAAAGGAAACTGATGTGATTGAATATCTCTTATTAGGAGCAAAAGCAGTCCAGATAGGAAGCGGATATTTTAGAGATCCACAACTTCCAGTTAAATGTATAAAGTTTTTAAAAGATTATTTGAAAAAAGAGAAATTAAAGTTGAAAGACTTGATTGGATATTTAATTAAAAACCAATGATTAAAAATGTTGGGATAATAAACTATGGTGCTGGCAATTTAATGAGTATTTGTAAAGCAATAAAAATTTTTGGTCTCCATCCAATTGTTTTGGATAAACAGAACAATAATGTGGATATGTTAATCTTACCTGGCGTTGGTAATTTTGGTACCGCAGTAAAAAATATAATACAAAACGGGTTGTTTGAACAAACAATAAAATTTTTTGAAAAAGGAAGACCTATTTTAGGAATTTGTTTAGGGATCCAGCTTATATTAAAAACAAGTCAGGAAGCAAAAGATGTGAAAGGTCTTGGGTTAATTGATGGCAAAGCAGTCAAATTTAAAATAAAAAATTTAGTTGTTCCACATATGTGTTGGAACATTGTTAAATTTGAAAAAGAAAATGTTTTACTTTTAGATGGTCTAAATAAAGAAGAATATTTTTATTTTGTTCATTCTTATTATCCACATGTGAAACAAAAAGAAGTGATTTTTGCAACAACAAATTATGGGATAAATTTTTGTTCAATGATAGTAAAAGATAATCTAGTTGCGACACAGTTTCATTTAGAAAAAAGTGGACAAAAAGGACTAAAGTTGTTAAAAAATATAATTACTTATTTTAACAAACTATGACAAAACGAAGTTTGCAATTCATTTTTTTAACTTTTATTCTAAGTTGGTCTTTAGCAGTAGGATTTAAACTTTTAGGTGGTAAATGGAATACAAGTTTTGCATTGGTTATTGCTACTGTTTATATGTTTTGTCCTTTATTTTCTGTTCTGATATTAGAAAAAGTTTTTTATCATAATCAGATTAGAGATACTTGTGGGATAAATTTTAAGTTTAATATATGGTTTATTGTAGGATGGTTACTTCCATTGTTTATTTCATTTTCTTCAATTCCTGTTGCAAAGTTGTTCCCAAATATAGAGATATCATATTCAATGGAGGGATTTATTGAACGAATAAAAGATTCTTTATCTAATCAGGAGATACAAAAGTTAAAACAACAAATAGAGTTGTCTCCATCAAGTTTTATATTTTTTGGTATAATACAATCGTTGGTAGCAGGTGTTACAATAAACGCTGTTGTAGCGTTTGGTGAAGAAATAGGTTGGCGGGGGTTTTTATACAACGAGCTTAAACAAAAATTTAATTTTTGGCAAGTTTCTATAATAACAGGTTTTATTTGGGGATTATGGCATCTACCACTTATTCTTCAAGGACTTAATTATCCAAAGTATCCAATTTTGGGTTCAGTTTGGATGATAATTTTTTGTATTCTTTACTTACCAATATTTAATTTTGTAAGAACAAAAGCTAACTCTGTTATTGCTACTTCAGTTTTGCACGGAACAATAAACGCTACTTATGGTTTCTCAATTTTGTTTTTAAAAGGTGGAAACGAACTTTTAGTAGGTGTTTTAGGAGTTTCAGGATTTGTTGTATTAGCAATTATAAATATTATACTATTGTTACTTCCAAAAGAATTTTTAGAAAGTTAAAAAACTTATGTATACAGTAAGAATTATCCCATGTTTAGATGTAAAAGATGGTAAGGTTGTAAAAGGGATACATTTTAAAAATCTTCGTTATGCAGGCGACCCTGTTGAACTTGCGAAATGGTACTCAGATGAAGGTGCAGACGAAATCGTTTTTTTAGACATCACCGCAACTATTGAAAATAGAAAAACTTTGTATAAAGTCGTGGAAAGGACCGCAAAAAATGTTTTTGTACCGTTGACAGTAGGTGGTGGGGTAAGAAGTGTTGAAGATATTAGAAATTTATTGAACTCAGGTGCAGATAAAGTTGCAATAAACACTGCTGCTGTTAAAAATCCACAACTTATAAAACAAACAGCAGAAATTTTTGGTTCTCAATGTATAGTAGTAGCGATAGATGCAAAGAAGACTCGGAGTTCAGAGTCAAGAGTTCAGAGTGAAGGAAAGAAAAAGGTGGCCTGGGAAGTATATATAAATGCTGGAACTACACCAACAGGATTGGATGCTATAGAATGGGCAAAAAATGTTCAAAAACTTGCTGCAGGTGAGATACTGCTTACAAGTATTGATAAGGATGGTACAAAAGAAGGTTATGATATAGAACTGACAAAAAGTGTTGTAGATAATGTTTCAATACCGGTTATTGCTTCAGGTGGTGCAGGAAAGATTGAACATTTTATAGAGGTGATAAAAAAAACAAATGTTTCAGCAGTACTTGCAGCATCTGTTTTTCATTATAAAAAATATTCAATTAAAAAAGTGAAATTAGCATTAAAAAATGCTGGAATAAATGTAAGAATATAAAACAAATGAATTTCAAACAAGATTGTTTATATTTTTTCTCAGACAGACCTTGTGTTTATCATAAAAAAAATAAAAGTTTAATTTGCGATAACTGCAAATTTTATGTACCATCAATAAAAATATTGATAATAAAACTTGCTGCATTAGGAGATGTTGTTAGAACAACATCAGTTTTAAAACCGCTTAAAGAAAAATATAAAAATTCTAAAATTTTGTGGGTTACTAAAGATAATGCTGTTGAAATTTTATTTAACAATCCATATGTTGATGAAATAATTCCTTTTAGTCAAACATGGCAGTTATATAACTTACATTTTGATATTTTGATAAACCTTGATTTAGATGAAAATGCACTGCGGTTAACAAAAAACATATATGCTGGCAAAAAATATGGATTTTTTTTAGATAAAAATGACATGATAGTGTGTTCTAATGAAGTTGCAAAAAAATGGTTTGATTTAAGTCACAACGATATGTTGAAAAGAAAGAATGATAAAACATATCAACAATATTTAATGGAGATTTTAGAGATAGACAATTTGTTACCAAAAGATTACCCAATAATTATGAATCTTACAAAAGAAGAAAAAAATTTTGCGGAACAATTTGCAAAAGACAATCGTATATCAAAAAATGATTTAGTTATAGGTATAAACTTAGGTGGCGGAGATAAATGGCAAAAAAAAGAATATCCTATTAAACAAACAATAGACCTTATTAAACTAATAGTTCAAAGTCCAAAGTTAAAGGTTAAAAGTAGAAAAAATCCGAAAGTACTACTGTTTGGTGGAGAAAAAGAAGAAGAAAGAAATAAAAAAATAATTTCGTTAGTTAAAAATCCACTACTTATTGATACAGGTTGTAAAAATACATTGCGAAAGTTTTTTTCTTTAATTAGTCTTTGTAACATATTGATTACTTCTGATACACTTGCGTTACATATCGCGTTAGCATTAAATAAAAAAGTTATTGTTTTATTTGGTCCTACATCGCCTACAGAAATTGAGCTGTATGGTTTAGGCAAAAAAATTGTCTCGCCCATAGAATGTATTGTTTGTTACAACAGAGTTTGTAATAAAAAGCCTGATTGTATGCAGTTAATCAAACCAAGACAAATTTATAATACTTTGTTGAATTTAATCTAAATTTAATATAATAATAAAATATAAACCTATGTGTGGGATATTTGGGATATACAACCATAAGAACGCAGCTGAGTTAACATACCTTGGACTTTATTCTTTACAACATCGTGGGCAAGAATCTGCTGGTATAGTTTCCTCTGACGGAGAACGGTTCTTATCAAAAATAGGTCAAGGTGAAGTACAAGAAGTTTTCACAAAAGAAGACCTGGACAAACTCAACGGGAAATTAGCAATCGGTCATACAAGATATTCAACTTTTGGTGCATCAGATATAAAAAATGCGCAACCTATCGTGGTAAAATGTTCAAAAGGTAATCTTGCATTAGTACATAATGGTAATTTAGTAAATGCAAAATATCTAAGGAAAAAACTTGAAGCAGAAGGGGCAATATTTCAAACAACAACAGATTCTGAAGTTATTTTACACTTGATTTCTCATGCGAAAGAAAGGAATTTTATCGATGTATTAAAAAAAGTATTGCCACAACTAAAAGGTGCCTATTCTTTAATTCTTATGACACCAACAACAATGTATGCTGTTAGAGATCCCAATGGTTTTAGACCATTAGTAATTGGTAAGATAAAAAATGGTTTTGTTATTTCTTCGGAAACTTGTGCGTTAGATATAATCTCAGCAGAATTTATTCGTGAAGTTGAGCCTGCTGAAATTGTTGAGTTTAAAGATGGAAAAATGAGAAGTTATAAGTTTTCACAACATGTTAAAAAATCTTTTTGTATTTTTGAATTCATATATTTTTCTCGACCTGATAGTGTAATTGAAGGAAGGTCTGTACATCATGTTCGGATACAGCTTGGAAGAAATTTGTATAAAGAATATCCTACGGAAGCTGATATTGTTTTTTCAGTACCAGATTCGGCTAATTCTGCAGCGTTAGGATATTCACAAGAAAGTGGTATCCCTTTTGAATACGGATTTATAAGGAATCACTATATTGGACGAACTTTTATTCAGCCAAAACAAAAAATAAGAGATTTTTCTGCAAAAATAAAGTATAATACGATAAAAGATGTTATAAGAAACAAAAGAGTTGTTGTAGTTGATGATTCAATTGTTCGTGGGACAACTTCAAAAAAGTTGATCACAATGTTAAAAAACTCAGATGCTAAAGAAATACATCTAAGAATAGCATCAAGCCCAATAATTGCACCATGTGTCTACGGTATTGATACTCCAACAAAAAAAGAACTTATTGCTGCAAATTATTCTGTAGAAGAAATACGAAAATTTTTAGGTGTAACATCACTTCATTATATTTCAATAGATGGTATGATCTCTGCTACAGGATTAAAAAAAGAAAATTTTTGTTTAGCATGTTTCACTAATAATTATCCTGTGTGAGATACTTTTTATGAGAAGAAAGACTGTTCAAGAAATCTTAGTAGAACATTTTGGTTTGCTAAAGACAGAAGTTGATAAACTTGCAAAAGAAGCTGACCAAACTGGTATGTTGCTACAACAATATGTTGTCTCTAAAAAATTGATTGATAAACATAAATTACTAAAAGTTTTAGCTAATGAATGGGGAACAAAGTCTGTTGATTTAGAAATGATAGAGTTAGATCCTGACCTTACCAAAATTGTTCCTATAGAAACATGTAAACGGTTTAAACTAGTCCCGTTTGCAAAGGAAGAAGATGTGCTATTTATTGCAATGGCAGATACAAGAGATTTGTTCGCAATCGAAGATATAGAGTTTAGAACCGGATTAAAAGTAAAGCCATACTTAGCTTTACCAAATGATATAAAAGAAAAAATTGAACAATTGTATGCACAAGAAACAGAATTTTTAACAGAACCATTTGAAACTTTGCCAGAAACAACACAACAAAGAATCTCTCATGAAACTATCACTGAAGATGCACAAGAACTTACTCAAGAATTGCTTGCAAGTTTAGATATATCTGACGAATTATTAATAGAACAACAGCAAAAAGAAGAAGTTGCTGATATTATGCAGATAAGCCCTGACGCACCTGAAGTTGAAAAACTTGTCAATGCAATCATTCTTGAAGCAGTTAGATTAAAAGCTTCTGATATTCACATTGAACCATTTGAGAGAAAAGTTATTGTTAGATATAGAGTTGACGGACTTTTAAGAAAAGCTGCTTTTACAATACCAATCGCTTTCAAAAACGCTATTATATCTAAAATAAAAATTATGTGTAATATGAACATTGTTGAACGAAGAGTGCCACAAGATGGTAGATTACAGGTAAAAGCAAAAGGGATACCTTTGGAGTTTAGAGTTAATGTTGTCCCAACAGTATACGGCGAGAGTATTGTTATGCGTATGTTAGACAGGTCAGCATCAAATATATCTTTAGAACAGCTTGGTTTTCTACCGGACACATTGGAAAAATTTATACAACTTTTAAACCGTCCTTACGGATTGATACTTGTTTGTGGACCTACAGGATCAGGAAAATCTTTCACATTAACTGCTGCGTTACAAAAAATTAAATCTCCTACTGAAAAAATCATAACTGCAGAAAACCCTGTTGAATACGAACTTGACGGTGTCGTACAAGTGCCAGTAAACCCAGATCTTAAAATGGGTGATAAAAAATTTGATTTTGCAGCTGCGTTACGTGCATTTTTACGACAAGACCCTGATATAATAATGGTAGGTGAAATACGAGATCAAGAAACAGCACAAGTTGCAATGGAAGCTGCTCTTACAGGACACTTGGTACTCTCTACTATTCATACGAACGATGCACCGTCTGCCGTAGCACGACTTTATGAAATGGGTATACCTACATATCTTATAGTAAATACATTAGAAGGTGTTCTTGCACAAAGGTTAATACGAAAGTTATGTGAAGATTGTAAACAACTTGATACATATCCACCTGAAGATTTAATAAGAGCGTTAGAAGAGAATAAAATAGATTATTCTTCAGCAACGTTTATGAGACCTGTTGGTTGTAAGAAATGTGATCGTACAGGGATGAGAGGAAGAACTGCTATACATGAATTGCTTGTTATGGACGACGAAATTAGAGAGGTTTGTCTTAAAGATGTTTCTGCAAAAAGAATAAGAGAAGTGGCAATAAAAAATGGTATGAGAACTTTGTTAGTAGACGGATTAATAAAAGTTACTAAAGGTATTACAACATATGCTGAAATACTTGCAGTTTGCCAAAGATGATAATAGGAAGCAAGTAGATGATACGCTGGTAGCAGTTGGTGAATTTCAATACAACTTTATTTTGCGATGTGATACTAAAAAAGTGGCATAATATTATCTTAGTATTTTTTAGTTTACAAAAATTGGAGGTTAAATATGTCATATATTGACAAACTTGAAGAATTTTTTGAAATTGTCAAAAGTTTGTCTTCTAGTTTGGATCTTGATGTATTACTTAAACGTATTGGTGACGTAGCAGAACGGTTAACAAATTCTGAAGCAAGTTCAATAATGCTTATTGATGAAGATAAACAACATTTATATTTTAAGACTGCTGGTGGTGAGAAAGGTACCGCGGTAAAAAAAATTAGAATTAAAATTGGCGAAGGTATAGCAGGAAGCGTCGTGTTAACTAAAAAATCTGAGATTGTTAACGATGTATCAAAGGATCCAAGGTTCACCGGTACAGTAGATCAACAAAGTGGATTTCAAACAAGTTCTATACTTGCAGTACCTATGATTATTAATACGATAGATAGTGGTGAAGAAGTTATAGGAGTAATAGAAGTACTGAATAAAAAAGAACCAACAGGGTTTACTGAGGAAGATAAAAAGTTATTAGAAAGTTTGGCAGGTCTTGCAGCAGTGAGTATTGTTAACGCAAAATTTTCTGAGAATCAACGAAATTTTTTTACTAATGTAATAGAACTTATTGTATCAGCTATAGAAACTGTGAGGCCAAAATATATAGGACGATACTGGAAAATGACACAAATGGCTACACTTGTTGCTAAAAAGTTGAATATTTCACCACGCTCTAAAGAATATAGAAATATTTATTTTGGAACATTGTTGCATGATATAGGATATTTATCTGCAAAGTTTAAGTTGGACTTAGAAAATGTTGATAATGTTCTTCAAAGAGCAAAAATTGAAAAATCTCATGTGATAATAGGGGCAGAAATTGTGAGTAAAATAACTTTGTTAAAAAATATAGCATCAATTATAAAACATCATCATGAAAATTACGATGGCAGTGGCTATCCTGACGGATTAAAAGATGAAGAAATACCACTTGGCTCAAGAATTATATCTGTTGTTGAGTATATCGAAGAATTAAAGCTTAATAATGTTAAAACAGAGCAAATAATTCAGTATCTTACACAACATAGTGGGACAAAATTTGATCCTAAGATTGTTGAAATTGTTAAAGAAATAATTTTGTCTGAAAGTTTGGACATGGGGCAGTAGTTCAGTCCGGGAGAACGTCCGCTTCGCACGCGGAAGGGCACGGGTTCAAATCCCGTCTGCTCCATGGTTTTAGTATATGAAAACAGAAAATTTGAAAACAGAAAATTTGTTTTTAAAAACTTATAAAAGATATAATGTAGTTTTTGTCAAAGGTGATGGGAAATATCTTTACGACGATAAAGGAAATAAATACTTAGATTTTTTTTCTGGACTTAGTGTATGTAATCTTGGATATAAAGATAAAAAATTAGTTGATACTTTAATACAGCAAGCAAAATTTTTATGGCATTGTTCAAACTTGTTTTATTCTTTCCCTCAGCAGAAACTTGCAGAACTTCTTATAAAAAAAACATTTCCTGCAAAAGTTTTTTTCTCAAACTCAGGTGCCGAAGCAAATGAGTGTGCAATAAAACTTGTCCGTAAATATGGTAGTGGAACTGGTAGATATGAGATTATAACATTTGAAAATTCTTTCCATGGAAGAACAATAGCGACACTTACTGCTACAGGACAAAAAAAAGTTCAACAAGGTTTCAGTCCTCTTTTGAAAGGATTTAAATATGCAAAATATAATGATATAGATTCTGTAAAAAAATTGGTTACAAAAAACACTATTGCTATAATGCTAGAACCTGTCCAAGGTGAAGGCGGGATAATACCTGCACAACAATCGTTTTTAGAAAAAATAAGAGAATTGTGTGATGAAAAAAATTTGATCCTGATTTTTGATGAAATACAAACAGGTTTTGGTAGGACAGGAGAACTGTTTGCATATCAGTATTATAAAGTTAAACCTGATATAATTACTATTGCAAAAAGTATTGCAAACGGAATTCCATTAGCGGCAACTATTGTTGATAAAAAATATGCTGATGTTTTTGATTATGGTGATCATGGTTCAACTTTTGGTGGTAACTTACTTGCTTGTTCTGTTGCTGTTGAAGTAATTAAAAAGATAGATAATAAATTGTTGTCTCATGTTAAAGATGTAGGAAGATATTTTTATGATAAACTAATTGAGCTAAAAAATAAGTTTAAGTTTATAAAATCAGTTCGTGGAGTAGGTCTTATGTTAGGTATGGAGTTAGAATTTCCTTGTAGACACATTGTAGAAAAATGTTTAAAAAAAGGTTTAATAATAAATGTAACACAAGAAAAGGTCCTAAGATTTTTACCACCACTTATAATCGAGAAATCAGATGTTAACAAAGCAATAAAAATTTTAGAAAATGTGTTTAAACAAATATGACAAAAATAAACACAAATACTGAAATTTCAACATTTGTAATGAATGAGTTCGGTACCAATTGTTATATATACAAAGATGAACAAACCAATAATATTATAATAATAGACCCTGCTGGAGATATGAATCAAATAATAGATTTAATCCGTCAAAGAGAACTCAATATTGTAAGTGTTGTTATTACTCATGGACATTATGATCATATAAAAGGTTTACCTGGACTTGTAAAATTGTTGCCAGATATAAATGTTGTTATTCATGAAGATGAAATACCATTAATTTTTAACGATGAAGAAAATTTGTCCATCCTGTTTTCAGACAATTTGAGTAAACAATTAGAAACTCTTAGTATAAATTGGATGAGAGTTAAAGATAATGATGAGTTTTTCTGTGGGACAAAAAAAATTAGAGTTGTCCATACGCCTGGACATACAACTGGTAGTATCTGTCTTTATATAAAAGAAAAAGGTTTTTTGTTCACAGGTGATACTTTATTTTGTGGTTCCGTTGGTAGGACAGATTTCCCAACTGGCGATATCGATTTGTTAGAAGAATCTATTAAAAAAATTTTTTTGTTACCAATGAACACATTTTTCTTTCCAGGACATGGTGGTTGGTGTATTTTAGAAAAAGAAATAAAACATAATCCTTTTGTAAGATTATAACATGTAACATACTGTAGCCGTCATTTAAATGTTGGCTACAATAATTGTAGTAGAAAAAGGAGGATAGATGTATAATGAAAATAAAAATTCCATTGAGTTTATTCAAAAAAATTGGTAGTATAAAAATTGGTTCTGAGCAAACACAGACAACACAACCTGTCTCACTACCGTTAAACAAAAAAATTGTTGAAGAGTTATCTTTAAAAAGTGTTGACGCGTTGATAAAATCTTTGTCAGATAAAGATCCTTTTGTAAGAGCGATAAGTTGCGAAGTTTTAGGGAAAATGAGAGAAAAAAAAGCATTAAAACAAATAATGTTGCTTATGAAAGATCCATCAAAATATGTACGAGAAAAAGCTGCCATAGCATTAGGACAAATCGGTGATAGGAAAGCTGTACCAGTATTAGTTGAAGCTTTAAATGATGAAGCTGAAGAAGTGAGAGTTACAGTAGCAGGTGTGTTAGGCCATTTAAGAGATAGATTAGCAGTCCCAGCATTAATAAAAGCGTTAGACGATCCTTCACCTACTGCAAGAATGAAAGCAGCGATATCTTTAGGGATAATTGGTGATCCTGCTGCAATACCAGCATTGTTTAAAACGTTAAAAGATCCGCATGAACTTGTACGTCGGTACGCATGTGAAGCATTAGGTAATATTGGTAAACCTGCGATACCTGCTTTACTTCTTGCGTTAAAAGATGAAACTGTTCGTGCACACGCTGCACAAGTTTTAGTAAAAATTAAAATCTAAAAATGAGGGGAGGTAATAAATTGAGTGAAGAAGATTACAGATATAATAATAGTTTTGCTCTTTTTTCACATACAAACATTTGCAACATGGAGTAGGATTTCATCTTTAGGTATACCATTTTGGATGATAAAAGAAGATGATACATTAATCTGGATGAACCCTTATGAAGTTGTTAATTATCCAAACCAAATTTATATAGAAGTTGGTATTGCAGATGGTTCAACACTTGAACCAAAAGTTAATGATAATCTTTCAATAAGCAACCAATGGGGAGGAGTTTTTGCAAAAACAGATTTTGTTCTACCTGGAATAATAGCAATATTTTTTGGTAGACCATACTGGGGACTAGTTCATTCAGCTGGTCATAGAACAATAAATTCTGATGTTTCTGCTGTAGAAAATTCTCCTGTTGGTACTTCTTTATTACCTTTACCACTTTATAACAAACTTGATCTCTTTTTTGGTAGTGATAAAATTTTGCCAATACCTTTAGGAATATCTGTTTTTTATGCAGCAAATTCGTCATACAAAACAGAAAGTAATGTTTCAAAACCTTCTTTAGCAGTAGGAGATGAGAAGTATAACGAGGAGTTAAAATCATCTGAAATTTGGTTGATGTTTGGTACAAAATTAAAAAATATCTATGTTTTTGATACTTTTGAAGCGATATTAAATTTAGGAATACATAATGTTAATAATAAATACATTGATGAAATTTATAATGAAGAAAAGTTTGTAATAAACAATAACTATTCGTTTATTACAAAAGGATTTTTGACACCCGAGATTACTCTCCGTGCTATTTATGGAGGAAATAAAAATGTATCAGTTATAACACTTTTTGATTACTACTTTACTGATTTATCTAACGAGTTTGTAAGAAAAACAGATACTAATATTGACGGTTTGTTTATTTCTACTGACGGAGACATATACTACATAAGGGAACAAAGTTATACAAGAAGTTTTATAACATTAGGTGTTGCAACAAATATTCTTGTTTCACCTAAAACACTTTTTATAATAGGAACAAATATCTTTGTTGATTCTGTTAATATAAAAGAACGAAGAACACAAATGTTAGAAGATCGTACAGGTGTGGATCAAGAATATAGATATGAATATGTAAGAAGAAATATACCATTTTACCTTGCTTGCGAGTATAATATAACAAATTTTTTGACTTTATCTAGTGGAATAAATAAAGTTGTTTCAGCAGTGCAGAAGACTAAAGTTGTAGATCCTGATTATAGCGGATGGGATGGAACACACTTTCCTTTGGTTAGTATTATTGAAGAAGAAACAAAAGAAGATGATATATCTGGATATATGACAAATATTTCCTTTGGAGTAAGTTTTAAAATAAAAAATAAGATATTTTTTGATTTCGTGGTGAGACAAAATGTATTGTTTAGTGGAACATATATCATAAGTGGTGTACCAGAAACATTATTCTCGCAAATTTCTGCTATATACAAGTTTTAAAACAAAATGAAAAAAATAATTATAGTTTTTTTTCTTTTTAATATTACACAAATTTCTTATTCTGTAACAAAGTTGATTCTTGATACATATTACAAAATGTCTTATAACAATTATTTAAATCTTGATTTTGATTTTTCGTCTTCAACGGATAATATTACAAAAGTTTATTCTATGTTTGATACAAGTTTAAAAACGCAAATAGACAATTTTGAGTTTAAAGTAGGGTTATGTTCAATAGGCGAGTTTGGAAAAATAGTTTCAACATCCACAAAAAGTTTTGTCTGGCAAAAAACTATTCCATATCCAAACAGTGAGTTTTTACCATGGTTGTCAGAATGTTATGCAAAATATAATTATAATTTTGATACTTTTACTATACCTTACACAAAATTTTCAGTTGAAAAGATATTATTAAGTGTTACTTTGGGGAGACAAAAGAAAGAATTTATTGAAGGGTTAGTTGTTGGTGATAACAAAATAGGATATGACGGTGTTTCGATAAACTTTGATTTTGGTAAGTATTTTTATATTAATAGTTTAATTTCAAGGATAAATTCTGTTTCTGGTTTTCAAAACAGTTCAACTTTTGATTTATACAGTTTTTTGTTAGGAAGCAAATTTTATTCTGGATACGATTTTGGGTTAAATTTTGTAGTTGAAGATGATAGAATAAAAGGCGATAAAAAAAATTTTTACGAAATTTTTGTCAAACAAGAGCATGAGAAT
>Ga0197143_1001264_pt1 | contig 21954 bp, 21 predicted proteins | sample GBS70_MetaG_FD_148603 | JGI IMG/M metagenome (GOLD analysis project Ga0197143, IMG submission 148603) | Sediment microbial communities from Great Boiling Springs, Gerlach, Nevada, United States - GBS 70_MetaG | ecosystem: Environmental > Aquatic > Thermal springs > Hot (42-90C) > Sediment...
AAAAGAATTGTGGCCGAAATCACAAGCCATCCCAAAGTGGTAGCCGTTATCCTCTTCGGGTCCTGGGCTTATGGAACTGTTACCCCACTTTGAGATGGCCCATTTTTTCCAATCCCTGGTTGAGGAAGCCACCGATGAAGCTTGAAGAGAACATCTTGCGCCTTGAACAGCATTACGCAAAGGCTCTTGAACTCAAAGATTTGGAGCTTTCTGACTACTTCGCATTCACTGTGAGAGCACAGAGTTGAGCTCTGTTCCGAGGGGTTGCGATGGATTCGCTCGCTATTAAGCCAAGGCAAATCCTAACATCCCCTTTCTGGAGCGAACCTATAGAGGTGCTTTGGGTTAGGCCTCAAGGGGAACGCCTTGAGGTGATAGGAGTTGGGGCCCAAACCAAGCAATATTACAGCTTAATCTTGAGCCCGCAGGAGCTTGCTCAGGTCAAATGGAAACGGTAAAGGAAACTTTGAGGCAGATCAACGCTCAAATTCTGGAGGAAAGCCAGGGGTGAAGGCCTTAGTAACCGGCGCTACAGGCTTTATAGGAAGCCACCTGGTGGAAAGGCTCCTGCGGGAGGGCTTCAGGGTCAGGGGCATGACCACAAGCCCAATCAAGGGGCAAGATTTGGAAAAGAAAGGGGTTGAGCCTTTCGTGGGCGACCTAAGGGATTACAATGCGGTGAGGGAGGCAGTAAGAGGGATGGATTTGGTCTTCCACCTCGGCGCTATCATGAGCGATTGGGGGCCATGGAGGCTCTTCTACGAGGTCAATGTCCTCGGGACAGCCAATGTGTTCAAGGCCGCTTTGGAGGAGAAGGTTGAGAGGGTAATCTACACTTCCTCCGTAGCCGCCACAGGCCTTGAAGATTACCCCGGCCTAAAGGATGAAAGCTTCCCCCTCACTTCAAGCTCCCACCCCTATTGCCGCTCCAAAGCCGAGGCTGAAAAGGTGGCTCAGGAGTTCATCGCCAAAGGCTTGCCTTTGGTAATCCTTAGGCCGGTCTACGTCTATGGGCCAAGGGAGAGGAACGTCGGGGTTTACACCGTGGCCAAGCTCTTAAAAGTGGGCTTCCGCCTCCTTCCGGGCAACGGCCAGAATTACCACCACCGCATCTACGTTAAAGACTTGGTGGAAGGGATAATGCTGGCCGCTACCCGCAAGGAAGCGATAGGCCAAACCTACATCCTCGGCGGGCCCTTGCGGAAAGCTTGCGAGTTCTGGGGAACCTTGGCCCGCCTCATGGGCACATCCATAATCTGGGCGCCAATCCCGGTGGGGTGGGCCTTCGCCCTCCCGTTTGAAATTGCCTACAGGCTCCTCCCCCTTAAAGGCCCCCCTCTCATAACTTTCTTCCGGATAAGAGTCCTTTCCAACAACAATGCTTGGGATTGCTCCAAAGCTCAGAGGGAGCTTGGCTTTACCCCCCGCACCGATATTGAAGAAGGGCTCAGGGAAACGCTCAATTGGTGGAAGGAGCATGGCTGGCTATAGAGGCCGCTTAGCCCTCCTTATGAAAGCTGGTATATCAACATTGTCCTCTGGAAGCGGGCGCTCCGGAATTGGGAATTTTATCACCCGCGGCTTCTCCGCAGGCTTAATAGCTTCGGCTCCGGGCCTTTGGAATCCAGCAGCAATGATTGTTACCTGAACCTCATCCCCGATTTCCGGGTCCAGCATGACTCCGAAGAAAATCTCAGCCTCCGGATGGACTTTGCTTCTTACCAGCTCCGCCGCCTCACGCACTCCGGGTAGGGATAGGTCAGGGCCGCCTGTGAAGTTGAGGAGAACAGCCTTGGCCCCGTCTATGCTAACATCCAGAAGCTTATTGTTTATAGCCGTTTGAACGGCCTTAACCGGGGCGTCCTCCCCAGAAGCTCGGCCAATCGCCATGAGGGCATTGCCCCCATCCTTCATTACCTTCTTGACATCAGCAAAGTCCAAGTTTATCAGCCCAGGCTTGACGATTAGCTCGGACACTCCCTGGACAGCCTGGCGCAGGACATCGTCGGCCAAGGCGAAGGCTTCTCGGAGGGAAACCTTCTTATCGGCTACTTCCAGAAGGCGGTCATTGGGGATTACGATGAGGGTGTCCACCGCTTTCTCCAGCTCCTCTATCCCTTTCTGGGCTATGACTGCCCTCTTAGCGCCCTCAAAGGAGAAAGGCCTGGTGACTACTGCTACCGTTAGGATGTCTGCCTCTTTGGCCAGCCTACCGATGACTGGCGCAGCGCCTGTTCCGGTCCCGCCGCCCATCCCAGCAGTGATGAACACCATGTTGGCCCCTTCCAGTATCTGGGAAAGCTCCTCAATTGATTCTTCCGCTGCCTTGCGACCTATCTCGGGGTCTCCACCTGCCCCAAGCCCCTTGGTCAGCTTCTCCCCTATCTGAACCCGAGTAGGGGCTTTGGATAGGAGTAGGACCTGGTTGTCGGTGTTGACGGCTATGAACTCAACCCCTGTAATGCCATATTCTATCATGCGGTTCACGGCATTGCAGCCGCCCCCACCGATCCCTATAACTTTTATTCGGGCGAAGTTCTCCCTCGTTTCCACAAATCCCTCCATAGGCCTCTCTCCTTTAGTAAGGTAGAAGGGTCCTGAACCATTCAATGACCCTTTCTTTCCAAGATTTTGAAGTCATTTTGCCCTTGAGGATTTTCTGGCGGATGGGCCAGAGCAAAAGCCCCACCGCTGTAGCATAAACGGGGCTCTCCAACTTCTCCACAAGCCCCTGGACACCCGATGGCCTTCCCACCCTCACGGGCATCTCCAGGTACCGTCTCCCCAGCTCATCAATCCTTTTAATCTCAGCCGTCCCCCCGCAGAGGACGAGGCCAGCCGGTAGAAGGCCAGCGTAACCGCTTTTCTGCGCCTCCCGGTAGAGGTAATCAAACATCTCTTCCACCCTGGCCTGGATTATCTCAGCCATGAAGCGGCGGGAGAGAACTTGCTTTTTATCGCTTCCGAACACCGTTGCCTCCACCCCCTCATCCTCCCCTACCTCTTCGGCCAGGGCGCATCCGTACTTCTTCTTAATCTCCTCCGCCGAGGAGAAAGGCATGCGGAGGCCGAAAGCTATATCGCTTGTAATCATGTTCCCGCCAAGCTCCAGGGAGCTGGTGTAAAGGAGGCTCCCATCCATGTATATGGCGATGTCGGTAGTGCCCCCGCCAATGTCGGCCAAGATAACCCCCATTTCCTTTTCGGCTTCGGTCAAAACGGCCTCCCCTGAGGCCAAGGCGGCCAAGATGAACCTTTCAGGCTCAATCCCCACTTCCTTGAGGCATTTCCTGAGGTTGTTAAGGGCCGAGCTTGAGACAGTCACCATGAGGACTTCAGCCTCAAGCCTTGAACCTTCCATCCCGATGGGGTCCTGAATCCCAGGCTGGCCATCTACGATGAAATGGCGAGGGATTACGTGGATTATCTCCTGGGTGTAAGGGATGGAGACAGCGCTGGCTGCTTCTACCACCCTCGCCACATCTTCCGCCGTTATCCCCCCGGAATGGCGGCGGACAGCTATCATCCCCCGGCTGGTCATGGAAAAGACATGCGAACCGGTGATGCTAACGTAGGCCCGGGAGACCGTGAGCCCCGCCAGCTTCTCCGCTTGTTCTACCGATTCCATTACCGATTGAGCCAGCTGGGAAATATTAACCACACTGCCCTTCCTCATACCCCTGGAAGGGGCATTCCCGAACCCTATCACCTGAACGAGAGCCCCTTCCTCCTCTTCTTCCACCTCTGCTATAAGGGTGCAAACCTTCGTTGTCCCAACGTCAATGGCAGTGATGAGCCTGGCCAACCCTCTCCCCTCGGTCAACGTGAAATTGAATAAACAGGCGCATCAGGCGCCCTGACATCTATGTAAGCCGGCTTTAAGCCTTCGGCTTCAAGGTGACCCCAGACATAGCGATAGGCCTCAAGGCGAGCCTTCATAAGGTATGAAGTCAAGCCCAGATAGACAGGGAAACCACCTTTGGCCCTGAGGATGAACCCTTCATCAGGGTGATAGTGGAGTTCCCCCTCCTTTTCTATCCCAAGCTCTTTAAGCTTTAGAGCGACCATGAGGACAACTGGGGAAAGCTTTTGGCCCGGGCGTACATCCCCGCCGGAATCGTCAAAAAGGCGGAAGAGGGCCAGGTTCCTCCCCCTGTTCTCCATCAAAACCCCATCCCGGTCCACCAAGAAAGACCTACCCCCGCTTATGAGCTCCATCACTGGTTCCCTCTCCTCCACCGCCACTATAACCATAGGCGGGAAACGGACCGAGACCGACGCTTTCCTTACCTCCAAAATGCCTTCCAACTTGCTCCGGCATTGCTTTGAGTTCACGAAGAAGATGTGGTAATATTCAAGTCCGCAGAGTGCTTTTACCACTTCGGGGCTAACCACTTTCCCACCCTTCACCACCACCGGGTAATCGTAGAATTCCCAGGCTAAGCCGGAGTAGATGAAGAAGGCCAGGACAAGGGCAACAATCCCCAACGCTGCCCAGTGAGCCGAGGGAAAGCTCCTGAGCCTCACAGGAGCCAAAGCTATCGGCCGGATAAGGTTCCGGTAAAGGCGACGCCTCTTCCGCGAGCGACGAGCCCTCATTCTTCCTCTTCCGGAGTGTAAGAAGTCTTACAGCGACTCTTATCCTCAAACCTCTCCAAAGCCAGCTCAATTAGCTTGTCCAAAAGCTCAGGGTAAGAAATCCCGCTGGCCTCCCACATTTTGGGGTACATGCTTGTAGCCGTAAAGCCAGGGATGGTGTTTATCTCGTTCACGTATACTTGGCCAGTTTCTTTGTCCAAGAAGAAGTCAACTCGGGCCATGCCGGCGCAATCCACGGCCAAAAAGGCCTTTATCGCTAACTCTTGGATGTACTGAGCAAGGTCCGGAGGTATCGGCGCTGGGATTATTAGGTCGCTTTCCCCAGGGATATACTTGGCTTTGTAGTCGTAGAATTCGCGGTGAGGGACCACTTCCCCCGGGACCGAGGCTATGGGGTCATCGTTCCCAAGGACGCTGCACTCAATCTCGCGGGCGTTTATCGCCACCTCCACCAACATCTTGCGGTCGTATTGGGCAGCAATCCTGAGGGCCCTTTCCAGTTCTCCCCTGTTTCTGGCCTTGGAAACCCCAACGCTGGAGCCGAGGTTGGCCGGCTTGACGAAGCATGGGTATCCTATTTCTTCCTCCACTTGCTCCATTATCTTAGCAGGGTCCCTTTCCCAATGCTTGCGCCTTATCAGGATATGCTTAACCACCGGAAGTCCGTGAGCCATGAAGACCGCTTTCATGGTTGGCTTATCCATACCAACCGCGGAGGCCAGCACTCCAGCCCCAACGTATGGTATCCCGGCTAACTCCAAAAGGCCCTGGATTGTCCCGTCCTCTCCGTAGGGGCCATGCAGGACAGGAAAGACCACGTCCAGCTCTTGGAGTTTGATGGGCCTTGGGCTCAAGCTTTGCTCGCAAAATTCCAAGCTCACGAGAGCCTTCTGCGTTGGGTCCCCCAAGATGGTAACAGGAACGTTTGACCCGATCGTTCCAGCCTTCAGGGCCTGGAGGGGGTCGCCAAAGGCCACCCACTTGCCTTCCTTGGTTATCCCTATGGGTATGACCTCGTATTTGGTCTTGTCTAAATAAGTGATGACGGAAGTGGCGGAGGCGAGGGAGACCTCATGTTCCCCGCTTCTACCCCCAAATATAACCCCTACCCTTAACTTTTTAGCCATGGATTTTACCTCCAGGGGGGATTAAGCCCGATAAATTCTAACTCCGGTTCAAGTTTTACGCCAAAAACCTTCCACACCCTATCCATCGCCAACTCCATGAGTTTGAGGACATCAGAAGCCCTGGCCTGGCCGAGGTTCACGATGAAGTTGGCGTGGACAGGGGAGAAGCATGCGTCCCCTACCCTGAAGCCTTTGAGGCCTACTTCCTCAATGAGCTTGGCTGCATAGTGCCCAGAAGGGTTCTTGAAGACGGAGCCAGCGCTTGGCTCCTTTGGTTGCTTGGCCCGCCTTTCATCCCGATAGCGAAGCATCCTCTCTCTCAACTCCTTCTCTTCCCCCTTTACAAGGTTGAAATTGGCTGCCAGGATAACGTTCCCCCTTAGTTTACCCTTAAAAGCGCTCTCTCGGTAGCCGAAGGCCAGCTCCTCCGGCTTAAGGGAAACCCTCTCGCCGTTTTCCCCCAAGATTTCCACCCTCTCAAGGACATCAGCCACGCATCCACCGAAGGCTCCGGCATTCCCCGCAATTGCTCCCCCAACCGTCCCCGGGATCCCTTCCGCCCATTCAAGCCCTCCCCAGCCCTCTGACACTGCAAGACGAGCCAAGCGGGCTAAGGGAACCCCAGCTTCAGCTCGGAGCAAGGCCTCATCCCCCCTTCCCTCAAGCTCAAATCTGCCGCAGGCATTGACTACTACAAGGCCTGGGAAACCGCTATCAGCCACTAAAACGTTTGTCCCTTGGCCCAGCACCACCCATGGGACCCCCTCTTCTTGGGCCAAGGTTAAGGCTCTTACCAGTTCCTCTACCCCCTTAGCTCTAAAGAAAAGCTTCGCTGGCCCCCCAATCCGAAAGGATGTATGCAGGGCCAATGGCTCATCACTTTTGACCCCGTTTAAGAGCTTAGCAAGCCTCTCAATCCTCATCAGCTTTCCCCCGAAGTGCCTCCAGAACCTTCTCCCCAACCTGGTAAACATCGCCAGCACCGAGGGTTATGAGGACAGACCCCGGCCTTAAGTGCTCTTCAAGGTAAAAGGCAACCGCCTCTAAGGAACCGATGTGCTTGGCATCGGGATGGTCCATTAGGGCCAGTATGTCCAAGGAAGAAATACCCAAATCGTCCCGCTCCCTGGCAGCGTAGATATCGCAAATGATTACGTGGTCGGCTTGATGGAAGCTTTGGGCAAATTCTTCAAGAAGGGCTTTGGTTCGGGAGTAGGTGTGGGGTTGGAATACGGCCCAGATTTCTCTTCCTGGGAACCGCTCCCGCGCTGCGGCCAACGTAACTTTGATTTCGGTTGGGTGGTGGGCATAATCGTCCACCACTATTACCCCCTTCGCTTCGCCTTTGATTTCAAATCGCCTCTTAAGTCCCCGGAAGGAGCTCAAGGCCAAGCCCGATAGCTCTGGTTCCACCCCCAAGATGTAGCAAGCAGCGATTGCTCCTACAGCATTTTTGACGTTCTGCAGGCCAGGGATTGCCAAGTTGAACGGCCCCCATGCTCTACTCCCCATTTTAACCTGGTAGCTATGGCCCTCTCCTGACCCTAACCCTAAGGATTCACCCTGCCAAACGTTTCCGTCTTTAAGGCCATAAGTTATGACGTTACCCTTTACCTTCGCAAGGATTTCGGCTACATTTTCCTCATCGCCGCATCCCACGATATATCCGCCAGGTTCAACCCGGCCGAGGAATTCCTCAAAGGCCTCCTTCATCGCCTCTAAATCCGGGTAGCAATCGGGGTGGTCCATCTCCAAAGCAGTGACAAGGGCCAAGAACGGCCTGAGCCCTAAGAACGTCCGGTCGTATTCATCGGCTTCAATGACGAAGTGCGGTCCTCGGCCGTGGCGGGCGTTGAGGCCAGAATCGGCCATGAGCCCTCCCACTATGTAAGAAGGGGAAAGGCCTGCTTTCTCCAAAATCCAAGCGATCATAGCCGTAGTTGTGCTTTTGCCGTGGGTTCCAGCCACCGCTATCACCCTGTAGCCCCGGGTTAGCCAACCCAAGAACTCAGCCCGCTTGAAGACCGGTATCCCAAGCCTTCTGGCTTCCTGGACCTCCGGGTTGTCTTTTGGCACAGCGGAGGAGATGAGCACGATGTCAGCTCCGTGGACGTTCTTTTCCTCATGGCCAACAAAAACCCTTACCCCTTCCCTCGCCAATTCTTCCAGAAGCGGGGAATGGGCCTTATCGGAGCCAGAGACTTCGTAGCCCCGCTCTTTAAGAACCCTGGCTATGGCCGAGAGCCCAGCTCCTCCGATTCCTACAAGGTGTATCCTCATCTCCCCTCGCTCAGGTCATTGCGACGAAAATGAACAAAAGCAATATGGCCATAATCCCGTAAAGGGTAAGCCCCCTCAAGAAATTTTCCGGCAGGTATTTTATCATCTGCTGTGCCGTCGCGCTCAGCTCCCCGCTCCAAACGTTGGGAGGCAAAGGGTAACCGGCTTCGTGGAGGTAATACCAAATCGTGCCGGCTATGAGGTAGCCGTTTATAAGCCCTACTAAGAAGCCTAAGAGCGCTTCTTGGCATCCTACCCTTGCCCTTTGGAACAATCCCCTGACAGGCCCAACCCCCCTTAATGCTGTAGGCCCATAGTAGCTGAAGAAGGTAACAAAGCCGAATACGCTCAATTGCACCACCAGTTGGGTAATGCGGTCAGTGAATGGCCTTCGGGTGAGCTGAGCCACTATGTAGGAAAGGATGAAAATTTTGGTCTCCGCAGGAGCCCCCGGAGGGGTTATAACTAAGGTATTGATGATGAAAAGGCCTAAAATTATGCCGGCGGTAGCGACCAATTCCCTCATCCAGCCCCGGCTCATGCCTATTATCCCAAACAGAAAAACAAGGGCTACGAAAATAGCCTCTATGGCTATCATTTAACCTCCTGGGCTAAGCCCCTTCAGGATTTCAGCTAATTTCTCGGCAGCGTCAAGGTAAGCGAGAGCTTTGGCTCTCTCCGCCATCCCTTTGAGCTGCTCTTCATCTCCCAAAAGGCTTAAAATGGCTGGAAGGAAGGCTTGGCTCAGCTCAGAATCTTGGATTACCAAGGCTGCCCCCCTTTCCTCAAGGAAGCGGGCATTTCGCTCCTGGTGACCCCCAGCGTAAGGGTAAGGGATTAGGATGGCAGGCTTGCCCAAAGCGGGAAATTCCCCGAGGGTGGCAGCACCCGCTCTTGAGACCACAAGGTCAGCCGCAGCTAAGGCTAAACCCATCTCTTTGTAGAGGAAGGGGAAGACCTTATAGCGCTTACTTTTCTCCGGCGGAAGCGAATGGTAAAGGTCCTTCATCTCTTCGTAATCAAGGGCTCCGGAGATGTGGAGGACTTGGCAGTAATCTAAGAGGGTGTCAAGAGAGCGGGCCAGGGCCCTGTTTATGTTCCTTGCCCCCCTGCTCCCACCGAAGACAAGCACTGTCTTCAGCCCATCTTCCAAACCGAAGGTTCTGCGGCCCTCTTCGGCCTTCGCTTCCAAAAGCTCTTTCCGAACTGGATAACCGCTCACAACCGCTTTCCCCTCCGGGAAGAACTTCAGCACTTCCGGGAAAGTAACCGCCACCTTGGCTGCCAGGAGCGAAAGGAACCGCACCGCTAAGCCTGGCTCAAGGTCGGGAAGGTAAATCAGCGATGGGATTCCCTGAAGCCTTCCGGCCAGGACGACTGGAACAGAGACATATCCCCCGGTAGCGAAGATGGCAGAAGGTGAAAATTCCCGCACAATTTTCCAAGCTTCCCACGTCCCTTTAAGCACTCGCAACAGGTTAAAGGCCTGGCGAAGGGGGTTCATCCCCTGCAAAGGAGCTGAGGAAACCGCCCGGAAAGGAATACCCCACCGAGCTACGATATCGCGCTCCAGGCCGGAACGGGTCCCGACGTATAAAATTTGGCTATCTTTTAGCCTTTCGGCTACGGCGAGGGCGGGATAGACGTGGCCTCCTGTGCCCCCACCCGTGAAGATAAACCTCACTTTTCTTCTCCTCCTTACCCCTGGCCAAGATGTTCATGAGGAGGCCGACCCCGGTCATAGAGGTCACCATGGCCGAACCCCCCAAGCTCAGGAAGGGGAAAACCATCCCGGTCATGGGCATTAAGCCTACAAGGCTTGCCAAGTGGATTAAAGCTTGGAGGGCTAAGCTCCAGCAGAACCCCGAAGCTATGAGCTTGCCGAAGAGGTCTTCGGTCTGCGAAGCTATGGCGAAGCCACGGTATATCACGAGCCCTAAAAGGGCTACTACCACAAGGCATCCCACAAAGCCCAATTCCTCGGCCACAAGGCACATCATTCCATCGGAAGGCAAAGTTTCACCCATTATTGGGGCCATGGAAGCTTGGCCTAGCCCTTTCCCCAAAAGCCCACCCCTTATGAATGAGCCGAGGGCATAGAAAGGCTGCTCGCTCATGTATTCTGGCGAAATGGGTTCACCTCTGAGGAAGCGCTGGACTTGCTCCCAAAGCATAATCCTCTTTTGAGCGTAGTGGAAAATGCCCATTTGGATGACGGTAACAGCTGCAGCCCCACCCATGAGAAGGCTACCTGCCCATTGGAAGAAGTTGGCCCCAGCTATGAAGAACATGATTGCTCCCGTGAGGGCAATTAGGGCCGCCATGGACAAATCCGGCTGCAGGATTACAAGGCCGGTGACAATTCCGACGATGATGGCGAAAGGTATTAGGCCTTTTGTGAGGGAAACCAGGGTTTCCCTTCGGGAAGATAACCAGTGAGCAGCATAGATTATGACCCCAAGCCTGGCAAACTCGCTTGGCTGCAGGGAAGAGCCGGCTTTGGTCTGCAGCAGCCAACGCCCCGTGCCCTTGAGGTTCACAAGCACCAAGAGCAAAAGGACCACGAGCATTATCGGCACCGAAAAGCGCTTGAGCAACCGGTAATCAACGGCCGAAGCGATGCCCATAGCCCCTAAGCCGGCTAAGATTCCCATAAGCTGCTGGGTGAAGAAACGCTCTGGGTTCCCAGAACCCCTCAAAGCTAAGAGGTGAACCCCTGCGCTGTGCATCATCATTAGGCTTATGAAAGCCAAAAGCACTACCGCCGCTATCAGTATGTAATCTGGCTGGATTGATAAAATTCCCGCCCTTTGCTTCATCCCGCTGAACCCCTAAAGCCTGGCCACAAGCTCTTTGAAGCGCTCGCCCCTGTGGGCGTAATCCCTGAAGGCATCAAAGCTTGTCCCCCCTGGCGACAAGAGTACTATATCCCCTGGCCTTGCCACCCTTGAAGCTTCTTCAACCGCTTCCTCCAGGGTTGAGCAGATGGAAATTTCGGGAGTACTTGCCCCCAAGCGTGCGCGTGCTTCTCGCACCGCTCGCTCTATCTTCGGCGCCGCTTCCCCGAAAATTACGATGTGCCGGACTTTCTTAACCGTTAGGGTAGCCATCTCTTCCCAAGGAAGGTTTTTATCTTTCCCCCCAGCCAGGAGGACTATTGGCTCATCAAAGGAGTTAAGGGCAGCCACAACCCTCTCCGGAGAGGTGGCGATGGAATCGTTGTAATACTTGACCCCGCGCACTTCCCGGACGAACTCCAAGCGGTGCTCAACCCCTTTGAAGTTTATGGCCACATTCCTTATGGCTTCAATATCCGCCCCGCCTATGAATGCCAGAAGCGAGGCAGCCAAGAGGTTAGCTATGTTGTGCCTGCCCAACATCCTGACCTCATCAGTCCGGCAAATTTCCAGCTCAGCCTCGTCCATCTTGAGGTAAAGCTTATCGCCTCGCAGGAAAGCCCCTTCCGGGAGCTCTCCGAGGCTGAAGAACCAAGCTTTACCCTTAGCTTCTGCAGCCAAGCTTCGGGAGACGGCGTTATCGTATCCAAAAACAGCCACGCCGTTTTCCCCCTGATGCAAGAAAATGTTCTTCTTGGCCGATATGTAATCCTCCATGGAGGGGTGTCGGTCCAGGTGGTTTGGCGTTATGTTGAGGATTGCGGCCACAGGGGGGCTTAATGGCTCAAGTCCAAAATCCGGCCCGAAGAGTTTGAGCTGGAAGCTTGAAAGCTCCATGACAACCCTGTCTTGAGGTTGAATTTCCTCAAGGTGCTCCACGAGAGGCCTGCCGATGTTTCCACCGACCCATGTTGGGATTCCAGCTTCTTTCAGCATTTCTCCGGTTACGGTTGTGGTAGTAGTTTTGCCGCTGGAGCCGGTTATGCCGATCACCGTGGCTGGGCACAGCTCGCAGAAAAGCCTTGATTCACCGCTTATGGGTATTTTGCGTTTCCTGGCTTCTTGGACGATTGGGATTTCTAAGGGGACCCCTGGGCTTACGAAGAGGATGTCGGTTTCATCCAAGAGGTCAAGGGGGTGGCTTCCGAGGATGAAGCGGATGGGGAGATGGGCAAGAGGGACCATTCTTTCCCAGAGCTCTTCTTCCTTTTTGAGGTCGGTTACGGTTACCTCGGCTCCTCTTTTGGCCAGGAAGCGAGCCAGAGCGCTCCCCTCCCTTGCCAGGCCTATTATGGTAGCTCTTAAGCCCTTAAATTCCATAGGTTTTAATCCACCTCGCTTTTAGTTTCATCTTTGTCAGCTCTTGGCACTCACCCCCACACCCTCTCGCAGGGGGTATGTGGTTTTGCCCACCCCCGTTGGCTGGGGGTCCGCCAGAGTTTAAGGTCCCACTCGTTGGCTGGCTTGCAAGGGCAAGCCGTTCGCCCCCATTTTTACCGCCCTCGCAGAATGTCAGCATGAAAAAGACACCCCTACACTCCCTGGCAGGAGGCCACACCCCCAGCGACCTCAGTTTAGCAAAGGTCGGCGCAGGCCGACCTCCGGCCGAAGGCCAAAAAGGGCTGATTTCAATCAGCATGAAAAGTTTTTGCCCTCCCCCGTTGGCTGGGAGTCCGCCAGAGTTTAAGGTCCCACCCGTTGGCTGGCTTGCAGGGGCAAGCCGTTCGCCCCCATTTTTACCGCCCTCGCAGAATGTCAGCATGAAAAAGACACCCCTACACTCCCTGGCAGGAGGCCACACCCCCAGCGACCTCAGTTTAGCAAAGGTCGGCGCAGGCCGACCTCCGGCCGAAGGCCAAAAAGGGCTGATTTCAATCAGCATGAAAAGTTTTTGCCCTCCCCCGTTGGCTGGGAGTCCGCCAGAGTTTAAGGTCCCACCCGTTGGCTGGCTTGCAGGGGCAAGCCGTTCGCCCCCTTTACCCCAAGCGGCTTTGCCCCCTTCAAATCAGAGCCAAAGCTATCCCCAGCATTGCCATAAGAACGGCTATGAGCCAGAAACGCTGGGTTATGTGGGTTTCGGACCAGCCCAAAAGTTCAAAATGGTGATGTAAAGGTGCCATCTTGAAAATTCGCCTTCCCTGCCCATATCGGGATTTGGTGTATTTGAAATAGGCCACCTGGATTATGACCGAGAGAACCTCGGCTACAAAGACGAAGCCAATAATCGGCAGAAGGAGCCATTGGCCAGTCATCAGTGCTACTACGGCCAAAGTTGCCCCTATAGAAAGAGAACCAGTATCCCCCATGAAGAGCTCAGCTGGGTAAGAGTTGTACCAAAGGAAGGCCAGAAGCGCCCCCACAACCGTAAAGCAGAACCTGGTTAAGTAGATCTGGCCCTGAAGGTAAGCTATGATTCCGTAAGCGGCAAAGGCTATCGCCGCTATGCTGCCCGCTAACCCGTCTAAGCCATCTGTGAGGTTAACGGCGTTAGATGTGCCTACTATGATGAACATGGCTATCGGGATGTACCAAATCCCAAGGTCTATCATCTTGGGGATTGTCGGGATTCCCACAACTCTGAGGCCAAGGCCGTAGTAAATCATCAAAGCAGTCAAGAAAGCTAAAAGAACTTGGCCCAGGAATTTCACCCTGGCTCTCATCCCTTCGCCCTTCCTCCGGCCCTTTACCCCTTCCCAATCATCAAGTGCCCCCAGGATCCCGTAACCAACCATAACTCCCAGCGGCACAAGAATGGACCGCCCCAGGAGGGTCATGCCCAGGAGGCTGAAGAAATTGAGGGTAATGGTGATGAGGAGGACGGGAAGGATAACCATTATACCGCCCATGGTAGGCGTCCCCATCTTGCTCATGTGCGAGCTGGGGCCGTTCACCTTTATCATTTTCCCTATCCCATGGCTTTTCAAGAACTCAATCAAAGGTCCTCCCCAAATCACGGCCAGAAGGAAGGAAACTGTTCCGAGAGCCAAGGCGTAAGCCATTTCCCTAATCCCTCGCCATTATTGCCTTCACTATTTCCTCCATCCTCATAGCCCGCGAGCCTTTGACCAGCACGACATCGCCAGGCTCCAAGATTTCCGTGAGAAGAGCCACAGCTTCTTCCCTGGATTCAAAGCTGTGGACCTTATCCGAAGGCATGCCGCAGGATAGGGCCTCTTGAGCTATTATCCTGGCCCTGGGCCCAACCGTAATCAGGATTGAAGCCACTTCCACCGCTTTCCTGCCCACCTTCCGGTGCCCTTCCTCCTCGTAAGAGCCCAACTCCAGCATATCTCCCAAAACAGCAATGCGCCTACCTGGCAATTCCTCCAGCACGCTCAGAGCGGCCAGAGTGGAAGGGGGGCTGGCGTTATAGGTGTCGTCCAAAATCGTTGAGCCCCTAATCCCTTTTACAGCCATAAGCCTGACTTGAGCCGAGGTGTCCCTCAGGCCGGCCATTATCTCTCCCCAGGAAAGCCCTTCCAGAAGCCCCACGGCCGCTGCAGCCAAGGCCGTGTGGACACTGTGCCTTCCCAGAAGGGGGATGCGAGCATGGATTACTTCTTTGCCGTAATGGAAGCGGAAGCGAACCCCTGCCAGCCCCTCGCTCTGGATATCATCAGCCCAAAGGTCAGCCTGGGGGTCAAGGCCGTAGTAAAAGACACGGGCCTTGGTCTTTTCCCTCATCACCCGCACCCTTTCATCATCATAATTTAAAACGGCAACCCCATCAGGCGGCAGGGCTTCTACCAGCTCCGCTTTAGCCTGCGCTATCCTCTCTATAGTCCCCAGCCTCTCCAGATGCACTGGCTCAACGCAAGTGACAACCCCTATGACCGGTAAAGCTATCTCCGCCAGCAGCGCAATCTCCCCTAAAGCGTACATCCCCATTTCTAAAACCACCCTTTCATGTTCAGGCCCCAGGTGGAGCAAGGTCAGAGGCAAGCCAATCTCATTGTTGTAATTGCCATAGCTTTTCAAGGTCCTAAACCTTCGGGAAAGGACCGAGGCTATGAGCTCTTTGGTTGTGGTCTTGCCCACGCTTCCTGTAACCCCTATGACCCTGACCATGTGCTGGCGGCGCCAGAAAGCTGCTGCCTCTTGGAGAGCTTTGAGGGTCTCCGGAACCAAAAGGCATATTGGCAATTCTACCCCTTCTTCAGGCCATTGGACAGGCTTAGCCCTGAGGTCAAAGACGTGGCAGGGGAAATCTGGCTCCCTTTCCACTAAGGCGGCAATAGCTCCCCGATCAAAAGCCTCTCGGATGAAAAAGTGCCCATCGGTATTTTCCCCTTTGAGGGCGATGAAGAGGGAACCTTCTTCAGCCAGCCGCGAATCAATCACAGCTTTGGAGAAGCGGACGGCCGGGATTATGCCTTCCGGCGGTTTCTCTCCGGCCAAAGCTTCAAATAGCTCCCTAAGCCCTATCATTTCCAATCACCTTCCCGAAAGCTCCTCGGGTTCGTCAGGGGGGACTCCCAAAATCCTCATGGTTTTATAGGCGAGCTTGGAGAAGGCAGGAGCCGCCAATTCCATGCCAGTGGTTCTGCCAACTGGCTTATCAATCCTTACCAATATTGCAACCCTTGGATTCCGTGCTGGTACGAACCCCCCAAAGGAGACGATAGGGGGCTGCGATGGCTCGTAGCCTGAAAGCGTAGGGATTTCAGCTGTTCCGCTTTTCCCGGCCGCAGAGTAGCCCGTAACATCGGCATACTGTTTCCAGTACTCAACAACCCCTTCCATCATCTGCGTTAGGGCTGAGGCGCTTTCGGGCGAAATAACCCTTCGCACAACATATTTTTCCAGAGGCAACTTGTAAAGCTTTCCATCGCAGACCAGGCCTGAAACCACCCTTGGCCTCATGAGCAAACCTTTGTTGGCGATGGCTGCTATAGCTGCACTCATCTGAATTGGGGTAACCGATATCCCTTGCCCGAAAGCATTGGTCCCCAAGTCCGTGTAAGACCATCCCTTCTCGCCAGGGAACTTTACTATCGGATAGCTCTCGCCTGGGAGGTCTATTCCAGTCCGATAGTCAAAGCCGAAGCGGCGGACATAGGTGTAGTAAACCTGGGGGCCGAGGGCGAGGTTTATCTTGACAGCAACTACGTTTATGGAAAGGGCCAAGGCTTTGGTGGCATCAACATCCCCGTAAGCTACCCCGCCAAAATTCTTTATGACGTGCCCACCGACATTGATAAAACCTTCATCGTAGAATGGTGAGTTCGGATTTATAAGGCCGGAATCCAAAGCCGCAGCATAAGTTATCAATTTGAAGACCGAACCTGGCTCGTATAGCGAGGTTATGGCCTGGTTAGTCAAAAATTCCTGGGGCGATTCAGCCGGGGAATCGGGGTTGTAATCGGGGTAGCTGGCCATAGCTAAGATTTCCCCGGTGCCAATATCTTGCACTACAATGACCCCTCTTTCCGCCCCTGAGCTAAAAATAGTTTCCCTTAGGATTTCCTCCGCAGCCCTTTGAACGTCCCTATCAATGGTCAGGATTAAGCTGCACCCGTCGGCAGTGGAGGCCAAGGGTAGGTCCATTTCCCCCACTGAAAAGCTTGGCGAGGGCTTCTCTTTTCCCGAAAGGAAGGCATCGTAATAGGCTTCCACCCCGAGCTTTATGTCTCCCTGGGGGAGATATGTACCCAGGATGTGAGAAGCAAGCCTCCCTTCGGGGTGAAAGCGCACCGGGAAAGGCTCAAAGCCCAGCCAATTGGGCAGCTTCCCATCCTCGCCAAAGGCTTCCATCAGGGCTAATTCCAGATTCTTCCTTCCCGCTTCGTCTAACTCCTGTGCCAAAAGGCAGTAATAATTAAGGGCTTGGGTGCCATCAGCGTTTAGCTTATACTTTTCCAAGCATGCCTTCAACTCACCTTCATCCCTTTTGAGAATCCGGGCCAATTTTTTGACAATGATTTCCCTCTCAGCCCCTTCGGCCTTGATGCGGTCCACGTAAGCAGCAAGCCGGTAGTGAAGGGCGTTTAGGGTCAGAGGATAACCCTTGCGGTCAAATATCAAGCCTCTGGCCAACGGCTGGCTTCGCGTAAAGCCATAAGCGTAAGCCAAATTTTCTACTTCTTCCCGGATTTGATGCGGAGGGCTGAGCATGATTTGCGCCACTCTGGAAAGGAAAATCATGGCCAATAAAGCTATCACCACGCCCCCAAGCTTTACCCTTTGTTCGGCCTTTAGAGAAGGTAGCGAAGGCCTATTGGGCATCTTGCCTCCTAAGGCCCTCGGGCCAGGACTTCCCAATCCTTAGGGTAAAAATAGCCGTAAACTCCCGCCGAAAGGCAGGCCTCAGAGACTTTTTCCAAAAGGCTAAGGTTATAGCGTTTAAGGTTGAAAGCCTCTTTCCCCAAAGCTTGGGCTTCAATATGCAGAGCTTCTATCTCCGCTTTGGTAGCGAAACCCAGCCAAATGACCATTATAATCAGGGCGAAAAGCAGGAGCAAAAACAAGCCAGTCCGTTCGGCAAGCCTGGTTATCCCAGTAATCTGGACTTTGGCTTCAGGCCATGAAAGGACTTCTTGGCTCATTTAAGGCCTCCTTTCAGCTATTCGGAGCTTGGCGCTTCGGCTCCTTGGATTGGCTTCCACCTCCTGTGGGGAGGGCTGTATGGGTTTAGGGGTTATAACCTTAAGGGTTGCCTTGTGGTGGCACACGCATACCGGCAGTTCAGGAGGGCATATGCAATCCCTGGATTCTTGCCGGAAAAATTCTTTGACAATTCGGTCCTCCAGGGAATGGAAGGAAATTACGGCCAGTCTACCACCAGGCTTTAAAAGCTCAACAGCTTGAGGCAGCGCCTCTTTGAGGTTATCCAGTTCCTGGTTAACAGCAATGCGAATGGCCTGAAAAACCTTAGTAGCAGGATGAATCTTACCTCCTGAGCCTACTACCTGCTCTACTACCCTGGCCAGCTCTAAAGTGGAGCGGATTGGCCTCGCTTGCACTATAGCTTTTGCCACACGTCGGGCTTTCGGCTCCTCACCGTATTTCCAAATGATATCCGCCAGCTCCTCTTCGGAAAGCCGATTCACGATGTGGTAAGCAGATAATTTGCTGGTCCGATCGTAGCGCATATCCAAGGGGCCATTGAGGTAGAAAGAGAAACCTCTCTTAGCATCTTCTACCTGGAACAAAGCAAATCCGAGGTCGAAGAGGATGCCATCAACCTGTAAAAACCCCTCCTTGCGGGCTATATTGACCAAATTAGTATAGCTGGCTTTGACCAAAGCCACTCTCCCCTTAAATCTGACAAGTCTTTCGGAGGCCCTCTTAATGGCTTCCTCATCCACGTCAATCCCTAACAAGCAACCATCGGGGGAAGAAGCTTCCAATATGGCTTCGGCGTGTCCGCCCTCACCTACGGTAGCATCTATGTAAAGGCCTCCAGGCTTTACGGCAAGCCCCTCTAATACTTCTTTGAGCAGGACGGGGATATGCTGCATCCTTATATTCCCAGCTCTTTGAACTGCTCCGCGAAGGCTTCTTCCTCCTGGGTGAAGCGTTCCACAAGCTCATTCCAACGCTTTTCGCTCCAAATTTCAATCCTGTTCCCCTGACCCACAATGACTGCAGAGTTGTCAAGCCCAGCAAATTCCCGCAAGTGGGCGGGAATAAGTATTCGGCCAAGTTTATCCATCTGACACTCCTCTCCGGAAAGGACGAGGCGGCTGAAGGCTCTGGCGGCTGGATTAGTGAGGGGTAAATCTTTGACCTTCTGGGCAAGCTCATTCCAAGTGGATAAGGGGAAGAGGAATAAGCAGCCATCCAACCCTCTCGTCAAGAACATCCCCTCCTGCAGAGCAGGGCGAAACTTAGCCGGTATTATGAGTCGCCCTTTCTCATCAATGGAATGCCTGGATTCTCCGGAAAACATATCCACTATGCTCCACCAATTACCACTATTTTACTACAAACTTCCCTAAAACGCCAGTCCAAGGGAGGGGCTTGGAGAAAATTTTAAGGATTTGGCCAGCGCGGCTCTTTTACCTTTCAGCCGAGTGCAGCTTGCCTGCGGAGTTAGGCAAAACTTCGGGGAACCTCTTGCCAAGGGGTTGGAGTGGTGCGAGGCTTAAAGGCAGCATGGCAATGCTTTCCAGTTTTTCAAACAGAGGGAATCTTGGGGGGTGTCCACCTACCCCTGTACCCCCTATGAGGCAGGTAAAAATGGGGGCAAACGCCCTAAATTAGCAACCCGCCCACGAGTGGAGCCCAAAACCCTGGCGGACCTTAATCATAACCCTCTTGCGAGGGAGTATAATTGCCCTACGCTTTCCGCCTTACCTTGCAACCGGAAGCGATCATTCCGCTGGAAAAACTGGGAAGCCCAAGCACTGTGGCCTATGCTTACAACCCGGCCACGAGGGTGGAAAGAGGCAAGGCCCCCTGTCACTCACGAGAGGCACAAGGAGCCTTGCCCGAGGTTTAAATATCCTGGAAGCGATCCTTTAATTTCTCCAGGACTTGGGGAAGCGTAGTATATTCCATCTCCTCCATAGGGAGGCGGTGGGGCTCAAAGGGCCCGTGACGGCGAAGGTATTCAGCTATGCTGTTGCATAAACGCCTTGCTTCATCAAAAGCTGGGTCATCAAATAAATCTCTCGGTCCTATTAGATGGCCTTGAGCCAGCTGAAAGCCAAGGGCTACAACTCTGGGAGGGCCGTCAAAGCGGGTGGGGGTAGCATTGCGAAGAGCCACCGGCATCAATGGGCCATTGTGTGAGCCCCTCATCCATCCCTCAACCAAATGGGGGAAAGCGAAAGGTTCCAGGACTTCTCCAACGGCCGGGAACTCATGCTGACACCGGACTATACATACCGGGTCATCCTTGCCGACGTAGCGTCCGGCGATGAGGGAAAGGCGTTCGGTTGAAGAGACAGCAGCTATTTCCCCCGTCGCCTTGTGGTATACGGCTTTTATCGCATACCGGGCAGGAGAACCTATGAGGAGAAGCAGGTCGTAAAGCTCTTCAGGGCAGTTGAGGGTGATTTTTTTCCCTGCTTTCACATCGTGCACCTCAAAAGCGAACCCACTGTGCATGGAGGGCGATATCACCAGGCCTATGGTGTTAAAGGGGTCAGCGAAGGCGCGGTAAAGGGGCAAGTTCCAGGCCCCAGCGGATGTCTTATCGGCCATGAAGATGATCACTGGTTCCGAGGGACGCTCCTCAAACTCCATTTCCGCCAAGCCTGGCCCCATACCCCTAATATTTCCGCTAAAGGCTTCGCTTAGGAGGTCTTGACCAGCACCGTAGAGCTTAAGCTCCTTTGCTCTGGCCGTTGCTTTTTCAAAAGTCTCCCACGCCAAGCGGTGGATCGGCTCCGCGTTTACCCCCTTCTCGTGGGTCATGATTAGTTGTAGGTCATCCCCTACGGCTGTGACGTGGTAATCAATTATCAGACCGGTTTCCTTGGCTTTCTTGAGCGATTCTTTTCCGATTTCAACCAAATCGGGGTGGATTGAGCTGTGGCCTACCAGGCCACCTACGTCGGCTTTGATTACGCTTAAAGTGACCTTCATGGTGCACCTCCGTCCTTAGAATTTAAAATTCTGTAACCCCCGTGAACTCAAACTCGGCTATCTTCGCTGCAGGGGCTCTTATACCGCCCATATCGGTTGGGACAAGGCGTGTGTCTCGTCCCAAAGCTTCGGCCGCAGCAAATGCTTTCACGTAATTCTGAGTAAAACGCAAGTTTTTGACCGGGTAAGCCACTTCTCCTTTTTCCACCCAGAATGTCCCATCCCTGGTCATTCCTGTCACAACTGTGCGCTTCGGGTCCACTGGGACAGTGTAGTGGAAGCGTGTTATAAGTAAGCCTTTATCTGTTGAGGCAATCATTTCCTCCAGGGATGATGAACCTGCGGCCATGAATAAGTTAATTGGGAGTGGGCCCATGGTATTGGGAGCGGGGAGAGCGTGTCCGGTAGAAGAGCGCCCTTCAATTCCAGCTGTGTAAGAGTCGTAAACGACGTTTTTCGCCACCCCATTTTCCACAAGCACCACCTTTTGCTTGGGGACCCCTTCAAAGTCAAAAGGCTTAGGCAAGCCTGAAAGGTCAAAGCCGTCATCCCATATGGATATTAGTGGAGCCATTATCTGCTTGCCGAAATTGTCGCACATGAAACTGCGCCCCTCTTGGACAGCTAAGGCTCCCATTCCAAGGTAAGCCAGGGTGGCAATTATGTCCGCTACTGCGTATTCTTGGAGGATTACGGTGTAAACGCCGGGCGGAACTTCTTTTGGGTTACGGCTTTTAAGGGCTTTCTGAATAGCTTCTTCCCCTAAAGCTTCTAAATTCAGGCTTTCCAAGTTCCACCCTACTCCGGCGGCGTAGCCTGAGCCGGTATCGGACATAATCACGGTATTGAAAGATATCTCAGTGCCGGGGAAGTAGGCGAATACGCCTAAGGAATTGGCCACGGCTATCTCAAAAGTTTCGGTATTGTAAGCTCCTGAGGCTACGAGGCCGAGTTCCCTTGCTCTTCGGCATATTTTCCCTACCGCTTCCGCCTTTGCTGCAGGGGTGAGGGATAGGACATCATCATCAAACGCTGCTAATTCTGGGATGGGGGCCGGCCCTGGGAGCGATTTGAAATTAGGGTTTTCCGGTTGCAGCCGGGCGATGGCCATGGCGTTTTCCACCACCTGGCTTATGGATGAATCATCCAATCTGTTAGTGACCGCCACGCCAATCCTTTTACCTATGACCACCCTTACCCTAAGTTGGGCATCGCTTTCGGAAACATTTTGGTGGATGTAGGAATTGGCGAAGCGGGTAAGCTGGCGGTCATATCCGAGGAGCAAGACTTCAGTTTGATCGGCCTTGGAGAACGAAAGGGCCTTTTGGCAAATTGAGCGGGCCTTAGCTTCACCTAACATGGCTTCTTCTCCTTGTAAAAATAAAAAATTGGCGCATAGGGGATTCGAACCCCTGCTTCGGGCTTGAGAGGCCCGCGTCCTAACCACTAGACGAATGCGCCTTACTAATTAGATATTACCACATAACAGGCATTTTGTCAAACACAATTCTCGCCCC
>Ga0197143_1001265_pt1 | contig 21934 bp, 24 predicted proteins | sample GBS70_MetaG_FD_148603 | JGI IMG/M metagenome (GOLD analysis project Ga0197143, IMG submission 148603) | Sediment microbial communities from Great Boiling Springs, Gerlach, Nevada, United States - GBS 70_MetaG | ecosystem: Environmental > Aquatic > Thermal springs > Hot (42-90C) > Sediment...
TTTCCTCCTCAATTAAATTTATATATTATAATGTTTTGTAAAAAAATATTTCATCCATTATAATTAATTTTTTCTTTTTAAAAATAAGGAGTAAAATGAAAATTGAAATAAGATGGCATGGAAGAGGAGGAATGGGAGCAAAAACAGCAGCTCTTCTTTTAGGAGAAGCAATGATGTATCAAGATAAGTATATTCAAGTATTTCCTGAATATGGACCTGAAAGAAGAGGAGCACCTGTTGTTGCTTTTACAAAGATAAGTGATGAAGAGATAAAAGGACATTATGGAATTACATCGCCTGATGTTGTGGTAATTTTTGATGATACACTTTTAGCTTCCCCCAAAATTCGTGAAGGTATAAAGAATGATACAATTGTTCTTGTAAATACTTCTTTATCAATTGAAGAAATAAAGAAGAAACTTGGTATAGAATGTAATTTAAAAGTAGTTGATGCTTCAAAAATTTCCAAAGAGATAATGGGTAGAGATTTGCCAAATACACCGATGCTTGGTGCTCTTATGAAGATTTTAAATATTTTACCATTTGAAGATTTTTTAAAGGCCGTGGAGGAAAGATTAAAAAATAAATTTAAAGAAGAAGTCGTTAGAAAGAATATTGAAGCAATAAAAAGGGCTTATGAGGAGGTAAAATGAAATTTAAATCATGGAAAGATTTACCTGAAGGTGCAATTATAAAGAATGTTCCAACTTCTATTCATTTTAAAACAGGTGATTGGAAGTCAAAAGTTCCAAAATTTGATTCTAATAAATGCACCCATTGTCTTTTATGCTGGCTTTATTGCCCTGATTCAGTTATAAAAGTTTCTGATGGAAAAATTTTAAATTTTGATTTAGATTTTTGTAAAGGTTGTGGAATATGTTCAAGAGTTTGCCCTCAAGGGGCAATAGAAATGGAGGATATAAAATGAAAACAAAAATTTTTATAAAACATGCTTTTACAGGAAATGAAGCATCTGCTTATGCGATGAAACAGATAAATCCTGATGTTGTTGCTGCATATCCAATAACTCCAGCAACTGAAATTGTTCAGATATTTTCAAAATATGTTTCTGACGGAGAAGTTGATACCGAATTTGTTCCTGTTGAATCAGAACATTCTGCAATGTCTGTTTGTATTGGCGCTTCTGCAGCAGGTGCAAGAGTAATGACCGCTACTTCCGCGCAAGGGCTTGCATTAATGCATGAAATGCTTTATATAGCATCAGGTTTAAGATTGCCTATTGTAATGGTTGTAGGAAATAGAGCATTATCTGCTCCCATCAATATTCATGGTGACCATTCAGATACAATGGGTTCAAGAGATGCTGGTTGGCTTCAATTCTATTGTGAAAATGTAAATGAAGTTTATCATACAATAATAATGGCTGTTAAAATAGCAGAAAATGTAAATCTTCCTGCAATGGTATGTATGGATGGTTTTATAATAACTCATGGGATGGAAGTTGTTTATACTTTACCTGATGAAGAAATAAGAGAATTTCTTGGAGTAAGAAAATCCCTTTATTCTTTACTTGATATTCAAAATCCCATTACTGTGGGTCCTCTTGATCTTTATGATTATTATTTTGAACACAAAAGGGGACAAATTGAGGCAATGATAAATTCAAAGAAAATTATAGAAGAAATTACGAGTGAATACAATGAAAAATTTGGAACAAACTTCCCTTCTTTTGTTGAGGAATATAAAATGGAAGATGCTGATTTTCTTATAATTTCAATGTCATCAGCAGCAGGAACAATGAAAGAAGCAATAGATATTAAAAGAAAAGAAGGGATAAAAGCAGGTCTTTTAAGAATTAAAACATTTAGACCATTCCCTTATGAAATTTTAAGAGAGAAAATAAGAAAATTTAAGGCAATAGGAATTATGGATAGAGCCGAAACATTAAGCACAATGGGAGGTCCCCTTTGTATTGAAACAAAGGCAGCTCTTTATCCTCTCCCTGAGAAAATAAATTTAATAAATTTTATATTTGGACTTGGTGGAAGAGAATTTACATTAAATGATGCCTTTAAAATAATTGAAATAACAAAAAAATTTTCAGAAGGTGAAAAATTTCCTGAAGTTTTATATATAGGAGTTAGGGAGGAAGAATGAAAAAAATACTTTCTTTAAAAGAACTTTCAGAAAGAAATTTGGGACTTGCACCTGGTCATAGAGCCTGCGCTGGTTGTCCATTTCCTTCAATAGTTAGGATGGTCTTATCTTCGTCTGATTATCCTGTAATAGTGGCAAATGCAACTGGTTGTATGGAAGTTACTACCACAATATTTCCTTATTCTTCATGGCCGGTTCCTTGGATACATTCTGCCTTTGAAAATGTAGCAGCAACTATTGCAGGTGTTGAAACTGCTTTTAAAGCATTAAAGAAAAAAGGAATTATACCAGAGGATAAAAAAATAAATTTTATTGCCTTTGGAGGAGATGGTGGAACATATGATATAGGTCTTCAAGCACTTTCAGGAGCAATTGAAAGAGGACATAACTTTTTATATGTTTTATATGATAATCAAGCATATATGAATACGGGAATTCAAAGGTCATCAGGAACACCATTTGGTGCAAGCACAACAACTTCACCGGCGGGAAAAGTAATTCCAGGTAAAATGCAAGAAAGAAAAGATATTACAGAAATAATTGCTGCTCATGGAATTCCCTATGTAGCACAGGCTTCTCCCTCTCATTTTGGTGATTTAATAAGGAAATCAAGAAGAGCATTTGAAATTGAAGGTCCAAAATTTATTGCCGTCATTTCTCCATGTGTTCCTGGTTGGGGATATGAGGAAAGTGAATCAATAGAAATGGCAAGACTTGCTGTTGAAACTTGTTTTTGGCCCCTTTATGAAATTGACCATGGTGTTTATAAAGTAAATTATAAGCCGAAAAATAAGTTACCTGTAAAAGTTTTTTTGGAAAAACAAGAAAGATTCAAACATCTTCTTGAAAGAGAAGACCTTATTGAAGAGATTCAGAAAAAAATTGATGAGAAATGGGAAAGACTTCTTTTTTTAGATGGTAAAAAGATAAGGTAACGCGTCCGGTGGGACTTGAACCCACAATCTCAGGGTCCGCAACCCTGCGCTCTTTCCAGTTGAGCTACGGACGCAAATTTAAATTATAAAGATTATATTTTTTATTTGACAAATAAAATGTTTTAAGTTATACTTAAAGAACTTTATTAATTATGGAAATTAAAAAAATTTCTGAAATAGAAAAAAGATTTGAAGAAATAAGAGGTTTTCTTTGAACCGGAAAAAATTAATGAAGAGATTGAAAATTTAAAAAAAATGACGGAAGATCCAAGATTTTGGGAAGATTCTTTTAAAGCAAAATCCATTTTAAAAGAGATTTCAAAAAGAGAAAATATTTTAAAAGAAATTGAAAATTTAGAAAAAGAAATAGAAGATTTAAAAGAACTTGCAAAAATAGGAACTGATGAGCCTGAAATTTTAAAAGAAATAGAAGGGGAAATTGAAAGGACCTTAGAAAAGATGGAAGAAATAGAAATAAAATTGGTTTTAAATTCTGAGGATGATCCTAAAAATTGTATATTGACGATACATCCGGGAGCAGGTGGAACAGAATCACATGATTGGGCTCAGATGCTTTTAAGAATGTATATAAGATTTTGTGAAAGGAAAAATTTTAAAATAAATCTTGATATTCAACCCGCTGAAGTAGGAATTAAATCAGGTATAGTATTTGTTGAAGGAGAATATGCTTATGGAATATTAAAAGCAGAAAAAGGGGTTCATAGGCTCGTAAGGATATCTCCTTTTAATGCTGCAGGTAAAAGACACACATCATTTGCAGCAGTTTTTGTTTATCCTGAAAGAGAAGAAATTGAAGTTAATATAAATCCAGATGATTTAAAAATAGAAACTTTTAGAGCATCTGGTCCGGGTGGTCAACATGTGCAAAAAGCTTCAACTGCAATAAGAATAACCCATTTGCCAACAGGAATAAGTGTTTCATGTCAGAGTGAAAGGTCATTACATCAAAATAGGGAAAATGCTATGAAACTTTTAAGGGCGAGGTTATATGAATATTATAAAAAAATTGAAGATAAAAAGTTTGAGGAATTAGAAAAAGAAAAAAAGGAAGTAGCATGGGGTAATCAAATCAGGTCTTATATTTTACATCCTTATAAACTTGTAAAAGACCATAGAACAGGTTATGAAACTTCTCGGGTTGAAGATGTTCTTGATGGAGACCTTGAACCATTTATAAGGAAATTTTTACTTTCTAAAAAATATGGAAAAACCTGAAGAATATTTTTTAAGAGTTAAAAAATTAGAAGAAATAAGAAAAAACGGAATAAATCCATATCCTTATTTTTTTAATGCAAATGCAAAAATTGAGGAAATAAAATCAAATTATGAAAATTTTGAAAATAAAGATGTTAAAATTGCTGGAAGACTTAAAGCAGTAAGAGATTTTGGTAAGGCACTTTTTGCAGATTTACTGGGGGAACTTGATTGGATTCAAATATATTTAAAAAAAGATTCAATAGGAGAAGATAAGTTTAATTTCTTTAAAAAATATATAGATATAGGAGATATTATAGGAATAAATGGGAAAGTAATGAAATCAAGGACAGGTGAAATCACAATATTTGTAAGTGATTATACACTACTTACAAAATCTCTTTTACCTTTACCTGAAAAATATCATGGACTCAGAGATAAGGAAAAAAGATACAGGCAGAAATATCTTGATTTTATAATGAATGAGAAATCAAAAGAAATTCTTTTAAAAAGAACAAAGATTATTGATGCAATAAGGGGATTTTTAAATAATAATGGTTTTGTTGAATTTGAGACACCCATTTTGCAACCAATTTATGGAGGTGCAACTGCAAGACCCTTTATAACTTATGCAAATGCTCTTGATACAAAACTTTATTTAAGAATATCCAATGAACTTTATTTGAAAAGATTGATTGTTGGTGGATTTGAAAAAGTTTATGAATTTTCAAAAGATTTTAGAAACGAAGGGATAGATAGAACCCATTATCCCGAATTTACTCTTTTAGAGGGATACATTGCCTATAAGGACTATTTCTTTTTAATGGATTTTATAGAAAAACTTTTTACATTTTTAATTGATAAAGTTTTTAAAAATGAAAGAATTGAATTTGATGGGAGAGAAATTTGCTTTAAAATCCCCTTTAAAAGAATATATTTTTTGGAATCTCTTTCAGAAGTTCTTGGGATTGAAATAAAAAAAGAAAATGAAGAAAAAATAAGGGAAAAAGGAATTGAAAAGGGAATTTATGAGGTTAAAAATCTTCCATATCATAAAATGATTGATAAATTATTTGATGAACTTATCGGAAGAAATTTATGGGAACCAACATTTGTATGTGACCATCCAATAGAAATATCGCCGCTTGCAAAAAAACACAGAGAAAAGGAAGGATGTGTTGAGAGATTTGAATTATTTGTTGCTGGTATTGAAATAGTTAATGCTTTTTCAGAATTAAATGACCCTATTGATCAAAGAAAAAGATTTGAAGAAGAATTAAAATATAAAAATCTTGGAGATGAGGAAGCCCATGTAATAGACGAAGATTTTTTGACAGCACTTGAAGTTGGCATGCCTCCAACAGCAGGTTTTGGAATTGGAATAGATAGACTCTGTATGATATTACTGAATGCAGAAAATATAAGAGAGGTTATTTCTTTTCCACAGTTAAAACCAAAACATGAAATTTGAAATTTTTTTAATTAAAAAATTCATTAAGTTTAAGGGTGAAGGATATTTAAGTTTTTTATCAATCTTTACAGTATTTGGAATATTTGTGGGTGTTTCAGCACTTATAATAGTTATAGGGGTTATGACAGGTTTTCATGAGGAAGTTAAAAGAAGAATAATAGGGGTTTCTCCTCATATAATTATTTCAAAATATTTTGATAAACCTTTTGATAAATATGAAGAAATAATTGAAGAAATTAATAAATTTAATAATATTAAAGAAATATCTCCCTTTGCTTATGCAAAGGTGATGATAAAAAATGATGAATATGCAGATGGAGGGATAATAAGGGGAATAGAAGAAAGAAGTGAAGTTATAAAAAATTATCTTAGAGATAGGATGGTTTATGGAGAATTTAATATTGAAGGCAAAAATGTAATCATGGGTATTGATATTGCACAGAGGTTAAGAGTTTATGAAGGAGACACAATTATAATTTATTCTCCTTTTCTTTCTAAAATAACTCCTTTTGGAATTATGATGAAAACAAATAAATATTGTGTTTCTGGAATTTTTGATGCAGGTTATTTTGATTTCAATACAAGCCTTTTAATTACAAATATAGATAATGTTCGTGAATTACTTGATTATGAGAGAAATTATGTTCAAGGTCTTGAAATATTTTTAAAAGAACCCTACAAAGCAGATTTTATCTCAAAAAAAATAGAAAAAAAACTTGGTTATCCTTTTAAAACAATAACTTGGATAGAAATGAACAAAAGTCTTTTTTCTGCTTTAAAACTTGAAAAACTTGCAATGTTTTTAATACTTATATTGATAATATTTGTTGCCTCCTTTAATATAATAACAACGCTTTTAATGCTCCTTGTGAAAAAAATAAGAGAAATAGCAATTTTAAGGAGTATAGGATATAGAAGTGATAGAGTTTTTAAACTTTTTATTCTTGAAGGAATGTATCTTGGAGTAATTGGTGTTTTTCTTGGTGTAGCATTTGGTTCTCTTATAAGTATAATATTTGATAGATTTAAAATTTTAAAACTTCCTCCTGATGTTTATTTTATTGATTATATGCCCTTAAGAATTGAAATAATAGACATAGTTTTGATTGTTTTTGCCTCCTTATTTGTTATATTTCTTTCAACTTTATATCCGGCAAAAAAGGCGCAAAAAATTATTTTAAGAGATGCATTAAGATATGAATGAATTTATAATTGAAATAAAGGATTTATGGAAATCTTATGTAAAGGGAAAAGAAATAATACAAGTTTTAAAAGGGATTGATTTAAAAGTGAAAAAAGGAGAAAGGGTTTTAATTTTAGGTCCGTCCGGTTCAGGAAAAACAACCCTTTTAAACATAATTGGTCTTATAGATTTTCCCGATAGAGGAGAAATTTATATAAATTCAGAAAAAATAAATTTTTTATCTGATGCAAAAATTTCAATTATAAGAAATAAACTTATAGGTTTTGTCTTTCAATTTTACAATTTATTACCTGAACTTACTGCTCTTGAAAATTGTATAATACCTCTTTTAATAAGGGGTTATAATTTTAAAGAGGCAGAAGAAATTGCAAAATATTATCTTGAGAGAATAGGTCTTAAAGAAAGGATAAATTTTTTACCGAAGGATTTATCAGGAGGAGAAGAGCAAAGGGTTGCAATAGCAAGAGCACTTGTTGCTAATCCTGAAATAATCCTTGCTGATGAGCCAACAGGTAATCTTGATAAAGAAAATGAAGAAAAGGTTATGGATATTTTTATGGAACTTCAAAAAGAAAAAAGGGTTACACTTATTGTAGTAAGTCATAATGAAAGATTGAAAGAAAGATTTGAAATAGTGTATTATTTAGATAATGGAAAGATAAAAAAGGGGTAAAGATGGCAGAATTTTGTGAAAGATGTAAAAAAAGGGAAGCGGAAGTTGAGTTTGTAGAAATTGTGGAAGGAGAAAAAAAAGTAAAAAAACTGTGTAAGGAATGCGCTAAGGAAGAAGCAATGGGCATTGGAAAATCTCCTTTGCCTTTAAAAAAGAAGGAAGAAGTAACGGAGGAAAATAAGATTTGTCCAAATTGTGGGCTTTCTCTTTTTGACTTTTTTAAGAAAACAAAAGTTGGGTGTGAGTACTGTTACGATGCTTTTGGAGATTCAATAATGAAATTGATACAAAAGATCCATGGCTCTACTTTTCATAAAGGTAGAAAATATTTCCCAAAATACAAAGTTACGAGAGAATTTAAGATCAAAATTCTTGAAAGAGCTTTAAAGGATGCTGTTGAGAAAGAAGAGTTTGAAAGAGCCGCCAAATTAAGAGATATTTTAAAGGTATTAAAAAGGGAAAATGATTGAAGAAAGAATTAAATTTATGCTAAATAAGGTGCCGGAATGGCTTAAAAATACCTCAAAGGATGATATTGTAATTTCTTCAAGAGTGAGATTAGCGAGAAATATAAAAGGTTTTCTTTTTCCTACTTCTGCTTCTTCTGAAGAACTTTTAAAAATTTATTATAAAATTGAAGATGCAATTAAAAGTATAAATATACTGGAAGGTATAAAAAGTTTACCCGCTTGGGAACTTGACGAAATGGAAAAAAAATTTTTAATTGAAAGACACCTTACAAGTTTTGATCTTTTTAAAAAAGATAAAGGAAGTGGCGTTTTATTTGACGAATCCGAAAGAATAAGTATAATGATAAATGAGGAGGATCATATAAGAATTCAATGTATTTATGAAGATTTTAAAATAGAAGAAGCATTCATAAAAATTATAGAAGTTGATGATGAAATAGGTTCTCTTTTAACATATTCTTATAAAGAAACGCTTGGTTTTATTACTTCGTGTCCTACAAACATTGGAACAGGTTTCAGAGCATCTGTTTTGCTTCATGTTCCTGCTCTTTTTATTACCGGAAAAATAGAAGAAGTTTTAAAAGATATGGTTTCTAATGGGATAATAATAAGGGGATATTATGGTGAAGGTAGCGAAATTGTGGGAAACATTATTCAATGTTCCACTTCCAGTAGTCTTGGAAAATCTGAAGAGGAAATAATTGAAGATTTTAAATCTAAGATATATGAAGTGATTGAAATAGAAAAAAAAGAGAGAAAAGAATTGGTTGCTAAAAAACACACACTTTTGGAAGATAAAGTTTATAGATCTTATGGGATATTAAAAAATGCAAGAAGACTTAGCTCCTTTGAAACCATGGAACTTCTTTCCGGAATAAGATTAGGAATAAATCTTGGAATATTTAAAAACATTAGTTATTCTGTCCTGAATGAGATAATGATTTCTCAGCAACCAGCCCATCTGCAGTATAAATTTGAAAGAATCCTGAATCAAGAAGAAAGAGATTATTTAAGAAGTTTTTATATAAGAAAAAAATTGGAAGAAATTGGAATTTAAAAAGAATTATTATACAATAAGTGAGGTGACAAAGTTAGTGGGTGTGAAAGATTATATTTTAAGATATTGGGAAGAAGAATTTCCTGGACTTAAACCAAAAAAGATAAGGGGAAGGAGACTTTATACTCCTCATGATATAAAATTAATACTTTATATTAAAAAACTTCTTTATGAAGAAGGATTTACGATAGAAGGAGCAAAGAAAAAAATTCTTCATTACAAAGAAGGAAGTGAAGAACTTCCTTTGCCTTTAAATGACCTAAATATTAATTTAATAAGAGAAATTAAGTCAGAATTAATAAACATTCTTAAAATTTTGAATAAAATTAAAGAAAAATGAAAAATTATAAAGATTTTTTTGAAGATTTAAAAAAGGGAGAAATTAAAAAGATCATTATATTTGAAGGTAAAGATACATATCTTATGAAAAAAAGTTGGGAAACTCTTTGTAAATCTATAAATTCCGAATATCATTTTTATATTCTTGACGATATAAAAACAAGTGAAAAAAGGGGAGAATTTATAAAAAGATTTTCTGAATTAGATGTTTTTTCATTAAAAAGAAAAGTTTTTTTACTTTATCTTGATAAATTTCCAGTTTATTTAAAAAGCTTTTTAAAAGAAATAGATGAAATAAATTCAAATAATATTTTAATTCTTATTATACCTGAGATGGAATATGAGAAAAAAATTTCTTCAGAACTTCTTAAGTATGAAATTTATAGATTTGATGAACTTGAAGAGGAAGATGCTTACAGGTGGATTTCAAGAGAATTCAGAAAGAGAGGAAAAATTTTATCAAGAAATGTGATTAATTTTTTGATTGAATTATCTAAGGGTGATCTTGGAAGAGTGCATAATGCCCTTCAAATAGTTTCTCTTGCTTTTGAGGAAAAGTCAATTTCTTCCCCCTCTTATTTAAAAGAAGTATTAAAAGAGGTATATGATTCAAAAGAAATTATTGATTCTATTGAGCCCGGAAAAAAAATTTCTTCGTTATTAAATAAGTTTTATAAAATGGATTTTAAGGAAAATGAAATAAATTTTATTTTGAATATGATAATGAAAAGACTTTATAATAATAGAAAACAATTTATAAATGATAGAGAAATTTATGAAATTATTTATGAGCTTTCCTTGCTTCAAAAAGATATGCAGACAAAAATTTGTAATAAGAAAACGCTTTTTTTAATAAGCCTTATGAATATTTTTTTAAAAAAGGAGGTGTGCTTTGGAATCTCCGGAATTAAATGAATTAAGGAAACTTTTAGAAGAAAAGAAAGAAATTAAAATGAGATTAGATAAATTAAAAGCATTAAAGAACAAAACAAAGCCTTCGGTTTTTAAAAAAGTTTATGATGATTATAATTTAAAACTTGAAAAACTAAATTCTATAATTGAACAGAAAAAAGAAACTATAAGAAGATTTTATGCCCAATATGAAAAAACAAAAATTCAATATCTAAAAGAGAAAGCTTCGTATGAGGAAGAACTTGAGGAAGCAAAATTAAGATACATGGTTGGAGAATATGAAGAGAGTGTTTTTAGAGCACTGGAAAAAGATAAAAAAATTGAGATAGAGGGAATAAAGGAAAAAATAAGGGAGATTGATGAAAAGATGCGATTTTTAAAAGAAATACTTGAGGAAAAAGAGGTAGTTAAGAAAGAAGCGGAACCTCCGTTAACACAAGTTGAAAAAGAAACTCCGCTTCCTCAAGAAGAAACTGTGGAAGAACTTGAAGAAATAGAAAGTATTCTTGAAGAAAGTTTAAAACCTGTACCAGGTCCTAAGAAGAAGGAGGAATTTTTGGTTGAGGAAAAATTTATGGATGAACTGGGTAAGGGAGAGGAGAAAAAAAAGACAATTATATGTCCAAAATGTGGGCATGAAAATCCTCCTGATAGTTATTTTTGTGAAGAATGTGGGACAGAATTAATTCCAGAGGATATTGAAATTTAATAATGGGGAAATTTTTTATACTATTCCTTTTTTTGTTTTTATCTTGTTTTTTACCTTCTAAAAAAAATACTCCTGATTACCTTTATCTTTTATATCAAAATTATTATGCTTTTTCTCAATATGATAAAGCAGAAAAAATTTTAAGAGAATTAGTTTCTCTTTACCCCAAAGAAGAATATATAGAAGAATATATAAGAATTCTATATTTTCTAAAAAAATATGATGAGGTATTAAATTTATATAAAAAATATAAAGATAAGATTCAATTTTCAAAAGAAATTCTTATATACCTTATTGTTTCTGCCTTTATAAAAAAAGATGAGAAATCTTACACTTGTTTGAAAAATTATTTTCTTTCCCTTGTCCCCTTAGAAGAAAAAGATGCTGAATTTCTAATAAATATAGAGATTTTAAAAGGGGATAAAGATAAAACTTTAAATCTTATAGAATTTTTTGAAAAATATTTTAAGGAAAGTGAAAATCTTTTAAGATTAAAGGCAGAAATTTTAATTGAAATCGGTAAGATAAAGGAAGGTTTAGAATTATTTGAAAATTTAAAAACAAAAAATGAAAGAGATCTTATTTTGATGGGAAATGCTTATCAAAAAATTTTTGATTATGATAAAAGTTTATTTTATTTTTTAAAAGTTGATAGTATAAGAGGTGTAGATCCTGATATTAAAAGAAATATAATTTATATTTTTATTCAGAAATCAGAATATAAAAAAGCCGATTCCATATGCAATGTTCTCCTTTCTTTAAAAGATATGGAACCTGAGTATTTAAGGATAAAAGGTTATCTTAATTATGAAATGGGAAATTTGCAGGAGGCAATGAAAAACCTTTTACTAGGAGTTGAAATTAATCCTAAGGATGATCTTTCTTACTATTATCTTTCAAGAGTATATTACAAACTTTCTAATTATGATAAAGCCCTTGATTATATAAATAAGGCGATTGAAATAAATTCGAATGTCCCTGAATATATAAGTTATAAAATATTTTTAGATATAGTGAGAGGAAATAAAAGAGAAGCCTTTTATGAAATAAAAAAGGGATTAAAAAGATTTCCCTCTGACCCGGGAATTAATTATTTTGCTGGATTTTTTTTATCTGAAATTGGTGAAAAAAGAAGGGCAATAGAATTTTATGAAAGGTCCCTTAAAAATGATTCCTTAAATGCAAATAAATGGTTTGAACTTGGAATGATATACGAATCTTTAAACCTTATTGAAGACGCAGAAAAATGTTTTGAAAAGGTTATAAAGATTGATTCATTAAATGGAGAAGCATATAATTATTGGGGATATATGCTGGCTGAAAGAGGTATGAAACTTGAACTTGCAAAAAAGTTAATTGAAAAGGCATTAAAAATTTCTCCTGAAAATGGTTTTTATCTTGATAGTTTTGGATGGGTTTATTTTATGTTGGGTGAGTATGAAAAGGCTAAGGAATATCTTTATAAGGCGGTTCAGATTGAAGATTCTGACCCTGTTATTCTTGAACATTATGGGGATGTTCTTAAAAAACTTGGAGAATTTGAAGAGGCTAAAAAATTTTATAAAAGAGCATTAAAACTCAGTCCTAAAAATAAAAAACTTTTAAAAAAAATTGCAGAATAAAATTATTATAGGAATAACAGGGCTTCCAGGCACAGGTAAAACAGAGGTTTTAAAAGTTTTTGAAGAAGAAAATTTTTTTGTTATAGAAGGTGATAAAATAGCCCATGAAATTTTTGATGAAAAAAAAGAAGAAATTGAAAAAATTTTTAGAAGAAAAAACATAGGAAGAAAAGAGGTGGCAGAGATAATTTTTAAAGATAAAAGCAAAAAGGAAGAATTCGAATCTTTAATTCATCCTGTTCTTTTAAAAAGAATTTTTGAGATAGTTCAAAATACTGATTCAAAATATATAGCAGTTGAAGGAACTCTTTTATTTGAGTTGAATACTCAGGATAAATTTGATTTAATAATTACTGTTGCTGCTGATTTATCTTCAATTTACGAAAGGATGAAAAATAAGGGATTTGAGGAAGAGATTATAAGAGGAATGTTAGAATCATGTATTTCCCAAGACGAGAAAATAAAAAGAGCAGATATATGTATTGATAATAGAGGAAATGTAATGGAGTTAAGAAAAAAGGTAAAAAGGTTATGCAGGATGATAAAGAGATAAAATTGATGGTTGATTCAACATGTGTAAGACATGGTAGATGGTTAAGATTGCTTGGTTTTGATACAGAAATAATTAAAAATTTGAACGAAATGAAGAAAAAAATAGGAGAAAGGATTCTAATTACAAGGAATAAAAAACTTAGAAAAATATTTAAAGATAATGTTTTAATTTTACCTGAAATGGATTTTTGGAAAGCAATGAATTTTATAATAAAACATTTATCACTTGAAAATAAAATTAAACCTTTTACAAGATGTTCTCTTTGCAATGAAGAGGTTATAGGAATTTCTAAAAATGAAGTGAAGGGAAAAGTTCCTCATTATGTATACGAAAATTTCAATAGTTTTCATATTTGCCCTAAATGCAATAAAATTTATTGGGGTGGAAGTCATTACGAAAGATTTTTAGAAGATATAAAAGATAAAATTGGAATAAAAATATGAGAATAATTTTTTTAATTTTTTTATTTTTTTTAACTTTTTTTTCATGTAAAAGGGTTGGAATAACTTATAAAGAAGAAAAAATAAAAAGAAAAATAATATACAAGTATAAGGGAAGGAAGTTTGAAGAGCCGGAAATTAAAGTTCTTTTAAAAGAAGGCAAAGGACCTTATTATTTATCTGCAACATCAAAATATAAAGTGATTGCAGAAAATAAAAAATACACCTCTTTTCCGGGTGATTTTTTAAAATTTGAGTTTATTTCCTTTGATAAAGTAATAATTTATTATAAAGGAAAAAATTTTTTATTTGAAACTCCTATTTTAGTTGAAACCGATGATGGTTATATTTTGTTTGAAAATAAAAGATATAGGGGTAAAATACTTTTTGAAAATGGAGAAAAAGTTATTAATATTCTTAAACTTGAAGATTATCTTCTTTCAGTTGTTCCAAATGAAATAGGAGTTAGTAATCCTTCGCTTATTGAATCTGCAAAAGCGCAGGCTATTTGTTCAAGAAGTTATGCCTTGAGGAAATATATTGAAAGGAATAATTCTCCTTTTCATCTTTATTCTGATATAAGGGATCAGGTTTATTTGGGAAAAGATTTTGAAAATTCATGGGCAACTGCCGCTGTTAATTCCACAAGAGGAATGGTATGTGTTTATAAAGATGAAATAGCGTTGACTCTTTACCATTCAACATGTGGTGGAATTACAGCAAATTTTAAAGATGCTTTTCCTTCAATGGATGAACTTTTTTATTTAAGAAGCGTCAGATGTAATTTAAATGGAAAAGATCTGTGTAAAACTTCTCCCTACTATTCTTGGGAAAGAAAATACAAAAAGGAAGATTTTATAAATTTGTTAAAAAGTAATTTTTTAAAAATTTATGGGATAGAAGCACCAAAGGATATATTTCAAAAAATGGAAGTAATAAATAAAAGCAAAGATGGAAGAATATATGAAATTAGAGTTTCTTTTAGTGAAAACTATATAATTTTAAAAAGTAACGAAATAAGAAGAATTTTTGAAGACCCTGTAAAAGGTCCTTTACCATCTTCATGGTTTAATTTAATTTTTAGAGGGGACGAAGTTATAATAAAGGGTAGAGGATTTGGGCATGGTATAGGACTATGCCAATATGGTGCAAGGGAACTTTCAAGGATGGGGGTAAATTATGAGGAAATCCTTAAATTTTATTTTCCAGGCACAAGAGTTAAAAAAATATATAATTAAAAATTATCTGGAAGTTTTTATTTTAATTTTTTGTATTATTTTTTATATTTTTCTTTTAAAGGGTTTATTCTTTAAAAATTATTCAAATTCCTTAATTTTAATTTTTTCTCTTTTTCTTCTCCTTTTAAATTTTTTTTATTTTAAATTTTATTTTCCTAAAGTCAAATTTTTAATATATCCTATTTCATTAATTTTTATTTTAATTTCTCACCTTTCAGGTGGATTAAATGGATTTTTAAAAGGAATTCCCTATTATTTATTTTTAATTTTTCTTCCCAAATATTCTCAAAGAATTTTATTCTTTTTTGTATTTTTAATATCAGAGTTTTTTCCTCCTTTTTTAAATAAAAAAATTTTTGATATTTTAATTCCTTTATTTTTCTATTCAGTTGTTTCTTTATTTTTAATATATTATTTTAAAGAAATTGAAAATAAAATAAAGGAAAAAGAAAACAAAATAGATGAACTTTCTTCAAAACTTCGTTTTTTTGATGCTTTAAAGTTAAGGAAAGAGGAAGTATATAAAGGAGTAAAGGAACCTCTTTTACCTGAGGAACCCTATTCTCTTTTAAAAAGGCTTTTAAACTATTTATCAGATACCTATTTTAATATTTATAAACCTCAAACTCTTTTATTTTTATTTTATGATAATATAAAACATGGTTTTAGAGTTGAAACAGGAAATTCAAAAATTTTAAATTTAAATCTTCCATATTTAATTGATGAAAATTCACCATTAATTTCCTTAGGAATAAAGCAGAAAAAAACAATTTTTTTATCTGAGGCAGTCTCTTGTGGTAAAAAATTAGGCATTTATAAGGAAAGTGGAACTTATGTTGGTTCCTGCATTTTAACACCTATAATTCATGAGGGTAATCTCTATGGTTTTATTTATATGGATTCAAATGAAATAAATTATTTTTCTCCTGATATGCCAGAAATATTTGAAAAAATTGCGAAAAAAATAAGTATTATGCTTAAATTCTTTTTTGAATTGAAGGATAAGAAAATTCTTGCAGAAAGATACAAAGCACTTTTTGAACTTGCAATGGAAACTGGAGCACATCTTGAAAAAAAAGAAATATTTGAAAAAATTTTTAAAATATGTAAAAATATTTTTGAAATGAGCATATTTATATTTTCAAAAAAAATAAATGAAAATACCGCTGAAATATTTTATATTTTTGATGAAAAGGGTATTATAAAGGAAAAATATATATATTTAAACGAAGATTCTCTTTTTTCCTTCTCTTATCAAAATGAATATCCCTTAATTTTTAAAAGAGTTAAAAGAGAAACTTTTATTTTGAATAAAGGAAATTATGGAATAAGGAGTGCAATTTTTATTCCCCTTAAAATAAATAAGGAAATAGAATATGTTTTTTCAATACTTTCATTTTCTCTTGATACCTTTGCAGATGAAGATAAAGAAATAATAAATTTTCTTAAAAATCAATGCGAGATAGTTCTTGAAAGAGCAGAGATATATGAAAAAGAAAAGGAAAGAGCAGCAAAAGATAGTTTAACAGGACTTTACAATCATAGAATGTTTCACGAACTTTTAGAAGAAAGGATAAAAAAGGGTTCCCCTTTTACACTCGTTATAATGGATATTGATGATTTTAAAAAATTTAATGATTTTTATGGGCATCCTGCAGGTGATAAAATCCTTGTTGAAATTTCAAGAATCCTTAAAGAAAGCTTAGAAGGCAAAGGATTTTGTGCAAGATATGGAGGTGAAGAATTTGCATTGTGTATTGACCTTTCAAAAGCTGAGGGAATTAAAAAATGTGAGGAAATAAGAAAATTGATTGAAAACTGGGAATTTTATATAGATGATACAATAAAAATAAATATAACCGCAAGTTTTGGAGTTGCTGGATTTCCTGATGATGAAAAAAAGAAAAACTTATTGATTGAAAAAGCCGATAAGGCTCTTTATCTTGCAAAAAGAAAAGGTAAAAATAAAGTACATGTTTATAAAAAGGAAGAAGCAGGACTTTTTTAAATGAGAAAAAAAGTTAGGATAAGGGGAAAAATAGAGGTAAAGAGAGGAAATTATGGTTTTTTAAATTATGAAAAAGGAGATATTTTTATTCCGGGAAGATTTTTGTCAGGCGCACTTGATGGAGATTATGTTGAAGTTGAAATCTTTGAAAAGAGAAGAGGAAAAAATAAAGAGGGTAGAGTAGTAAGAATTTTAGAAAGAGCAAGAAGAAAATTCATAGGAACAGTTTTTAAAGATTATAGAGGTTTTTATGTTTTTCCTGATGACCCCATTTTCCCATCAAGAATAAATATAATTAAAAAACCAAAAAGATTAAAACTTAATGAAAATTTAAGAGTCACATTTTTCCCTTTGAAAGGAGGGGATATTTGTGAAATAACAAAAATATTAGGGGAAAAAGATGACCCAGAAACTGATTATGAAGTTGTTATTGAAAAATTTGGAATTAGAAAAGAATTTCCTTTTAAAGTTTTAGAATTTTGTAAAAGATTTAAAGATAAAATTTCTAATAATAGGGTTGATTTAAGAGAACTTGTTCTTTTTACAATAGATCCTGAAACTGCAAAAGATTTTGATGATGCAATATCCTGTGAAAAATTTAAAGGAGGGCATAGAATTGGTATTCACATAGCAGATGTTTCCTTTTACACTTCTTATGATACACCAGTTTTCAAAGAAGCATATAAAAGAGGGAATTCTTTTTATCTCCTTGATAGAGTTTATCCAATGCTTCCACCAATTCTCTCCTCAAATCTTTGCAGTTTGCTTCCTGGGAAAGAAAGATTTGCTATTTCAGTTTTTGTCTATCTTGATAAAAAAGGAAGAATAAGAAACTATGAAATATTTGAAAGTATTATAAAGAGTAAAGCAAGATTAAATTATAAGGAAGCACAAGAAATACTCGAAGGTAAAAAGATAAAAAGAAGATTAAAAAAAGAAATATATGATGTTTTGAAAATATGCGGAGAAGTTGCTCATATTTTAAAGAAAAAAAGATATGAAAGGGGTTCGCTGGATTTTGATATGCCTGAGCCGGAAATTCTTTTTGATAAAGAAGGAAAAATAGAAGAAATTAAGAGAAAGTTGTCTCTTTTCTCTCATTCTTTAATTGAAGAATTTATGATTCTTGCAAATAGGATAATTGCTTTACATTTGGAAAAAAATAATTATCCTATAATTTATAGAATTCATGAAGAACCGGATTTTAAAAAATTGAAGGAACTTGAAATAGTTTTAAAATTTTTATTAAAAGAAAAACTTCCTCAAAAAATATTAAAATATGGTATTTCAGAAATATTTGATTTACAGAATATAATTGATAATATAAAAGGTGATGAAAGAGAATTTATTGTTAAAAAAATGATATTAAAAGCAATGAAGCAGGCAAAATACAGTATTTTAAATAAAGGACATTATGGACTTGGTCTTGATAAATATCTCCATTTCACATCCCCTATAAGGAGATTTCCAGACCTTGTTATTCACAATATATTAAGGGGATGGATGAGAAATGAAAAAGTATTTACAGAAGAAGAACTTGAAGATTTCGCTGAAAAGAGCACAATTATGGAAAGGATAGCACAGCAGGCTGAATGGGATATAGTTCTTTTAAAATCAATTGATTATTTAAAAGAAAAATTGGGTGAAGTATTTCAAGGGGTAATATCAAAAGTAACCCCAAATGGTTTTTATGTAAGTTTAATAAATGAACTTGTTGACGTATTTGTTCCATTAAGGGAGTTAAGGGGAAAATTCAGATTCAGAGGAGAAAATTTTACACTTGAATCAAAAAACAAAAGATACTCACTGGGTGATAAAATAAATTTAATGATAACAAGAATTGTTAAAGAAAGAAGATATGTAGAAGGAGTTCCTGTTTAAATTTTTTGTTTACTAAACTCTTCAAATATCTTTTTAATGTCTTCCTCTTCAATCTCAAAATTTAAGGAACTTAAATTTTCTTTTAAATGCTCTATATTTTCTGTTTTAAAAATTATAAAAATTTTTCTTTTTCTTGATAAAAAATTTAAAATAATTTGAAAGGGTGTTGCATTATATTTTTTAGAAATTTTTTCAATAATTTTCCAATTTTTATTTTCTTTGGGGATTTTACCGGTCCAGAAAGGTGAATAACCAGAAATTAAAATTTCTTTTTTTTCACAAAAAGGTAAAAGTTTTTCTTCAATATAATAAAAATTATCAAGATTATATTTAACTTGATTATTAAATATTTTTAAATTGGGTAAAATATCTATTGCTTTTTCAAGTTCAGGAACAGCAAAATTACTAACACCTGCATATCTTATCTTTTTTTCATCAATTAATTTTAAAAAGGCAGAAAACGTTTCTTCAAGAGGATAAATTTTTTCATACCAGTGAAGTAAATATAAATCTATATAATCTGTTTTTAATCTTTTTAAAGAATTCTCACACGATAAAATTGTTTCTTTAAAGGATGCCTTATAAGGAGGAATTTTAGTGGTTATAAAAATTTTTTCTCTATTAAATTCTTTTACTATTTTCCCAATAATTTCTTCTGCATTTCCATAAATTTGTGCAGTATCTATATGATTTAATCCCTTTAAAATTCCATATCTTATAGTTTCAATCATATTTTTTTCATTCCTTATATTCCAAGTTCCAAGAACAAAAATTGGAATTTCTTCATTTTTAAATTTTATTTTTGGTATCATTATAGCTTATAATTATAATATAAAAAGGAGGTTTTATGGAAGAAAGAGAAGTGGGAAGGGTTTTAGATTATTATGCTAAAATAGGTGTTGTTGCGATCGAGGTTCTTGATGAAATAAAGGTTGGAGATGTGCTTCATTTTAAAGGAGCAACAACTGATTTTAAGCAAGTAGTTGAATCAATGCAAATAGAGCATAAACCTGTTCAAATTGCTAAAAAAGGTGATAAAGTCGGGATAAAGGTTAATGAAAGAGTAAGACCCCACGATAAGGTTTATAAAGTTATAGAATAACTATATATTTACCCAGATAGTTTTATAAGAAGAAATTTTAACTTTTCCAATTTTTCCTTTTATGGGTTTTAAATTTTCCCTTTTTGTATAAATTACTTCAATTTTACCTTTTTTCTTTGAAAATTCTGCTGCAATTTTTGCAGCAAAAAATAAATCTTCATCAGGTATAGTTTGATTTTTTTCTCTTCTAATTATTACATGTGGTCCTTTATAATCTTTAACATGTAAAAAATAATCCCATGGTCTTGCAAATTTAAAAGTCAATTCATTTGCTTCTTCTTTATTTCCTGCAACAAAAAACTTAAATCCATTTGGTGTTTTGAATTCCATAAATTTTCTTTTTATCTTTTTATCCTTTTTTTCTCTTAAATTTTTTAATTCTTCAATTTTCTTTAAAATCTTCTCAATCTTTTCCTTTTTATTTTTATAAATTTTAAAATATTTTTCTGCTTCTTTTAATGGTTCCTTTTTAATTTCTATTTCATAATCTTCGCCTGTTTCAGGATCCTTTAAGATAAATTTCCCTTCTTTTCCCTCAAGTTCATTTTTATATAAAATGCATAATTCACCCATTTTTTTGTATTTTTCATAATCCATTTCTTTTTCCATCTTCTTTTTATAAAATTCAATTTTCTTAATTATTTCTTTATCTTCTTCCTTTTTTATTTCCATTCTCTTTTCATAAAAATTGTAAAGTTTTTCAATTGCAGAAGAAAAATTTTCAAAAATTTCAAAATTTTCATTCATTTTCCATGGAGAAATAAGAAAAGTTTTTTCGTCCTTATATAACAGATAAAATTTATCAATATTTTCTAAATTTAATTCTTTTATCATTTTTTTAAATTCTCCTCCAAAATTTTCAAAATACTCATTAAAATATTTTTTAACATAATTTTCCCATTCCTTGTTTTTTACATCAAACAAATTTATTTTAGAAGGTGGAAATGAATATGACTTATTTTTAAATTTTTCTCTTAAATCATAAATAACAATATTTTTTTCATCAGTTATAATCAAATTTTTATATCTTCCTAAAAGTTCAACTATTAATTTTCTTTCTATTTTTTCATATAAAGGAGAAATTCCCAAAAGATGAAATATAAAAATTCTTTCTCCCCTTTTATTTTCTATTTCTTTTATTTTAAAATTTTCAATTAAATTTGAAAAAACTGCCTTTTTACCATTTATTTCTTGATAAGGTAAAAGGGAAATTCTATAAAAATTTTGAGAAAAGTTTATTTTTAAAATTTTTTCTTTAAAAATTAAATAAAAATTATCCTTTTCCTTTAAAACCTTTAAAATTTTTTTATCCTTTAATTCTTCTAAATCTTTTAATAAAAGAAATGCATATAGTTCAGAAAAAGAAGGATACTTCACGGTTAAAGGATTCTTCTGAATCTGCTGCATGAACAGCATTAAAAGTTATATTTTCTCCAAACATATATCTTATAGTTCCACATCTTGCCTTTTTTGGATCTGTATCTCCAACAAGTTCTCTTAACTTTTCTATTGCCTTTTCTTTTTCAACGAGAATTCCAACAACTTCTCCTGATGTTATAAAATTTATGAGTTTTTTAAAAAAATCTTTATCTTTATGAATCTCATAAAATTTTTCCGCTTCCTCCTTGGTAAATCTTTTCATTCTTATTCCTTTTATTTCAAATCCATTTTCTTCAAGCATTTCTATTATTTTACCAATTTTTTTCTTTTTTACAGCATCCGGTTTTATCATAAGTAAACTTCTCATATTTTATATTTTTTAGCATAATATTTTACAAAATTTTTTATGCTTCTATCATATGTTTTTTCAATTTCAGGTGGAAATACACATCCTGGAAGTTCATTATGAGATAAATGGTATCTTAAACATTCACAACAAATCCCTTTTTTTGAGCAAGGCTCATAAGTGCATGTGCATTTTTTCAAATTTTCTTCTTTTTTGCATTCCATTTCATTCCTCCTTTTTTGTTAAAAGAGAAACAATTAT
>Ga0197143_1001266_pt1 | contig 21911 bp, 16 predicted proteins | sample GBS70_MetaG_FD_148603 | JGI IMG/M metagenome (GOLD analysis project Ga0197143, IMG submission 148603) | Sediment microbial communities from Great Boiling Springs, Gerlach, Nevada, United States - GBS 70_MetaG | ecosystem: Environmental > Aquatic > Thermal springs > Hot (42-90C) > Sediment...
CCCATTTGACAATAGGCAATGGATCTTTTATAATATAAAAGGCTAAAAGGCACATTGAAAAAGCTGTTCACTTCAAAATAAGTGAACAGGATGGCGGAGCGTTGGAAAAATTTCTCTACCCTTTGCTGAAATCGGGCAACGGCTGGAAGAATTGCAGGCGCAAATTCTCTCACTCCAGAAGCAACCGCAGAAGATTTACACCGGCGGACCGGCTTACCCCCCAGCGGGACTTGGCCAAATGGGCGAATAAGTAAACTGAAGAAGGGCCATGAACTGCTTGAAGGATTGTTATGAACAGAGCGAGTTCTCATTGACATCCAGTGAAGTAACCATGTTATCTCTGCTGGCTGCTTCTCCGGTAAACAATACCACTAATACCCATAATATGGAATGACAGAATCTGACCATGGAGTGGCTTGAGAAGCGGCCTTGATTGGTCTTTGCTTATTACCGCTTCCTCTTACTCAACTTTGGGATTGAGGCAGAGATTGTCGGAAATAATGCCAACCAAGGGGAAAAGCGGTTCTCCAAAGAAACGAAGGAGTTATTGAGCTTTCCTGGGCCCCTACTTTTGTGGAAGGATTTCAAATTGTTGGCACTTACACTTGACTGAAGGTACACAAACGTGCAAGCACCGATTATTATTAGCCTCTTATTATGTACAGCAGCAATGGTTTATTTAATGTTCTTGCGAAGACCGAAATGCCCCTCCTGTGGTCGACAAAGGGTGCCAGCGCGTAGCACGTGCCCTTATTGCGGTTCGCCATATTATTCCACATTTACTAGGCAACCCCTTGGTCCACCCCCTTCGGCTGCCCCACGCCTGGTTTGCATCCAAGGCCCTGAGAGAGGCCAAGAGTTTCCTATCTCTTCTCGCCAGTTCACTATTGGGCGCAGTAATGATAATATGCTGCGCTTACAGGGGTTGTTGGTCTCTCGTCATCATGCCTTGATAGACTTCCAGGATGGCCAATATATCCTCTATGATCGCGAAAGCACCAATGGCACTTATGTCAATGGTCGCCGCATTGCTCATCATGTTTTGAGGCCCGGAGACCAAATTCAGATTGGCCCATCTGTCTTTGTTTTCCAAATGCCAGGGCTCACACTGGAGCCCAGTCCGCCTTCCATGCCTCCGCCTTTTGCTACTCCTTCTTCACCCCCAATCCTCGCTAAGACATGCGCATTTGAGAACTATACGTTAACCTTTATTGGCCGCGGGGGAATGGCGGTGGTCTATAAAGGTATCTCGCGCCTTGATGGCACCACGGTAGCCATCAAATTTTTCTATCACACCGACCCGTATTTGCGCCAGAAATTTGAACAGGAAGGTAGAGTAGGACAAACTCTTTATCATCCTCATATCGCGCGGATTTTAGACTTTGGGGAGGTAGATGGTATTCTTTACATCATTATGGAATACGTTGACAATGGGTCCTTAAGGGATAGGTTAATACCTGGACAGCCTCTTCCACTCGATTTTGTCATTTCCGTAATAGGCCAAACCTGCGAGGCTCTTAATTATGCCCATAGTCGAGGGGTGGTCCACCGGGACATAAAGCCTGAGAACATAATGTTTTCATCTAAGGAAGGTGTGAAGGTGGTTGATTTCGGCATAGCTAAGGTGACTTCATCAATAACTCGCACTTCCGAGGGCATGATTGTGGGGACTCCCTATTATATGTCCTATGAACAAGCGAAGGGGCAACCCATCGATCATAGAAGCGACATATACTCGCTAGGGGTGGTGCTTTATGAAATGGTTACAGGGCGTGTACCTTTTACGGGCAAGCCTTTAGAGGTGGTTCATAAACACCTCACTGAAAGGCCCATTCCCCCACGGCGGATAAACCCATCTCTGCCTGCTCGGATAGAAGCTGTGGTCATGAAAGCTCTTGAGAAGGATCGTAATAAACGCTTTCAAACAGCTGCGGAGATGGCCGAGGCCATAGAGTACACCGGAGCTATGCTCTTGCGGCAGCCCCGCATTTATGAGAAGCATGAAGAGAGGGTACCTCAAATTGTGCAAGGGCATATAGCGTTCTCGGCCCAGTTAGTAGTGATCTCTGGTGGGGGGAGAGGAAAGAGAATACCTCTTACTTCACAGTTCACAACCCTTCGGCGCCGCGACATCGATCCCCAGGATTTTCTCATCTCTCGAGAACACGCTAGGATTGTCCAACGAGAGGGTTACTTCTGGCTGGAGGATTTGAATTCAACTAATGGAACTTACGTTAATGGCCGACGTATTTTCGAGCGAGTTCTTCTGCGAGTTGGGGATGAGATAAAGATAGGCAACAGTGTGCTAAAGTTCGAAAGATAGGGCCCGAAATTCTGAAGTCTAACAATGCATAGAGACCTAAAATACCTAAAATAAAAGAAGGAGTGATATAAAATGAGGGAATACAGGCCAATAGGAGTAACTTTAATTGCTGTATTCTTCATCATTGCCGGGGTGCTTGGTACTATCTCCGCTTTGGGTGTCCTCTTTATCCCGTTGCCCGCGCCGTTCGGCAATTGGCTCATCCCTATAGGCTTGCTCGGCATATTGTTTGGAGTGCTCCACATCGCTGTCGGCTGGGGGCTGTTGGAGGTGCGAGACTGGGCCAGGATTGCCGCACTCCTCTTCAGTGCGCTTGGCTTGGTTCTAAACTTGCTGGGAGGATTCTCCTTACTATTCGGCTTCAGCCTGGAACCATTTGGCCGTCTCTCCTTCCCTGGTATTGGGGTTGGCTGCTTAGTGGTAGCCGCCATCTGCGGGTGGATCATCTGGTACCTCATGAAGTCAGATGTGGAGGCCATCTTTTTAAAGGTATACCCACAACCCTTAACGCCACCGGAGCCCACTCCACCACCTGTACAGCTCCCTACCGCGAGGGCCGCGCCAAGGATCGAGCCTACCAGATTGGTGGAGGAGAGACCACCGGCCATGGCCTGGCTAGTAGTGAAATCGGGGGCGAGAGTGGGCCAACAGTTCGGCTTGATAAAGGGCATTAACACCATTGGACGAGATGGTAGTCGTTGCGACATCGTTCTAGAAGATGGAGCTGTCTCGGCAGAGCACGCTAGGATCCGGTTCGAAAACGGCCAGTTCGTCATCTACGACTTGGCTAGCCTCAACGGCACTTTCGTCAATAACCGTAGGGTACACCGGCAAATTCTGATGGACGGTGATGTCATCAGGTTAGGTAACACAACCCTCGTCTTTAAGAAGGTATAAATAGGTTCTAGCCTAAGCTCTAAGATTCGGTTAGAACCTGCCAGGAACGAAAGGAGGTGATAAAAATGAAAAATGAAGAGACTCCTACGATTAGGGCGGGGATGGAAGAAATCTCTCCCACACCCTGGGAAAAGGGGGAAGGCTTGGCTCCAACCAGACCCCTGGGTGAGGAGATGGGGGAGCTAGCGCCTGGGGAACCTGGTCAAGCTGAGACACAGGTGCTGGGCGGACCACCTCCAACCTTCGCCTATCTGATCATTAAAGATGGACCACGGGTAGGGCACATCTTCAGGCTAAACCCAAAGGGCACCACTATAGGAAGGGATTGGCACAATGATATTATCCTTGATGACGAAGCAGTCTCACGTCAACATGCTAAGATAAGGGTGGAAGGTGAAGGGGATAAAGCGCAGTTCTTCATCTACGATTTGGCCAGCACTAATGGCACCTTTGTCAACGGCGAGCGGATCCTCAAGCACGCCCTGGAAGATGGGGACGAAATAGTGATGGGGCAGACGACCCTTGTGTTCAAAAGAATCACAAGGAGAGCATGACTGGTATACTCAATGATAAGATAACCTCCCTCTAACACAACTGCATTAAGATGTAAGCAGGCCAATATATCCTCTATGAACTGGTCAGCACCAATGGCGCCTTCTTTAGCGGCCGAGTGTTTTATTGCTGGTCTTTCGTGGATGGGGCTCAGACCACCGTGGGTATGAGATCTTGGCCTTCAAATGAAAGAGCTTTTTGGAGGGGGCGGTACCATGCCAGCGACAGAATGTATAAAGACTTTATTGAGCGGACAACCTTTTTGGGTAAGAATGTGGTATGGCGAGCCCGAGTGGATCGCAGGCCTCTTCATCGTGGCTTTCTTCATTAGTTTGATTGCCACTTTTTGGATCTTCTACGACATCAAGCGAAAGTTTAGGGAGGCGATGATATACCAAGTAATTACTGTGGCGTCCACCATCTTGATCCTCCCTTCGGCGATGCTGCGTATAGTGCCCTGCTTGGTATCCCAAGGAGGTATGCAGTATATCGTCGCCCCTCTGGCTGCGCTCGGCATCCTGGCCAGTTTGGCAGCTCTTTTCGCCCTCTTCAGCTACGGGCTTGGGATCGGCATCTGGGAATACCCGCCTACTCTGCCAACACCCGAACCTTCGCCGCCTGCTCCAGTGGAAGCAGTACCCCCTACGGAACCAATAGTGCTTCCTGGTCACGAGGTCCCGCCTTTACTAGTATCGGCAGAAACCATATCTTTGCGAAGGCCACCGCCAAGGTTGGCTTGGCTGGTGGTAATGTCCGGACCTTTGATGGGGAAGGAGTTCCGCCTAGGAGAAGTAACCACCATTGGCCGCGATGCCGCTCTAAACGATGTGGTGATTGATGATCCGTATATGTCCCGTCAGCATGCTAAGATCAGGCTGGAGAACGAGACATTCGTAATCTACGATTTGGCTAGTCTGTGCGGCACATTCGTTAACGGCGAGCGGATCCAAAAGCGGGCATTAGTAGATGGTGACACGATTATAATGGGAAGAACCACTTTCGCTTTTATGGAGGTGAGGGAGAAAACGAAGGAAAAGGGGGAAGAATGAATGCTGAGGTACTGTAATGAATCGCGAAAAGATGGGCATAATAGTCGGCTATAGGTCGCACCAGGGATTGGTGCGAGAGTCAAACGAGGATGCTTTTTGTGTCCTCCTTCCTCCTGATATCGCCCCCGAGATAGATGCCCTGCTAGTAGTGGCCGATGGAATGGGTGGTCATCAGGCAGGGGAGGTAGCCAGCAGTTATGTGGTCAAGACCCTGGAGCAGCTGTTCTCCTCCTCTGCCTACAAGCAATGGGTAGATTACAGTCCTGAGCGCGAGGATTATTATGCTGTGGTCTTAAAAGAGGTGTTGGAGCGCATCAACGAACGCCTATACATCCAAGCTTCAAAGCGGCAGAATTTGAGTGGCATGGGCACTACAGCTACCGTGGCCTTGTTGTCAGGAGGGTGGCTTTTCATTGGCCATGTAGGAGATAGCCGGGCCTATCTATTACGCAAAGGTAAGATGAAGCAGCTAACTCAGGATCACTCCCTCCCCGCTCAAAAGAACGTCTTGACCCAAGCGCTGGGAAATAGCTTGCTGATACGCGTGGAGCGCTCTATACATTCCATTGAGCCCGGTGACATCCTTGTCCTCTGCACCGATGGGCTGACCAACCTGGTCAGTGACGCTGAGATCCAGCGAGCAGTGCAAACTAATCGCGACCCTCAAAAGGCCTGTGACCTCTTGGTTGACCTGGCCAACCGACGGGGTGGGCTGGACAATATCACCGTGTTGGTGGCCCGAGTAACTGGAGGGATTCCCAAGGTGAGGGGGGCTCAATTTCGGCCCGAGGTAGAGGAGAGTAGGGACACTCAGAAGATATTACGTCGCGAGGTCAAGCGCGAGCGAAGTCGAGCTATAAACTTGGCGAAAGTGACGGCCCTGATAGTGTTAACTTTTGCTATCACGATCGCAGGAGGGGCATTACTCGTGGTAGAGTTATTGCCCAAAGTTGAGAAGTTAGCGGGAAAGGGAGCCCAATGCGCAGCAGGCGTTACGGGAATAGCCGCAATTCTATTGGTTTGGGTAGTGGTAGGTAAAATGCTTTTCCTAAGGGAGACAACAACGGGGTGTAAACAGATAGAAGACAAGGAAAAGGAGGTAAGACCATGAGTACCAGAAAATTGTGCTTTATTTTAGGCTGGTTGTTGGCCTTGTTCCTTGTGCCGACTACGGCTTGGCTGCAAGGTCCAGTTACCCTTGTCATTGATGAGATAAAGGCAGAGAACTTCCCAAATATAGAGGCCTATGTGACGGTCTTCGATGCCAATGGGGTACCTATCCAAGGGCTTGAGAAAACTAACTTTGAGGTGCTTGAGGATGGCAAAGTTACGCCCATTAAGGATGTTAACTGGCGGGTTAATGAGGAGGCGGTGATAGCGGTCGCCTTGGTCATTGATGTCAGCGGTAGCATGAGGGGAAAGCCCTTGGACGATGCTAAGAAGGCTGCTATCAGCTTCATTGATAGTTTAAACCCTAATGATTTGGTGGCGGTCATCGCTTTTGGTGATGCGGTGGACTTAGGCGAACCTTTCCCCCGCATTGACCCTGCAAAGGAGATGGATTTCACCTTCGACCACGGTGCCTTGAAGAACTTGATAAACTCATTGGAGGCTAAGGAGAAGGCTCGGACTCCCCTCTACGATGCGGCTTTCAAGGCAGTAAAGATGACAGCGAGGCAACCCTTTGCCAGAAGAGCGGTCATCCTGTTCACCGATGGCAAGGAAGTGGGACCTGGGGAAAGGGCGAGCATTATGGGACCGGAGGACCCCATCCGTGAAGCGAACAGGAGCCGCATCCCCATTTTCACCATCGGTCTGGGCGAGGATATTGACCGAGCCTATCTCATGCGGGTGGCCTCAGGAACGGGAGGGATCTATGAGGAGACACCGGATTCGGCCAAGTTGGAGGAACTATTCCTAAAGATTGGCGAGCTGCTTAAGCATCAGTACATCATAAGATATACCTCTCAGGTCTTGGCGGACGGGAAAGAACATAGCCTCTTGCTCAGGGTAAAAGCCTTGGGCAGCCAAGCGGAGGGAGCGGAGACATTCCTTAGCAAGAGGATAGCGCCCATCTTTGATCTACCTCCCCTCCCCGCTGAGTTAAGCCAGAAGACAACGGTGACAGTGGAGAACGTCACAGCTCAGGGAGGGGTAGTCAAGATTGAATTCCTACTTGATGGAAAAGTGATACATACTGCCAACTCAGTACCATGTAGCTACAACTTAGATCCAACGACCATCCGCCCCGGGGACCATACCTTGACCGTTAAGGCCTACGATCCAGCTGGCAACATTGGGGTAAAGGAAGTCAGCTTCAAGGTGCCTGGGCCGATGATCCCGCCCCTAATGCTCCCTTTGGTCGCGATCTTAGCTCTGCTGGTGGTAGGTGCAGTCTTCTTCTTTGCTCTCCAGAGGCGCAGGCGTGTATACATGCCTGAGGTTAGACCCCCTACCCCTATAGAAGCTGGGGCTGAATTCCCCACCGAAGCCGGCGTCTTCCGCGGGGAAGAAATCCCTCCCACTCAGGTCGCCTTTCTGGAAGCCGAACAAGGCCTCGAAATCGCACCTACGCCTGCACCGACGGTTTCCCTGAAACCTGAGCGACGGCACCTGGCCTTTCTGGTGATAGAGAAAGGCGAGCCTTTTGGCAGGGAATTCAGGCTTCACGAAGGTGACACCCTCATCGGCCGGTCGGGCACTTGTGATATCGTCTTAAGCGATCCCACAGTCTCGCGTCAGCACGCCAAGATAAGGCTGGAAGGAGAAGACTTCTATATTTACGATTTGGGCGCCACCAATCCCACCCGGGTGAACGGGCAAGAGATCACTAAACACAAGCTGATGGACGGAGATCGGATAGAGATAGGCAATATAGTCCTTGTCTTCAAGCGAGCTTAAGAGCAATACAGCTGAGGAAGGGGATCCTGTAAGGCGTCATTTTTCACCTGATTAATTCCATAGGCCTTGCTCAGCGGGCGAGAAGGGGGCTGAGAAATAAAGCTTGTCTTTCAAATGTGGACAAGATGGATAGCCATCTGCTAAGGAGGAGAGCTTTATGAATTTGGTAGGGAAGGTCATAGGCAAGTATCAAATAATTGAGGAGATTGGCCGAGGAGGGATGGCTACGGTCTACAAGGCCTGGGATTCAATCAATCAGCGCTATGTGGCCCTTAAGGTACTTCCCCCCTATTTCCAGCACGATGCCGAATTCATCAAACGCTTCCGCCGGGAAGCAGTGGCGGCGGCAAAATTGGACCACCCTAACATTGTAAAAGTCTATGAGGCAGGCGAGGAAGGTGGGATAAATTACATTGCCATGGAGTACATAGAAGGTGGGTCACTACAAAGAAGATTAACTGGGAAGCCTTTGGACTTGTCAACGGCAATAAGCATTGTTTCCCAGATTGGTTCAGCCCTGGCCTATGCCCATAAGAGAGGTATTATCCACCGAGATGTGAAGCCAAGCAATATACTTCTTACCGAGGAAGGGAGGGCATTGCTTTCTGATTTTGGGATTGCCAGGGTGAGCGAGTATGGCGGTATCACTCGCACTGGGACATTGATTGGGACTCCTGAGTACATGTCTCCTGAGCAGGCAGAGGGGGAGGAAGTGGATCATCGTTCTGACATTTACTCATTGGGGATTGTTCTCTATCAGATGTTGACTGGTAGGGTGCCCTTTACAGGGGATACGCCGCTGGCTGTATTGCATAAACAGATCTATGAAAAACCAGCTTTGCCCCGGGTGCTTAACCCAATGATACCAGCTGAAGTGGAAAAAGTTCTTTTGAAAGCTTTGGCGAAGAGGCCTGAATGGAGATATCAAAGTGCTGAGGAGATGGTAGCTGCTTTGCAGGGGGCGGTGTTTTCTCCTAAGACCGAGGTTATAGCTCCTTCTCGGGGGGAACCTGCCACAATTAAGGCAACACCTGTGATGCCGCCAGCCGCGCTGGGCCGGCGAGGGACTTTTGACCTTCGTTGGGTTATGGCCATTATCGGGATTCTATGGGTCGTTGGGGTAGTAATAGTATTGGACAGGGCATTAACAGTATTGGTTGTTTGGCTAGCAGGCCAGGAGGGAAGCTCAAGCGTCTTGTTTACTCCAATCCCAACGGCAACAGAGGTCTACCCTACTCCGACAATCCCCATGGTAGTACAAGCCTACTACACTCCAACGCCTCAAAGAGTGTCGCCATCGCCGACGCCCCGGAAGGTGCCGGCCACTGCCACGCCGACGCCTCAAAAGCCGACGCCTACCCCCACAAAAGCGCCGCCGTTGGGTACCCGCAGCTGTCCAAGACGAGAAGTTTGCATAACCTATCCACCCATGAATGCTACCTTACGAGGGGTAGTTCAATTTCGGGGCACAGCTACACGCCCTAATTTTGACTACTACAAATTTGAGTACAAGCCAGAAGGGGCACAAAATTGGAGCTTTTTGGTCCGTTTTAATAGGCCAGTTACCAACGGCGTCTTGATGGATTGGGATACAAGAACTGTTCGGCCAGGAGCCTATTGGTTGCGTTTGATCGTGGTTGACAAAACGGGAAACTATTGGCCTGAGCATGCTCAGATACGCGTGATTGTAGCCGATCAAGGGCAGCGGCCATGAACTTTTGTGGATGCTGAGCCTGTAGCACCCCTACGGCCTTGCGGGGGGCTGAGGTGAGCCATCACGATGATGAACTTATGCCGCAAATGGCGATTAAGCACCGCCAAGAAAGCGATAACCCCTTCCAGCGCACGCTGCTTTCATGGAGCTGGAAATGTAGCTTTCTCTTATCAGGTTCATTCACAACCGCCTTAAGGAAGGAAAGACCGAAGAGGAGCTAAAGCAAAAGCTGAAGAAAGAAGCGTATAAGAAGAAAGCCTTGCAAATGAAAGGAAGTACACGAAGGGATTGAGCTTATTTTAGTTAAGAAGCCTTCAGGGCGAGACAGGGTGTGGTTAAAAAGCTCTGGCGAGTTCTGAAGGTAGCCCTTGCCTTTCCATTGCTTGGGGACTTTCCTCCCTTGAAGGCAGTTTTAATTCAAGGTAAGTAGGTTAGTTCCCTGTGGGGCTGGGGGACAGTCCTGTAAAGGATTCTTGAAACAGCCCCACAAAAAGTTCACTAAGGAGGAAAGCTTGGCGAGTTTGATAGGGAAGACCATAGGCAAGTATCAGATAATTGAGGAGATTGGCCGAGGAGGGATGGCCACGGTCTACAAGGCCTGGGATTCAATCAATCAGCGCTATGTGGCCCTTAAGGTACTTCCCCCCTATTTCCAGCATGATGCCGAATTCATCAAACGCTTCCGCCGGGAAGCAGTGGCGGCGGCAAAATTGGACCACCCTAACATTGTAAAAGTCTATGAGGCAGGCGAGGAAGGTGGGATAAATTACATTGCCATGGAGTACATAGAAGGTGGGTCACTACAAAGAAGATTAACTGGGAAGCCTTTGGACTTGTCAACGGCAATAAGCATTGTTTCCCAGATTGGTTCAGCCCTGGCCTATGCCCATAAGAGAGGTATTATCCACCGAGATGTGAAGCCAAGCAATATACTTCTTACCGAGGAAGGGAGGGCATTGCTTTCTGATTTTGGGATTGCCAGGGTGAGCGAGTATGGCGGTATCACTCGCACTGGGACATTGATTGGGACTCCTGAGTACATGTCTCCTGAGCAGGCAGAGGGGGAGGAAGTGGATCATCGTTCTGACATTTACTCATTGGGGATTGTTCTCTATCAGATGTTGACTGGTAGGGTGCCCTTTACAGGGGATACGCCGCTGGCTGTATTGCATAAACAGATCTATGAAAAACCAGCTTTGCCCCGGGTGCTTAACCCAATGATACCAGCTGAAGTGGAAAAAGTTCTTTTGAAAGCTTTGGCGAAGAGGCCTGAATGGAGATATCAAAGTGCTGAGGAGATGGTAGCTGCTTTGCAGGGGGCGGTGTTTTCTCCTAAGACCGAGGTTATAGCTCCTTCTCGGGGGGAACCTGCCACAATTAAGGCAACACCTGTGATGCCGCCAGCCGCGCTGGGCCGGCGAGAGGTTTCCGCCTTTCCTTGGGTTATAGCCATTATCGGGGTTTTATTTGCAATTGGATTGGCCTTGATGTGGGGAGGAATGCGGGGAGTTCTGCTAACCTCAACTCCAGTCTCACTAAATGCGACCTCTACCATCTTGCCTCTTACGATACAGTCTACTTCCACACCTACCATCTCTCCTACGGCCTCCCCTGTACCCACACCTACCAGGAGGCCAACCAAGACACCCACACCCACCCCTTTGCCCGATGCTGTGGTGAATACCCGGTTATTAAACTTGAGAAGCGGGCCAGGGACAGAGTATCCCATCCTGGGCAATTATCCTCAAGGGACGGCTCTGAGGGTGCTGGGGAAGGAGCCAGAGGGAAAGTGGTTAAAGGTACGGGCTCCTGATGGGAAAGAGGGGTGGATGTTGGCGGATTATCTCGTGGTGAATCTGGCTTTAGCGAAGGTCCCAGTTGTGGAGATTCCACCCACGCCAACGCCAACTTGGACGCCTGTGCTGCCTACATTCACACCAACACCTGTCCTTCCTACACCGTCACCTACACCGACATTGGCACCACCAACACCACCTCCCCCACCGCCGCCACCTCCACCGTCACCCACACCAACATTGGCACCACCAGCACCACCTCCCCCACCTACACCGACATTGGCACCACCTTAAATAACAAAATTGGCAATATGGGTAGACCATTGTGAGGGAAAAATGTTTAGCAAGCGAGACCTAATTGGAATTTTGATTATCTCGGTAGGTATTCTATTACCTTTTGTTGCCAACTCCGGTGCGGTTTGGGGCTCCCAGACGAAGCCTACCCCAACGGTGGCTATGCCTCTTCCCACCCCGACACCAGAGCCAGGCCAAGAGAGGCCCCCACTGAAGCGGCGGGTCCCTCCCTGGAAAGGAGACGAGGAACAGCTGCCCCAATTGCAGGCAGCCACCATGACCGCAGGAATTGTGCAACAAACTGTACCCTACCGTTATTTCCTCTTCTCCATCGGCGCCCAGGCCCCAGTAGGGCGGTTCAACTTTCCGACGGAAGTCGCCATCGCCCCCGACGGCTCCGTCTATGTGGTTGATTATGATAACTGCCGAGTCCAGCATTTTGGTGCAACAGGCACTTTTCTGAACGCTTGGGGCTCCTGTGGCTCTGAGGAGGGCAAGTTTTCCCACCCAGGTGGTGTGGCCGTAGCCCCTGACGGGACGGTCTACGTGGCGGATAGCGGCAACCACCGCATTCAGCGCTTCAGCCCCACAGGGACCTTCCTGGGCAAATGGGGCTCCCAAGGTTCCGGCGACGGGCAGTTCCGGAGTCCCTGGGATGTAGCCGTAGCCCCTGACGGGACGGTCTACGTGGCGGATAGCGGCAACCACCGCATTCAGCGCTTCAGCCCCACAGGGACATTCCTAGGTAAATGGGGCTCCTATGGCTCCGGCAACGGGCAGTTCAACTGGCCTGATAGTTTGGCTGTAGCCCCTGACGGGACAGTCTACGTGGCGGATAGCGTCAACGACCGCATTCAGCGCTTCAGCCCCACAGGGACCTTCCTGGGCAAATGGGGCTCTGAAGGCTCCGGCGATGGGCAGTTCTACTACCCATATGGTGTAGCCGTAGCCCCTGATGGGACAGTCTACGTGGCGGATAGCGGCAACCACCGCATTCAGCGCTTCAGCCCCACAGGGACCTTCCTGGGCAAATGGGGCTCCTATGGCTCTGGCGATGGGCAGTTTGTCTGGCCTGATGGTGTAGCCGTAGCCCCTGACGGGACGGTCTATGTGGCCGACACCGGCAACAACCGTATTCAGCGCTTCAGCTCAACGGGGGCCTTCCTGGGCAAATGGGGCTCTTATGGCTCCGGCGATGGGCAGTTCAACTGGCCTGATAGTTTGGCTGTAGCCCCTGACGGGACGGTCTACGTGGCGGATAGCGGCAACGACCGCATTCAGCGCTTCAGCCCCACAGGGACCTTCCTGGGCAAATGGGGCTCCTATGGCTCCGGCGATGGGCAGTTCGACTGGCCTGATAGTTTGGCTGTAGCCCCTGACGGGACGGTCTACGTGGCGGATAGCGGCAACGACCGCATTCAGCGCTTCAGCCCCACAGGGACCTTCCTGGGCAAATGGGGCTCCTATGGCTCCGGCGATGGGCAGTTCGACGGGCCTTTTGGTGTGGCTGTAGCCCCTGACGGGACGGTCTACGTGGCGGATAGCGGCAACCACCGCATTCAGCGCTTCAGCTCAACTGGGGCCTTCTTGGGCAAATGGGGTTCCTATGGCTCCGGCGATGGGCAGTTCGACTGGCCTGATAGTTTGGCTGTAGCCCCTGACGGGACAGTCTACGTGGCGGATAGCGGCAACGACCGCATTCAACGCTTCAGCTCAATGGGGGCCTTCCTGGGCAAGTGGGGCTCTTATGGCTCCGGCGATGGGCAGTTCGTCTGGCCTGATGATGTGGCTGTAGCCCCTGATGGGACAGTCTACGTGGCCGACACCGGCAACCACCGCATCCAGCGCTTCAGCTCAACGGGGGCCTTCTTGGGCAAATGGGGCTCTTATGGCTCCGGCGATGGGCAGTTCAAATGGCCTCGTGGCGTGGCTGTAGCCCCTGACGGGACGGTCTACGTGGCGGATAGCGGCAATAACCGCATCCAGGCCTTCGGCACTGCCTATCCCACCGCCTGGCGAGGGGAGTTCTTCGGCAACGATTGGCTGACCGGACGTCCGTTGAGCATCATCAATGCGGATACCTTGGATTTTGAATGGGCCTACGGCTCGCCTGCACCCGGCGTGCCGGATGATCACTTCACCGACCGTTGGTTGCGGTACGTAAACTTTGAAGCTGGGTTATATCGTTTCACCATCTTCACTGATGATGGCCTCCGCTTCTGGATAGATGATCGGCTGGTACTGGAATCCTGGCAGCTTCAGCGGGAGATGTATGAAGTGACCGTCTCTTTGGATGCGGGATATCATCGCCTGCTAGTGGAGCATTGGGAAAACGAAGGCTGGGCTACTCTCTCGCTCTTGTGGGAGAAAGTTGCCAGGGAAGTCTACCTACCGCTTGTGCTGCGAGATTACATCGCTTACTTTGAAGGCCCCTGGGAGGTGGAGCCTAACAATAACTACTTGCAAGCCAACGGCCCGCTGCGCTCCGGTCGGGACTATTACGGCTACCCCAACGATGCGAAAGACTACTTCAGCATCTACCTCCGCACAAGCGGGACAATAACCATAGACCTAACCAACCATACCGGTACGGGGGTGCAATTGCAATTGTTCTACCAGGTGGCGAAAGAGGAAAACAGGGTGGCTTTCGATCTGGAACCACCTTATCACATTGAGTATACTGGCCCGGCTGGTATGTATTATATTTACATTTATACTGCTGGTGGTTACAACACAACCACACCCTATGTTTTGCGAGTGACATATCCCTAAACATAAGGAGGTCAGCATACCCTACGAGGTTTTTGCAACCAGCAAAACTCCTGCGCTGATCATTTATCTACTGGATGTAGCAGCTCTATGAGCCAAAAACTGGGCGACAAACGCCGCATTCCACCCTTAGGAGCTACGGCAGGATGAATGCAGGGGCTACACCGGGGAGGACACCTGTTACTGGGGCAACACTGCGGCCATCAACTCTATAGTGGAGTGTTGAGAGAGAAAAGGTATGGAAGAAGATCTGGTTGGCAAGACCTTAGGGCGATATAAAGTTGTCTCCAGGATAGCCCGCGGGGGAATGGCTACGGTTTATAAGGCCTGGCATCCTGGACTGGGGCGCTACGTTGCTCTCAAGGTACTGCTTCCAGTCTTCGCCCAAAATGAGGAGTTCGTCAAGAGGTTCAAGCAGGAAGCTTGGGCGGTAGCTGAGCTTGACCATCCCAACATTGTTCGCATCTACGATGCTGGCAAGAGCGGGGGCTACCATTACATTGCCATGGAATACTTTGATGGTGGCAGCCTTAAGGACCTGCTGGATAGGCAAGGGGGCAGGCCTCTCGATTTAACAACGGTCTTGCAAATCGTTCGTCAAATCGCCAGCGCCTTAGATTATGCTCACAGGCGGGGGATCATTCATCGCGACATCAAGCCAAGTAACATCCTCCTCACGAAGGATGGAAGGGTGGTTCTGGCCGACCTTGGGATAGCTAAAGCTGTAGCGGGGGCGAAGCTGACCAAGTCGCTGGTCAGGATGGGGACCCCGGAATATATGTCACCGGAGCAAGGGAAAGGTGAGGAAGTAGATCAACGTACGGATATATACTCGTTAGGTGTGGTCATTTATGAGATGCTGACAGGGCGAGTGCCCTTCAAAGGAGACATTCCCTGGGCTGTCATTCACCAGCACATTTACGAGATGCCTCCCCCGTTGCGGAGTTTGAACCCTCGCCTGCCTGAGGGGGTGGCTATGGTAGTCCACAAAGCTCTGGCAAAGAGGCCGTGTGAAAGGTATTCTACTGCGGGAGAGCTGGTGCAAGCGCTGGAGGCGGCAAGTGAAGGGACTCCTACTGTAAGAGGACCTGTTACCATTAGGGCAAGGGCTACTGCACCACTATCTAAAGCGGGGCACCAGGTTTTTGTCCTTGGTTTAGGCATGGTCATCGTAGCGATTCTGCTTGCCTTTGGACTGGCCTTCTATACTTTGGGAGGAAGGATAGGTGAAAGGATAGCACTGGCACAACCTTCTCCAACCCCCCACTTTAACTGTGATACTTACACCTGCGATACCCACGCTGACGCCAACTCGGGTGCTTGGGCTGACTACACCCACACCGACGCCAATTGCTCCCTCGGCACTCCCCGCACCAACAGCCACAGCTACTAAAACGCCGATGGTTAACTTGACCAACACCCCAATGGCTACTCCAAAACGATCGCCCAGTCCTACTCCCTTGGCGGCCCCCATTTTGATCGAACCGAAGGATGGATCTACCATCACCATAGGGAGAGGAGAGGCTCTGCGTTGGAGTTCGGTTGGGGAATTGGGGCCCGATGAGTATTACGTGGTGGAAATAGTGTTCCCTCACGAAGGGGCCATATGGCATGACGGCGGATGGGTGAAGGGGACCAGTTGGCCGGTGCCCGATTATTTTGGCAAGCCACACTCCAGCACGGGGTGCTATGACTGGAGTGTCATCATCATGCGGCGGACGGGAACCGACGCTGATGGCAAGCCGATAGGCGTGCCGATCAGTCTGAGGAGCCAGACCTGGAGATTCTGCTGCTTTAAGCCACAGCCGCCTACACCCATGCCAACACCTGTGACTCCCACACCGACGCCGAGAGAGCCACCGGCTCCCACACCGACGCCGATAGTGCCACCGGCTCCCACACCGACGCCGATAGTGCCACCGACCCCCACACCGACGCCGACAAAGACACCGGCTCCCACACCGACGCCGACAGAGCCACCGGCTCCCACACCAGCGCCGACAGAGACACCGACTCCCACACCGACCCCTACACCGCTTTCTCCATCGTCCTTTACACCTATGTTTACACCCACGCTTGTACTTCTGTTTACTCTACCTATGCTTCGGCCGTTAGAGCAAGCAAGGCACAAGTAGCCATATGGTCCTTTTGTGTGTGGGAAATAGCGATAGGCCGTCTGCAGCTGGAAGAGATCAGGGGCATCATCGGAGGGCTTTCAGGAAGAGATAAAAGAGGAGGCAAATGTACGAACAGCAGAGGCTTAAGATTGGCAAGCTCAGCCATAAAGGGATGGGGCGAGAAATCAATGAGGACAGCTTTGCTGTCCCTGAGGGACTTGATCCTATGCTTATCGCCAAAAAGGGATTACTCTATATCGTCGCCGATGGGATGGGAGGTCATAAAGCAGGTAAAACAGCCAGCCTGATGGCCACAAGGACGGTGATGAGCAAGTATTACAGTGATCCCTCTCCTGATGTAGCACAATCTTTGGAGAGGGCGATTCAGACAGCCAATGCCGAGATTTACAACAAGGCCCAAAGCCCTGGTTACGAGGGCATGGGGACCACTTTAGTGGCGGCCGTCGTGAAGGGCAATTGGCTCTTTGTGGCCAATGTGGGGGACAGCCGTGCCTACTTAATCCGCGGGCGGAAGATCAAACAGATCACCCAAGATCACTCCCAAGTCGCCGAGCAGGTGAGGGCCGGCCTCCTTACCGCGGAGGAGGCGCGCCACCATAAGTTCCGCAACATCATCACCCGCTCCGTGGGCACCAAACCTAAAGTGGAAGTTGACCTCTTCCGCGAGAAAATCAGGCCCGGCGATACTGTGCTCCTGTGCTCCGATGGATTGACAAACGAAGTGCGAGATGAAGAGATTCTCCAAATCGTAATCAGCAACGACCCTCAAGGGGCTGCAAAGCAGCTTATAGAGCTCGCCAACCAACGAGGTGGGTCCGATGACATTACTGTCTTGGTCCTCAGCCTCATTCCGCCCCCTCAGTTAGCATTTGCCGACCTGCTTAGGTCAAGCAGATTTGCGCCGGTTGTTGGTGGAGTGGCGATAGCTATAGTCTTCCTGATAGCTCTATACTGGGCGCTGATGCTTTGGGGGACGACAATGTCTCCAAAGACTCCGTCCCTATCTCCGAGTACCACAGCCATCATCTCAACACCCACGTCAGTTCCTTCTGCCCCCGCTTCTGCAGAGCCTCAAACCTTTGACACAGAGGTCCAAAAGGGGCCAGTTAGATATGTTATAAAAAGGGGGGATTATTTATTTAAGATAGCTCAAATCTTTGGGGTTGAAGGCAGCTTAGAACAAGAAAAATGGGCGCGAGAAATCGCTACCAAGCACCCTGAGATACTTCTATATCCAGGCGACATCAATAAAATTACATATGGTAGCTCAATAATTACCGAACCCTTTAACTTCGGATACATGATCGGAGGCAAGGTCGCGAACTTCCTGGAACAGGACTTCACCGCTGGCTTTGAGCTAGTCCTTAGCACTTCCAAGAAGTATCGCATTGTCTTCCGCGACCCTGAAAGTGTGCGCCGCCAGCCATCCCCTTTGATTGATGGTGAGGTTGTCCGTGTCTTCGGCTATCCCAAGGGGGAGGACACCCTTGAAGCTGCCCTTGTTGATCGCTATCTGGAGAAAGAGGGGAGGTGGCAGAATTGGTGTTTTGCCCCTGCTGAGGAGGGGAAACGCGTGTGGGTCTATGGGAAGTTGAACAAATGGGGATTTGGTGGGGTTGAGGGGGTGGAGGGTCTGACGGCAAGTAACTCCGGTAAGATGATAGCTGCCTATGGCTTCTGGGAGAGATCTTACCTTAACCGTGACATTATTGCCTTCCGGGTGATTGAAGCTTACTTCTGGAGCGAGACGGAGGGATGTTATGTCAAACCACCAAAGTGAAAATTGGCTTTGTCAAATGGTGAAGAAAGGGGGAGAGCAATGACAAATAAGTATTTACATCTCACCGTCGGCCTATTGACCGAGCGAGGAAGGGTACGAGAGAGGAATGAGGACTTCATGGGTGGGCCGGAGGGGATCCCGCCCGAGAAGCTGGAACAGAAGGGCCGGCTCTACGTAGTGGCCGATGGCATGGGAGGACGCTTAGGCGGGCAGAGGGCTAGCCGGCTGGCTGTTGAGAGGGTAATCCAGGAATATTACAGGGATCCGTCCCTTGATATCCCCCGGAGCCTGGATAGGGCCATCAAGCTGGCTAACGCCGAGATCTACGATGAGGCAACTCGCGATCCGGCCTACCAAGGGATGGGCACGACCATCGTTGCGGCTGTGGTGCGGGGGGATGACCTCTACGTAGCTAATGTAGGTGACAGCCGTGCTTATCTAATTCGGGGGTCATCCATCCAACAGATCACGCAAGATCACTCCTGGATAGCCGAAGCGGTTCGGGCTGGCATCATCACACCGGAGCAAGCCCTAACCCACCCCAACCGCGGAATCCTTACCCGCTCCCTGGGGACTGACCCGGATGTGGAAGTAGACCATTTTCACCGTAAGATCAAGCCTGGTGATATAATCCTCTTATGTTCTGATGGCCTCACTAACGTTGTGTCGGATGCGGATATTCAAAAAGTTGTCACCAGGGAGAGTCCCCAGAGCGCGGCCAATAAGTTAATCGCCATGGCCAACCAGGCGGGGGGCCCTGACAACATCACCGTCATTGTCATTAGAGTTCAAATGGCCCCCGCTCCCACCGCCATCCGGCGTGCCAAACACAGGTCTTTATTGGCCACGCTGCTTGGCGGCACAGCTGCTTTACTGCTGGTACTGGCTGTGCTGTTAGCCTCAGGGTTTCCCTTCATAGGCGTAGGCCAAAGCACGTCCACGCCGTCGCCTACCCCAACTGAACTGCCTGCTACCTCCTTGCCGCCCTCCCCAACCTCAACGCTTCCCCCAACCTCAACGCCTGCCCCAACTAACACCCCCACGGCAACACCTAAGCTGGTTCCAAGAACCCCGGCCCCTGTTGTGAAACCTCCAGTAATAGCGACCCCAACTGAGGTGGAGACGCCTACTCCAACAAAGGTGCCTATAGAGGAGCCGACTAAGACGCCTACGAGCACACCTACACCCACGCCAACACCGACTCCCACACCGACGCCGACAGAGCCACCGACTCCCACACTGACGCCGATAGTGCCACCGACTCCCACACCGACGCCGATAGTGCCACCGACTCCCACACCGACGCCGACAGAGACACCGACTCCTACACCGACGCCGACAGAGACACCGACTCCTACACCGATGCCGACAGAGACACCGACCCCCACACCGACGCCGACAGAGCCACCGACCCCCACACCGGCGCCGACAGAGCCACCGACTCCCATACCGGCGCCGACAGAGTCGTCAAGCATAAGAATTGCCTTTCCATCTCCTGCCAAATCAATATCTTCAATGGGTGGACCGATATCATTATCCTGGAGAAAAGGAAGTGGTTTAGAGGGTACAGTGTATGCTTTAGCGAGTGTCCCCTCTAGCCAATTCGTTTATGCGGGGACTTGGGGTAAAGGGGTTTATACAGCCTACATCACTATTGAGACTACTTCTTGGATATCAAAGGAAAATGAATTGAAAGACAAGAAAATCAGCGCTTTAGCTATTCATCCTTACACTCCGACCATTGTTTATGCTGGAATCTACGGTGACGGGCTCCGCTGGAGCACCAACGGCGGCGAATCTTGGTCGGATCCTGCAATAGAAAACCGCAACGTGTGGTCGCTTGCTGTTACTTCTACAATCGCTTATGCAGGTGTCGAAGGTGGTGGTGTTTACACGAGTACGGATGGCCGCACGTGGACGCCAACCGGCGGCGATCTGGCTGGTAAAACAGTTTGTGCTCTAGCCGTTAATCCAATTAGCCCCACTGTTGTCTATGCTGGCACCAGCGGTCATGGGGTCTATAAAAGCACTAATGGTGGTGAAAATTGGGAGGCAGCGAATGGTGAACATAACGAATTGGCTGAAGTTACTATCTGTGCTCTAGCCATTAACCCAACCGACACTCAGATTATCTATGCTGGCACTCGAGATAAGGGGATTTACAGGAGTGAAGACGGCGGCAGTACATGGAAGCCAATAAATGAAGGGTTAAGCGCTGATGATTTGAGCATCTTTGCTCTAGCAATCAACCCTTATAACCCTCAGCTTGTTTATGCAGCGACATGGGGTCATGGAGTCTATATGAGCGTAAATGGTGGCTATTATTGGCAAAAATTGGGTGAGTTGAGAGGCAGCGCCAGCTACGTCTATGCATTGACCCTTGCAACTTGTCCTGAATCAAAAGGTTGCCAAATCCTCTACGCAGGGACGGTAGATGGAGTATGGGATATCATCACTTGGCCTTGGGTTACTTATCTCCCTATCGTTATGAAGAATTATGCTCCATAGCTCACATAAGGCCATTTGGAAGAGGGAGAGCGAATGGTGGATTTAGAACCTATCTGGAAAGCACGGCTCCTAATGGATGAAAAATCGTCGGAAGCGGTTCAGCCACGAATGGGTGTGTTCCATTATTTACCTCTGCACACGGTAGCCGGGAACATTCCTCTTCAAACTGGCCTCCTCCCCCAGGCACGGATGTAGACGGTGTAGCGCTTGGCAGCCGCTAACCCCTTGATCTCCGGGTAGTCATAGCTCTTATCCATGTTTATGTTTTATAGATCCTCTTCCGCCGGCTCAGGCCGCTTGATGATTATAGTGGACAGTGTGGCCTCGCCAAACTTCAAATCATGGCAGTTCGCAACATTTGCGACTACCGAAAGGGGGTGCCTTCAACAAATTGCGCTTTGGGCCCCTCTTTCCACAGCCAGTGGGATTAGATTCCCCCATTTTCCCCTAACGGGGCTCTGGTCATTCTCCTCCTATGGCTTGTCACTCCCAATCTGGCCCCCTCTTCTCATACTTCAGCAGCTCAGTACGCCACATCCTTATTAGTGAAGAGAGTGTCCCAATTTCGTCGGGAGAAGTTAGGCGGCTTGGCAAATTTCTCATCACCGCACTCCTCAGGGCTAAAATCGCTTCCAACCCTTTGGATTTCCAGCGCTGACCACGACCTTTACATCTACCTTTACAAGCACCCTCCGCAACCCCACTCCCTATCGGATAGCCAGCCTTCCTAAAGGCCGGATAGTCCATTTGTTCTCGCCTCTCACGAAAATATTCAGCCGTCCGAGCAACCCCTTCGCTTTCGCACTCCCGAACAACCTCTTCTACCCTACCCTCCCACAACCACTCTTTGACCTTCTCTACCCACTCGGAAGCCCTTTCACCAAAAGCCTCTCGCCCCAAACCCCATAGGCGCTCCACCGCATGATACCAGTCCACTATACGCACACCATTCGGACAATACATTTCAAAAAACTCGTCAATCCAAGATGCACCATCCCTTATGACCACTGCTTTCCCTACCAAACCTAAACCCCGGTGATAGGCATAACCCCAGAGAGTTCGCCTAAAAACCTCTACATCACCATACCCAGCCCAATAACTTCCCCATCCTTACCAGGCCCAAACTCAAAGCAGCAGCCAACTTTAACTTCATGCCAGCCATCATCTACCCAAACCATCATCCCGTCTAT
>Ga0197143_1001267_pt1 | contig 21895 bp, 19 predicted proteins | sample GBS70_MetaG_FD_148603 | JGI IMG/M metagenome (GOLD analysis project Ga0197143, IMG submission 148603) | Sediment microbial communities from Great Boiling Springs, Gerlach, Nevada, United States - GBS 70_MetaG | ecosystem: Environmental > Aquatic > Thermal springs > Hot (42-90C) > Sediment...
ATGAGCCGCACGGTCTCTTGCCTGCCGGCAATGAGCGCAGTGAAGGTATCCCCGTCGATGACCCGGAGGACCGCCGCTGCCTGCAGCTGCGCGGAGCTCGCAGGCGCGGCGAGGAGGAGGGGGACGACGAGTGTGAGGAAGAGGCATCGCATCGTGGACGCCGTCCGCATAGGATACCTCCAGGCCCGGCACCGAGGGGGTCTACTCGACAAGCCGCTTCAGGTACGTCTGCCACAACCGATGCCTTTACGCGCTGGTACGGGCAAAGCGTCTCCAGTTCTCCTCTTCCTGCTCCGGATCCGCAGGCGAGTGATCGAGACAGTCCACCCGCAGCAAGCCGTCCCCGAACGGCGCGTCTACGAATTCGCAGTGGTGGGGGGCGTTGGGATCCGGGTGCACGTAGGGCCGGAAGTAGCGGCACGTGATGCACATGCGGGAAATAGGGATCCGGCCTGCTTTCTGCAGCTCCCGGATGGTCTTGAGGAGCACTCGTAGCAGGGCGGCCTGTTCGAGCTGCGGCAAGGCCCGCACCGCTTGCAGGAGGAAATCAGGCCAACCCGCCAGGCGGTCCGCCTCCCTTTGCCCCGCGGGGGTGAGCACGACCAGCCGTGCCCGGCCGTCCTCTACTGCCCGGACCTTGTGCACAAGTCCTTTGCGGACCAGTGCGTCCGTGGACTCACTAGCGGTGGCGAGCGTCACCGCGAGGGCCTCCGCCACCTCCGAAACCCGCGCCCCCTCCTGCCCGCGGAAGCGCAAGTAACCCAGGATCTGGGACTGCGTGGGCGTCAGTCCACGGGCCATGGCCTCTTCCCATGCCCCGCTGCGCAGGGCGGTGCTGATGCGCATCAGTGCCTGGGCCACACGCTCCGCAGTCTGCTCCCTACTGCCGAAGGGTCCTCCTCGCCTCGGGGTCCTGGCCACGGCTGCCCTTCTTGACCTCCTTCGCCCTCCATGATATCATAGCATATGATTAGGACTCCAAATTATAGGAGGTGGTCTCATGGAGCGCCGTATCCGAACCGTGCTCACCGGAGCTGCTCTGGCCGCTGCCATCCTGGTTCTCGCACTGCTGGTGCAGCTTGCCCCTGGCGCAGCGACGGTCCGTCGCTATCAGGTCACCATGAAGTTCTGGAAGGCCACAGTGGCAGGAGTGTCTACCATCGCGGTCACTAACCTGCCGGCGGATCTCTTCGCCTACGAGGGGGAGACGATAGAGTTTGTGATTCGGAATGAAAGTCCCATTCCTGAGGGGTTCGCCATCGATGCCTTCAGGATCAAGGAGGTACTGCAGCCGAAGCAGACCAGGACGGTCCGCATCCGAGGCGTCCGCCCTGGCGCCTACACCATCTACTGCCACCTGCACCCCATGAGCGTGCACTACCCGGGGACCCTGCTGGTAGCCCCACGGAGGTGAGCAGCACAGGAAGACGGGGTCTTGCGCACCCTGCCTTCGCCTTTCTCACTGGCCGCTCTGAAGAGCACATATGCTCCGAGCTTTTGTTTGCCTAACCCGATAATCCGAAGCGAACCCACCGGTGGCTGTGTTGGTGAAGATCCCAGGGTGTGGGCGGTGCTCGATGGGAAGAGAGCGGTTACCGGTCCAATATGTTCCGGTTGTCCTGATCGGGTTTCTGGGTGTGACTCTGGTACGGATAGCGGTGCTTTCCCCGTCACTATTGGGGAGGGTGCTCGGTTTACATGTGACAGTGGCGTCTCTGGCGATATACACGGCTTGGTCTCTCGTGGCGACTGGACTCCTGGTGGCACTGCTGAGACGAGCGGGTTATTCGCTTGAGGACCTCGGGTGGCGAAGGGTCGGGTTCAAGGCGGTCTGGGAGGCGGCCGGTGCGGTTGGGGTGGCGGTCCTGGCGTGGTTGCCGTGGACGGAGGCGACGAGGGCTGCGGGCATACCACTCTACTGGGACGTCAACCGCCGGGGTTTCGTGCAACTGTCGACGGGAAGGGATGTAGTAGGGGTGGTTTTGCTGGGCGTGCTGCTGGTACCGATCTTCGAGGAGACCCTCTATCCTCGTGCCGCGCTTTCTGTTGAAGGGGTGAGGTGGAGGTCCGCTCGGGGCGCCGTCGAGAGATTGCACATTTGCATCACTCGACGGAGGAAGGCCGGCACTCAAACGTCTGCGCCTCTGGCGCCGGGAGAGGGCGGAGGAAGCGATCGCCCGGATCCGGGATCGGGGGCTTTCCCTCCACCCCGACATCCGCGGAGCATCGTTCAGGCGGGGGCTGAAGCAGCTTGTTCGGGTTCTCCGGTAGGTCGTGCACCTGCTGACAACTAGGCACGTGTACGGAGCGGAGGACACGTCAAACGCAGGTTGGGTTGCACACTTGTGTTACGCTCTACCTGTGGTACGATCATCCGAGGAGGTGAGGCAGATGCCGTCTACCGGCCCGCGAGTCAACGCGGTTCTGGAGCGACCCCTGTGCAGCGCGGTGCGGGCGCTTGGGCACAGGCATGGGGTGTCGATGTCGGAGATCGTGCGCAGGCTTGTGCGCCAGGCGTTGGAGCTGGAAGAAGACGCCGCCCTTGCGGACTTGGTGGAAAGGCGCGCCGTCAACCCGGCACCCTCGATCCCGCATGAGGAGGTCGGGCGGAGGTTTGGAGGCCTCCATCGATAGTGGATGAAACGAACTTTCCCCTCTGTGCATCCATGGTGGCGCATCTTGAGAGCACGGCAAACGGGGAAGTATCCCTTCTTCAAGTGAATGCACGGCTTGTGGCGCCTACCTACACTCGCCGGCGCGCATAAAGCGATAGCACCTGAGGCATTTCCACGGTCCTGTTTGTGAATCACAACCGCTTCCATCAGCGACCTGGCAATCACGTTTGCTTCCTTCCTCTCCTCAGCACCATCGAGGCGGCCATTTCCCGGCTCTACCGGGAGCACCCGGAGCTCAGGACGGGCAGGTACTCCTGGTCCTCGATGGGCTCATCCGGGACCTGGAACGGGAAGGGGAGGATCCCCTTCGCACCGTTATCCGGGATTACCTGCGCTTCCGGCCCAGTGTCGCAGAGTGGAGCAGAGAGGAAGTGCTGGGGTGTCTGAGGAAGGCCCGTGGGGATCAGATCTGGAAGACCGGCACGGGCCTCCCGATGAAGTATCCCTGGGCGTAGTCGACCCCAAGCTCCCGCACGATCCGCAAGGTGGCCTCGTCCTCCACCCATTCGGCGATGGTCTGACGTCCCAGCCCCCTCGCCAGGTCGGCGATCGCCCGGACGATCTGGCGGTTCTCGCTGTCTTCAGGGAGGGTGCGGATGAAGGTCCCGTCAATCTTCAGGAAGTCCACAGGAAGGCGCTTGAGGTAATACAGGGAGGAGAACCCCACCCCGAAGTCGTCGAGGGCGATGCGGCAGCCGCAGGAGCGCAGGGTCTGAATGGACGTCAGGGTCTGGGCGACGTTGACGATGGGTGTGCTCTCCGTGATCTCTACCACGAGCTTGCCCGGGGGGATTCTGGAAGCTTCCAGCGCAGAGGCCATGGACCGGATGGTCTCATCGTCCTGCAGGGTCTTCCCGGACAGGTTGACGTGCACGTACACGTTGCGGTCGCGGACGAGCTGGAGCGCCTGCTCCCACACCCACCGGTCGATGGCATGGATCATCCCCAGGCGCTCGGCCTTGGACAGGAAGGCTGAGGGGAGGAGGATTTCAGACTCTTCCGACAGGCGGACGAGGAGCTCCCAGCGGGTGATCTGGTTGCGGCGCAGGTCGAGGATGGGCTGTCCATGCACCAGGAGGAGTCCCTCCTGGATGGCCCTGTTGAGCCGATCCGCCCAGTCCACGAGGGCACGGGAGGGCCAGGAGCTGTCCGGGGCGTAGACCACCACCCTGTCCCCGCCCCGCTCCTTGGCCATATACTGGCCGGTGTCAGCGGCGGAGAGCACCTCGTCCACCGTGAACCCGTGGTCGGGGAACAGGGAGATCCCGCAGCTGCAGGTGAGGCGCACGGGCCTTCCTGCAAGGAGCACGACGTGCTCGCGCACTGCCTCAAGCACCCGTTCTGCCGCGGCCTGTGCCTGCGATGCGTCTGCGGGGAAGAGGAGGATGGCGAACTCGTCTCCCCCTACCCTGCCGAGGATGTCGGTCTCCCGGAGGGTACGCCGGATGTGCTCGACCACCTCCCGCAGGAGGTCGTCCCCTACCCTGTGGCCCAATCGGTCGTTGACCTCCTTGAAGTTGTCCAGGTCCAGGAAGAGGAGGGCCCCGCTGGCCCCAGCGCGCCGGGCCTGGGCGATCCTGCCCTGGAGCTCCTCCTGGAAGCGGCGCCGGTTGTAGACCCCTGTGAGGGGGTCGTGCCCGGCCAGGTAGGTGATCTCCGCCTCGAACCTCTTCCTCGCCGTGATGTCCTCGACACTCCCCTCGTAATAGACGGGACGCCCCGAGGTATCCCGGATGGTCCGGGCCGTCTCCCGCACCCAGATGGCGCTCCCGTCGTAGCGGCACCACTGCACCTCGAAGTCGGCCACGACCCCTTCCCGATCCATGAGGTCCCGCCACCTGCGCCGGTCCGCAGGGTTCACGTAGAGGCGGGTGGCGTTGGTGCGCAGCAAGGTCTCCCGGTCGGGATAGCCCAAAAGGCGCACCATCGCGTCGTTGACGTCCAGGAGCCTGCCTTCAGGGGTGGAGCGGTAGAGGCCTATAGGGACCCTCTCGAAGAGGAGACGGTTGCGGCGGTGCTCGAGCACCCTCTCCACGGCCACGGCTACCATCCCGGAGATGAGGACGGCGAACCGCACCTCCTCTTCCGGGACATCCTGCGGGGTGAGGTAGTCCAGGACGATGACCCCGATGCTGCGCTCCCCGGAGACCATGGGGAGGTGGAGGCTCATCTGTACCCCTGCCTCGCGGAACGGATCTGGGGTGCGCGAGGCAGGGGAGGAAGCACCGTGGTCCTTTACGACTGGGGTCCTCGTATGCAGGGCCCAGGCGGCGCCGCTCGACTCGGGCGGAGAGAGGGGGAGCTGGAGGCGGCCGATGTACTCCTCGCTCCACCCCTCGGCGGCGACGAGCTCGAGCATGCTCTCGGAGGGATCGATGACCATCAGGCTCAGGGCATCGGGGGCAAGACGCTCGCGGAGGACGGGGAACGCTAGGTCACCGATCTCCTCGAACGTGACCACGCCGAGGAGGCTGTGGGCAAGACGGGTGGCGGCTTCCTCCTCCTCCCTTCGCTTCGCCTCCGCCCGCGCCTGGAGCTCCTCCAGGCGGAAGACCATGGCGTTGCGCCTGCGCATCGCCTCCCCGAGCTCGTGGTCGGGCATGACCTCCTCAGGGAGGTACCTCCCCTCGGCCTGCCCGGCCTCCATAGCCCTATCGGCTCGGGTGAGCGCCTGGAGAGGGCGGAGGATGCTACGGTGGAGGAAGATCCACAGGGGAACGATGAGGATGCCGTCAAGGAGGAGGAGCAGGAGGAGCCTCCCCAGGAAGGTCCGCCAGCCCAAAGTCCCGGTGAGGGAGGTCTCCAAGAGGGCGATGGCCGGGGTTGCCAGGAGCGTCGTGATGGCCCCATAGAGCAAGAGCTTCCCCCTCAGCGTGCGTGGGCGGCTGCGTATCCGCATCCCCGTCCCCAAGTGGAGAGATCTGCTGGAGGAGTTCCTCCCGCGCGAGTACCTGGCAGAAGACCTCTACCATCGCCAGGGATTCGCACCCCCCGGAGGGATCTCCTCCCCCCTCAGGCCCCCGGGTAGCCCGTCCCGAAACTCCTGGTATCGCCGGGTGAGGGGGGCCAGGCCATTCATGCGGCGCAGCGGAGCAGGTGGCGTGCCACGTCCCACTCCTCAATCAGAGGACTCGGCTCGCGCAGGACCAGGAGCTTGCCGATGCTGTGGAAGGGCGCTAACCCAGCATGCGAGCTCGTTCTCTGACGCCGCATCCATGAACGCCTACGGCTAGCGGGCTAGTAGCCCCCCAACGGACATTCCGCCTTACCCCTGCTCTGCGGTCCGCCTCCGCCCTCGCCTGCATACCACGGGCAAGCCAATTGGCTACCTTATCCAATTTTCTCGTCATGCGTCGTAAAACCCCTCGGAATCCACCGTACCGACACACCTCTTGAAGAAACATTAAACCGATCATACGTTCGCTATTGACACGTTCTTGTGGATGAATCTAACTTATCACCCAAAGAGATTTAGTGACCAGGTCACATGAAGACTCACTTCATCCCCATCCATACGACTCGGATCGCGCAACAGGTTGCCGATCAAATCCGGGCGATGGTGAAGAGCTCCCAACTCGGACCGGGCGAGCGGCTGCCACCGATTCACGAACTCGCCCGTCAATTTGACGTGAGCAGGGCAACTGTGCGCGAGGCGATTCAGGTACTCTCCGCTTTAGGCTATTTAAAGGTCAAGCATGGGGTGGGTATTTTCGTCGCAGAGGACGTCCATCAACTGGATGACCCTTCCTTCTGGGTGCCATGGCTCGATGCGCACCGGACGGAAGTGCTGGCTCTCCTAGAAGTACGCGAGGCACTTGAGGTGAAGTCCGCTACGCTTGCGGCGGCTGCAGTGAGGGATTCACGGGAAGTAACTAGGGAGTTACTGCAATCGCTGGAGACGAACCTGGCACAGATGGAAGAGGCCGTGACCAAGTACGATATCAATACGCTGGAGCGTCTGGACATTGAGTTCCACACTCTGATCGCGGAACTTGGTGCGAATCCCTACCTCCTGCGCCTATCGAAGTCGATTAACTATCTCTTCGCGGATCGCCGCGCCGTCCTGGCCCTTCCAGGCCGTGGCGAGCAGTCGCTCGTAGAGCATCACCAAATCCTTGACGCGATTCAGCGGGGAGACGCGGAAGCTGCGGGCGAAGCAATGGCGCGTCATCTCAAGTCGACAAAAGAGTCGGTTCGCATGCTCCGTCTGAAGATGGGTTCTGGACCTCGTGAAGTGGAGAGGTGAGAGAGGGAGGCGATGCCCCATGCCCGTGGTGATCGTCGAGATGTGGGCTGGCCGGACGGTCGAGCAAAAGCGGGCCTTAGCAAAAGCGATCACCAAGGCAATGGTGGAGCACGCCGGTGCACGCCAGGAGTACCTCCACGTGATCATCCACGAGATCCCCAAGGAGAACTGGGCGCGCGCGGGTGTCTTGGCCGTGGATCGGGAGGAAAAGACGTCCGCAGACGCCTCGTATACGATCATCGGCCTGAGCCACCTCTTGCTCCAGGTGAAGGATCTGAAGGCAGCGGAAGCGTTCTATGTAGACCTCCTCGGTTTCACCCGGAGGGAGCATACGACGCTGCAAGACGGGCGTCCGCTTCTGGCGTTAGAGGAGGGGCTTGGGCTCACCACCTACCATCCTGACTCGGACCCAGGAGCTGGAAACGTCGATCATATCGCATTCCGAATTTCACGCCTCGCTCCCCTTATGGACCGCCTGAATAAGGCCCACTGTTTATATGATGGACCGGTCGTCTCGACAAGGTATGGTACTTCCGTATATGTGCGGGATCCCGACGGGAATCGCATAGAATTCCACGATCGATGAGGGGTGGGCGATGGGACGGATCCTTATTCGGGATGCGGATGTGGTGATTACGGTTAACTCCAAGGATGAGATCCTTACCCGTCAATCTCTTGTCATCGAAGGTGACCGTATTGCCAGAGTGGGGCCGGTGGAGGAGGTTGCGCGCGCCTACGATGGGATCGCTTTTGATGAAGTGATTGAAGCGCGCGGGTTCCTGGTGATGCCGGGTCTCATCGATGCGCATGTACATCTCTCCGAGCAGTTGGCTAGGGGTGTTTTTCCCGATCACCTCTCTACGCGTCCGTGGGTGTTCAACTGGGCGAAACCGTTGTACGCAGCGATGGAGCCAGAGGACGAATACGTGGCTGCCATACTTGCTGGCATAGAGATGATCAAGACGGGGACAACTTGTTGCCTTGACATGGGTGCCCAGAGCGATTTGGGAAGCGTGGTGAAGGCACTGGAGCGCGTTGGCCTTCGTGCGATCACTGGACGCCATGCGGCAGATCGTGTGCCGGAGAAATTGCCGGCGCACTGGTCCTCTGAGATGGTCGCGCGCCACTTTTTCCCCAGTGCTCAGGCCGCGCTAGAAGAACTGGAGCGGTGTGTCCGTGCATATCATAACGCCGCCAACGGCAGGATCCGTGTGTGGGTAAACATCGAGGGCAAGGAGCCATGTTCGTCAGAACTTCACGTGGGCGCACGGGAGTTGGCCGAGCGGCTCGGTGTGGGGACAACCTACCATATTGCTTCCTCTATGGAAGAAGCGATTTTTACCGAGCGAAAATACGGGAAGTGGCCTATCTCCATGCTCAAGGAATGGGGGGCGCTGGGCTCGAACCTCGTCCTCGCCCATGTGGTGGCCATCCGGGAGGAGGAGATTGAATACTTGGCTGATGCGGGTACAAAAGTGGCCTTCTGCCCGGGGACATCCCTCAAGCTCGCTAAGGGAGCAACCAAGATCGGGAAATATGTGGAGATGATGAACGCCGGGATCACGGTGGCTCTTGGATGTGATGGCACCTCGGCTTCGGGCTCTCTGGATATGATTCGTCAAACGCATCTGGCCGCATGCCTGTTCAAGGATGCGCGGATGGATGCAACCCTTGTGGGGGCGCGGAAGGCACTTCGCATGGCCACCATTGAAGGAGCCCGTGCCCTGATGTGGGATGACGAGATCGGCTCCGTCGAGCCCGGCAAGAAGGCTGACCTCATTCTCTTCAATCTCCACCATCCCGACTGGGTTCCCTTCTGGGACCCTGTACAGACCTTGGTGTATTCCGCGAGCTCCGGCTCCGTCGATACCGTGATAATCGACGGACAGATCGTGATGCGAAACCGACGCATCCTCACCGTGGATGAAGAGGAGATCTTCGCCCTAGCCCGGGAGCATGCCTTACGCGTCATCGCCAGGGCAAACCTTCCGCTTGGAGAGGGGGAGGTCCCTGTCGATGCAGAGGTCTATATCTGAGGGGGGCTCCATGCAGGAAGAGATCAGGGCCCGCCTGCGGGAAGCCATGCGACAGCGAGGGTTGAGGGCTCTCATCCTTAGTTCTCCTGAGAGCGTCTGCTGGACGAGTGGGGTGATGGTCCCCTCCCAGAGGATCGTGCGTCATCGGCATGCCATCGTCCTCCTTCCTGCCGATGGGGATCCCGAGATGATCGTCGTCAACGTCGAGGAGGGTTTGGTCCGCGAAGGTTCAGATATCCGGCGTATCGTTGCCTACAATGAATTCACCGAGAGCGCGGTGACACTCTTGGCTGGGATCATCCGGGCACGGGGCCTTACTGGGAGCCTGGGGGTGGAGGCCCGCTACCTCAACTTCCACGACTATGTCCAATTGCAACACGCGTTGTCGGGAGTTGCGGAGCTCCTACCAGCCGATGATCTCGTGGAGTCGTTGCGGATGGTGAAGACGGAGGGGGAGGTTTCACGCCTCGCCAGGGCAGCGGGCATTGCGGAAGAGGTCGCCTTCCGGTCGCTCCAGAGATGGCACCCCGGCATGACGGAGCTCGAACTCGCCCGCCTGATCGGAGACCTCTTCTTTGAGGAGGGCGGGGGACAGTTGACCATGCTGAGCGTTACGTCTGGAGAGCGAACCCCTCTGCTGAATGGGGGTCCGACGAAGAAGGAGATTCGAGAAGGGGAGGTGGTCCGCATTGACGTGATCGGAGTCGTGGAGAACTATTACTGCGACGTGGCAAGAACAGCGGTAGTGGGGGAGCCAGAGGAGTCCATTGAGCTCTACTGGAGGAGGCTCGTCGAGTGTCGTGACATGATTTTGGAAATGATCCGACCAGGTGTAAGCACGAAGCGTATCTATGAGACCTACATCGAGAAGATGGACAGATGGGGGATGCCAACCCTGGAATTCGTGGGGCATGGCGTGGGCTTGACCCTCCACGAGGGGCCATATCTGAACCGTTACTCCGACTCCGCCCTCCAGGAAGGGATGGTTCTCGCGGTGGAGCCGCTGGTGGTCTTCCCCCATCTCGGCATGCAGCTTGAGGAGACCGTTGTGGTCGAACAAGACGGCTGCAGCCTTTTAACGGGAAAGCACGATGTGCGGAGCCTGTGGCGCATGGAATCGGAGGGAATTCGGTGAAGGTCACAGGGTACCACGCATTCTTCATTGCTCTCCCTTCGAGGAGACCCCATAACTGGGCGACTAAGATGCACGAACCCATTGGGCGTCACTATATCCTGAAGCTTGAGACGGACGCAGGGATTGAGGGATGGGGGGAGACGCCTCCACTCGCGACGTGGGGCGGACCTCATGGAATGTACTATGGGGAGACGCTCTGGACGGTTGACCATGTGATCCGGGAATACCTTTTCCCTGCCCTCAAGGGCCTGGATCCACGCGAAATTGCGTACTGCCACATGCGCATGGACAGAGCGATCAAAGGCCACCCCTATGCTAAGGCGGCTATCGATCTCGCACTCCATGACATTGCAGGGAAAGCAGCCGGAACACCAGTGTACAGGCTGTTGGGCGGAAAGTTACGGGATGCGATACCAGTTTGTCACTCCTTGGGGATTATGGACGTTGAGGCTGCTGTTGAGGAAGCGGAACATGCCGCCCAGGAGGGAGTAACCACGATTAAGTGCAAGACTGGACTGGATCCTGAGAGGGATGTGACCCTCGTGCGCATGCTGCGGGATCGCCTTGGTCATCACATCGCCATTCGGGTGGACGCGAACGAGGGATATGCAACCCCTTGGGAGGCGGTGAGGGTGATCCGGAGGATGGAGCCGTACGAGGTCCTCCTTCATGAACAGCCCGTGGCGGGATTTGAGGCTCTGGCGGAGGTGGCGCGCGCAGTTTCCGCTCCCATCATGGCTGATGAGAGCGCTTGGTTCCCCCAGGATATTCTGCGCTTGTGGGAACTGAAGGCCGCAAGTATGATCAGCGTGTATTACGCAAAACCCGGCGGGCTGTACCGTGCCAGACAGGTGATCAACGTCGCGAAGGCCTGCGGTTTCCTCTGCGATATTGGAGGTTCGATCGAGATGGGGATCGGGGTGGCTGCCAACTTGCATCTTGCAGCATCCACAGAAATCCTCGCTTGCGCATCGGTTTGTCCAGTGCCCAATGTCGATGGGGAAGGTCCTACACGCATCGCCGGGGTTTATTATGTGGACGACATCATCAGGACGCCCCTCCGGTACGAGGGGGGGTTCTTACATGTGCCAAATGGCCCTGGCCTGGGTGTTGAGGTGGATGATCGGAAGATCGCCAAGTACGCTACGTGGTCCAGGAGGGAAGGATGAAGAGGGTCCTCGTCGTAGGGGCAGGAAACGGCGGGTTCGCTGCAGCGTGCGACTTAGCGCGGCGGGGATTTGAAGTCTGTATGTTTAACCGCAGTGCTGGCCCCCTCCATCCCGTGATCGCCCATGGGGGAATCCGTTACAACGGCGTCATCGGCGAAGGGTTCGCCCCTGTCCGATCGGTGAGCACGGACATGGCCCAAGTGATCCAAGGCGCAGAACTTATCCTCGTGTGTGTTCCTACCACCGCCCACCCCTTCATTGCACAACAGCTTGCTCCATACCTTAGGGAGGATCTTCCCGTCATCCTCAACCCCGGCGGGCTCTTGGGGAGCATCGATTTCCTTCATGCTTTGCATGAGGAGGGATTTCGGGGTTCGACGCTGGTTGGGGAGACCGGGACGCTCACTTACATCTGTCGGAAATTTGCGCCAGACGGGGTGACGATCACAAGCGTCGTGAAGGATGTCCCATTCGCCGCGTATCCGGGGAAGCGCACCGACGGGCTCACCGAACAGGTGCGCGATGTCCTCCCCATGATCGACCCCAAGCCCCATATCTTGTATCCGGGTTTCGCCAACGTGAACGCGATCCTGCATCCTCCCGGGATGATCCTTGGGGCTTCCTGGATTGAGAAGAGCGGGGGGGACTTCTATTTTTACTACGACGCAGCCACGCCATCGGTTGGACGGTTAATGGAGGCGATGGACGGCGAGCGAATGGCTGTGGCGAGAGCCTGGGGCATAGAGGTTGATCCCCTTCCGGATCTCCTCGCGCGGATTGGATCGACTACCTCCGAAGCAGCAGCCTCCGGAGATTATATGCGCGTCCTTAAGGAGAGCGGGCCTAACCGGTACATTAAAGCACCCGCTTCCCTAGACCATAGGTATATGCACGAGGACATCGCAATGGGCGTTGTCCCCATGGCCGACCTCGGCAGGGCCTGCGAAGTACCTACTCCAGTCCTGGAAGCTGTTGTGACCGTTGCCAGCACGATCATGGGCCGCGACTATCGATCCGAAGGCAGGACGTTAGCTCGCCTCGGGCTCGCCGGGAAGACCCCACAGGAGGTCCTGAAGTGGCTACAGAACGGGACGCACCTCTAGACCTGAGGGGTTACACGATGGCCGTTCTGGGAGGGGACGGGCGGGAAGTCGAGATCGCACGACAAGCCCTCTTCTGCGGTGCGTCGGTGCGCGTTTGCGGCTTACCTCCTGTGGACGTGGAGGGGATCACGGTTTGTTCCGATATACGGGATGCCGTGTTCGGTGCGGACATCGTCGTATGCCCGGTTCCGCTTCCGGAGGCAGACGGGAGCATTTATGCCCCCTATGCTCCCTCTAAACTCGTCGTGGATCGCAATACCCTTGAAGGGATGCGGATGGGCGGCATTCTCATCACGGGCAGGGCTAGCGCCCAGATGCGCGAAGCTGCGACCGCACTGGACCTAAAGCTCCACGAGTACGAGCACGTGGAAGATCTCATGCTTTTGAGGGCACCTGCCGTTGCTGAGGGCGCGATCCGGCTGGCCATCGAACATACTGCGGTTACCTTACATGGGAACTCCGTCATGGTCGTGGGTTACGGGAACATCGGATCTGTCCTGGCGGGGATGCTCAGGGGGCTCGGAGCGCGCGTCACCGTTGCCGCCAGGAACCCGGTTCAACGGGCACGGGCATGGGCATTGGGATGCGACACGGTTCCGATTCAGGAGATGACAGAGAGGATCCCCAACATGGTGGTCGTTTTCAACACTGCTCCGGCCTTGCTGTTCACGAGCGACGTACTCTGCCATTTCGGGCCGGAAACCCTGTTGATCGACTTGAGCGCGCCCCCTGGAGGCGTAGATTTCCGGGCGGCTGACGAGTTGGGCGTTAAAACCATTTGGGCACGGGGGCTTGGGGGCCGCGCCCCCCGCACCGTCGGCCAGATCCAGTGGATCGGGATCAAGAGGATCCTCGAATCCGAACTACTCCATCGAGAAGGCCTTACAGGGGGGACGGGAAGTGTGGCTTAGTAATGGAAAAGGACAGCAGGGGGAAGGATCTTCACACCTTCCCGTGTGTTGTTCTGGGCCTGGGGGACAGCGGGGTAACGACGTGTGAGGAGGGCACCGATGGGGATAGATCTGAAGATCAACGTAGAGGACACGGCTCTGTTGGTGATCGACGCGCAGAATGCCTGGCTCCACCCTGAGGGGACTCTCGGTCTCAGTGGAGTCAACATGACCCTGCTCACTAGCATCGTTGCTCCCCTGCGGCGTCTCATCCAAGCCTGTAAGGCGTGTGGGATCCCAGATATCTGGACCGTCCAGGTCAACTTTGAGGAGGATCGTGCGAGAGCCCTCCACCGCATTACCCACCATACCTTGAAGCGTGCGAGGGTTGCCTGCCTTCGTGGCAGCTGGGATGCGGAGATCCTTGAGGATCTGAAGCCGCTCCTGGATGCACGGAGCCACGTGATCGAAAAACATCGGTTCAGCGCGTTCTACGGCACCCGATTGGAAGTGTTACTCCGGATGCTCGGCCGCAATACGCTCCTGATTGCCGGTGCGACCACGAACGCGTGTGTGGACAGCACCGTTCGGGATGCCTATATGCGGGATTACGACGTCATCATTGTCCGTGATTGCGTTGGGGGGGTGAACCGGGAGTGGCATGAGGTGGCGATATCAGTCTGGCAACAGTATTTTGGGTTTGTCGCAACCCTAGACCAGGTTTTATCCCTATTGCCTCTTCCCCAACTGCCATCGGACGACGGGACCCTCCAGAAGTGATGGTCCTTCGTTGTACCGGGGATTCCGGTGAATGGGAGTGATGTAGAGTTGTCCAAAGGAGCAGGAGGAGGATCATGTCCGGCTTCGATTTGGTGATCGCGAACTGCCGCATCGTGACCGTCGATCACATTTTCCATGGGTGGGTCGCTGTGAGGGACGGCAAAATCGCCTCCATGGGTGACGGGAGTCCGCCGCGTGCCGAGGAGGTCATTGATGGCAAGGGCTATTGGTTGTTGCCTGGTCGCGTGGATCCCCACATTCATCTCGGTGTTCACTACCACTTCGACTTGGATGTCGAGCAGACGACTGCAGCAGCGATCGCGGGCGGCACAACCGTCATCATGCCCTACAATCGGGCGAAGCGTTCCTACTTGGAGGTTTATCCAGATTGGGAGCGTGTCATTGAAGAGCGGTCGTACTGCGATGTGCTTTTCCATCTCCAGATTCAGAACTCGCAACATATTGAAGAGATCCCCATCTACCGGGAACGGTTTGGCATATTCTGTTACAAGCTCCACCTTGACTACCGTGTGCGGGAGATAGCGGAGCTTGACATCGATCCTTTAGATGACGGCGATGTCTACCTCACAATGAGAAAGTGTAACCAATTTGATGGGATTGTTGCCCTCCACTGCGAGGATGTGGAAATTGTCCGGTATATCCTGCCGTCGGTTCGTGCCACGGGGCGAGCAGACCTCCAAGCTTGGTCCGAAGCGAGGCCGCCATTCTGTGAAATCGCAGACATCCATACGATGGCGTACCTCAGCGAGCTCACGGGGTGCCGGGCCCTTGTGCTTCACCTCAGCGCGGCAGAGGGCGTTGATGCAGCGGCCCGATGGACACGAAGGCCGCTCATCCTTGAAACGCTCGTCCAATACTTGACGGTCTTCCCCGAGGAGGCGGGGCCACGGATCGGTGCCGTTGGCAAGATGAATCCTCCCCTCCGGGATAGGAACAATGGAGAACGTCTCTGGGCTGCCGTTCGCAGGGGGTCCATCTTCATGATCGCGACGGATCACGTCTCGTGCGAAAAGCACGAAACCGATGACCTGTGGAGTGCGACCGCTGGGATCCCAGGCGTCGAGGTAGCTCTCCCCCTCCTGCTTTCAGAAGGGGTTCACAAAAACCGAATCAGCCTCCATGATCTGGTTCGGGTCGCTTGTCTGAACCCTGCCCGCCTCTTCCATATCGACGACCGCAAGGGTTCGATCGCGATTGGGAAAGATGCAGATCTGGTTCTGGTGGACATGTACGAGGAGCGAACGGTGACTCCTGAAACGACCTTTTTGAAACTGAAGACGGCTGCAAACGGTATGCGCCTGCGCGGATGGCCCAAGATGACCGTCAAAGGCGGGAGGGTGGTGTACCGGGATGGGGAGATTCTGGTTCGACCGGGCATTGGCCAAGTCCTGCGTCCTTATGAAGTGAGCCCACCAACGCCCTGAGAACAGGCTTTGATGGGGGTTTCGAAATGGCCCTTCTGGATGAGACTGAGCGAGGGGAATCTAACCGGAAAGGGGGGATCAAGTGATGGAATTGGTTCGAAAGGCCTTGAGAGCTAGACTCTCGCTGAGAGCGTTCGTCGCCTTGGTGGTTGCAACCTGTCTCGCGATCGGTTTGGTGGTATCCCCGGGGTTCACGGGGCCTCGCCGCCCTAAGTTGACCTTCATCTTTACCGCCCTTCGCCCCATCAACCTTCCGATGCTCGTCGGCCTTCGTCTGTTAGCGCGGGACGGGTACGAAGTGGAAGTCCGATCGATAGTGGAAAGCGAGGCGGCTGTGCTCGCTGTTGCTCAGGGCATCGGGCAGTTTGGCACGGGGTTCTTCCCATTCTTCCCCGCTGTGGAACGGGGCGCTCCCATCGTCGCGCTGATGGAGCTGGCACGTCCAGAATTCGTGCTCATCGCACGACGAGACATCACCGATATCCGGATGCTCCACGGGATGCAGGTGGCCACACACAGCGCCAGGTCAACTCAGAAAGTCCTGCTGGACTACTTCCTACGCCGTGACTACCTGGGGGTGGAGCCGGTCTTCTTGTATATGCCGGCAGGGTCTGCTGCACGCGCGGAAGCGTTATTGGCGGGTTCCGTTCGGGCCGCGACTATGGATCTGACTTACGCGAACATCGTCATGCGACGCGCCCCCGGACAGTTTCACATCCTCCTGGACATGACAAAACTCCCCGTTAGCAGCTTCTTCCTCATCGCGCGGAAGGACGTGGTCCAAGGGAACGCTGTCCTAACAAAGCTGGTTATCCGAAGGATCCTGGAGTCGTACCGTCGTGGTCTCCAAGACCCAGGATACTGGATCCGCGAGCGGGGGGAGTACCTCCGCGAGGTTCCCCCCGCAGAACTTGAAGCGCAGGTCCGCGATGTCCTCAGCGTGTTTGATCCCGACGGGGGAATCGAGAGACTGCGGGGTGCGGGGGGCATTGCCAATATCGATTTTCAGGTCAAGGCGGGGAATCTCTCGGGCCCGACCTTGAAGTGGAAACTCAGCACATTCTTCGCCCCAGAATACTTGGAGGCTGTGCTCCGAGAGTTGGGTCGTCGCTGAGAACGCGTTTGAAAACATGAGGCAATTTGTGGAACCTCCAGGGCGGGGGAGAGCGGCAAGGGGTGACTGATCCGCGCGCAGAGGTCAGGTTCGCAGAATGAGGAAACGGCTGTTGGTGTGGAGCTTGAGAGCGCTTGTCCTCGTTTTCGCCCTCCTCCTCTGGGAGTGGGCGGGCCGGATCCCAATCAGTTTCGCGTTCCCAACTGCCACGGCCACAGGACGGGCGCTGATCGACCTCCTGCGTTCCGGGGAACTCCCAGATGGTTGGAGGTCGACTGGTCATGCGCTGCTCCTCGGTTATGGCATGGCTTTGGTAACGGGAGTTCCCCTGGGACTGCTCATGGGGTTGGTTCCCCCGCTTGGCCGCATCGCCCGCGTTTACCTAGAGGTCCTCATTGTGATGCCCATGGCGGCGCTGGTTCCCCTGGTGATCCTCACGATGGGGGTCAACATTCGGGCATCGGCGACGATCGTCTTCATCTTCAGCATGCCTTTCGTCGCGATCAACGCATACGGGGGGATGCGGGATGTCGATCCCGTCCTCATTGAAATGGCCCGCGCGTTCAACGCTCGCTGGTTTCACATCGTCCGCGCCATCGTGCTACCAGGCGCCCTTCCCATGATCCTCGCGGGCGCCCGCTACGGTCTCGCCCGCGCATTCATCGGGTTGGTGGTTGCGGAGTTGCTTCTTTCCCCCTTCGGGGTCGGTCACCTCATCATGGATACGCGCAGTACCTTTGAATTCGATAAAATGTTTGCGACAGTCCTGAGTATGCTCCTGGTGGCTGTGATGCTGCTCTCTGGGGCGCAGCATCTTGAGTCGCGGGTGCTGCGGTGGCGCCGCCGGGGGGAGGAGGGCGGATTGCAATGATCGTTAGTGCGCCCATGCGAAGCCAGGTCCGCCCCCTGGGTATTGATGTGCGGAACCTTTCCAAAGCCTTCGGGTTGGTACTGGCCCTTGACGATGTATCTTTTTCCGTGCGGCCGGGGGAGTTTGTCTCCATTGTCGGGCCGAGCGGGTGCGGCAAGACCACCCTTCTGAAGATCATCGCAGGTCTCATCCGTCCCGATCAGGGGGTTGTTGAGATCGGCGGGCTCCCCATTAATGGGCCTGGGCCTGAGCGGGCGATGGTGTTTCAGGACTTCGCCCTGATGCCATGGGCCACCGTGCTTCGGAACGCCGCGTTTGGACTGGAGGTTCGGGGGGTGCCGAGGAAGGAAAGGGAAGAGCTCGCAAGAAGCGTCCTCGCTAAAGTTGGCCTGTCGGGGTTTGAGAACTACTATCCCCACCAGCTGTCAGGAGGGATGCAGCAGCGCGTTGGCCTCGCGCGTGCACTCGCCGTCAACCCCCAGATCCTGCTCATGGATGAGCCGTTCGCATCGGTGGATGAGCAGACGCGGCGGATCCTCCAGGATGACCTCCTGAAGGTGTGGGCGGATGAGAGGAAGACAGTCGTGTTCGTGACACACAGCATGGACGAAGCGATCTACCTTTCGGACCGCGTGTTCGTGCTCAGCCCCAGGCCAGGTCGCCTGGTCCGCGTCCTGGACGTCAACTTGCCAAGGCCCCGCTCATCAAAGGAGACACGGGGGAGCGTGTTATTTGCAAAGCTTGTGGAGGATCTCTGGGAGGTCCTCAGGGAGATGCAATGAAGCGCGCATGCCGATATAAAAAGATTCTCGATCGTCTCCCTACAGCCCTGGCCATTGTCCTGTTCGCAGGGGCGATGGAGGTGGTGGGACGCTATGACTTCTCACTGTTCCTCCCGAGGTTCTCCACCATCATGAGGACGTTGTGGAATTTGGTGATGGTAGGGCCTCTGTGGGAGGCGATTCTTAGGAGCGTTGATTCTTTTGTTATGGGGGTAACGCCCGCAGCCGTGGGTGGGATCCTCGCCGGCCTGGTGTTGGGTCGGTACCCCCTAATCGCCGCGGTGTTTGACCCGTTCATTGGGTTCATCATGTCGGCACCCCTTCCAACCTTCGTCCCGGTACTGATTGTGCTCTTCGGTGTGGGGCGGGTGGTCGTCCTCCTCACCGTGTTCCTTTTCGCGTTCTTTATCATCCTCGTGAACACGAGGGCAGGGGTTGAAGGAACGCGGCGGTCGCTTGTGGACATGGCACGGAGCTATGGCGCCAGTGAAGTACAGGTGTTGGCAAAGGTCTACCTCCCGTCCGCACTTCCATCCATTGCAACAGGACTTCGTTTAGGCATCATCAACGGGTTCAAGGGCCTCATCATCGCCGAGATGATGCTCGGATTGGGGGGATTAGGGAGGTTACTCGCGCAGTACGCGAACGTCTATCTGATCAGCCACCTCTATGCGGTGGTCTTAACCGTGATGGGGATGGCGCTGGTGGGAGCGTACGTCGTGCAAGCGTTGGACGGTTTGTTCATCCGCTGGAAGTGAGGCCATCCCCCTTTCCTTGGCTTGTGGTGATGGAGAAGTGCGGGGGAACGGTGAGCGTTAGGAATGATGAGGTGGAGACAGACGCCCGATGAAAGGCTGATCAGGGGAAATGGCCGGTTCGTGAGCGATGTGAGGATCCCTGGGGCCCTTGAGATGGTCGTAAAGCGAAGCCCCTATGCTGCTGGGCGGATCCTCTCCGTCGATGCGGCCCGCGCTAGACGACTCCCTGGGGTGGTGGGACTCCTTACCGCGGTAGATCTACCAGATCTCCCGGGCCCGATCCCCCTCTATGTACCAGCCGGTGGGATGAAAGCAAAGACGCCGTTCCCGTTGGCGCGAGAGCGCGTGCGGTATGTGGGAGAACCCGTGGCCGCGGTTCTTGCGGTGGATCGTGCGTGCGCCGAGGATGCGCTGGAGGCAATCACGGTCGACTATGTACCGGAACCTGCAGTCGTTGACACAATGGAGGCCCTCCAACCGGGAGCACCTCTTGTCCATGCCGACCTTGGGACAAACCTTGCAGCCTCGGTGAGGGGGCGGGTCGGGGACCCTGATGGGGCGTTTCGGTGCGCTTATCATATCGCCTGTGTGAACCTGCGGTTGGCGCGTCAGAGTCCTCAACCGTTGGAGCCGAGGGGGATCGTGGCATCATGGGACGCAGCGGAACAGAGGCTTACTGTGTGGGACTCGACACAGTCCCCGTATATGGTCCGTCGGATCCTCGCGTACTTGCTCCAGCTTCCTGAAGAGTGCATCCGTGTGATTGCCTGTGATGTTGGAGGAGGGTTTGGGGGGAAGAATAGATTCTATCCGGAGGAGTACCTCGCAGCTTACCTCGCTATCCTGTATGGCCGGCCTGTGCGGTGGATCGCGGATCGTCGGGAGGATCTCTTGGCGATGTACCAGGAACGGGAGCAGGTACAGGCTGGGGAGCTCGCCGTGACCGACGAGGGTAAGATCTTGGGACTGCGGATCCATATTATTGAAGACGCTGGGGCGTATACGCCTTTCGGGCTTGTGACTGCGCAGATGACTGTGATCAACGCGATGGGTCCTTATCGGATTCCCCACTTCGAATACGCGTACAGTGTGGTGTACACCAACAAACCTCCTTCGGCGGCCTATCGGGGGGCGGGTCGGCCTCAAGGTACATTCCTCATTGAGCGACTTTTGGATCGCGCAGCCCGTGACTTGGACTTGGATCCCGCTGAGATCAGGTTAAAGAATCTCATCACTCCCGATGAACAGCCATATGACACAGGGCTGTCGAGGGATGGTCGGCGAATCGTATACGACGGAGGCGATTATCCTGCTGCTTACCGTTCGGTGCTGGAAATGATCGGTTATGCGAACTTCCCCGTGAGGAAAGCCTTCTGCCGTGGGCAGGGGAAGTTCCTGGGGATCGGCACAGCAGTCGCCATAGAAGTGGCATCCACTAGCACTGCCGAGGGGGCTCGGATTACCGTTGACCGAAATGGGCACGTGACAGTATATTCCGGTACAGTCAGGGCCGGACAGGGCTTGGAGCGCGCACTAGTGGAGATATGCGCTTCAAGGCTCGGTGTGCGGCCGCGGGATGTGACGGTGGTTATGGGCGACACCCTCTATATGCCCTTCGGCGGTGGCACATGGGCCAGTCGCAGTGCCGTCGCCGCTGGAAACGCCGTGGCCGCTGCAGCCGACGCCGTCCGAGAAAAGGCTGTCTCCCTCGCAGCGGCATTTCTCGAAGTAGCTCCTTCCGATTTGGAAGTAGTGGACGGGGTGGTCAGGGTGCGTGGCACGCCCAGTCGCGGCATTGAACTCGGGGTGCTCTCCGAGGCGTCCTCCTATCCCAACCTCCACCCCCGCTGGCGTTGGCCTCTGGATCGATCTTTCCCTTGGGGCGATGCCCAAGGATTAGAGGCCTTTGCCTTTTTCCGCCCGGATCTTACATATAGTTATGGTGCGCATGCGGCGATCGTCGAGGTGGACACAGAGACAGGCGAAGTCAACGTTCTGGACTACGCTGTCGTCCATGATTGTGGACACATCCTAAACATGGCAAACGTCGAAGGTCAGGTGGTCGGCGGGGTCGTCCAGGGCATCGGAGCCGCGCTATTCGAGCAGATTGTGTTCGATGCATCAGGTCAACTTTTGACAGGCACCCTCATGGACTACGCGATGCCGCGGGCGCTCGACGTCCCCCCGGTGAGAGTCGATCATCTTCAGACTCGCGCCCTGAATCCGCTTGGTGTTAAAGGTGTGGGAGAGGGGGGGATCATCCCGGTGGCTGCCGTGATCTGCGGAGCGATCGATGACGCGCTCGCACACCTCGGGGTGTTCTGCGACCGCATCCCGGTGACCCCGGAATGGCTCTTCACGCAGATACGCCTCGCTGAACTCAGGGGAGGGGTCAGGGGGGAGCAGGGGTAGTACCTCTCGATCCATCTAAGAGATCGCGGGAGGAGCGCAGTGCACAGGATCAAGTCGGTGCTCAAGGGAGGGCGCGTGGTGTTGGGGGACCGCTTCGAAGATCCCCCGGTGCGGGTGGACATCGCCATCGACGAGGAGGGGCGCATTGCGCACATCGCTCCCCACGTGGAATACGAGGGCGCTGAGGTATGGGACCTTGGTGGACATCTCGTCCTCCCCGGGTTGGTGGACATCCATCAGCATCTCGATAAGACACGAACCGCCCGGTATTCGGACAACCCCTCCGGGACCCTCGCTGGGGCGATCGAGACTTTCTCAGCTTACGCGCCCCGAGCCTCGCAGGAAGACATTGCCGAGCGTGCCCAGCGAACGATTGAAGCATGCATCGCCCGTGGGACTGTGGGTATCCGATCTCATGCGAACGTGGACCATAAATGGGGGCTCAGCGCCGTGGAAGCCCTCGTCGAGCTTCGCAGCAG
>Ga0197143_1001269_pt1 | contig 21892 bp, 17 predicted proteins | sample GBS70_MetaG_FD_148603 | JGI IMG/M metagenome (GOLD analysis project Ga0197143, IMG submission 148603) | Sediment microbial communities from Great Boiling Springs, Gerlach, Nevada, United States - GBS 70_MetaG | ecosystem: Environmental > Aquatic > Thermal springs > Hot (42-90C) > Sediment...
TATATTCAGATAATATCCTCCAATTGCTCCTGCTACAGCTAGCGTGATTAACGTAATGTTAACCCCAATGAACAGTAAGTAAAATCCACCTATAATAAACTTATTATTGAGCTTAGTCTCCCATTTCTCCTCAATAAGATAATACAAGAATGATAATCCAGTAAACCCCACATACCCAATGATCAGGTGAAGTAGATATGCTAGAAGAAACCAGACTCCAGGTCCTCCACCTACAATTATTCTCAACAATATTGAGAAAGGCTCGAGGGGAAGCACTATAAGAAAAGTCCAGATTATCGAAATAGACAAATTAATTATTGAAGCGTTCTTAACCATTCTATGAATCTTATACTTCTCATGAATGCTCTCCTTCATGTCTCCCACACCATAATCTCTCTATCTATAAAAAACCATCTATATAATATCTTATTCTTTTCTCATAAATGATACAGCTGAGGCTAGGGATGTTGACGTAGATTTGCGACGGCTTGATGGCTGTTGAACATATAGATTCGTATATTAAGGAAGGCGGGATCCATCATTTTTCTCAGGCCTAATAGCGCTGTGAAGACTAAGACGATTTAGGCTACTCCATGTTCATTGAGTTTCTTGTTAACCTGTTCATAGATAGTCAATATAAGGATGCCGCTGCACCCATTTGGCCGGAGAGCGTTCAATAGTTTATGCTTAACTTTCTCCATATTGTTTCTGCTTTGAGAGTACTCCAATGAGCCTTTCTCCAGCTTGTCTATTATAGTAAACTCTTTAACTTACTGTTACAGTAAGAATGTCTAGAACTAGGTTGAGAACGAAGATTGCTGTTACTATAGGTCCTGCCTCAGCTGACATCGAGAAGATTAAGAAGATTCTCGAACTAGGAATCTCTTCTTTCAGAATAAACTTTAGTCATGGAACAGTTGAAGAATGGAAAAGATATGTAGACTTAATACAGGACTCATGTAAAAACTTAGACAAGTATGTTGCATTAATAGGAGATCTTCCAGGTCCATCTATTAGGCTTGGAGAAATAAGAGGTAAAGTACATCTGAAGAAAGATGATTTAGCGAAGATAATATTTGGAGATACGGTTGGAGATGATGAGAAGGTTCTCCCACTATCACTTGAACTCTTCTTCAAGAATATCCATATAGGAGATATTCTTCTAATGGATGACGGAAGGATCCAGCTTCAAGTAGTAGAGGTTGAAAAAAGAGAGGCTACAGTTAAAGCTTTAACACCTGCGGAGATAAGCTCAAGGAAAGCTATAGTGATTAAAGGCCGAGAGATAGGTTTACCAACTCTTTCAAGAAGAGATCTAGAAGCAGCAAGATTCTGTGTATTAAACGACTTCGATTATATTGGATTAAGCTATGTTAGAAATGTCGGAGATGTGGAGCTGCTCAGGTCTACGCTGGTCTCCCTTGGTGGAGTAGAACTTGGAGTTATAAGTAAGATAGAAACAGTACAAGCAGTGAATAATCTAAAAGAGATAATTGATTCATCAGATGGATTACTCGTTGCAAGAGGCGATCTTGGAATGCATTTTGGATTAGAACATGTACCTAGACTTCAAGAATATATTGTAGAGAAATGCTTAGAGAGAGGTAAACCAGTAATAGTAGCCACGCAATTATTAGGATCAATGATAGATAACCCTATACCTACTAGGAGCGAGATAGTAGATATACTATCTGCAGCTAGAGATGGAGTAGATACCTTAATGCTGACAGGTGAAACAGCTGCAGGCAAGTACCCTATAGAATCCGTTGAATGGTTGAAAAAAGTTATCGAAACATATGATTCGACTATTACCCCTAGAAAGATTAAGCTATCCAGGGAGATAGATGTTAGAGATAGGTTTGCTGATGGTATAACGATGCTGGCTGAATCTCTTAGAGCCTCGATAGCTATCTACACTAAGACTGGTAGAGTAGCTTTAAGAATATCGCGTAATCGTCCAAATGTTAAAGTATATGCATGCTCAGGTTCTCCTAAGACAATACGCAAGATCTCAATACTATGGGGAGTTAAACCTGTGAAGGTTAATGCCGTAGAATACTTTGAAGGTCTTGAAGAAATGCTATCTACATTGAAGTCTTCAAGAGAAGTAAATAATGGAGACATAGTAATACTGACTTATGGGTTAAAAGATGAACCTATCCATCTAGTTAAGATAGTCCAGATACAGTAGTTATCTGAATTTAAGAGGCTAGAGGGTAAGCTCAGGTCTAACCTCTCTTAAGATAGGTAGGATCTTAAAGTAGATTTTTCTTAGAACCTCGAGATCGTCTCTACAATGATTCTTGATCCTTATTGCAGCACGTTTATCATTTTTTACTGCTTTTAAGTATAGTGATGGGACATCTATACCTTCTACACTAGTGTCTTTACCTATGTTTAGAAACCTAGCAACGTGGTAAAGATTAACAAATGAAAGCTTAAAGTAGTTACGGATGAATTCTGCTAGGTCTAGATGGGTGGGTCTGTAGACTAACTCTGCTCTAAGATTATGTTTAATTGATCGTGTAGCCAAGAAGGGTATATCAAATTTACTTCCATTCCAAGTAAATACTATGTGATGCTTAACCATATATTCTATGATTGATGATAACGTCTTTTTTTCTTTTGAAGGTATATCAGAATAAAACCATTTGAATCTACCTCTCTCATCCATAAATCCTCCTCCTACAAGATATCCTACATCAGCATCAAGAGCTGTCGCTTCTAAATCCATAAAACATATTTTAGGCTTAACAACACTCATTCTCCTAGTCTTAGACATCTATATACTACTCTATAATCAGGTAAATAAAATTTCCTAAGTAATTTTAGAATCAAACAACAGGCCCCTATTATATAGGGCTATAAAATACACTTCCCGTAAAATACATTATGGAAGAATATAATTAGATTTAACTCTACAGTTATGGAGAAAAGAGAGATGAGAAACTAGAGATTTTACAACAAACATTTAAGACAAATAAAACGAGTTGGCCTTCTCATCTAGAATTTATCGAGCCCATGGATATAGAAATCTAACCTCTAGGCTAAAGCAGTATCAAAATACAAGTCTCGATGCGGGGGGTGGGATTCGAACCCACGAAGGCCTACGCCAGCAGGTCTTAAGCCTGCCCCCTATTGTCGCTTCTGACCAGCATTGACCTGACTCGGGTACCCCCGCACTCAATCATGTTTAATATATTTTCTCGATATAACGGTTTTCTTTTCAAATGAATAAGGTTTTTAGGTTTCTATATATGCTTATGTCTTCTAGGATGAGGATTCTACATATAAGTGATATTCATGGTAATATGGGTGCAGTTGAGAAGATCATCCAGAAGGCTGGAGAGATAGGGGCCGACCTAATAGCTGTAACTGGAGATCTGACTCATTTCGGAGAGATAGAAGATGCTGAAATGTTATTAGAGAGAATATCCGAGTCTGGTAGGCAGGTATTCTTTGTTCCAGGAAACTGTGATCCTAAAGCATTACTAGAGTGGACTCCGACAAATACTTCTATCAAGAATCTTCATCTAAGATCGGTAGATTTCTCTGGTTGGGAGTTTATAGGGTTAGGAGGAGCTGTAGGTCGATATGGGACTTTAATAGAGTTTACTGAAGAAGAAGTTGAGGATATGTTGAAGAAAGTTGTTCCACGGAAACCTGGTTTCATCTTTGTTAGTCATTCCCCACCCTATGGGCTTGATGTAGATTATACTGGTGTTAAGCATATTGGAAGCAAGGCTGTGAAGATGTATGTTGAGAATCATCACCCTAAGTTAATGATATGTGGCCATGCTCATGAAGGGAGAGGAATAGTTAAGATAGATGAAACAACTATCGTAAATTCTGGAGCTGCTAAAAATGGTCTGTGCGCAATGATTGATTTAGGAGAAGATGTTGAAGTCGAGCTTATGGCACTCTACTGAAACATCTGCCTATCGTAGTTCTCTAAGAATACGATCTTCTCAATGCCTTCAATATGATCTATGATATCTTTAGCTAATATTCTCTTAGAAACTTGAAGACCAGGAAATAGAAATGCTTCTCTCGGTATAGTTATTCTTAATTCTTCTCTATCTTGAATTATTTCAAATTTGTTGATATCTACATCAGGAATCCTTGTATGGATCAATGATTTGATCTTCTCGATCTTGTCTTCAATAATATTTACTATTCTTATCCAGCATTCAAGACTCTTACCAGCTAGGTATGGGTTGAAGTCAACCTGTACTCTTCCAGACCCGATGCTTCTAACTACTCCTTCTTTACCATCGATCGTTATTCTTGAACCTACAGTTATCGGTCCTTCCACGTCCTTCAATCTTCTAATAGGGATTACTTTCACCTTATTCGGGTCTCTAGCACCAAATGCTTTTTCAGGAGAGATCTCGAAGGTTTTTTCTTGATTAAGCTCTAAATCTATTAATTCATCTTCAATAGCTTTCAGGAGTAAGCCTTTTCCAGGTATAACTAGCTTAGGCTCATATATTCTTCCTGCTTCAAAATAGTTCTTTCCAACTTCTTCTATTGTTGTATCTACTACTTCACCTGTCTCCTTTACTTTTATAGTATAATCTATCAATACGAAATCTCCTATCTTAATCTTTGTAGGAGGTTTAACTTCTTCTATCTTCTCTTCTTCTGCTTTAATTTCAGTAGGCTGAGCTTCTTCAATAGACTGTGATTCTGTTTCTTCAACCTCCGTTTTAGCTCTACTTCTCCTGCCTCTTCTACTACTCCTTGAGGATTTTTCTTCTTCAGTTACGTCATCAGACATGACCTTTTCGGATAGGTCATGATAAAAATTGCTTATTAACTATTCGCTTATGATTATTGGAGGACGCTTCCGTAGACTAAGGGGATATTTTTATACTCTATAAGTCTCTGGTAATAAGCCTACTCGAGGGTTTTTCATAAGTAAACATTTTTATGAAAGTTTTTCAAAATGATGATAAGGGGGTCGAAGACTAACTCAGGTTTGGTAGACCCTCTAATCCTGGTTGGTGTAAAGGAAATGTTCTCTTCAAATATAGATGTCTCAAAGAGAGTTAAGACTGGTACTACTACAGTAGGGTTAGTTGTTAGAGATGGTGTTGCATTAGCTACAGATACAAGAGTTACAGCTGGATTCTTCGTAGCTCATAGAAAAGGTAAGAAGTTATTCCCACTCTCAAACTATGCAGCAATAACTATTGCAGGTAGAGTAGCAGATGCTCAAACAATCATAGACCTACTTAGAGCAAACATAAGATACTACCATATATCGAGAGGTCTACCGATGGATATAGTATCTATAGCTAGACTAGCCTCAAACTTGATGTTTAATTATAGATACTTTCCATACATTGCACAATTGATTATTGCAGGAGTCGATAATACTGGTCCACATATGTTTAACATAGATTTAACAGGATCTATGACGGAGGAGACTATAATCTCAACAGGTTCAGGCTCCCCTGTTGCTTATGGAATACTAGAAAGTGAATATAGTTTCGGAATATCAGTAGAAGAAGCAGCTAGATTAGCATTTAAAGCAGTAGCTGCAGCTATTCAGAGAGATATTGGCTCGGGAGATAGTATAGATGTAGGATACATCAAAATTGGAGGAAACTATGTAGAGCTAGGTATAGAAGATAAAAGACCCCTCTATTCTCAATTCATCAGACAAGTATACTAGGTAAATCATAGTTATGGCCCAGCAACTCTTTACATTGAATAAGCTTAGACAGGAAATAGTTAGATACTTTTCTGTCATAAATCCACTGGAAGCTGGAATAACCAAGATAGACTTTGAAGGACCTAGAATAGCTATCTATACTAAGAACCCTGAATTATTCGTGAACCAAGACCAAGTAGCTAAAGATCTTGTCAACCTTATAAAAAAGAGAGTAGCAATCAGACCTGATGAATCGATAAGAATGCCGAGAGAAGACGTAGAAGAAAAGATTAGAGAATTTTTTGGAAATACTCCAGGAACAATCTTTAATGAAACACTTGGAGAAGTAATAATTGAGTTAAGTCCAGATAGACCCTTACCTTCAGAGAATGAGTTAAAGCAGTTAAGTAGTATGATCTTGTGGACTATCAAAGTTGAAAGACAGCCTCCAATGCAGACAAAAACTATTGAAAAGATAAAGAAGATAATATATGGAGATCCACAATATCGAATTCAAGTTCTAAGAAATATTGGTGAAAGAGTTTTCAGAGACCAGATCTTCGAAGTTAATGAAGCATTAATAACAATTCTAGGGTCAGGACAGCAAGTTGGCAGGTCGGCAATCCTTCTACAGACTACTGAGAGCAAGATACTGCTTGACTGTGGATATTCTCCAAGTGGTTCAACAAATCTAGACATGATCCCAAGATTTGATTCAGTTGAAAATATAGTAGAAGAACTAGATGCAATCATAATAACCCATGCTCATCTAGACCATATGGGGATGGTTCCATACTTATTCAAGTATGGATATAGGGGGCCCGTCTACTGTACTGAACCTACTCTACCATTAATGTTGATGCAGCAGCTTGACTTCATAAGTGTTGCTGAGAAGGAGGGTCTCTTCCCACCATATAGTGAAGCTGATGTAAGGCTTGCAATTCAGCATACAGTTCCTTTAGGATATGGAGTTGTAACAAACGTCACCCCCGACGTTCGAATAACATTTTATAATGCAGGACATATCCTAGGTTCAGCGTCTGTCCATATACATGTAGGAGAAGGTTTCCACAATATAGTGTATACAAGCGATTTCAAGTTTGAAGATAGTAGAACACTTGAAGCATGTATAAGTAAGTTTCCAAGGATCGAGACATTAATTATGGAGAGTACTTATGGTGCAGGACAGGTCTCTTACAGTAGAGCTCAAAGTGAGCAGATACTGGCAGAATATGTCACAAAGACTGTTGAACGGGGAGGGAAGATCTTAATACCAGTGCCCGCCGTTGGAAGAGCTCAAGAAATAATGTTAATACTTAATCATCTATTCGAGACTAAAAGCATTCCTGAGGTTCCAGTCTTTCTAGATGGATTAGTAATAGAAGCAACGGGAATCCATGTAGCCTTCCCACGATACATGAATCAAGAGATAGCTAAACAAGTAATGGAGAATAAGAATGTTTTTATAACTGAATACTTTACGCCTGTTAAGAGTCAGCAGCAGAGGGAAGAAGTCCTAGATATGGCTGGACCAACGATCATAATAGCTACATCTGGAATGCTTGAAGGAGGACCAATACTAACATATCTTAGAGAATACGCTGAAGATGAGAAGAATCTTCTCATGTTTGTTAGCTATCAAGTTGAGGGAACATTAGGAAGAAGATTGCTTAAAGATATAAGAGAAGTGAGGTTAATGAGAGAAGATGGTAAGCCTGAATTAATAAACGTCAAGATGGAGATTACAAAGATAGATGGATTCTCAGGGCATTCAAGTATGCAGGAACTTGTGAAGTATGTAAAGTCTATTCAACCTAAACCTAGAAATATTGTTCTAGTCCACGGTGAACCTGAAGCAGTCTCAAATCTATCTAAAAACATTTCTAAAATCTTACCTACCTCTAGAATCTATACGCCTAGAAATCTTGACTCGATAACTCTAGAGATCAAGACTTAGACTTCTTCTACTAGTAATCCATTTCTAGGTAAGATTAAGATAACGGGTTTAGAGATAAAGTATAAGCTTCCACCTTTCTCTGCAACCTCACTTTTAACTTCTTTGACTGCTTTCTCCAGTATGCCGTCTTCTAACCCTTCCAGAGAAGCTATTACAAGCTCCCCTCTACTGATAGATTCTAAAATCTCAGAATGTCCACTTAATAGGCGGAGATACCTCACTTTGAAAACATTAGCTACTTTCATGGAAGTTTTTTCATTTACTTCTTCAGCCATTTTAACAATTTTAATTACTTCTTCTTCAATCTCCTCGATTAAGCTGGCTTCTTTCTCATTGATCATGCGGAAAACAATAGATACATCTATAAGAAAAATCTATCCTTTGGAGCCTGATGCTCAAGATATCCTTATAACATTAGAGTATTATTCTCTACTTACCCTCAAGGGATCTTGTTCAACCCAATATTTTGACTGGATTAACTAAGATCGATGAAAGAACCAGACTCTTCCTGTCTCTCAACCTTACCTGAATCTAAATATAATGAAGATATCTACTGAACTGAAAGAGCTGTAGATGGAAAAACCTTTTTCTAGAAGAAACCTTAATATCAAGCATAATTTCTATTGAATAGAGAAGCGGTGAAATAAATTGTCTACAGATATATCTCTAAGAGTTCTCTCTGAAAGTCTTGGAGGAAAAGTACTCGTAAGATTAAGGAATGGAAGAATGCTTAGAGGTATTCTGCAAGGATATGATCAACATATGAACCTTATCCTTGAACAGGCAGAAGAACTTGATGATGAAAATACTTCATCAAAACAGTTAGGAACAATAGTCGTACGTGGAGATAACATCATAATGGTTTCACCAACAATAAAAGAGAAAAAATAATACTGGAAGAATCATTTAACAGATCAAATAAAAAATAAAATAAATAGTAGATGATTAAATTAATAACTAGAAAAGTATAAATCTAGTTTCCTAGACTCTGATGTGGCAGAAGGTGAAGTAAGAAATGACTAAGGGTACAACCTCCCGTGGTAAACGGAATAAGATAGTACATGTAAGATGTAGAAGATGTGGACGCCACTCTTACAATCTTAGTAAGAAGAGATGTAGTTATTGTGGATACCCAGATCCCAAGTGGAGAAAATATAATTGGCTTAAACCAAAGAAGCTACTACAATAAAATCGGAAAACTTAAGAATTAATAAACGATCTCTAAAGGTAAGGGGCCGGTAGATCAGTGGGAGATCGCCCGCCTTGCACGCGGGAGGTCGCGGGTTCAAATCCCGCCCGGTCCACTATATCAAATTTAATAATGGTTGATCCTGAGCTATTTTTTGACGTTTTCTTACTTCTGATAAAGTGTTTTAGCTTTCTTCTACTCTGTAGAACATTTATATACTAATAATGGCAGATAGAGATGAGGTGTTTTATTGGGAAATTCTTCTAAAAATAGTAGAATTATATTCTCTATTTCTATCTTGATAATCTTGTTGTTCTCAACATCTATAATGTCAGCGAATTCTCTAATTGGTTATTTTATATATTTTGATGATTTTGATGACTATATAGTGAAAATATATGCTGGGTCAGATGGTCCAGGAATATGGTATCAGCACATAGGTGGTGGAGGAAGTGCTTCGTATAGTGTTGTTCAAGTTGGGGATACGAAATTCTATAACTTGAGAAGTACTGGCGGCGTCTTCGTGAAGTCTATTCTTGCTTATTACTTTTTTGGAGCATATGTAGGTCCTAACGATTATAAAATAGAATTAAAAATGAGGGTACTCAATGGAGAAGGTGGTGTTATATTTAGAGTATCCGACTTTAAAAAATACTATCTTGCAACCGTTTACAAGAGCCCTAAAAAACTTGTTCTGTGGTATGTAAATGAAGATGAAGGGCCAGGCGCTGGACCTAAACTTGGTGAAGCTAATATTCCTGCTGGAGTGGATGTAGGAAACTGGTTTAATCTTGTAGTTTGGGTACACAAAAACAGGATCGTGATATCTGTTGAAGGACAAACACTTTTAGACCTTGAAGACAATAGGCTCTCCTCTGGAGCCGTAGGGCTATACGCCTTCCGTAATGGTGAAGCATCTTTTGATGATTTTTGGCTTATAATGTTGACTGAAGAAACTGTAACAGTAACTACAACCACTACCCAGAGTGTAACCATACCTACAACTACAACCTTGACGGAGACCATGACTAGGTTAACTACGACTTATATAACGACTACGATGACAGGTGCTGAAACAACTTTAACAAAGACTAAAACTGAAACACTTACATACACTACAACGATTCCGGAGATAACCACAGTCACAGAATCTACAATAGTTACTAAGACTGAGACTATTGAGACTGTGAAAACCGTTCCAGGACCAACCGAGACTGTTACGACAACTGTAGCCCAAGAAGGATTAGGTTTAAGATGCTTAATTGCTACAGCTGCCTATGGTTCTGAGTTTGCTCCTCAAGTTCAAGCTTTAAGAGAGTTTAGGGATAATTTCGTCATGCAGACTTTTGCCGGGTCAAACTTTATGACAGTATTCAATAACTTCTATTATTCTTGGAGTCCATACATTGCCGAAGCTGAGTATAGAAACGATATTCTGAGAAACATTGTCAAATCCATGATTTCTCCATTAATCTCTTCTTTAGAGATCTCAAGAGAAGCTTCAAGACCTTTATCGATCAATCCAGAGCTTGCTGTCTTAGCATCAGGTTTATTCGCCAGCAGCTTAATAAGCTTAATCTACTTTGCTCCAACCGCTTTAATAGTTTACTCTATCTTAAAGTGGAGAAGAGTGAATATTAGAATAAACATAGCATATCTATTGATATTGTTCGGAGTAAGTTTATTACTATTCCTCTTAGCAGAATTTCTAATATCATCTAGCCTTATGATGCTAGCATCATCTATGATCGTTTTATCAACAATAACATTAACGATAATTCTCGCAGTCAGAATGTTCTCTAAGATCGAGAAGACTCTACTTGGCCTCAAAAAGATTAATAGTTAATCTTCTCTAAAACTACCTCCTTTATTTTTCAGGAAATTTCTCATACTAAAATAGTTGGACCTTAGACTTGGTTAAAAACAGAAATTAGTAAGATTTGTTGTCCAACTTATTGTAGGATTTAACATGGTTAAAAAAATTATAAAAATATCGTCAAACAACTTGAAAATCCAACTCGCTATTTCCAGAATTGAGTAACTTTTCTAAATACAGGTGGTTTACTTAATTTGCATACTGACTATGTTTAAAGTGAGAGTTAACTGAAGTTAGAGTTTATATAGTTGGCTGGTTAATCCATCCACATAGATGACAAAAACGCCGCTAGTAAGTATAAGGGGTCTAAAATTCAGTTACGATAACCTAACTGTATTAAGAAATATATCTCTAGAACTCTATGAAGGCGAATTCATAAGTATTATTGGTCCAAATGGTTCAGGTAAGACAACATTATTAAAATGTTTATGTAGACTATTAGAGCCTGTTGGAGCAATTTATGTGGATGGAGAAAACTTATCAAAGATTGATCCGTCAGCTCTCGCTAGGAAGATTTCATATCTATCTTCTGAAGTTGAATCATCTATCGATGGTTTAACTGTGTTTGATTTAGTTTCTAGTGGTAGAACACCATTTATGAGGGGATACTGGTGGGAGAGCCGAGAAGACGAGAAGATCGTACTCGAATCTATAAAGATCATGGGTTTAGAAGATAAAACAGATAGAAAGATTGAAGAATTAAGTAGTGGAGAGAAGCAGAGAGCTAGGATAGCTAGATTACTTAGTCAAACACCTAAGATATTTCTTATAGATGAGCCAACAGTCCATCTTGACTTAAAGCATCAAATAGACATAATGAACATCCTTAAAAATTTGACATTACAGAAGAAGATCGTAATCGCTGTACTTCACGACTTAAACTTAGCATCTGTCTACGCTGACAGAATAATTGTTTTAAAGAAGGGAGAGATAGCTGCAGTAGGTAGACCAGTAGAATTGCTTACAGAAGCTCTCCTTCGAGATGTATATGATGTGAATGTAAGAGTGATCCATACAGAAACAGATAACTCTCTCATAGTTGTACCAATACTAGATGTGTAAAGACGAAAAGTTATCCTGCAGACATATTATCTTCTCTTTTACCTTCTTCTATATAATTCTGCATCTTCTCAACTTCTAAAACTGCCAGCTGAATCTTTACAGGCTTATTTCCCAGCAGCTCCATTATGCTTGGTTTAGTTCGACCATTATCTCCATCTATCAATTCTTTTATGTATAATCCTCCCTGAGCTTTTATCTTAAACTTCACAACTTTCGAATTTATCTTCTCTGCTTCAACATAATGTAATTTCTTTTTCCTAAGTTTGTCAGATCTTCTCTTTAAGACTCGAGTAGGCGTCCATTGTTCAATCGTAATACTGCTCATCTCAACAGTAAGTTTTCTCAAAGCTTCTTCATCGACATCATATTCGAATTCTACTATAGCTTCATAAGTCTTAGAAACTAGAGGCGACAAACTCTTCAACAATCTGAGTTCTCTCCTACTCGAATATCTAAGATCTAAGACTTCGACTTTTCCCATAGCCTCTTGGTTTATTTTTTCTTCAAGAATTTTCAACTCTATGAATCTCTTACGTGGATGCTTTAATTCTATGATGAACGGTCTCCCAGACCCTAAGACTACTGCATCTACGTCTTCTCTACCTGCTCCATGAAATTTAAAATCTATCGCTTCGAAAAGCTCTACAGCTGGACCTCCAATCAGTTCACTTATAGATTCAGGATATTCTCTACCAGTATAATTACATCTAATACATCCTCTACCCCAGCATTCTCTACAATACCAAGAGGTTTGAGGTATGTCTTTCTGAAGCTTCCTATATCGTCCATATATGAATAAAGGATTAACCTGTACTTCATATGTATCGGAAAATATGTCAACAATTATGACTACTTCTGGAGTTTTATACTCAATCTCTTTACCTATCTCTCTTTGAATTAATCGACCGATCTCTCTAGTTAAGTCTTCTTTAATATCTTCACCTGTAGTAATCATATATTCTGAGCGAATCATATCCTCCCTCTCTCTAATCTCTGAGGGAACCTTTGCACCAACAAGGAAATTTCTAAATTCATATTCCCTTAATTCATCAATTATCTTTGAGGCAACCTCTTTAAACCTCTTCTTATCTAGATACCCTTCACAGATAAAGCATAGTTTTGGAGAAGGTCTGTCATAACCTAGTTTTTCAAGAAGTTTTATAGATGGAAAATGATTACATGTCGACAGTAGTTTTATCTTTTCCAATCCCTCTTCAATATTTTCTTTTATTAATTTATGAGCACTCATAAATATGATGGTCTTTAATGCTATGCCTCTTTCCCTATTACTTATACCGTATCCTAGTGAAGCAAATTGTCTACCTAGACAGTAATCGCAAAGAGGATGTCTCGAGAGGATCTTTAGAGCAGAATCGATAATCTCTAAAGATATCAATGGGGTAAACCTCTTACATCTTATATTATTGTACTGTTTTAAGAAACTTCTTTGGAAGCCTCTTAGCTGTCTTCATGAATTTCTTCGCTAATCTATACTGCTTAATTAGATTCTTAACATCTTTTTCTAAGACTCCTGCTCCTCTTGCAATCCTCCTAATTCTAGATGAGTTGATTATATGGGGGTCCATCTTCTCCTCATGTGTCATAGAACAGATTATGGCATCCCATTTCTCTATCTGTTTTTCTGCATCTCTAAGAGTTTCATCTGGAATATTTTGGATTCCTGGAAGGGGGAGTTTAGAGATGAGTTTAGAGAATGGTCCAGCCTTCCTTAAGTCTTTTAATTGTTTAACGAATTGTTCGAGTGTGAATTCTCCACGAATAAATGCTTCTGCTCTCTTCTCATCCATCATGAGTTCAGCTAATCTAAATTTTTCTAAGAGACCTTCAATATCTCCTAATCCAAGTAGTCTACCAACATATCCAGCTGGATTAAATAATTCAATCTCATCTATTCTCTCTCCTATGCCTATAAACTTTATCTTCGCACCGGTAACAGCTATCGCTGATAGAGCCCCTCCACCTTTTGCACTAGTATCCATCTTTGTTAAGAATATTGACCCAACTGGCGCTGCTTCATGGAATGCTTTTGCATGTAGTCCTGCTTGTTGACCTATACCTGCATCTATAACTAGCATAACTTCATCTGGCTTAACCTCTCTCTGTAGAGTTCTCACTTCTTCCATCAGAGTTTCTTGACTCTTATGTCTACCAGCAGTATCTATCAATATCACTTTTACTCCATCTGATGCCAGCTTCTCAATTCCTGCTTTAACGATCGTTACTGGATCTTTCTCACCGTCATGCCGGTATACTGGTATCTTTGTATCTTTCAGTAGTTGTTCAAGCTGGTCGCATGCTCCAGGTCTATAAGTATCTGCACATATAACCCCAACACTGTAATCGTTCTTCTTGAGGTAGTATGCTAGCTTAGCTATACTAGTTGTTTTTCCGAAGCCTTGTATTCCAACCATCATTATTATGTATCGGCGGTCTCTCGGGATCTTGAGTTTAGCAGGTTCTTCACCTAAGAGTTTAACTAGCTCTTCATAAACTATCTTGATTACCTGGTCTTTACGGGAGATTCCAGGAGGTAGCTTCTCCTCTAATGCTCTCTTTCTAACATTCTCAGAGATTCTCTGTACAAGCTCTACACCGACATCTCCAACTAGTAGTGAACGTTGAAGCCCTCTAACAAGCTCATTGATAGTATTTTCATCAACACTAGTAGATGAAATAAACTTGCTGATCGCTTTCTTTAACAATTCACTTAGCGACGTCATCCCTATCAAGTTCTACATGCCTAGTATTAAGAGTTGACTAGATAGCAGATTTAAAGATCTTAGGGAGATATAGTTTAATTATGCCTATTTAGAGTTTATGCGGTAAATTCTATGAAAGTGCTGGTTACAGGATCGGAGGGGTTTATTGGCAGAAACCTAGTAAAATACCTGAAGGATAGAGGATTCGAGGTTTTCAGTCTAGATATCTCTGGTGGAGAACTAAGGTTAGATGTTACAGAGTTCGATACTCTATCAAGAAGTTTATCTAACATAGATTTTGATGCCGTAATTCATCTAGCTGCAATCGCTAATATTCCTGAAAGTATTAAAGACCCATACAAGTGTTTTAAGGTTAATGTTTATGGAACATTAAACATTCTTGAGATAGCTTCAAGAAAAAATATTAGAAGATTCATATATGCTTCTTCTGCAAATGTTTACGGGTTACCGTTAAAACTACCAGTAGATGAAGATACGCCATTCAATCCCAGAACACCTTATGATTATTCCAAAGTAGCTGCCGAGGCAATAGTTCAAAGCTACTGGAAGATTAAGAAACTACCTACTGTTATCTTTAGAAGCTGGAAGCTCTTCGGCGAATATGATGTTCCAACAACAGCTATCCCGACATTTATAAGAGCTTGCTTAAAGAATGAGCCCATAAAACTCTATAATAGCGGAAGAGATACAACTGATCCAACATATATTGAGAACTACTGTATTGCTGTAGAATTAGCTCTAACTAAAGATGAAGCAGTAGGTGAAGTATTCAACATCGGTACTGGAAACGAAATCTCTATACGGCAGCTAGCAGAATTAATAAGGAGGCTAACAAGCTCAGAAAGCGAGATAATACTTCTACCTCCTAGAACAGAAACAGAGAAAGACCCTATGCGAAGCTATCCATCAATAGATAAAATAAAGAAGCGGTTAGGATATAATCCAAAAATATCATTAGAGCAAGGATTAAAAAGAACAATACAATACTATAAACAACTAATGGAAGTAGAAAGGATCAAATAGCTAAATATAGCTTTTAAGATCTTTAAGTAATGGGCCGGTAGATCAGTGGGAGATCGCCCGCCTGGCGTACAATACTCTGGAATGCGGGAGGTCGCGGGTTCAAATCCCGCCCGGTCCACTAAATACATTTCTTTGAATAGCTTAGCTCTTGTTTTTATAGGTTAGACATATGAATTTCCCGGGGGCTGTGCAACTCTAGTTTCTCTTTTTCTTTCTGAATATGGCTGTAAGCATTCTCCTTTAGGGCTATAAATGGATTGCGGAAAAGCTTAAAACCTGTAAAAAACTGATGTTAAACTATGAGAAAGAAGCTTTTTAGTGAGCCCCTTGGGAAAGATGAAATTTTCCGGAAGTTAAGAGAATATTCTATTGATGATGCAGATCCTCTTAGTGGGAGATTGTTCACTATAGCATTTGAAACTGGATTGGATGAACTTAAGAACATAGCATATGAAGCTTTTAGAGCATTCATGGATAAGAATATGTTAGATTTCACAGAGTTTCCAAGCGCTATTAGAATGGAGAAAGACATCGTGGATGTAGCAATATCTTTAATGAATGGAGATGAGCATGTAGTTGGAACATATACTTTTGGAGGTACAGAAAGTGTTTTCCTCGCTGTGAAAGCTGCAAGAGATAAATTCATACTTGATAAAGGATTCATAACGCTTCCAGAGATAGTTATGCCTGTTACGGGTCATCCATGTTATGATAAGGCTGCTGAATATATGGGTCTAAGGGTTAAGAGGGTCAAAGTAGATAATGAAACCTATCGAGTAGATGTAGATTCGGTTAACGAGGCGATAACAGAGAACACTGCGTTAATCGTAGGGTCAGCACCCAACTGGCCATTTGGTACAATCGATCCAATTAAAGAGTTAGCTGAGATCGCTCTAGAGAAGAATATGTGGCTTCATGTAGATGCATGTGTAGGAGGATTCATCTTACCATTCATGAAGAAACTAGGAGAAGATATACCTGACTACGATTTTAGAATCGAAGGGGTCTCCTCCATCTCTCTAGATCCACATAAGTATGCATACTCTGCTATTGGATCGTCAGTGATCTTGTTTAGGAGAGAATTCTACAAGATGTTTTCCCAGTATGCAAACTTGAAGTGGCCTGGATACCCGATTGTAAACCCTGCTGTCTTATCATCTAGATCAGAAGGCCCCTTAGCAGCGGCATGGGCTGTTCTACACTTCCTAGGAGAGAAAGGATACATAGAGCTAGCTAAGAAGGTAATAGCAGCTAGAAATAGAGTATGTAGAAGATTGGGAGAAATAGGTTATAGCATTATGGGCGACCCAACAGTCATAGTTGCATTTACATCAGACAAGGTTAACCTATTTAGGTTATCTGACGAAATGATAAAGAAAGGATGGTATTTCCTAGCTCAGAGAGGAATATCAGAAATGGGTATTCCTCCAAGCATACATCTTACACTCACACCTATCCACGAGAATATTGTCGACAACATGTTGAAGGACTTGGAAGAATGTACTTCAGAGTTGCAGAAGATTCCTCCAAGCGATGTTGAAGGAGTGATAGAAAGCTTAGGGCTGATAATGAGCTTGATAACACCTAGAGAGATGGACATACCAACACTTAGCAAACTAATGAAGGATGCAGAAAAGTATCTAGAAGTATATGGTCCGAAGCTGCTAGAAGCATTCGGTCTGGATAAAGGCTTACCTAGAGAGATGACGTTAATAAACCAGGTATTCAACTCACTGCCTCCAAGTATCACGGAGCTATTAGTAAACTACATAGTAATCCAGCTATACAAGAGAGGAGTATAAACTATAATAAGCAATTTACATATTCAAATATCTTCTCTCTTTTTTCTTGAAGAAATTCATATAGGTCTATCTTCTGCTCTTCTTTCTTACTTTCTTTCTTGTTTTCATGACTAATACCGCTAAAATGATCGGTATGAGTAGAATAAGTGAGCTAGCGATTAGGTATAGATCAGTTAATTCAATCGGAGGTGGAGAAGTAGTAGACTGAGTAGCGAAAGTTACTGTCTTTGTCTCCTCCTCTATAAACTGGGCTGGGATCTTCTCACTTGTACCAATGTTATTGACTTGGTCAGTTGCTACAACATATACTTCTGCTTCTTCACCTGGGTTCAACCAGAATTCAGATACATGGATATCTCTATCTACTATGTACTCCATATCGTATGTTCTATTATCTGCTATGAGATATGGGATCTTACTTTTAACTATGACGATTAGTATCGCTTTGACAAGTTCATTATCTGGGTCGTGTATCTTTGCAGAAGCTTTGAATGATCCTCCTCCCTGAGGTTCAATTACAATACTCTTTACTATAGGAGGTCTGGACAGCCAGACCCATCCTATCTTTCCTGTATTTATCTCAGTAAACCATATTCTATCAGTATCTAGTACATCGTCAAATATTCTTCCTTCAACTCGTACTTCTCTGATGTTATCTCCATCGATCTCTCCAATAATCCAGGTTGCTCTAGCAACATATATTATCCTCCCATCGGACAGCATGTGTAACCCTATATCGATTGTACTACCTTTGTTTAAGCTCCATCTTCTCTCAATCTTTAAATTTCTTGAGATTTTATATAATCCATCCTCACTGGATGCTAACAATATGTTATTACTAAATGCTTTTACAGCAATTATTCTTTCATCAATTCTTAGATATTGTCTTTCATTTTTATTTAGGTCTATTTTCGCAAGCGTATATCCATCGGACTGCACAACATAAAGAAAGCCATCATCTACGGAAATCTTTCTTGATCCATGGTCAACGTCGATTTCTATTCTTGATAGTTCATTTAAGCTAACTGGGTCAAATACTAATATCAAGCCTTTATCAGGTAAGGAAACCGTCAAGTACTGAGATGAAGAATCCAGGTCGCCTGGAACACTAGGTAATTCTATTTCTCTAATATCTTCTTCCATTAAACTATATACATATAGTTTACTACTTGTTGAAGTAGCCATAAAGATCTTTTCACCTGATGTTGTGATATCGGTAACATCTCTTGGAGCTTTTAAGATCTTTATGGATTCGTCTACTTTACTTATAAATATTAGATTGTTTTCTACAGCATCGTATACGACTAATCTATTGTTGATGATTGTAATGTGCGTTGGAGTAAGCTTCGGAGTAGTAAGATAGTGAGGCTGAGAGATAGCGGAAACCTCTAAGATGGAGTAAGTGAAAGATAGAGTAAGGATAGATATCATTAAGAAGAGCAGTAGGATTTTCTCCTTGTCGTTCATCCTACTCAAAGATACTTAAACAATTAAAAAACTTTATCACAGGCTACTAAAAACGAGCGGCATCCTGATCATCTATCTAACTCCACTTGAAAATTTTTTCAATCGAATAATAATTTATATAATATTGGGAGAATAGTTTTTGAATCTTAAACCCAGGGTATTACTTGCTCCATGTTATGAGAGTCGGTAAAAAATACAAGGTTTAGATTATAAGATTCTTTTACATTACATTGTCTAGAGATAATGGGGTTAAAAATAGTTGTCGTAGACTTTGGTGGACAGTATACTCACCTTATAGCGAGAAGAGTTAGAGAGCTTGGAGTCTATTCAGAGATAGTAGAGCCAGAAGATCTACAAGAAGCTTTAGAGAAGAAAGATGTCGGTGGAGTAATATTGTCAGGGGGGCCTAAAACAGTTTTAGAAGCCGATGCTCTAACAGTTGACTTTAATCATCTCCGTAAACTTGACATACCTATCCTCGGAATATGCTACGGCCATCATCTATTAGCTAAAGAATTCGGGGGAGAAATAGTAAAAGGATGTTCTAGAGAATATGGTAGAACTAAAGTAAGGATTATTCATGAAGATGAGATCTTTCAAGGATTACCCGATAGCTTCTGGGTGTGGATGAGCCATTGGGATACAGTTATCAAGCCTCCTGAAGGATGGATTATTACAAGTATAGGCGAGAAAAACATTATAACATCAATAACTGATGGTAAGAGATTTTATTCAACCCAATTCCATCCAGAAGTCTCTCATACAGAATATGGATCAAAGATCTTGGAGAATTTCTTAAGAAAGATATGTAAGATAAACCCTTGGTGGAATCCTGGAGACCAGATATCAAGAATAATTGAAGAAATAAGAAATACTGTAGGAGAAAATGAGAGAGTAATCTGTGCAGTAAGTGGTGGAGTAGATTCAGTTACAACAGCTGTATTAGTCTCTAAAGCAGTTGGTGAAAGACTTTACAGTATATTTATTGATACTGGTCTCTTGAGGAAGAACGAGAAAGAAAATGTAGAAAATATTTTAAAGAATCTCGAGATTAAGAATTTAATTATCGTAGATGCAGCAGATAGATTCCTGGAAAGGCTTAAAGATGTGAGAGATCCTGAAACAAAGAGGAAGATTATTGGAGAAGAATTCATAAAAATTCTCGAAGAAGTTTCATCTAAGATAGAGAATGTTAAATGGCTTGCTCAAGGAACGATATATCCTGACAGAGTAGAGAGTGGGAGAACCAGCAGACACTCAGCATTAATAAAATCTCATCATAATGTTGGAGGGTTACCTGAGAAGATCTCTCTCAAAATTCTTGAGCCTCTGAGAGACTTCTACAAAGATGAAGTGAGAATAATAGCTAAAAAATTAGGTATACCTAGAGAGATCTGGGCTAGACATCCATTCCCTGGACCTGGACTAGCAGTAAGGATAATTGGCGAGGTAAACGATGAGAAGCTTAAGATATGTAGAGAAGCTTCAGCCATAGTTGAAGAAGAATTATCAAAGTCAGGAATCTATGATAATGTATGGCAAGCGTTCGCAGTAGTTGGAGATGATAAGTGGGTAGGTGTAATGGGTGATGATAGAATAGAAGGATACATAGTAACGATCAGGATTGTTGAGAGTATCGACGGTATGACTGCAGATTGGCATAGAATAGACTACGATATAATTGATAGAATCAGTCGGAGAATCACTAGTGAAGTTTCCAATGTCACTATGGTAACTTATGCAGTATCTTCAAAACCTCCCTCAACTATTGAAGCCTGCTAAAAGATTTTCTTTTTCTAGGTTAATTTACTAGAATGAATTTGCTGCCGGTAAGATGTAACAAGTAGGCAAGCCAAAGATATGCGTGGATGGTGCAGATGGAGCAATCAGTAGATCGTATGGTCTCCTTGAAGAGAAGATCTAGGATAAAAGTCAAAAACTATAGGTGAAGGTGGAAGAAAGCTTTAGAACTACTCTCTGCATCAATGGATGATAATAAAAATTTTAGTAACGGGTCTCTTTTAGAGACATCGACCATTTATCAAGATGTAAGATGAAGAATGGGCCGGGTGGGAATCGAACCCACGACCTCCGCCGTCTCCCCGATAATATTCTGTAAGGGCGGCGTCATAGCCTCTAGACTACCGGCCCATCAACCTCTAGAAAATGTTTTTACTTAACTTATAGGTTTTTCTCTTTGTAAAGCATTGATAGAAAAATTTCTGTATAATAACTTGTAATAATTCTCAACAGGGAAGGTATATACATGTTCATAAACAAGTATAATTTTTAACAACATTCCTCAAGGCTACCAATAGCTTACCTAATTCTAGATAAGGGCTTGTAATGCGGGGGGTGGGATTTGAACCCACGAACCCCTATGGGATTCCCCACTGGATGTGTTCAGGGGCTCTCATCCACTATTAGGTGGAGCCTGAGCCCTGCGCCTTTAACCTGGCTCGGCTACCCCCGCATATGGCCTACTCTATTATTCTATACCTTTATGCTATAAATTTTGTAGGTGTTAAAGCTTCTTAGTTTTACTTATATTTTATCCCTCGATTTCTTTCTTTACTTCTTTTCTTATTATAGAGAGGATTATTCCTGCTCCTAGGACTGTGAATACTATTGATATTGATAGCCATAGTGGTATGGTGATAAACTGTGTAGCAAGTAGTTTAATTCCTAAGAATACTAGTATTCCTGCTAGAGCTGGACCAACATACTTAAATCTAAACATCGTGATTGCTATGAGGAAGTATAATGCTCTCAGCCCAAGGATCGCAGAAATGTTAGAAGTATATGCTAGGAAGAAGTTCATCGTAATAGCTATCACAGCTGGGACAGAATCAAATGCAAATATAACATCAGAGGTCTCAATTGCGAGAAGTGTAAGTATAAGTGGAGTAAATAACAGTTTTCCACTTTGTTTTGAGCGGACGATGAATTTAGCGCCATCATAATAATCAGCTATAGGGAAGAATCTCCGCGCCATTCTTATAACAGGGTTTCTAGATGGGTCTACTTTTACTTCTCCAGCTCTTAACAGTTTGTATCCCGAGTATATCAAGATCGCTCCGAAGATGTATACAGTCCAGTGGAATTGCTCTATAAGC